>Ga0272441_10013428_pt1 | contig 11779 bp, 10 predicted proteins | sample SSMProp6N_FD_193582 | JGI IMG/M metagenome (GOLD analysis project Ga0272441, IMG submission 193582) | Marine sediment archaeal communities from Little Sippewissett salt marsh, Falmouth, MA, United States - SSM-Prop-6N | ecosystem: Environmental > Aquatic > Marine > Wetlands > Sediment ...
AAGGAAAATATTCCCGTAGCGGTTGTCCGTATGCACGCCCGGGCGCACCCACTTGTCTCCAGGACATGGCTGAATGGAGCCACAGTAGGCAAATCAATACCCGGAAGTGACACATGGCGACATTCGTCAGCGGCACTGTATCCCTTTTCCAATGCAAAAATCAAGTCTCGATTCAAGGGGATGATGGTGAATAACCAACAGTTACAGGAGATTAGCAAATTATTAGACAAACCTGCCGACAAGGCGTGTCTGTCCGGAAAAAAAGTGGCTGTATGGCCAACCGATGTTAGCGGCATTTCATCGGGACCACCCCGCATAAAAAAAAGTACTTAAAATCATAGAAAAAACTTGATAACCTAAAGCAAAAAAGGGTATTAAGCGCAAGTGAATGGTAAAATCGTTTCCGAATGATTGAACCTGCAGTTGCCACCAGGACGGAATTGCACTTCATCCGCTAAAGTGGCAGCAGAATCGCCACCGTACCGGTGAACCAGCGCGCGAGCACCCGCACCATGACGGTTCGGGAGTTTCCACGCAGTCTGGCTGCCCCGGAAAGCGCTGATTTATCAAGGAGGAAGGGACATTGTCTTATATCCTGGATCAAGAACAACTGGACGGCTTGGAAGAAGCGTTGACAACCGACCTGATGACGCTGGGCATACAATCCGTGATCCTCATCGACATGGCCGGCAATGTCATAGTCAACCTCGATGACGGTAAAGTTCGCCACGATGTCTACTCGCTGGCAGCATTGGCCGCCGGGAATTTTGGAGCGGTCAGCGCCATGGCTTCCATTATCGGTGAAGAGGAGTTCTCGCTGCTGTTCCACAAAGGCAAGAGCGAGAACATCAATTTCACCAAAATCATGGATGACTTTCTGCTGGTGTCCATTTTCGGGAACGATGTATCACTGGGCTACCTCAGACTCAAAATCGATGAAGTGATTAAAAAAGTCAAAGCACTGATTGAAAAGACCCGATCGACTTAGCGTGTTGGCCTGCACGGTAACGGCTTGGTCCACCCGAACTTATCAACAAGCGGGACGGAAGCATGGCGTTTATCAATACCAAAACAAAAGAAGTTCAGGTCAAACTCGTTTTTGTCGGCCCCGGTAGAGGCGGGAAAACCACCAATCTGGAATATATTTTCAGCCGGATCCGGCACCGAATCGAATCGGACATGGTCAGTATCAAGACCCAAGGCGATCGGACCTTGTTTTTCGATTTTCTGCCGTTCGAGCTGGGGGCGATCAAAGGGTACAATGTTAAAACCCAACTCTACACGGTTCCCGGCCAGGTCAAGTACAACGCCACTCGCAAACTGGTACTCAAAGGTGTGGATGGTATTGTCTTTGTCGCTGACTCCATGGTCGACCGGAGGGAGAACAATATCAGTGCCCTGAATAATCTAGCGGAGAATCTTAACTTTTACGATATAGACATCGCCGGCCTCCCCCTTGTGTTCCAATACAACAAGCGAGACTTGGCAACGGAGGGAATTCCCATTCTCGACGTTGAAACCATGGAAAAGGATCTCAACGCCCAACTCAAGGCTCCCAGTTTCACGGCCAGTGCGCTGAAGGGAGACAATGTGATCCCCACTGTCAAAAAGGCCATCTCCACAACGATGGTGGCGATTCGGGAAAAGCTTCTATAAGGAGGTACCGCCGTGGATAAAAAAGCGAATGATACGTTCGCATTCGATTTGGAAAACCGTCTCGATGATTTTTTCAGTGATGCATTGCCTCCCCAAGAAGAACCGCCCACGGATGCGCCTGCAGTGCCAAGGACCGATCTTCCGTTAAAAGAACTAAAGTCCACGATCCTGGCCATTGACTGGGAAATCACCGATGATGTCCTCGACACGTTCATCGACCAGTTAGACGGACTGTTAGCGCAGTTTGAAGACGACAAGGTGATCCATACGCTGCTCAAACTTTTAAAATCACTGGGCAAATATGTCCGCACGCACAAGTCCAAAGCCCATCCGGATACCATCAAGCGAATCATGGCAGTCTACGCTGCCCTGGAGGAATCGGTCAGCAAGGATGGTATCAGCCGAAGCGAAAAAGAAAAAATGTTGCTGGAGGAAGTCAGACAATTCCAGCGGCTGAAGGCATTAATCGTCGCATCTAACCCCCCCCATATGGCCAGCGGTCCGCAGAAACCAGGAATTTCAGAAGAGATCCCCGGCATTGATTCAGTTATCAAGGCAATTGATGAATTGAAATCGATGATGGCGAAAGAACTGGGTGCTATTCGGGAGGAGCTGGGGCAACTTCGCAAAAAGTAGTTGTCCGATTCTTTTACTCTTCAGGCGGATGGCCGCGCTTCAGAAGGAGGATACTGTCCAGGTCGTCGATGCCGTCGATGGACGCCGCCAAGGCAAAACGGTCCTCCACCAAGCCGGTGATGTCTGCTTGCCGAGCGAGATCATAGCGAACCATGAGATCTGCCATCGTCTGGATTTCCGCTGTTTTGGGAACAAATCGATCATAGACCACCCGACCACTTGGCGTGGTCAAGGCGTGGCGCACCAGTTTCACGGACTGGTTCCAGTAAACGGATGCGATCCGGGCCGCCTCATCGGGATGGCGGCCGGCCCAGAGTCCCGATCTTGCCGCCGTCTCTACCAGTTTTCGGACAACGAACGAATTGGCGTCTATCCAGCTGCTTTTCACAAGCACGAGATTGCAGATAAAGCCCGGCCACAGGGACTCCACATAATCCACGACGTCGGCGTCACCACTGAGCACGGTCTGGGCGGCAAACGGTTCACCGACAAAATAGGCATCCAATGCACCAGATGTCAGTGCCGACGCCATGTCTGGCGGGTTCATTTCGACCACGCGAATTTTTCCACCAAGCCCCTTCTCCTCGATCATCTTCTGCAGGTAGAGGTTGTGGCCGGAGTATCGCATCGGCACGGCAATCGTGCGTCCGGACAAATCTTCCAGCCGACTTGCATTCAAGGTTTTTCTCGCCACCAGGGTACTTTCATGCCGGTTGCCGATCAGTACCACTTTCACGTCGGCCCCTTGCTGATGCAGCACCACCGCCAGTGGTGCAATGATAAACGCCGCTTGGATGCTGTCGTTTCTCAAGGCTTCGGCCATTTCAACAAATGAGGAAAACTTTACGGCTTTGAAATGGACACCGTCGCCGTAACGGGAAACATAGTCCAAAAGCGGTGCCGCCAAGTTCGTCACCACGGGCATATAGCCCATGCGGACGATCTTCTGGTTCATCGGCTGATGGTTCAACTGGTAGTGAAGCCATGAGATGAGCACCAGCCAGACGAGAAAAAAAAGTCCCAGTTTTTTGGGTCGCGTCAGTGTACGGGAACCGGCCGCTGGTTTTAGGCTAAACGGCATAGTTGACCCCCATCATGAGGAACAACTCACTTCTCAACAGGCTTAACTCAGAGGATTTTTCAAAATCCCGGGGCCGGGGGAAGCCCAGCGTTCGATCCATGATCACCCGGGTGGGACTGTCACCTAAAATAACGATCCGATCGCCCATGATCAGGGCGTCATCGATGTTGTGGGTCACCAGCAGGATGGTCTTTTGAATGAACGCATGCATGTTGACCACTTCTTCACGCATTTTCATGTGCGTGAGGAAGTCAAGCCCGCTGAAAGGCTCATCCATGATCATGATATCCGGGTTCACGGCAAGGGCGCGGGCCAGTTCCGCCCGGCGCTGCATGCCGCCGGACAACTGCCGGGGATAGTGCTGCTCAAAACCATCGAGTTCCACCATCTCGATATATTCCGACACCTGTTCATTCCGCTCCCGTTGGTTTTTCAGATGACGGAGTCCCAGGCCGACATTCTCGGCAACGGTCATCCATGGGAACAGGCCGCTGTGCTGAAACACAAAAATGTGGTCGGCGGAAGGCCCCTTGACCGGCTTGTCGTTAATCTGCACACGACCATCGGAAGGTGACTCGAACCCGGCAATGATTCTGAGCAGGGTCGACTTCCCGCAGCCCGACGGCCCCAAAAAGCACACCATTTCACCGTCCAGGATATTCAGGTCGATATCAAAAAGAACGGTCACCCGGTCCCCTTGGCCCAGCAATGGGTCGTCATCACGACGGGGGTCTCTGCGGCGATTGGCGTAGGTTTTGTTAAGCTTTTCGATGTAGATGCGGCCCAACGCCCTACTCCTTATTGTGTCATTTTACGCCAACGGGTGGCTTCCAGGGCGCCCAGTTGGCGCATCAGGTAATCCAGCGTCAGTCCCACCAGGCCAATGGCGATCATCCCATCCATAACATAATCCATGCGAAGGGCATTTCGCGAATCCAAAATCAGAAACCCCAAGCCGGATTGAACCGCAATCATCTCTGCGGCCACCACGACCAGCCAGGAGATGGTCACCGTCATCCGCAAGGCCGTCACGACCTCCGGGATAATGGCGGGGATCACCAGTCGGGTAATGATCTCCGTCCGGGAAAAATTGAAGTTGGCCGCCACATGAAAATAGGTCGGATTAACACCATCTACGGCAATGGTAGTGGAAACCACCAGCGGGAAAAAACTGGACAAAAAAATCAGGAAGATGGCCGGTGGATCACCGATACCAAACCACAGCATAGCCAGGGGAATCCAGGCCAGCGGCGATATGGGCCGCAAAAATTGAATCAGCGGGTTAATCAAGGATCGGGTGGTCTTCATCATGCCCAAGGCGATACCCATGGGAATCCCCAGCCCGGCGGCCAGATAAAACCCCACGGTAACCCTGAACAGACTGGCCGCCGTATGCCTGACCAGGGTGCCGTCGGCCAACAGTTCTCCCATGCTCACCAGCACCACCACAGGTCCCGGAAATACCTCACGACTCCAGCCGCTGAAACGGGCCAATACATCCCAAACCAGCAGCAGGGCGAAGAAGCCCAAAAACGGCATCTGGTAAGCGTAGGGTTTCTTCTCCACTTTTTTTCGAACCTTGGTACGCAAACCAGGTCACCATCCTGTGGGATTAATAGCTGTTGTAAATCAGATGAATACCGATGAGCGTGAGCAGAAAAATAAAAATCTCCTTGAGCATTCGCTCGTTGATCTTCTCGGTAAACCACGGGCCGATTTGTCCGCCGATGATCACGCCGGGCACGGCCCAGACAAAGGCCGTCAGATCGGCCGATGCCCCTAATATCGCATGGATGACGGAACCGGCAATACAGGTACCGAAAATGGTGACGATGCTGGTGGCGACAGCAACGCGCATGCGCACTTTCAATCGGTTGCGCATGAGAGGAACCAGCCACTCGCCGATGCTCACGCTGAGCATGCCGCTGCCCACAGCCATGAGTGAAACCAGCCACCCGCAGCGACGGGCCTGTTTTACCGCCACCCGGTCCTGACCCGTATCGGTGTACTTCTGGTTCGCCGACACAAAGATAAATGCTGTGGTAAGGGTTAATATCCCCAGCGCCAACTCCAGGTTGGCCGAAGAGAGCAACCGGGTCAGCAGCGCCCCCAGACCGAGTCCGGGAAGCGCCAGCAGCAGAAAGAAACCGGCCAGCGGAAGATCCGCGGTTTTCTTTTTTATGTATGCGGCACTTCCCGATCCCATGCCCGCCGTCTGCACCAGCAGTGAGGTGACCACCGCGGTCTCCGGCGAAAGCTTTAAAAATATAATAAAAAAGGGCATCCACAGGATACCGCCACCGATGCCAACCGCCGATGCCAGCGCAGCGATGATCACCCCGGCCGGAAAAGCCAAAAAATTTAGCCCTGCCACGGATGGTCGCCCACTGAATAGGGTTTGAAGAAATCAATCACCTGTCCCAGCATTACCAGTTCGGATTCCAGACGGGCGAGCTGCTGTTCCATGGCATCCGAGCCTCCGGGTGTCGACCGCTCTTTTCTCATCAACCCCATGGTGCTGGATGTCACCCGGCCGGCGGAATCGCATACCGATCGCGAAAGCATGATGATTTCCTGCAGGTTGGTTGACATGTCGTCGATGGCGGCGGACAATTGGGAGAGTTCGTTTTTGGACGCGACGCCGGTTGTCCGGCTCAAATCTCCGGCAGATATGGCCTTGGACACCTCCACCATATGCTGCAGGGGTTCGGTGATGGTTTTAATGAACATGGTCAGCACGATGACCACCACAGCCAGGATCACCCCCACCATCATCATGGCTTTGTTGCGAATTTTTACCAGGGGCGCGTAAACCTGGCCCTCAGCCAGCGCTCCACTTGCATATCGTTGGTAATTAAGGCTCAGTTCTTTTTTCAGCGCCGTTGAATGGGTGTCCAACACAAATTCGGAAGCGACAAGCAGAGCGGCAAACCCGATTAAAAGAATGTAGATAATCATGGTGCGCTGAAGCGAATAGCTGTTGGGGGGTGTCATGACGCGGACTGCAGCGAATCATCCAGACCTGCAATGATCTCCTTGGCCAGTTCAATATACTGGGTGCCGGCGACACTTTTCTGGCTGTAGTGGATGGCCGGCATGCTCAGGATCTGGGCCTCTTTGAGGGCGCCATCCATCTCGATGGCCGTACTATAGGTCTGCCCCTGGTAAAGCTCCTTTATTTTGGAAAAAATCAGCCTGGATGAATGGCTGGCCTGGTCCAGCATGGTAAACAGGATGCGGGATTGAATCAGGGGATTGGCTTTTTTTCGGATCAACCGGATCAGCTGCATCACCTGGTCCACGCCATGGGTGGACAGATAATCGCATTGGCAGGGAATCAGCACCCGGTTGGACGCGGTCAGGGCATTCAACGTATAAAACTCAATGGCGGGCGGGGTATCGATCAGAATGAAATCAAATTGTTCTTTGACCGTGTTGAGCCGGTCTTTGAGCATGTATTCAAAATGCTGGGCCCCGAAGTACAATTTGTTGAGCATTACCATGTTCCGCCCGGAGGGCAATAACCAGAGATGGGGATAGGTTGTCTCGATGATAAAATCGTCCAGCGGCCTGCCGAATGCTTTCTGGGCATCATAAAACGTGGGCTGCTGCTTTTTCCCTAGCGAAAGCGTCAGGTTGGCCTGGGCATCGAAATCCACAAGCAGCACCTTCTTGTTGTGCAGGGCCAGGGATACGCCGAGGTTCAGGCAGGTGGTGGTTTTAGCGACCCCCCCTTTTCGGTTGCTGATGGTCATCACGTGGTCGTTGGCGTGATCCTGGCGGGCATGATCAAGATTGAGGAACGTAATCTCCTGAACACGGTTAGGCTTGTATGCGGAAAAAAGATGGTTGCAAACCGTGCACCGTGCCACGAAGGACGATTTGTCGGTCGCATCGTCATCGAGATGAAACCGGGTCCTGCATTTCTGACATACAATGATCATGGTGTATTTTCCTCGGGCGATAAATAAAATTAAAACCGCACACCGGGTCAGTGGTTCAGGTCAAACCCGTTTAAAACCGTTTTTGTCAGGTCGGCGGGGTTCACCTCCGCATCGGCCAGGCCGGCCTCAACCACCCGGTCGAGTGGCTCGGCAACCATGCCGGAGGCCCGCTTTCGAAGAATGATCCGCCCCCCGTTTTCATGCACGACCCGTAACCCCGATTGTCCACCGGTGTTGGCACCGGACAGTAAAACAACTGCCAGATGCTGCTTGAAAACGGATGCGGCGGTTAACAGGAGCCGGTCCACCTGGATCGACCCTTTTTCAGGTGCGTCGGGGATGATGACCGGTCGGTGGTCATTCAATTTTACCGTGAGGGGCCAGCCGTGATTGCCCACATAACATTGCCCTGCATAAAGAGAAGTTTCATGGTCGATGGCTGACGCTTGGCATCCGCACCGGTCGACCAGATAGCGGGCAAAGGGCTCACTAAAGGATGACGGCAGACTCTGAAGGGCCACGACAGCGCCATCTTTATCGGCCATGGCCGGCACCAGACCGGAGAGCAGGCTCATCTGCTCCGGGTGCCCACCGGGACCGGAGATCACAATCGCCAGACGGCGGCACGCGCTGTTGGCCGGCTTGCTGGCCGGGTTGTCGGGCCTGGCCCCAGGAATCCGCGTAATCCTGAAATTGCCGACCGTTGCCGTGGCGGCAATCCTTATCCGTTCGAATATTTTCTGCTGTTGATAAAAAACATCCTGGTTCTTGGTCGGCTTGCTTATAAAATCCACAGCACCCAATTCAAAAAAGTTGAAAATGATCTTGGAAGATCCCTCCCCGGGATTGGACATGATCACCACCGGGCAGGGCTTTTTGATCATGATGTGCTTGATGGTACTGGTGCCATCCATCACCGGCATATTCACATCCAGCGTCACCAGGTCTGGAGACAACTCGTCGATCAGGGAAATCGCCTCCTCACCGTTGCCGGCCATGCCCACAACGTTGACCCGGTTGCTGGCTGTCAGCATGCTGGACAGTATTTTGCGCATTATGGGTGAGTCATCGACGATGATCACCCGCAGTCGGTCATCGCCTGGTTCTTCGAGTGAGCCATGCGCGGTTGCAGACTGCTCCGATTCGAGGCCGGATTTTTCATCGACCCGACGGGCCGCTTCCATAATCAGATAGTGGTAGTTATTCTGAATGGTCCGTTGCGGCGTCGTCGACACTTCGATGGACTCGAAGCTGCCGGTCTGCCAGCCCAAAATCCGGTAGAACGCCTCTTCTCCCACGATATTTTCGCAAGCGGCGTGAACGATCTCCCCGTCAACGATAAAGACCGCACCGATCCGGTTATCCTTGGTCACCCGTATACAAATACTGGAGGCGGACAGACAGCACATCTGGATCAGGTCGTTGAGCTGGATGTTCTTCAGCGTCCCGGCAAATCCACTGTCCGCGTCTGTCGGATGATTTAGGGGCGAAGCGTATTTGATTCCCATATCCCGCGTGTCATTCCAATTCTATCCCAGGTTGCGCTCAAACTCGAATCGTTTCCGAAAAGGCCGTTGGTCCGCCTGGTCCCTCGGTATCCGATAGGAGGCAAAATGGTATTCATTGTCGTTGATCGGTCACAGCACGGCAGCGGCCAGTCTTCTTTCAGACTCCCGTTCCTTGGCCATGACCACCAGTTCGTCCACATCGAGGATCAGTGAAATACTGCCATCACCCAAAATGGTCGCCCCGGAAAACCCGCTGTTTTCCTGCAGGTAGTCTTCCAACGGTTTGATCACCACTTCCTGTCGCCCCAGTAACTGATCCACTATGAAACCGGTTCGACCATTTGCAGCTTTGACCACCACAACGAAAAAACGACCATCCGATTTAGCCGGTACCGGGTCCGGCATGTTCAGCAAGTCGCTCAGCCTGACCAGCGACAGGGGTTCGTCATGCAGGTGCATCATCTCGCTGCCGTCGACGGTGAAAATCTCTCCCCGGTCGAGGCAAAGGGTCTCCTGCACAGCGCTCATCGGCACTGTGATGTGACTTCCTGCACATCGAATCATCAGGGCCGGTATGATGGCCAGGGTCAGCGGGATTTTAAGCCTGATGCGGGTACCCACATCCTGCCGCGTATCGACGATCAGGGACCCATTTATTTTTTCGATGTTGCGCTTGACGACATCCATGCCGACGCCGCGCCCGGAGGTGTGCGTCACCTGGTCCGTGGTTGAAAAGCCGGGAAGCATGATCATGTCGATCAGCGCCGGTTGGTCCATCCGCTCCAACGTCTCCCGGTCAGCCAGCTGCTTTTCTACCGCCTTTTGGCGAATGCGGGAAAGATCAATTCCTTTTCCGTCATCGGTCACCTCGATGATGACGTTGCTTCCTTCATGGTATGCCTCCAGCAACAACACGCCACTTTCCGGTTTTCCTTTGCGCTTCCGGTCCTCACGGGATTCGATGCCGTGATCCACGGCGTTACGAATGATATGGATCATGGGATCGGCCAGTTGTTCAATGACCATCCGGTCCAGCTCGGTTTCCTCACCGCGGAATTGGAGCTGGATTTTTTTATCCGTGTCCCTGAGCAGGTCATGAACGAGTCGCGGATAACGGTTGAAAAGCCTCGATATCGGCAGCATTCGCACCTTCATGACTTGTTCCTGGAGTTCACTCGACACTCGCCCCAACACCGTTGTGGCGTCGTTAAGCCGTGCGCTGAAGCCGGAAATCAGGCGCTGATCGGCTTTGTCCATGGGAAACCGATGGTTGAGATAGTGGGCCATTTCCCGCATTTCGGCAAATAGTTGGGCAAATGAAGAACGGTTGACCACCAGTTCGCCCACCTGGTTCATCAAGTCGTCAACCTTGTCCGCATCGACGCGGATACTCTTTCTGGTCGTGCTTCGCGCGCTGAAGGTTTCAGGCGCAGACGCGTCAGCAGCTGTCGTCTCCGATGGGGTCGGCGTTGAAAAATCGAGCACCCGTGCGGTTGTTTCGGTTTCTATTTCAGGCAGATCGGATGCCGGGACGGAAATCGTCGTGGCCTCGGGCCATAGATCACCATCTTCGTCATTGCCAGCATAGGGCCAGGTCGTGTTCTTTTCAGCGCTCCCATCGGCCACGGTTTTCGCGGGATCGTTTCGATCCGCGCCAAAGTCGTCGAGGATGGCCAACGCCATGTCTCGATCGCCCTGCCCATCGGATGGTGGGGGCCTGAAATCAGCCCCATCTGTATCCGAGGAAAACTGCATGGCAATAGGATCCCCATCTGTTGGCGCATCACCGGAGTCCTCTTTATCGCTGTTCAGCATGGACGAAAAGGTTTCATCCAGTGTTCTTGAAAGAAGGGATTCCCGCTCATCGTCATCGATCGCAGGCAGGCCGGCCAGCAGGTGGGCCATATCCGAGGAGGGGAGCGGGTCCGGTTCAAGGGGTTGGCTCGATGGCGCACTGCCAATGGGTGCCGAAGTCAAGAAAGTCGCCTCAATGGTCGCCAGCGATTCGGCATTGGGGAAAAGCGCTTGAATGCGACCGACGCCGGAGACGACGACCGATTGCAACAAGGCGTCAATCTCCTCCGCACCGGCTGTTTCCGACCGGGAAGAATAGGTCTCTAGCGCTGCCAGCATGTCGTCATACACCGCCGACAAGGCATCATATCCCATATAGTTGGCCGTGGCCGCCAACCGGTCCACCTGGTCGGCCAAACAGTCGGCTGATTGGGCGACGGCCTCGCCCCGGGCCATCTGCCCGGCCGTCTCCACCAATTGGTTGATCCCCGTGGCCAGCTGTCCCATGAAAATGTCGAACAGTTCCGTATCGGCTTCGCCGTCATAAACCGCTGCCGCTTGCGCCTCGTCGCCGGCCGGCGCCGAGCCGGAGGCAATCGTGTCCACCCGAGCCAGCAGATCGTCGACTTCCGCCGACTCCTGGCCCGATTCCTCGACTTGTGAAATCAGATCGCCGATCCGGTCCCGGGCATCGATCAGCAGGTCCACCGCCACCTTGTCGGCACGCAGACTGCCCCCACGAAAAAGATCCAGAAGGTTCTCCAGACGATGGGTCAATTGGGCGATCCGCTCGAACCCCAGGTACTCGGACGCCCCTTTGATCGTATGCATCGACCGAAAGATCGTATTCAACAGCTCTCGGTCTGCCGAATCCGTCTCCAGGCGCAACAGGCTGCTCTCCAACGCCTCCAGATGCTCCCGGGTCTCATCCACAAAATCCTCAAGCAGAGACTTATCGGTCACCTGCGGGCTTGGTCTCTTCGGCGACGGGTCTTCCGGTTCCAGATCCAGGTCATCATCCATCTCCAGCGAGAAGTGCGGGTCTCCTTCAATATCTTCGGTCAACGCGCTGCCCGGTTGTTTTTCTTCATCGGGCCTCAGGTTATTATTTTCGGGAGACGCCGATTTACCGTCTGGTACCTCAACGGCACTCCCGGTAT
>Ga0272441_10013430_pt1 | contig 11778 bp, 9 predicted proteins | sample SSMProp6N_FD_193582 | JGI IMG/M metagenome (GOLD analysis project Ga0272441, IMG submission 193582) | Marine sediment archaeal communities from Little Sippewissett salt marsh, Falmouth, MA, United States - SSM-Prop-6N | ecosystem: Environmental > Aquatic > Marine > Wetlands > Sediment ...
ACTTGATTTTTTCCCTGATGAAAAAGGACAGGTAAGAGCATCTGTGGATGTAACAACTATTGATAGTGATAAACAATAGAATAAGACAGAATTTATAAATTAGATGTAACCAATAGAGACTTATGTGTCGTTTTTACAATTGGTTACGATGAAAAGTAAATGCGTCTGACGGGGACGGAGTATGTCCGGAGATATAAGAAAAAGATATTATCAGAAACTAATAGAAGTCTTAAAGAATGAAAGATTATCACGGAGAGAAGATAAGAATAGAAAAAGAGGAATGTAACGGAAGAGTAAGAGAATATAAAAACAGAAATAAGTGCCGACATTCGATGGTTTTAGCAGGTAAGCCATATCGAAAATAAAAGGGAGTTTATTCAGGTACATAAAGTAATATTACATTTTCTGTTCCTGTATGAAGAAACCAGAAAAGATAGAATCAATATCGGTACTTATCCCGGATGGTGAACCGTGGGATGTGGTGAAAGTCCTGCGTGGCTTTAGTAAGATTCAGGGGATGAAAACATATATCATGTCGCGAACGAAATTGTCATTCGCCCGTTTCAGTCGCTATTGCTCGGGCTATTATTTTAATGAAAGTAAAAACGAAGAAGAATGGATTAGTGAGATAATAAAATTAGTTGAAAAAATAAAAATAGATGTAGTAATGCCTGTGACACTTAAAGGTATTCAACGTGTTTCAAGAAATCGACAGGCTATAGAGAAATTTGCTGCTGTTCCGCCGATGGCTGAATCTGAGAAAATAGAGATGTCGAATAATAAATGGAAAATTTATGAGTATATTGAGAACAAAGGATTGTCTGTATTACCAACGGTGTTTATTGGTAAAGCAGGGGAAGATATTAATGATTCATTGGATCTTGATTCAATTGAGTTTCCGGCTTTGCTGAAACCAACATCTCAAAAAGGCGGCGATGGTATAGTAAGAGTCGAAAAATCTTCTGAATTAAAACGAATGTGGCACGATAAACGGATAATAAAAGGACAGCAATATATACTTCAAAAATTTATAGACGCAGAACGTTTTTCTTTATCGGTTTGTTGTAAAGACGGAGAAATTATTGCTTATACATTGCAACATGTGCTTCTACCTTCGAAAAATCCTTATCAGCCGGGAAAAACAGTAGAATACGTCTACGACGAGAAAGTCTTTGAAGTCGGCAAAAAACTATTCAAGGCTATGAAATGGAATGGTATCGCCGATATCGATCTTTTAGTCGACAAACGTGATCAGGAAATATATGTTCTTGAGTTCAATCCGCGATTATGGCAGTCGTTACTTGGTTCTCTAATTGCCGGTGTAAATATTCCATACATCTGGTGTTTAAATGCGCTGGGAATAAACAAGTCCTGCAGTCAAAGTGAAGCCGTGAAGTATACAAGACCGGCGTCATTCATAAAGATGATGTTGTCTCGCCTAATCGGGAAACGTCCTCCGGTAAACATTCGGTGGAAGGAATGTGACTTACAATTCACAGTTAGAGATCCTCTTCCCGAGTTGTTTGATATTATTCTTAAGCCGGTCATGTGGTTAAGGTACGGGCGTCTTTCCCAGTAATTAATTTACCGTTCGGAAAAAAGAATAATTCAATTAAATCTCGATTACAATTGAATTAAATTGATATTTATATGGATGCTCCTGCTAATATTTGTTCGATGTCGGTGCTGATTCCTGATGCTGAGACCATGGAAGCATTGAAGGTTCTTCGTTGTTTGGGACAGACTCCGAAAATGAAAACTTTTATCTTGTCGCGGGATCGATGGATAATGGCTCGATTTAGCAGGCACTGTGCGGGTTATTATCAAAATACGAGTCAAACGGATGATGATTGGTTAAATGAGATAATCAAACTGGTTAAAGAGTTGAATATAGATATAGTATTGCCTGTTACGGTCGATGGAGTGGAGCTTGTATCACGAAATCGCCAGACCATCTCAGAGTTTGCCGCTATTCCACCTCTTGCAAAACCGGAGTTGATTGAGATGGCGAATAATAAATGGGCCTTTCACGAGTTTGTCAAAGAACACGGACTGCCCGGCATGCCGACCGTGTTGCTTGGAAATGCGGGAGAAGCTATTGACGATTCATCTACTCTTGATTCGGTTGAATATCCGGCATTGTTAAAGCCGACCTCGCAGCGAGGCGGTTTTGGCATTGTGAAATTAGAAGATTCTTCGCAATTCAACGGAGTATGGAATAACGAGCGGATAATGAAGGGCCAACAGTACATACTTCAAAGTTATATACAGGCGGATGATTATTCGCTTTCGGTCTGTTGTAAGCAGGGAGAGATTTTAGCTTATACTTTGTACAGGGTGATTTTGCCGTCGGAGAATCCTTACCGCATAGGAAGGTTAGTGGAATATGTTAATGAGGAGAGCGTGCTTGATGTCGGCAGGCAACTTGTGTCAGCTATGGAATGGGACGGAGTGGCTGATATAGACCTTTTGTTTAATGAACGAGACCATTCGGTGATGATTCTTGAGTTTAACCCTCGCTTTTGGCAATCGCTGTTAGGTGGAATGATTGCCGGCGTTAATTTTCCGCTTATCTGGTGTATGAGTGCGATGGGAATAAGTATGCCGAGTAGTCAACGTGAAGGTACAAGGTATGCCCGGCCATCGCTGTTTGTAAAAATGCTGACCTCAAAAATGAGAGGAAAACGTTTTCCGGTAAAGATTCGATGGCGTGAGGGCGATTTGAAATACTCAGTTCATGATCCTCTGCCGGAATTGTTTAATGTTGCTCAAAAAGCAGTGAAGCGATTACGGTGTGAGTCATTGAATTGACTCTGTAATAAGCGGCAGGAATGAATATTCTCTCTCAGTTTTAATTCACTCATTGATCGAAAACGAACAGGTATTTTAATTAATATAATAGAAGAAAAATCGTGACAGAGATATCAAGTTATACGTTATCATCCGAGACGATACTCAAGAAGATATCGGCTAAAATCAGCCAGTTAAAAGGTACTGATATAAAGGCAAAGAGTACCCGTGCCGTAATGGCCTTGGGTATTGGAATGTTTGCCGGAAACGGTATGAAGTTTGTGCGCCGGATGATTTTGGCAAGACTTCTGGCTCCTGCTGAGATTGGAATGATGGCTATCGTTGCAGGCTTATCGGTAGCTTTTGAAGCTTTTACTGAAGTTGGTATAAAACAATCAGTTATCCAGAATAAACATGGGGCAAATGCTGATTATCTGAACGTTGCCTTGTGGCTGCAGCTAATTCGCGGATTGTGTCTGTTTCTTATCGCGTTCCTTTTGGCTCCATGGATGAGCTCTTTTTACAATAAGCCGGAATTGTTAAATCTGCTACGGATTTGTTTCCTTGCTATTTTATTCAGAGGGCTTGTTTGCCCACGGGCATACGTACTTGAAAAAGAATATAAATTTGGTCGGGCAGTACTCCTGACACAGGGTAGTGCTGTCTTGGGTTCGATTGTAACAATCGTTCTTGCTTTTCTGTTTCGAAACGTCTGGGCGTTAGTCATAGGTTTTGTCTCAGAGATGGCAATATTATGTGTTTTGTCTTATATATTCGTTCCTTTTGTGCCCAGCTTCAGGATAGACAGAAAAAGTCTGAGTGAGTTGATGAAATTTGCTCGTGGAATGTTTGGTTTGCCAATCTTGGTTATGATCAGTTTACAAGCACCTATCCTTGTACTTGGTAAGATAATACCGGATGCTCAGTTGGGCCTTTATAGTTATGCTGCCCTGCTTGCCTACTTTCCAGTGGAATTGTTCGCAAAAATAATCGGCCCCGTTTTACTTCCCGCCTTTTCCGAAAAACAAGATGACAAGAATGCTCTTCGCCGAGGTCTTCTCAAGACTACCCAGATGACAGCTTCTCTTGCTATCCCTCTGACAGCATTCATGGCTTGTTATGGCAGCGAACTGTTATTATTAGCCTACGGTCCCGAATTTGCCGTAATGGCTGTTCCGTTTGCGATTTTATGTTTCAACATCATAGCTCGACAGGAGGCTGCGATAATAGCCGGGATATATTTAGGTGTCGGTCGACCTTATTTACAACGTCGTTTTACTATAATCCGTGCCGTAGCTATAGTTGCCTTGATATATCCGGCATCATTATATTTTGGACCTTTAGGTGCTGCTATAATCATCGTTTTGAGTAATTTCATTGCCTTGTTAATACAAATATATGTTTGTCGGAGAGTTGTCGATCTTGAAATAGGCGGTTATGTGCGTTCCTATCTCCCCGGTTTAATGCTTACTTTACCAGTGGTAGCTGTTGTTGCTTTATTACGTCTATTTAAAATTGAATCAGTGATTTTAATCTTAATTGCAGGTTCTCTGTCACTGATTCTTTCGTACGGGATATACGCAGGAAATTTATTTGTGAAACATGATTAAGTGCCATTTATCAGATAAAAGAAAATGCTGGAAAATAAAAAAATGAAGATAGGCTTGCTTGGCGCTCCGCTTGATACCGGAAACATGGGAGTCAGCGCCCTGGCTGAATCGAGTATGAAGGTAATCCTTAATCGCTGGCCCGATGCTGAAATTATACTTATGGGTAGCGTAAGCAAACCTCAAAAGTATCATCTGCACCTCATGGGAAAAGAAATCTGTGTTAGTACTCTACCCATCAAGTTATCGAAGAATGTTTTTCTACCGTATAATATTATGTGGTTTGTGCTGCACGGTTTATTAGTGAAGCTATTACCTGGTTCCTGGCTAAAGGATCGTTTCGCAAGTCTTAATCCGTATTTCAGAATTATATATGAGACAGATATTGTAACGGATATTACCGGTGGTGACAGCTTCAGCGATATATACGGCATGGGACGATTCTTTTCCATGTTTTTACATAAGTGGCTTTTTATCTTTTTGAACAAAGAGTTGATTTTATTGCCGCAGACGTATGGACCCTTCAAAAGGTCAATTACAAAAATTTTAGCCAGATATGTTATGAACCATGCAAGTGTGGTTTATTCGAGAGACATGGAGGGAATCGAGTATACGAGAAAGCTGATCAATATTCATTCGGAAAATGGTAAAGTTAAATTTGCCCCGGATGTGGCTTTTGTTTTGGATTCACGAGAGCCTGGGAATATTGATACCGGTTCGATCGAGACAAGGCGGACGAAGAATTCCGTTGTGGTAGGTCTAAACATCAGCGGCCTTCTTCTCAACGGAGGTTACACACAGGAAAATATGTTTGGTTTGAAAACCGACTACCGTGAGTTGGTTTATAGTGTTATCGATTATCTGATGAGTAATAAGCGTGTGCTTGTTCTTTTAGTGCCTCATGTCTTTTCGCCACATAGGATTGTTGAAGATGATCCTAACGCGTGCCGTGAAGTGTATGAGCAGCTTAGCGAAAAATATCCCGGAAGGATATTTCTTGCGAGAGGCCGATATGACCATAACGATATTAAATATATTATAGGATTGTGCAATTTCTTTATCGGTTCGCGAATGCACGCCTGTATCGCAGCTTTATCACAGACAATACCAGCGGTAGGAATTGCTTACAGCAAGAAATTTCAGGGTGTTTTTGAGAGTGTCGGTCTCGGAGATTGCGTGGCTGATGCTTTCCAGTGCAGTAAAGATGAAGTGTTGTCCACGGTTACAAATGCTTTCGAAAATCGAGAACAAATGCGAAAGCATTTGAATGAAATCATGCCGGGAGTGAAAGCAAACATATTGAACATGTTTGAAGCCAGAAATACAGGATGAATTGGCGATGCATTGAATTCGAATATGTAATATTTACTAAAAACGAACAGTGCATATTTGAGAATTGCGATTTTGAAACAAGCAACATTTCTTTCCAATATTTTATACAGGCTTTATGCCTGCAAAAGACGAAAGGTAAAGAGGTTTGTATTTAACTCTGTCATGCGGCTCGAAGGCGGAGAAATGTTGTCACAGACACTTCGTCGTATTTTTTTGGATTATCACGATATCGAGATTGGAATGTACAGCTATGGTTGCTTTGATGCAATGCGTATTGGTGGAAAAACTAAAATCGGTCGGTATTGTTCGTTCGCCGATGGAGTTTGCAGGTTCAACGCCAATCATCCGATGAAGTTCAGATCGATGCATCCTTATTTTTTCAGAGCTGAGCAAGGGTACGTACAGAAAGAAATGATAACAAGAAATGAGCTTGTTGTAGGAAACGATGTTTGGATCGGTCACAATGCACTGATTTTACCGAGCGTACGAAAGATTGGGGATGGGGCAGTTATCGGTGCGGGTTCCATAGTAACCAAAGACGTGCCGGATTTTGCAGTTATAGCGGGAAATCCGGCGAAAGTACTGAAGTATAGATTCTCCGATGAGACAATCAGCGAAATTAAGACTTTGCAATGGTGGAATAAGAGTATCGAAGAGCTGAAAGAAGAGTTTGGAGAATTTTTACGTCCCGTAGAAGAGGATACCGATGAAGTTCAAGCGAGTTGACCAGGTTGATCAATGGCGACTCTGTATAGGTTGTGGTGCCTGTGTTCCTGCGTGTCCGAACCAGGCGATAACTCTGGTGGATATTCCAGACCGTGGAATAAGACCGATAGTCAATTCCACAAAGTGTGAGGAGTGTAGTGATTGCGTTCGAGTCTGTCCCGGTGTTGAGATAACCCATCGACCTTTCGACGACAGAATAATACCCGAATTGTCTCAGGAATGGGGACCTGTTATAGAGATGTGGGAAGGTTATGCGGCTGATTCTCAGGTTCGTTACTGCGGCTCATCGGGCGGCCTGGCAACAGCGTTAGCTCTTTTTGGTCTGGAAAAAAAAGGAGTTTCAGGCGTCTTACAAATTGGCGCCAAATCAGAAGCTCCCCTGAAAAACATTGCTGTCTTTAGCAAAAACAGGGCGGATCTGCTGGCGTGTACCGGATCACGATATTCGCCTGCAGCACCGTGTGAAAAGTTCGATTGGATTAAGGATGCATCCGGTCCCGGTATTTTTGTCGGCAAACCCTGTGATGTTGTAGCTCTACGAAAATCACAAGCAGTAAATCCTCAACTTGATGAGAAAGTTGGTCTGGCTATCAGTATTTTCTGTGCACAAACTCCGACTACCAAAGGCACGTATAATATTCTCGATGTACTCGGTGTTAAACCTGAGGATGTTGAAGAGTTCAGGTACCGTGGCTGTGGCTGGCCCGGCATGACCGCAGTAAAAACTAAAAGTGATAACCAGCAAGTGTATCAAATGAAATATGAAGAAGCGTGGGGTAATATCCTGAGTAATGCAGGACAGTTCAGATGTCGTTTATGCCCTGATTCGACAGGCGAGTTTGCTGATATTTCGTGTGGCGATCCGTGGTATCGAGAAGTCAAACCGGATGAAAAAGGGTGGTCGCTTGTATTAGTAAGGACTGAAAGAGGAAGAGAATTTTTGCAGGAAGCTATACGGGAAGGCTATGTGAGGCTTGAACGAGTTAGGCCGGACATTCTTCCCCGGTCACAGAAGTCACTTCTAAATCGAAGGCGTCATTTGTGGGGGCGGCTGCTGACAATGCGAATGATGTGTATGCCAGTTCCTCACTATATCGGTTTTTCCCTGTTTAGAAGCTGGCTCGGACTTCCTGTAATGGAGAAAGTGCGTTCACTTGTCGGGACTTTAAAACGGATTGTAGTCCGTAGATGGACGAAACCTTTGAAACCCGTCATCGGAGGCGAAAGATTGCAGGATGCCGAAGACAAAGAAAAACCTCTGGTGAATATTGATGAGATAGAATCACGATGCAAGGCGTAACTTTAACTGTAGCCATTATTGCTGCTATATTAGTTCTATCACTGCGGCCCGCTTACGCTCTGGCGGCGTTTGTTACGAGCTTGTTATATTATCCGTATTATCTAACAGTTACTATAGGTACGGTTGATATTTTAGTCGGTCGTGTGGTAGTTGGTGTATTGCTTATGCGATGCCTGTGTGACAGCCGGATCCGAAACAAGTTTGTTTGGAGTCGATTGGATACATGGGTTGCAATTAGCATGAGCATATATGTTGTAGTTGCTTTGATTTATTTTATTATGCCTTTTATGCAAAGGGTGGAGAACCGGGGCGGTTTTGTAATGGATACATGGCTTGCTTATATGGTTGCCCGGTTCATTATCACTGACAAGAGCAAGTTAGTATCGTTCGCCAAGTGTATTGGTTTTATTTTAATACCTCTTGCTATTTTGGGGGTCACCGAGTCTGTAACCGGCTGGCAGTCGTTTTCTCATTTATGGCGTTTTTGTCCCTGGTATAGAGAAAGTACGACTCTTCCGCAGCGTTGGGGATTAACCAGGGCGGTTGGGCCTTTTGGTCATCCTATTTTATTCGGTGGAAGCTTTGCATTGTTTATGCCTCTAATCTACTATTTGCGTCACGAAGGAGGTATGTGGAAAAGCTGGGCTTATATTCTTTTTGGTATTGCATTAATTGGTGCGTTAAGCAGCATGTCCAGCGGGCCGTGGGTTATGGCGATATTGGTGATTATATGCCTGGCAATGGAAAAACGTCGGTATTTGCTCAAACCGATTTTTGTATTATTCATAGTTTCCTGTGTATTCACTCAAATAACGAGTGACAGAGAATTTTATCATGTCGTTGTTTCTTATGCAAATCCACTCGGTGGAGCGGGCTGGCACCGGGCGATGCTTATTGATCTTGCTATCCAGCATTTTGGTGAGTGGTGGCTGACAGGTTATGGTAATCAGGATCCCGGCTGGGGTCAGTATTTAGGTATGGTCCATACCGATGTAACAAATGAGTTTATTTTGGTAGGGACAAGATATGGTGCTTTTGGCATGCTGGCTCTTATTATAGTACTCGTAAAAGCATTTCGAAAGGTGACATACACGTACAGAAGAACGACGGATCCCAAATCCAGACATATACTATGGTCCCTGGGCAGTATGCTGTTTTCGGTGATTGTAACCTGGATGTCGGTCAGTTTCTTCGGTCAGTTGGCGACCCTGTTCTACATTTCTCTCGGAATACTTGTTTCCGTGGTTCATTCAAATTTCGACTGGGGAGTCCGGAACAGGCTTATGCTCATTCAGAATTATCCCGTTCAAATGGTTGTCTGAGTTAGTGGTTAATGGTATAAACGCAGTATGGCGAGCGAAAAAAAATCCCGACAAAAGGAAAGCTTTAATCTGCAGATAGTGAAAGATAAAGCAGGTATTTCCGATTTCAGCGCGGATTGGGATGACCTGTTTGCTCGAACTAAGGATGCGGCACCCTATCTGTCACGGTCCTGGATCGGTACATTTATCCATGAAGGGAGAATGCGAGGCAATTTGTTGTTTATACTTGCATGGAGCGGGAATAAACTTGTTGCGTTGCTTCCTTTGGCGGTTCGGAAATGCATGAGTTCGACAATAGCTGAGCCGATAGGTACGGGTCAGCCGTCATATCTTGGACTTTTACTTGATTCGGGTTATCCGGAAGCAGTTGAATATATAGCGGAGGGTGTTAAGGAACAAAAGCTTTTTGAGTTATTTTATATAGAGGATATTTCTTCCAAAGATAATGCTACGAATGAATTTCTTAATGAGCTTGCGAAAAAAGGCTATTCTGTTCATCGGTCCTATCGTGATCCGTGCCCTTTTATACAACTCGGCTGCTCTTATGAAGAATATATGAATAATACGAAATCGGGTAAATCCCGGCAAACAATACGAAGAAAAGAGCGGCAATTACGTAAAAAGCATGAGTTTGAGATAGTCTCTTACAGCAATAGTGAAATAACAGAAGATGTTATTGGTCGTGTTGCTTCTATACAGGAACAAAGCTGGATGAAGAGGCGGGGGGCCGCGGTTTTAGGGCAACCGTTTTATAGAAAGCTTTTGCGGGCTATGTCTGAGGCGGGATTGGTCAAAACGTGGCTGATGACAATTGAAGGTGATGATGCGGCGTTTGTATTAGCGCTTGTCGCTCATAAGAAACTTCTTTATGCGTGGACGGCGTTCAAATTGGATTATGCTTCTTCCCTGTCTGTCGGACAGGTCCTGACGAATTCAGTAATTCATGATGCCTGCGGCGATGGTATGATGTCGTTTGATTTTTTACATGGAGATGCCGACTACAAGCGATTTTGGGGTACGGATCAATCTGATGTACACCGGGTTGTTGCCGGACGAGGTCTTATGGGCCGGATTATGGCCATCTTCTATTATACTCTTTGGCGAATTGTTGAAATTAAATGGTTGCACTCTTTTTATCGTCGCGTCAAAAGAATGCTGCACTTTTTTTAACTGTAGGGTATATATAGCACGTAATTCTGAAGGGTAAGCGGCTGATTTGATGAACAATATAATAGAATCCACTCCTCCGGTTTCTCTTAGAAATTGTTTTTCAAAAAAGAGGAATAGTTATAACCGGAAATTGCAGAACGTCACTTTAACTCTGAGAGGCCGTGATGCTATTCCTCTTGCTATAAAACATTTCGAGCTGAAAGAGCAGAGTATTATACTTTTACCCGCTTATCTATGTAAAATTATTGTTGTCCCGTTCGCTAATAGATTTGATCTTCGGTATTACGATATAGAAAAAGACTTTTCAATAAACACTGAAGTAATTGAGTCGATGCTGCGTAGTTATGATGTAAAAGTTTTATATATTATTCACTACTTTGGGTTCCTGCATAAAAATCTGGAGCAACTAAGCAAACTTTGTAAAGAGCATGGTGTTTTGCTCTGGGAAGATCACGCTCATTCCGCCTTATCACATTTTAGCTGTGACTACGCGGATGCAATGATTTTTAGTTATCGCAAAATATTTCCGGTTCCGGATGGTGGGGGAATATGGTTTGCGAATACGCAACCTATGAAAATCAGCGGTGGATTTTTAGCCTCAAATATTATTTCGATGCTAATCCATATTAGACGGTCCAAGTGGGCTATGAGTAAAAAATTAAGAAACAGGGCGGGACGAATCGCCAGTTTAAGTACCGCCTCTACGCGCGAGGGTTTCAAGCAAATAAAACCAAGGCCGATTTCTTATATGTCCAGGCGTATTATGAGGTGCATAGATGTTGAAAGTACATTCGCTATTCGAAGAGATATTTTCCTGAAATGGCAAAGTCTTCTTTCCGACTCGGAATTTAAGCCGGTGTTTTCGATACTGCCTGACAATGTATGTCCTCAGGGTTTTCCTGTTTATATTCAAAATGCCGAGGAATTGATAGGGAAGCTGCGAGATTTTAATATATTTCTGAAAGTACATTGGCCATTAGATGCTAAAATGAAAGAGAAATGTCCAGTGGCTTATAATGTATCGCGATCAATTATCACTCTTCCCATATATCCGGGGCTGTCGCAGTCTGATATGGAACAAGTTATGGCTTTGCTAGGCCGTTATGGAAAGCCGATTAATCCGCAAATGAATTAGGATATAATGTTAAATTTCAACTGAAAGTACAATAGAAACTTACCCAACATCTGTTCTTAATATTGAAGATATGAAATTATGAATAGTACTATTTGTTTAGAAGACAGAAAAGATATGGCATCCAAGAAAATGCTTTCCATGTCTAATAAGAATGAAATAATTGTTTTAAAGACACAGGAAAGTATTGAAGCTATTCGTGATACATGGGAGCAGATGCAAAATAATGAATCCCAACCGACTCCAGATGCCGATATTGACAGATATCTTTCAGTTATCGAAGCGTACGGTAATGATGTGCAGCCATTCATTATACTTGTAAAAAACAATGATTATCCTCAGGCAATGTTAATTGGTCGGATTGGGAAGCAAAAGTTGAAACTCAAAGTGGGTTATAGA
>Ga0272441_10013431_pt1 | contig 11778 bp, 15 predicted proteins | sample SSMProp6N_FD_193582 | JGI IMG/M metagenome (GOLD analysis project Ga0272441, IMG submission 193582) | Marine sediment archaeal communities from Little Sippewissett salt marsh, Falmouth, MA, United States - SSM-Prop-6N | ecosystem: Environmental > Aquatic > Marine > Wetlands > Sediment ...
TTGTCTTAAGACGTGCGCGTGTAGATGCTACACTCGATACAGGCGGTTGAAATAATGAAGCGAATGATTCAGAACATGCACATTTTTTTTGAGGGTGCGCTGCTTTCCTACCGTGCTCTCTTCCGGTGGCTGACTCCTACCACATACCTGGCATCGAAGGTTTTATCTCCGCTTTCAATGATGATCTTCTTTGTATATATTGGCGCTTATGCCAGCGGAACGAACAGCGCTTCATTTTATGTGATTGGAAATGCATTGATTTTCACTGCTTCCAGCGGTATTTTTGGGGTTACGATGAGTATTGGAGGAGAGAGATGGAGCGGAACGCTGCCTTACCTGTTTGGAACTCCCGCAAACCGCATGGCGATGTTTTTTGGCCGGGCTCTGATGCATATTTTAGATGGCATGTTAGGTGTATTCATCGGTCTTGTATGGGGTGTGGTCCTGTTTGGTTTGGATTTAACAAAAACAGACCCGGCAGCCCTCACTGTAACAATACTGATCACAACCTTCAGTACAGCCGGCCTGGGTTTGCTGATGGGGTGCTTGAGCCTGATCACTCGAAATGTTATGCTTGTGAACAACACGGTTTACTTCCTTTTGCTTCTTTTCTCCGGCGCAAATATTGCGCTCGAAACACTCCCGCAGTGGATGCAGTCTATATCGAGTTTTCTTCCGCTGACTAGGGGAATTAAATCAACCAGGGCGATCATTAATGGTGAAGGCCTGGTGGATGTGATGGATATCCTTTATGTAGAAGTGGTTCTCGGAATAGTTTTTGTCCTGCTCGGTTATTTTTTGTTCCGTTTTTTTGAGACCCAGGCAAAAAGAATGGGCACGCTGGAAATATTTTGAAAAGGTTTCCCATGGATAGAAAACCAATATACCTGGATTACAACGCGACGACACCAATTGATCCTGCCGTAGCGGAAGAGATGCTTCCCTACCTTCGTGAAAAATTCGGCAACCCGTCAAGCGGTCATTTTTTTGGTGTGGAAGCCAGAAAAGGTTTGGAGAATGCAAGGCTGCAGACAGCACGGATGCTTGGCTGCAAACCGGAAGAAATCATATTTACAAGCGGTGGAACAGAATCCAACAACATGGCCATCCTGGGAGCGGCGATGGCAAATAAATCGAAGGGGAACCATATCATCACTTCATCCATAGAGCATCCTGCTGTTATGGAAGTCTGCCTGCATCTTGAAAACTTAGGGTATGAAATAACACACCTGGAGGTAGACAGATATGGCCGGGTTTCTCCGGCTGATCTTGAAAGGGCGCTCAGACCTGAAACCATACTTGTTACCATCATGCATGCAAATAATGAGGTTGGAACCATCCAGCCCGTGCGGCAGCTGGCAGAAATTGCCCGCAGAAAGGGTGTTCTTTTCCATACGGATGCTGCACAGTCAATTGGAAAAATACCGGTTTCGGCAGCAGAACTCGGGGTGGACTTACTTTCGGCAGCAGGCCACAAACTGTATGCGCCGAAAGGAGTTGGGGCACTTTATTTAAGGTCAGGGGTCGAATTGGAACAAATTATATATGGGGCGAACCAGGAGAGAGGGCTTCGCCCTGGCACAGAAAACATTTTGGAAATAGTTGGATTGGGGAAGGCAGCCGAACTGATATTAGAAAATTTGTATGCTTACCGGGAACATTTGCAGAAAATGCGGGACGAATTGGAAAGCAGACTCATGGAAAGTATTCCGGAGATTCAAATTAATGGTCATCCAAAACACCGGCTGCCAAACACGTCAAGTGTGTCATTTCCGGGTATGCAAGCAGACCAAATCATATCTCACCTGGAATCGGTCGCAGTCTCAGCAGGGGCAGCTTGCCATACCGGTGAAATCGAAATCTCGTATGTGTTGAGGGCTATGAAAATTCCCCCTGAAGCTGCCATTGGGACTGTTCGTATTTCAGTTGGGCGGCAGACAACAAGTGAAGAAATTGATCAGGCAGTGCAAGAGATTAATTGCGTGATTAGAAAACTTCGGAAGAATATCTGATATCTCAGTCAATCATGACCAAACGCCAAATCGCCTTCCTGCAAATTTTCGTCACAGCGATGCTTTGGGGCTCTACTTTTGTCTTATTCCGGTTCGGATTGGAGGATATCGGACCTTTTACGCTTGCTGGTTTGCGCTTCACCATAGCGGGTTTGCTGATGCTGCCCATTCTTAAACTGAAAGGTTTTAAATTAAAGGATTACGCGGGTGATTACTGGAAACTGGCAATATTAGGTTTCTTCTCCTTTTCGGTTGGAAACGGCTTTCTGGCATGGGGTCTGCAGTACCTGCCGTCAACCACTGTTGCACTGCTGACCAATCTGATTGATCCGCTTATCCTGTTATTCAGCATCTTTTGGCTGAAAGAAATTCCTAAACCAATTCAGCTGGCAGGAGTTGCGGCGGCACTGGCAGGGATTATTCTCTATTTTTATCCGCAAGCGATCCCATGGAATAATCCGGGCATGCTGCTCATCGGGATTTCTTTGCTTGGTTTTTCGTCGTATTCTTTATTTGGCAGGTATCTGGCAAGGTCTCAGACATTTCCTTTTTGGGTTCAAACTGCATTCCCCTTTATTTTTGGCGGAACCGGGCTTCTTTTCACAGCCTTTTTCACAGAAAGCGCCCCGCAATTCACTGCCCCCGCTGTCTTGTCGCTTGGTTGGATGATCATTTTCAATTCAATCATCGGTTATTCTCTTTACAACCAGGCAATTTCTCATCTTTCCGCAGTTGAAATTAATATCATGCTGAAAATGGCACCTTTTTCAACTGCCCTGATTGCATGGTTGCTGTTGGGAGAGAGATTATCTCTTCTTCAGATTATTGGATTGATGATTGTGATCTTTGGCATTTTGCTTGTCCAGATGGATCAATTTTCTGTGTCAAAATATTTCCGGAAAAATTAATAATTATTAAATATACTTAATCCCAAACACTAGTTAAGATTAAATAAAAAAGGAGATCACTGTGAAAATTAAGCTATTCCCTGTTTTATTAATTGGAGCAATACTTGTTGCTGCCTGCGCCCCGACGGCAGTCGAAGAGCAGCCTGCGCCACCAGCAGTGGAGGAAGTAACGGAAGCGCCAGCAATGGAGGAGGAAACTGAATCAGAAGAGGGCGCAACTGAGGAAGTCAGTTTCAGTGAAGACATATGGCCAATCATTGACAGTCAAGCCCTTCCTGCCCATGGCGGAGCCGGCGGCGTTTTCCTGGAAAGCTACGAGGATGTAATGGATTATGTTGAACCGGGAAATCCTGAGGATAGTCTACTCTACAAGGCGCTTCTAGGTGATGAACATCGTCTTATGCCACCGCCTCCCGCAGAGCCTTTTTCAGAAGAAACAATTCAGCTCTTCTATGACTGGATTGCGCAAGGCGCAAAGAATAATTAATATTAGTTAAAAATCCCCGCATGTTTTCGAGCGGGGATTTTTCTTTTATTCATTCAGCAACACATCCGCATAGCTCTCAATATTTTCAACCTTTCCTGGATATTTCATATTCAGCTTTTGTAAAGTATCTGTGATGATGTCCAGGATGATCAAATCCCGGTACCAGTTGCGGTTGGCAGGGATAACAAACCAGGGCGCATGGCTTGTGCTTGTTTTTCTGATTGCATCCTCATATGCCTCCATGTACTCATTCCATCGTTTGCGTTCATCTAGGTCCTTTGGGTTAAATTTCCATTGTTTTTCCGGGATTTCTATCCGTTCCATAAATCGCTGCTTCTGCTCATCCTTGCTGATATGGAGAAAGAATTTCAGGATAATCGTTCCTTCATCATTTAGTAGCTTTTCAAAACTTCTTATGTGGTCAAATCTCTTTTTCCACACAGCGGGCGGAACCAGGTTGTGAACGCGAACAACCAGCACGTCCTCATAGTGTGACCGGTTGAAGATAACGATCTCTCCTTTTCCCGGCGTGTGTTGATGAACCCGCCACAAATAATCGTGGGACAATTCTCTCTCAGTCGGAACCCTGAAATTGGCCACATTAACTCCCTGGGGATTGACACCCTTGAATATGGACCGGATTGTTCCGTCTTTCCCGCCGCTGTCCATTGCTTGCAGCACAATCAGGATTTTATGCTTTTCCTCCGCCCACAGTACCTGCTGGAGGCCAATCAATTGTTTTCTGAGTTCCTTTATTCGCTTCTTTGCTGGCTTCTTGCCATCTGACCACAAGCTTGTATCATCCGGATCGAATTCTGTAAGTTGAAAATCTTTTCCCCGGGTAATTTTATATTTCATGTTTTTGCCTTCCTCCTATCCTTCCACAGCAGAAATAATTCTTTCCATCATTTCCTTATCATCTTTAAGTAAACCTGAAGCCGGGAGTCTTTTTAAGAGTTCTGCCCAGTTTTTATCTTCATGAAAAATTTTCCTGAACAGCACAAGTGCTTCCTCCATTCTGCCTGAATTCGCCATGGTCACAGCTTCCCAGAAAGGGATTTCAATTAAACCTGGGGCAAGTTCGGATGCTTTTGCATATTTTTTATTCGCTTCATCGCTTTTTCCCCGGGCTATGAGCTCATCTCCTTCATTCATAAAATCATATGCTTTATGAATATTGTAGAGGCGCTCCAATTCAAGAATCGGGTCAGGATGGTCATCCACGCGTATGTCCACAATCATCTTATTCCATGGTTCGTCCGTACTGCTCCCGTCGGCAACAAGCATGGCTGCACTCTGCATACCCCGGATATCTCCACCTGCTTTCTGTCCTGCCTTAAGTGCTGTCAGCATTCTGGCGGCGAGTTCACCCTGGGATTTCTCGAACGCGTCCGCCATCGCAGGCCAGACCGCCGGTTTCAGCATCATGTTCGCCTGAACGGAAAAACCGTTCCCTGTGATATGACCTGCCTCGGCAATACATTTTCTGCCGGTGTGAGCTGCAATACGCCCCTCCGCATCCAGTATGGCCACCTGCCGGACATTGCTGTTTTCATCCGCTTTCAGCAGTATTTCCAGTGCTTCTTCGGGGTTTTTTCCTGCTTTCAATAAATTCAGTCCTTTTGGCCCGTAGCTGACCTCAACAAGAGATTGTGTGGCAACCGCCCCTACTCCGGGTTCGATCCAGGGGCACATGGCACCCACTGCAAACCAGTGGGTCTGGACGGCAACCCCGATCTGGTCGGAATTTTCATCCCGGGCAACAATGGAAAAAGTATGTAAAAACGCCATATGTCTCTCCTGATTAAATTTTTTTCCAGCGAGCAAATTTTGCCTGCTGGATCATTCTACCTGCTGAATTTTCCTGCTGGATGATATTTCCGTATTCAAGCTGGATGTTTGTGGTTGTGTTTGGAGTCGAAAGAAGGTTAGCCAGTTCAAATGATTCCATTTCTATATTGTACGCAGTGCATATTAAGAAAAGCGGGTCATATTTAAGTAAATGCATGCAGGCGTCGAATAAATCCGGGATATTATTCTCAAATTTCCAGACCTCACCTCCAGGACCGCGGCCGAAAAGGGGAGGATCCATCATAATGGCGTCATAATGGTTACCCCTGCGAATTTCCCTTTGAACAAATTTCATTACATCATCCAAGATCCAGCGTACAGGAGCATCACCCATGCCGGAAATTTTCATATTATCGGCTGCCCGGTTTACCGCGCTTTTTGAAGCATCCACATGCGTGACCTCTGCGCCTGCGCCGGCAGCGAACAAGGTCGCAATACCTGTGTAAGCAAAAAGATTAAGAATTTTTGGCCTTGAATCCGCTCCTTTTATTACTTTTTCAAGCCAGAGCCAGTTCGGAAGCTGTTCCGGGAATATCCCCAGATGCCTCGAAGCTGATATGGACAAACCGGCTTCATAACTTTCAATTTTCAAGACAGGGGAATCGGGGATAGATTTTTTGAAATTCCACCTCCCCCTTTTCTTGCCGGCTTCCAGGGAGAATTCCGCATGAGCCTTTTCCCATTCGGATTTATTGAGTCGCGGCTCCCATGGGGCTTCCGGTTCAAACCGGATAAGAAGAATTTCGCCGAACCGCTCGAGTTTTTTTCGGTTTCCGCTGTCGAGCAGTTCGTAATCTTCCCATCCTGTTGTGATTAAATCCTGCCGATATTTATTTAATTTCATAATTATTATTACTGATATTGTCTTCATTGATTTTATATGAAACCTAACGTGTATAATGCAGGGCGGGTTAAAAATGGAAAAAAGTATTTTTGATTCGGTTATTTCCCGAAAAAATTCAGACAGCATTAAGTGGAGCCGGTATGAAGATGGCGTTCTGCCCTTATGGGTTGCGGACATGGACTTCCCATCTCCGGAGGTGGTAATCGAAGCCGTAAGAGATCGTCTGGCCCACCCATTTTTTGGCTATTATGATGAAATAACTGGGTTAAAAAAATCCATATGCAGCTGGCTGGATACGCGTCATCAATGGAGAGTCGATCCGGAAGAGATCGTTCTGATGCCGGGTGTCGTAAACGGGTTGAATTGGGTGGCGCAAGCGCTTATGGAAGATGGGCAATCCCTGATTTTTCAAACGCCTGTTTACCATCCTTTTTTCAAGATTGCAGCCAATGCTTCTGTTACACAAATACATTCTTCATTGAAGGAAGTAAGGGGTAGATTTGAGATGGATTTCCAGGACCTGGCCGTAAAGATTCAAGATAATACACGACTATTCATCCTATGCAACCCCCATAATCCAGTTGGCAGGGTATTTACCCGGCAGGAATTAAAAAAATTGGCGGAAATTTGTGAAAACCGGGATTTGTGGATATGTTCAGACGAGATCCATAGTGATCTTGTTTTTCCTGGCAGCAGTCACGTTCCCATTTCAACACTGGATGAATCTATTGCCAGGAGGACGATTACTCTCATGGCACCATCCAAGACGTTTAATATTCCAGGTTTGAATTTTTCATTTGCTGTGGTCCCCAATGAGAATCTGCGCAAACAGTTGAAGCATTCTAGGAAGGGTATAATTGGACATCCCGGCCTTTTGGCATCTTATGCCGCCAGGGCTGCATATTCCAGCGGGTCTGAATGGTTGGAAGAACTGCTAATTTACCTGGATGAGAACCGGTCTTTCGTTATTGAATTTCTGAGTACAAAGATGCCTGGCATTAAATTTTTTATCCCGGAAGGCACCTATTTGTTTTGGCTGGACTGCAGGCAAATGAACCTTGAGTCGGACCCCCACCAATTTTTCCTGCAAAAAGCCAGGGTTGCCCTGAATGATGGAAAAATATTTGGAGTCGAAGGCGAGGGTTTTGTGAGATTAAATTTCGCCTGCCCCATGCGTATTCTTGATTCTGCATTGAACAGGATGTCCGATGCCGTCAGTAAGTGGGGTGGGCGGTTATGAAGGAGGGAAATGACCGATCTTGCCTTGGGGGATGCATTAAGTTTATAACTGGGGGAATCGGGCTCATAATTTTTCTTTCAATGCTGCTTATGGGATTTTACGTCCTTTTAAGGGGCGCTGGCGCATTCCTGATTGTTGCTGATCCGCTCCAAAAAGTAAATGCCATAATTATTTTAAGTGGGGGGACCGAATCACGGATGCGGGAAGCACTGGACTTGTATAACTCCGGTTATGGGGATGTCATGATCCTGACTGAGACGGGTGAACAACTGGAAGATATGGATGTACTGCACAGCTTCGATATGCGAATTCAATTAATAAATAATGGAGTTCCCAGTGGAAATATCCTTGTAACCAATATTGAAGTAAGCAGCACACTGGATGAAGCCGATGCTGTCAAACAGCTGATGGAGAGAAGGCAGTTATCTTCCGGGATTGTTGTAACTGATCCGTACCACACAAAACGAACGTCAATTATTTTTGGGGATGTTTTCCTCGACAGCTCGATTTCAATTGATATCCGCCCGGTCAGGAATTCCTGGTACAGTTCACGTTCTTGGTTTTTAAGCCCTCAAGGATGGCGTTTCACAATCCTGGAGTATGTTAAATTGATTGGATATTTATTGAACCGTTAGGACATTGGGTAATTTTAGGAAACAGGAATTACACCGACAGCCTGCAACCCTTTAGGCCCTTCTTCGATTTCAAACTCAACAACTTGCCCTACTTTTAGTGTTTTATAACCTTCCATCTGAATGGAGGTGTAATGAACAAAAATATCTTCCTCACTTTCATGGCCAATAAAACCGTATCCTTTCGCAGGATCAAACCACTTCACGGTTCCAGTTTTTCTTTCTGACATGGAATCACCTTATATACTTGACTATGGATGGGGGATTTCTGGATTCTTGAACATAGCTGATTGACAGAATGAGGTTATCATCATTAAATTTGAATGTCAAGAAAAATCCTGGTTGTTAATAATGATAATTCAAATAAAATATAGTACATTAATCAGAGCATCTAATAAAATGAACAAAATTAGTGGATTAATTATCTCAGTATTGCTTCTTTTTTCGACATCCTGCGGGATCACGGTCCGCCCTTATCAGGCAGGCGATTTATTATTGGCGGATAATTTTGAGAATGATATTAAGAATTGGGAAATCTATCAGGATGCTGATGGCTCGGCTGTCAGTTATTATCAAAATGGTCTCGTTTTTCTTGTTGAATCGGAACAGAAAAACCAGGTTTCAACCATAAATAGAATTTTTTCCGATTCTGCGATACGTGTAACCGCAGAAAAAATATCAGGACCTGATAATAATTTCTTTGGAATCATTTGCCGTTATATGGATAGAGCGAATTATTACGGTTTGATTATTTCCTCGGATGGGTATTACGGCATTTATAGAGTTGAGGATGGCATATTTGATTTAATTTCAATGGAAAACATGGAATTTTCCAATATTATTAACCAGGGGGAAAGGATTAATATCATCGAGGCTGTGTGCAAAGGGAATCAGCTAACCATCTCTGTAAACGAAAGTCAACTGGCCAGGGTAGAAGACAATGCTTTCTCCGAGGGGAAGATCGGTTTAATCACCGGTACCTACGATCAGGCGGGTTCGGCGGTTTTATTCGATAACATGGTCGTAATGCATCCATAAAAATGAAAATTTTTTTTGACATGGTTGGCTGCAGGCTGAACCAGAGCGAGATTGAGCGGATGGCAGTGGAATTCAGGGCAGCAGGAAATGAAATCATATCTGACCCTGCTGAAGCTGACCTAATCATCATCAATACTTGCGCTGTGACAGCTTCTGCGGCAGCCGATTCAAGAAAAAAAATACGCAGGGCAGCCAGGTTAAGTAACGGGGAAATTATCGCAACCGGTTGTTATGCGACGGTGGATCCCGCTGCAGTATCCGGACTCCCGGGCGTTGTGCAGGTTGTTCCAAATTCCGGGAAAGGTAATATCGGAAAGGAAAAGCTTGGGGAGGATTGGGAAAACCCATCAAGAAATATTTCTAGAACCCCTTTACCGGGCAAGAGAAAGAGGACACGCGCTTTCATAAAGGTTCAGGACGGATGTGGCAATGCCTGCTCATACTGCATCACACGGATCGCCCGCGGACCTGGACATTCAGTATCAGAAAAGCAGATATTTCATGATATTGGATTTGCTCTTGCCGGTGGAGTAAAGGAAATTGTTTTGACAGGCGTCAACCTGGGTTCATGGGGAAGGGATATCCGGGATTCATTATCGCTTTATGACCTGGTGGATAAAATTCAATCAGAATTTGATATTCCCCGTATCAGGCTCTCATCTCTTGAGCCCTGGGATTTAGATGATCGGATAGATAAATTGTTGAAATTAAAAAGTTTTTGTCATCACCTTCATTTGCCGCTCCAGTCCGGATCGGATCGCATTCTTCATCAAATGAATAGAAAAATTACACGAAACGAATTTCTTGAAAAAGTAAAAATGCTGCGAGAATTGTCACCTGATATTGCAATCACAACAGATATTATGGTTGGATTTCCTGGTGAAATGGAAGATGATTTTCATAAAACTGTTGAGATATTGAAAGAAATTAATTTTTCCGGCGGTCATGTATTTCGGTATTCTCCAAGGCCGGGCACCTCGGCAGAAAGAATAAAGAAAGACCGCGTTCCTGCAAAGATCGCCAGAGAGAGAGGCCTTAAAATACGGGACATTCTAGCGGAAACTCAGAAGAAATATCTCGATAGTTTCCTTGACAATAACGTTGAAGTTTTGTGGGAACGTTCTTCAAAATTGAACGGAAAATGGATTTTGAGAGGTTTAACTGAAAACTATATTCATGTAAAGGGTGAGAATGACAGTGATTTAAACAATTGCATCACTGAAGCACATCTAAATGGATATTTTAAGCATGGACTCACTGCTGAAATAAATTAATTCTCATGTCATGAGATAGTCCATACCAAATTATTCCAAAAATTTCATGATAGCCCCTATGGTATAATTCCTCCGTTAAATTCCTGAGTAATCATTGAGGTTATAAGTAAATGCCAAAAAGAACGTATCAACCGAAAAAAAGACGTCGTGTGAGAGTGCACGGTTTCAGACAGCGCATGAAAACTGCTAAGGGGCGTAAAGTATTAAAGAGTCGGCGACAAAAAGGCCGTTACCGGTTAACAGTTAAGAAAAATAACAGTTCAAAGAACACCCGCTGGTAAAATTTTGGAGAAATTTTAATTTTCGTTGTTACCCGCTGGCGGTTAGATGAAAAAAAAGAATCGTCTAACCCTTGGAAGGGATTTTAAGCGGCTGAAAGATGAGGGTGAAAAACTAGTCCACCCGCTGGTGGTGCTTCTTGTTTGTAAGAATAACTCACCTGAAACCAGGACAGCGGTAGTTGCGAGTAAGGCAGTTGGCGGAGCGGTTGTTAGGAATTTGATTAAAAGAAGATTGAAAGCTTGTATCAATTTATTCTGGAACAATATTGAGACAGGTTGGGATTTGATTTTTTATTCCCGCACCGCAGTAAGGTCCGCCGGTTTTGAAGAATTATGCAGTGCAGTTAAACATTTGCTTAAAAAAGCAGATGTATGGATTGAATAACATGAATATTGAAGATCATCAAGAATACCCTGATGAGCCAAAATTAGAAAATTTTAAGGTCAATTTCCTGAGTCTGCCCACTTTCCTGATTCTTGTCTTAATTCGCATCTACCAGAAGACTTTTTCCAGGATGCTGCCCGGCAACACCTGCCGTTTTTATCCCAGCTGTTCCCACTACGGTTATCAGGCAGTGTATAAGTATGGTGCTTTGAAGGGCACTTGGATGGCGGTCTGGCGTATTGTCCGCTGCAATCCTTTCAATCCCGGAGGATATGATCCTGTATCATAAATCTTTATAATTATTAGGAAAAAAGAATGAAAAAATCAAAATATTTATCAGTCATAATTTTCGCTTTGCTCATCATCGTATTAGGTGCCGGGTGCACGCGGGTGGGTGCAGCTTCGAGCTGGCCTGGAATGTCACTTGAGGATGAAACCGGCTATTTTTCGTACAGTTCACAGGTTTATGCAATTGATTCCGGAAATGGAAGTCTCATCTGGCGCTACCCGCAGGAACCCAACAACGCCATTCAATTTTATGCCCCGCCTGAAGTCGCTGAAGAGACGGTTATAGTTGGCAGTTATGCGAATACTCTTGTTGGGCTTGATAGGCAGAGCGGTTTTTTGGAGTGGGAGTTCACAGCGGCAGACGATCGTTTTGTGGGTGCGGCATTAAACGTAAATGGATCGGTATTTGCGCCTAATGCTGATGGATATTTGTATGCCCTCAATCAGGAAGGCGACTTGCAGTGGCGGTTTAAATCAAACGGACCCAATTGGACAAAACCTGCTGCAAACGATCTCATCTATTTGGCCTCCATGGATC
>Ga0272441_10013432_pt1 | contig 11777 bp, 7 predicted proteins | sample SSMProp6N_FD_193582 | JGI IMG/M metagenome (GOLD analysis project Ga0272441, IMG submission 193582) | Marine sediment archaeal communities from Little Sippewissett salt marsh, Falmouth, MA, United States - SSM-Prop-6N | ecosystem: Environmental > Aquatic > Marine > Wetlands > Sediment ...
TGAGGCTTGTATTTTCACTGTATTGAGGAGGGTTGTTTATATCATCGTACTCCTGGCTTTTAATATACTCCATCTGCCCTTGTGCCAGTGCAAGGTATGTTGACCCTTCATCACTGATGGTGACGGCATTAAGGGATGTCGATAGCCCATTTAGAAAAGCTGCAGCTATGAGGCCCAGTAAGGCAACAGCTATAATAACCTCCACAAAGCCTAGACCTTTAGATTTGCCCACGAAGATCTTTGTTATTTTTTCAGTTAGTTGTATATGTTTTATCTTCATGAATTAATATAATAATATTTCGGTGAAATACCGGATTGCTACAGTAAATCTATCTTCATTTTTTACCAATTATCATCCCTGTTTTTTATACTGTCATTGATTTGTAAATAAATCCTTTATATATTCAGTCGAGTAAGATGAAAAATTGTGTAAGAACGGAAATATGATGACAATTATAACAAAAAAAGCAGGCACGTAAAATACTATTCAGTCGCTGGATACAATCAAAAAAAGTAAGGCTTTATTTTTTGATTGTATTCTATCATCCATTATCCACCACCTATGAGGTAGCTGAGGGTACCACCGGTGGTAACTTCACTGCGGAAGGATAGAATCATATATACCATAGTATAACCATCGCTGAGATTGTATTCATATCCACCTGAATACCCATATGGTGGGGCAGTGCCACCTGTGGGGATATCAACCTGGACAGATGTATCTCCCGGTTCCAGTATATAATCATCCCACCTGATAACAAATGTATCTATATCAACACCGGGCACTGTGAGGCCAGGGGATGCCGAATTCCAGACATCGTTGGGCGGGCTTTCGGAATTCTCAAGCTGTGTGCCTTTGACTATTATATAGTCATGAGCGAAGTCCCATGAAAGACTTGCATCATCACCTTCCCCGACGAAAACGGTCAGTCTTGCGGCTACTTCTTCCCCTTCAACGGGTTCCGGCACCAGGAAGCCTTTAATAAGTCCGCCATCTTCCCCATCGCCATCGAAATCGGGATTGTTATGCCATGCACTAAAAAAATCAAAATCAGGGTTCTGTATATCAAACAGGTAGAGCTGATGTCCTTCGGTATCAGGGCTACTATATACTACTAGCAGGGACCAGCCGCAATGGCAGAGGTTATCTTTCGCGGGACAATTGTATCCCGAGGAGCAGGCGGGAGTTCCCAGAGGGTAGCCGGTAGTATCAACCACAGCCTTGCTATCAGGGTCGTGCACGTTGAAGGAATAGGAAGGGTCGACTTCGTTATCAGCGATTACCTGACTTAAGGTATATGTGCTAGCTGCATTTCCACTGACCTGCTCATTTTCAATCCACTGTCTGATGATAGCGGTGACGTCGGAGACACAACAGTAATACCAGGTGCCGTCGAGCCCATAGCCGGCAACATCATCAGGCTCCAGTGTCTGCCAGTGGTCAGCGGTTATTAGTTCTGTATCAGACTCAGTGCTGCTAAAATATACTCTATTAACCCTGGCAGTTTCTTCAACAAGGGTGGTTAGTGCTTCTGGAGTAGGGTCATCAGGGTATTCAAGGCTTCCTCCGGCGGAGCCCTCGGTGGTGACACTGACGTTATCGATATAGACATACTCATTATATCCGTCATAGGTACTTATCCCGAATCTGATTTTCACGTCGTTTGTGCGATACGCCACTGTATCAGGAATCTCGTAGCTATAACTGATAGGAGAAGTACCTATGTCATCACAGAAGGCATACTGCCAGCTGCTCCAGCTTCCTCCGCCGTTGCCTGAATACGAGTAGTAGAGGCAATCATCAGATTCTTGACTGTATGAATTATAGTTCCAGCTTCTCCAGGAGACCTCGACTGTTTTCCCGGTGGTGTCACTCAGGTCTATAAGACCATCTTTAGTGCTAATGATTCTATTTCCAATATCACCACCGTCATGGTGTGCGTAGAAAGCGGAATAAGAGCCTGATTCATGCCAGTCGCTGCCATATTCCCAGTTTGAGGCAGGTGAGTACAGGTCGGTACAATCATCATAAAAAAGCTGGATGTCGGAGCCGGATGGGTCATAGCCCTCCCAGTCTATCCAGCCGGTCCAGTAGAGATAGGCTACCTCGACCATGCCCTGTGAGGGAATACCATCTATGCCATCTTCATCTGTTTCAATGGTTGCACTGCTATTCTCATAGAGTTTATTGCGGTATCTTTGATCTCCGGTTGCCTCAAGCAGGCTGCTCCCGGTGGCAAAGTAGTCGCCCTCTGTTGCACTCGTCATCTTTCGCATTTCTGTCTTGGCTGTGTGTGCGGTTACCGTGGTCTGACTGCTAATGGATTCGATATTAAATACCCTGGTATCGGCATCCCATGAATAAGAGAGGTCATCCACGTCATCGGTAATTACCCAGGATAGTGCTGAGTCAGGGTTTTGTCCCGAGGTAGATGAGAACTCGAAGGTGATGCTGCTGACGAGAGGGTATCCTAAAGGGGCAACACCGGGGAAGTTGGTAAATAAGGCTCCATTGCTGAAATCCCAGACTACTGCTTCTCCGCTCTTGTAGGGTTGAACCGATGGCTCACACAGGTATGGAGGGTCAAGCTCACCATCATCCTCGAGGTTGCTGGATCCCTGTATATAATTAAATCCCTGTGGCAGCCAGATGCCTATACTGTCTATCTCCAGGTCTTGATAGATGTCTTCATAATCTTCCAATTCCTGGTAGTTGTAGACAATCTTTATCTGATATTCCGTACTGCTGGTGGCTCTTCCGGTTACAACCAGCGTCTGGTCGTCGACGATTTCCTGTGCTTCACTGGCTGAAGGGGTGCTGATGTAGTCCTCTGGAATCCATATGTTTTCTATGGATACATCCACCGAGTTATTGTTAATTGATAGAGGGTCAGGATATGGATATGGCACTCCGAACTCATACTGGTTATAGCCGGATACTAAATCTTCAACCTCATCGTATTTTATCTGCCAGAGGGCGTCTTCTACCCCTGCGTCAGCGGCATAATAGCTCTGCATTTTCTCCTCATGAAGCTGGCCTGCCCTGAGGCCGGTACCGATAAGCCCCATGAGAGGGGGAAGCATAATAGAGCCAATGACCAGCAGCACTAAAACCGCAATAAGGGCTCCCTGTCCCGACTCATTTTTCAAGGCTGAAAAACAAGTATTTTTTACAATGGCTCTCAATTTACTCATCTTTTTTCCTGTCTATATACTATTTCAGCTAGGAAAGAGGCCTTGGTTTTACCTCATATACCCTGCTGGCTGTTTGCTCTCCCACAGTTGCCGTTACCTGAAAAATAACTTTGACAGCGCTGTCATCATAGCTGATTTGTGATGCTGAGCCGTCCAGATATTGCCCCACGATTCTGGTAGAAGTGTCACCATTGACAGTCTCCTGTCTCTGTAGTTGTTTCAATGTTCCGGAAGGCATGGCAATAAGGTTATAGACCACTTGATGAATATCATTATCCCAGTCAGTCCAGGTAAGGGTAAGAGGGAAGCCGCTGTCACCAGGTTGATCCAAGGTATCGTCAATATTTTGTGCCTGGAGTGCATCATTGCTTACCCAGCCGCCAGCAGTTTGTACCTGCCGGAATGCGACAATGTCGTTACCAGCGCGGCTACTGGCAAATATCTGGAAGATTGCCCCTGTTGCTGCGATGGAAATAAGTGCAGCTATAGGGATAGCGACCAGCAGCTCTATTAAGCTGAATCCTCTTTGTCCTTTCCAAATTGTTTTCATCTGAGTATTTTATAGGTGCTGCTGCTGAGTACCAGCTCTCCCTGGTAATATACCTCAACAGTTATCTGCTGTATACCCATATCCGGCCCACTATACGGAGTATGGGTAGCCGGAATTACCTGTTGACCGGTTACCTTCAGTGAATAGCCTTGATAAGGGCTTGCAAGGGCGATATGGGCTGCATCCCATGGTGGTGCAGTACCGGGTGGTGCAGGGATTGCGTAGCTGAAGCCGTATGCCTCATAGGGGCTATCCTTGATATACTCAAATTCGCTTCTGGCAAGGCTCTCGGCATTGGTCCGCTCATTGGCTATAGCATCAGCTCTGTAGGCAGTTGCCAGGCTATTAAGAAACGCTGCGGAAATTGTGCCCAGAATAGCCACGGCTATTAAAGCTTCGATAAGGCTAAAACCTCTGGAATTCACTTTTATTCTACCTGTGATTCCAGCCAGCCATTTTCTCTTACGGCAGGAGATAGATATTTTATTAGTATTCATTGCATTTATAAACTTTTCCTATATAGTCAAGGAATATTTAGTTTTTTCATACTAATCTAAGTGGAGTGTATGTGAATGTTGTTTAAATAGCTCCGAAGATAGAATACATGCTGGAAACTAAAGCCAGGGCAACAAAACCTACCAGTAGCCCTATAAATATGGTTGCAGCCGGCGTAATCATGTTGATCATGGTTTTAGTTTTATCATCTGCCTCGGTCTCATAACTATCCGCTACTGTGGTTAGTGTATGGTCCAGGTTCCCGGTTTGTTCTCCAACAGCGGTCATCTGTACCATAAGAGGTAAAAATAATGGCTCTTGTGCCATCGGGCGTGAAAGACCTGCACCTGCCATCATACTTTGCTGCACATAGGATATTGCCTTCTCCATGGCTTTATTATTTGTTCCCTGTACGACCATTGCCATTATCTCGTGTAGAGGGAGACCGCTGCCATAGAGCAGCGACGTACTTCTGCAGAAGCGGGAAAGTTCGTTCAATAGATTAATCCTGCCAAAAACGGGCATAACAAGTAACAATTTGCCCCATCTATATTTTCCATCTGGGGTCCTGGTATATATATAACCGATAACAGGTATGCCAACCATAATTATCAGAATAATGAGACCATACTTATTTGCCCAGACTGTAAAGCCGATTAAAGCCCTGGTAGCAGCTGGCAGTTCCACGTCAAATGACTCATACAGTCCTGTAAATGAAGGTAGTACGAAGGTGACCAGTATGGCAATAACCCCTAAAGCCATGATGAGCATCACAATCGGGTATATCATGGCATTTTGGGTACCCTTTCTAACTGTGTATATTCGCTCCATATAATTGGCAGCTCTTCGAAGCACTTCCTCCAGGCTACCGCTTTTCTCTCCGACGGCTACCAGGCGGGAATAGACTCTGGGAAAGGCAGAAGGGTGCTTGTCCATGGCTTCAGCGAGAGGCATTCCACCACGTACATCAGATGTTACTTTTTCCAGTATTCTTTTTAGGGCGCGATTGGTGGTTTGAGCCTGTAGCAACTCCATAGAGGTGATCGCATCTGTTCCTGATTCCAGCAGTAACGCGAGCTGCCGTGTGAACATTATTATCTCGGTGGCTTTTACGTGGTTAAAATGTGTGACTAGCTTTGAAGAATCATAGAAAGGAACATATTCCTTCAAGTTGAGAATCCTGTAGCCGTTATCTACCAGCGAGCTTACGGCAGCATTCTCGCTGTTTGCAGACAACTTCCCTTTAACAACCCTGTTATCTTTTGTAGAAGCAATGTATGAAAATTCCATTGTTTACCTATTCAATAAAGTATGCGTTTCGCAGCACTTCAGCAGGGGTAGTAATACCTTCTTTCACCTTTGCCATCCCATCTTTTATCATCGGTATCATTCCTTCTTCGAGAGCCTGGTTCCGGATTTCGGCTGTCGACGCTCCCCGCAGTATGCTGGTTCTGAGTGTATCACTGAGGAGCAATACTTCGAAAATGCCCGTTCTACCATGGTATCCCGAGTAGGAGCATAACTCACAGCCTTCACCGTAGAGAAACTTACTCTGTTCTTCGCCGGTTTCTCGTTCGTATGCCATCTGCTCCAGCAGGGGAGCCTCTTTATACTCACTGCAGTTGGAACATGTACGGCGAACCATTCTTTGCGCTACCACACCGATAATAGCTGACGAAACCAGGAAGGGTTTTATGCCGAGGTCGAGCAGGCGAAAAACTACTCCTATTGTATCGTTGGCATGGATAGAAGATAATACAAGGTGTCCGGTTAAAGCTGATTGGACTGCTATATTCGCCGTTTCCTCATCACGAATTTCCCCGACCAGTATAACGTCCGGGTCAAGCCGTAATATGGAGCGCAATCCACTGGCAAAGGTAAGCCCTGCCTTGGGATTAATCTGAATCTGGTTTATATTTTCAAAGCGGTATTCTACAGGGTCCTCGATGGTGATGATTTTACGGCTGGTTTTGTCGAGCTGGTTTACCGAGGCATAGAGCGTGGTTGTTTTTCCTGACCCGGTGGGGCCACTGACCAGTATCATGCCGAATGGTACTTTAAGCATATCCCGATATTTGTTCAAAACACTGGAGGAAAGACCCAGGCCCGGAAGCTCTATGATGCCCATCGTTTTATCCAGCAGGCGCATGACTGTCATTTCGCCCTGAACGGTGGGAACGGTCGCTACGCGTATATCCAGAAACCGTCCTTTTGTCTCGGTTGAGAACTGGCCGTCCTGCGGTCGTATATGGTCGGCGATATTCATATCAGCCAGTATTTTTATCCTTGAAGTGAGGGGCAGGTGTATTCTCGATGGCAGGGACATGACATCCTGGAGTGCTCCGTCTATACGATAGCGGATTCTTAATCTGTCCTCTTCAGGTTCTATATGGATATCCGAGGCCCTGGCTTTGGCTGCTTCATCTATAATTAAACGCAGGGCACTGGCGACAGGTGTATCTCGGGCAGCCTCGAGCAGTGTTTGTTCGTCAGTAATGCTGTCTGAGGAGTTGCTTCCGGGAATACGGGATATCTGTGCCTCGATATCACCGAATCCCCGGTAGTTGAAGTCAATCATTTCAATGATTTCTTTTTCACTGGCTGCAATCGGACTTATCCTTGTCTGGCTCAGAGCTGCCAGCGCTTCCAGAGCAAAAATATCGGAAGGATTTGCCATTGCCACCTGTAGGGCGTTATCAGTAATAGCCATCGGTACCGCGATAAATCTCCGCGCCATTGCTTCAGGAATTAACTGAAGGGCTTCCAACTGTGCTCTACGCTTGATGCCCTTTGCTTTCGGTTTAACCTCAGGCACTATGGTCAATAGCTCATCGACAGTGTCCTGTATGGTACTGGTCTTACCTTTGCCGGTTTTTTCTTGAGATTTTTTCTCTTTGATGGGGAGGTCGATGATGTGTACCCGCTGCTGTTCCGCAAGCTGTCGTGCCTCTGGGTGGAGATTTCCGGTGATAAGCAGTGCTTTCTCCTGTATCCTTGTATCATATGTCTTGTTATCAAATAATGATATCTGTTCCAGGTTGACCATATCTCCTGCCATTATATCCATGCCCAGCCTGTAGGAAATAAGACCGTTATCAAAGGTTGCCAGAATGTCAAACGTATATTCTACTCCTGAATTACCTGTTGCCTTGCCTTTCTCTTCCACTTTGTAGCCTATATCAATCAGTGATGCCAGTATCTGGTCTTTGCTTTCCCAATCAGCGAGCTTTTCTCTTTTTACAAATGATGTTAGCGGTGAATCGAGAAATTCACGCAGTCTTTCAACATCGAATACCTGTATTTTTTGTCCCGCCGCAAATCGAGAGGCTATTGAGTCGAGCCTGGGTAATGCGAGGAGAATCTTGTACCTGATACCACAGTCATATGATTTATCATCGAAGGCGAATACTTTGCTCAGGCCTACATCCCTGTTGTCCTCTTCTTGAACGATATCGATGCCAACAGTATGGGAAATCAGACCATTATCGCTGTGTGCCAGGATTTCGAAATAGTGTTCAGCGCCTGACTTCCCTTTGAGATTCGTCTCTTGCTGAACTTCATAGCCCTGATTGTTGAGCCGTTCGATAAACCGGCTCTTCAATTGTTCTATTTGTTTAGCTTCCAGTTGTTTTAACATTATATTATACTGTGTTACTACCTGTTTATGAGTTTAATGTTAACATAACAGGAGATGTTGTCAAATATGACCTTTGTACCGGAAGACACGACTTTCCTGCTTCGGTATTGACAAGGTGAAGGAAATAGCTGACAATAGCTATGATGGCAAGAAGAGTATATAGAATATTATCGGTATGTATGGTTGTTGCTGTACTGCTGTCGCTCTTATTCATAAGTACCGTTAACGGTGTAACTTCAGCTCGTCCCGATAAACTGAAATGGTCTGTCGTTAATACTCCAAGCAGCAAAGATAAAGTGATAGCAGGCCCAAGTGAAATAAATGCCTTGGTCACTGGCTCGGATTATGAAACATTTTACGCTCTTGATTTCTCCGGATGGCATGATGATGATGAGGACGATATTGTCGATGCCGGCGAGCTTGGCAATATATTCAAGACAACCGATGCCGGCTTTAGCTGGGACGATGAATTAACAGAGACACTTCAGGAGAATGGTGCTCTATTGCCTGCCTGGGATATTGCGATTGCCCCCGGTGATAGCGATTTAGTGGCTGTGGTCACTGACAACAGGCAGGAGGTTTATGTTTCAGAGTATGGCGGAGAAGTTGAAGGTGATGTTGAAGAGGTCTGGGTTAATACACAGTTATCGAATGCTCCGGGATGGGATCCAAATCTGCTTATCTCCGATATCGCTATTTCTCCACTATATGATGGCGATAAGCGTGATATAGCTATTGGGACTCGCAGACCCGATGGTGTCACCGGCGGAGATGTCTGGGTGGTTAAGTCGGATATTTTTGGAGGCTGGCAGTCGCAGAAGCTGGATATGGATGTGAGCTCGGTTCGATTTTCACCCAATTACTCCAGTGACAGGGCTTTACTGGTTATAGCAAGCGATGATGTGAGTACCTGCCTGTGTACCGGCATCAGGTATATAGAAGAGAATGAGACCGACTGGGAGGTTACTGAACCCGGTAAAGTGGAGATAAGCACAGGGATCGAGCTTTCACCAGGAGAGATAGAGCTAATTGGTTCTGACCTGTCATTGCCTTCAAATTATTATTATCAGGAAGAGGCTCCTGAAAAGCGTGTTGTTTATGCTGCTTATTGGTCGGATACCGATGCCGATGATGTCTATCGTATCGAGGATACAGATGTTTACAGATTAAAGGTGAAGAATGGTAAGAAAGTACCTATAGCATCTATTGACTATATAGGAAGCATCAGTGATGGTGAATTGCTGGTAGGAGAGGTACTCGCAGAAGAGGATTCCGGGAGTGCTTTAGTGTGGTTCTGTACGAACCCTGATGAATCCCTTCCGGAATGGCAGGCTCCTGATAAAGCACCTACCGGTGGAGCAGGTTCGGGCAATGCAAATGCACTTGTTATCTGGGGCAAGAGTAATGATAAGGCTTATTGTGGGACAAGCAGTAACTATATAACCGGTGCTGCTGATTGGGCCGACATGACCTTTGGCCCCTGGCGTGGCGAAGAATTTGATGAGAGTGCTTTTTCACAGACTGAAGATGGCTGTATTAGCTGGAATCAGATTGGTCTTATTGATACAGAAGTAAAAAACCTGCGTGATTACCTGTTATCTTTCGATAGAAAAACTCTGTATCTTGCTTCTTCAGGGAGTGGGTTCGACAGCCTGTGGAGGAGTGAAAGCAGTTCCCTGGGAGAAAGCTGGCAGAGGGTGTTGTGTTTTAACGGGGCAAGCGATGACATAATCTTAAGAGTTGCCGAAGAAGAGGCTGACAACAAAGATTTGTTATTTCTGGCGGTGAAAGATAGTGATGATGCTCGATATTCTGATGATAAATGGCAGACCTGGAAATCGATTCGCAGTTGTCCGGATATCACCGACATGGCTGTCGCGGATGATGAATTGCTGTATATCCTGGATGATAACCTGGTAAATAAGGGAGTCTGGGATTCAAGGAAATATGGCGGTGATTGGGTATGGACACTGGATATAGAAACCGAACTGGAGCATGGCTATAGCATTGCGGTAAGCGGGAGTAAAAATGTTTTTGTAGGGGAAGATGGAGGGGAAGGGCAGCTTGCCTATTCGACTGATAAAGGCAACAGCTTCCAGCTCACTAAAGGTATACCAGAGCCAGGCAAGATGGTGCTGATAGCTGATGAGGATTTTGCTCGTAATAGATTTATTTATGTTGCCAGCGACGACAGTTCGAGTGGTGTGTATCGCTGGGCTGTTAATGCAGGGACGGAGTGGGAAGGATTAAATCCACCGAATAGAGGTTTCTCCGGACTTGCTCAGCTCAGTGGTGCTCTTTATGGATCTCCAACCGGGGGAGTGGACCGAACGCTGGTTCCACACGAAGACTCTATCGATGAAGAAGATTGGGATAGCCTTACAGAAAACCTTGCTGATGGTGTGAGCTTCAGGAGTGGTACCTTGAGGTCAATTCTGGGCGACCAGCTTGTAGATTTGTGGGCGATTGATGAACGTACCTATTATAACGGGACACTGGATTCTGATGAGGAGGATTATAATCCTGATATAGGGAGGTTATGGGTCTATTCGGATACCGTTGTTCTGAGAGCTCCATGGCCAACTTCTCCTGCCATAGGTGAACTGTTGCCATGCGATCCGTGCAACTGTAAGGCTGAAATATTCTGTTTTAACTGGCGAGATTTACCAATGACACTGGAATATGACGTTTGGGTTGCTGTGGACGAAGACTTTGACTTCAGGATTATTGAAGCGGAAAACATAAGGCCTGATGACCCGTTTAATCCTGCCTGGTGCCTGCCTGCTGAACCTTTCAACCTTAACTGTGGTGATACCTACTACTGGAAAGTCAGAGGATCAACGGTCTGCGGTGGAGACCGTGTCCATAGTCGATGGTCTCCGCCAATACGTTTTACAGTGATGGCCGGCTCAGACAGAGGCGGGATGCATATTGCCCCGGTTCTGATTACGCCGGAAAGCGGCGCAGATGGAATATCGAGGTCACCTGCATTTTCATGGACTGGATTTCCACATGACGAGCGATATGAATTTCTTCTGGCCAGTGATGCTGATTTGACACAGATACTGGTTAAGGAGACAGTTCCCACCTCTGCCTATGTATATGAAGGGGAGCTTGATTGGGGCGCAACCTATTTCTGGCAGGTAAAAGCTATTGAACCTGTAATTAGCGAAGCCAGTAATATCGGGGTCTTTACCATAGAAACCCAGCTACAGCAGCAACAAATTCCAGCATGGCCAAGCCCTCCAGCGTTTGTTCCAGAGGTAGGGACCCCATCATGGGTATGGTGGATTATTGGTGTACTGACTATATTAAACATAATGATTATCACTTACATTATGGTTAGAAGATAAACTGGGTTCTCCTCACTTAAGCTGAGACTTTTTGTCTCTGACTCCATTCCGTAGTTGTTTTCCGATGCTTACTATATTGGCTGTGTGCTATTAGCTTGGGATTTACGAAACATTCTGTTAGTAGGGTATTGACAAAATTATTTGTATGTGTGGTAAGATGGTAACAGGACATTAGTAATGGGGAGTGGAATGGTGAGAGTCAGCAGACGTCGGTCTAATATTGAAATAATAGCTGATATGTTGAGGGTAGGGGAAAATGGCGCTGGAAAGACTGAGATAATGTATAGCGCTAATATGAGCTACACTCAGATACAGAAATATCTTGGTTTTCTATTGAGTCATGGGTTTATTGACAAAATAGAGATTGGTAATCCGGTTGTTACATATCAGGTAACAGAGAAAGGATTAGGACTGCTCAGGAATATAGATGGCATAATCGAGGTGCTTGATTTCGAGGAAGGTAATGCTCCTTAGGCATTTTGTGTGGTTGCGGAGAACAAATCCGCTTTTGTGAAAAGGGTCATAGTATTATTAGAGACAGACTGAA
>Ga0272441_10013434_pt1 | contig 11775 bp, 11 predicted proteins | sample SSMProp6N_FD_193582 | JGI IMG/M metagenome (GOLD analysis project Ga0272441, IMG submission 193582) | Marine sediment archaeal communities from Little Sippewissett salt marsh, Falmouth, MA, United States - SSM-Prop-6N | ecosystem: Environmental > Aquatic > Marine > Wetlands > Sediment ...
ATTACAAAAAAATTAGCCTTTGACGGATACCTATTAGGTAGAAGAGAGAGAAATATATTGTGCACAATTCTCTTATCATTTGAAAAATTACAGACAACAAAAAAAGTATTGACCCAGCCTATATCAATAAAAAAAAACCATAAGTAACAAAAATCGAGTATTATGGATTTTAAGCGTCCATAAGTTTTAATACGGATATTTTTTTATGATTTCCCTAGATAGGGATTAATAAGTAAGCATACCCGGGGAAAATCATGGTGAAGATACTATTGATACAGATGAAAAAAATTGTTCCAATGGCTCTCATTGGTTTTCTTGTGGGCATTACTTTATTCTCAATTAGTGGAATTGCTATTCTGGAAGGAGAGGCAAATGGGTGTTGCCAAAATGGTCAGATTATATCTAATTTTGATGATGATACTTCAATTTTTCCATCACCTCTGAGAGGATTAACATTTGAGGGTGAGAACAGGATATGTATAATATTTTTCTATGAGCCCACCTGTGGGACGTGCCAAGAGGCAAAAGAAAAGATGGATACCCTAATGTTAAAATACCCCTTAGATGTCAAAGTATATGAGACTTCTGGAGACTATGATCTTCTGTTGCGGTACTATAACGCTTTTAATGTGTCCCAAGAGGACTATGATACTTTTGCAATATTTATGGGGGATAGTTATTACCATAAAATAAATCATTTTGTTCTCTTGGAATCCAAGATTAAAAATTTAATTGAAAGTGGTCTTCCATGCCCCCAAATTCCTTCCGAGGGTAATAATGAAAGTCTGTTGAAAAGTGTCACTCTTTTTGCGATAATAGCTGGGGGTTTACTTGATGGAATCAATCCCTGTGCTTTTGCTACCCTTATTTTTTTTGTTGCTTATTTGGAGAGAGTGAAACAAAAGAAAAAAACATTGTTATATATCGGGATAGCGTTTTCACTGGCGGTTTTCATAGGGTATATCCTTGTTGGATTAGGTATTCTTGAATTTTATTATCAGGCAGAAACAAGTTTGTTGATTTCTGATATGATCTACTTTGTCGCAGGATCACTTGCCCTCTTTTTAGGGATTTTTAATTTGTATGACTATATAAGGGTAAAAAAAGATGAAACTCCTATCTTGCAGTTACCCCGATTCTTAAAGAGTAAAAGGGGAAGAATGATCCGTGTTCTAACCCAGGATCGAGGCATACCCTTTCTTATCCTATTGGCATTTTTGGCAGGCTTTGGTATCGCCCTTTTGGAATTTGTATGCACTGGTCAAGTACTGATTCCGGTTTTAGCTGTGATTAAGACCGCCTCCCCTGAACGATTCATTGCTTATCTTTATCTTATTTTGTACAATGTCATGTTTATTGTGCCATTGCTCCTAATCCTAGGGTTTTTCTATGTGGGATATAAATCCGAGACATTTGGGGAAATCTTGCGTAGTCGCCAAGGATTAATTAAGGTATTGACAGCTATCTTCCTTTTTGTCATTGGAATATATATGCTAACAATCATTATCTAAGAAATACAAAAAATAAAAAAAATTGAGAGGTAGAGGGGTGGTGGGTAACATGAAAATAAGACGGTGATCATGATGATGAAGCTACCTTATTTTTTCCCCTCTAGTAGGATATTATTCCTCTCACCCGGTTATCTATTTTATTATTAATAAAATGTTTGTGTACTGGGATTGACAAAAAAAGATAATTTTACTGGTGTGGGTGAATTTAAAATAAAAAAAAAGTATAGAAAGATAATAAAAAAAGAGATTAGGATTAAAAAAAAATGGGGTGCCTCCTGTGATAATGAATACACACAGAAAAAGATAATATGGAAAAAATAGATTTGGTTGACTATTCTATTTTTCCCACCGCTGCAAGGTAGATGACAAATTGTTTGTTCCCATCGATGGCAAGAAGACTATTTAGGTCATCATCCAGGAATGCAGCAATGGCACACGTACCACACTGAATTGATTCTCCACAAAGATACAGGTTTTCACAGACATGGCCAACATCAAGAAATAGATACCGATAACCTCGATCACTATACCGCCAGGTCATTCTTTGAGGGATTGCTGTCCACAGGAAAGTAACTGCACTTGCCTTGATAAATATCTGTCCTAGACAAGCTGACACTATTTTATCTGAAATATCTGATGAAATTATGTATTCTTGGAGTTTATGTCCTAGGGCAAGAAATCTATATAATCCTGGTTTTAAGGTCTTTACATTATTTATGAGTAGATACGTTTCAAGAGCATGCCGGGCTCCTGCAGAGGGGACAGTGCGAAGTGTCACAGAATCAGGATATGTCTTCTGGACACCTTGAGTAGCCCAAAGAAGATAGGAAAGTTCTCCAAGGCTTAGCGGTTGTTTTGTATAGTTACGAATACTTCTCCTTTGTTCTATTGCCACCCCTATAGGGAGTGGTTCATGGCTGGTTTCCCGAGGATCTGGAAGAGGTATTATTTTTTTTGTAGGATCTATAGGTAATTCTAGAGGTGGCGGTTTTACACCCCTCATTTGATCCGACATTTTTAGATGATGAAATTTGGTGTTATTTAAAAAATCTATACCACAAGTATCAGTCATGGTTCTCCCACTTCAAGTTTACTAGATATTAAAATCCTATTACAAAAGGATTCGCTTCCAAAATAAGCCCCCTAAAAATTTGGGGTGTATCAACAACAATCTAGTAAATCACGAAAAGTTTATGAGAAAAGACTTATAGCGATTATACAATTGCTATCCAGTGATTAACATGCCTGTTGAGATAAAAAAAACACTCGTTTTGACACTATTATGTGTACTTATTATGCCCAGTGCACTGGGAAGCATGCAGGGTACAAAGAATCAAAGTTTTGTTGCATCTCCGCCATTCTTGATAAATGAATCCTTTATCAATGATATAATCGCAACAAAAGTTGCACAGAACATGATTTATAATAATGGGAAGACAAGAGAGGGATATGCCCTTGATAAAATGGAAACAGTCTATGGGGAAAATAACCTAGTATTAGGATATCTTTTTTCTGTGAAACCCCAAGGATATATCATGGTTTCAGCACATAAGAGTCTACCCCCCATTATAGCCTATTCATTTGACAATGATGCCGCCCGGGGAAAGGAAGGATTAAATCCCCTTCAACAACTTCTAAAAATGGATATTCAACTTCGTCTTGAAAATATTCACAATCTGTCCCCTGGAATAATGGAAAAAAGAAAAGTATTGTGGCATGAATTAGCATGGAAAAAAAATCCCACTGTTTTCTTGAATAATTTTCAACAGTGGCCTCCTCAAGGAACAACGTCAACGGGAGGGTGGCTGGAAACAAATTGGCATCAGGAGACACCATTTAATGATTTTTGTCCCCTTGATATGACGACTGGAGAAAAAAGCATAGCGGGATGCCCTGCTGTCGCAATGGCCCAAATATTAAATTATCATGGTAATCTAGGAACTATATATTTTAATGATAGTGATGATTACCCTCACAATTACGGGGGCAATAGATACATAATCGATGATGATCATGTAGAATTTGGTTTTCCTTCATTCCCGGAATTAAACAGATATCTGGATACACTTAGAAGCCATTACCAACTGAATATTACTTTGACGGAGGAGGATAAGGCAGCTTTGATATTTGCCTGTGGAGTTGCTGCACATCAGGTCTATAGTTCTGAAGTTTCAGGGACCTATGGAGTAAATCAGGCATATCAAGCCTATAGGCGTTTTGGATTAACAGAAAATCAACTGTTAAACAACCAGGATCCAGAGTTATTTGGCCGTTTGAGGATGAACATGGTGGATGGGCTACCTGCTCATTTGGCCGTTGTGATTCCAGATTGGAGCGGGGGCCACAATTTGGTGGTGGATGGATATAATACTGATGATTATTACCACCTTAATTTTGGATGGGGCGGTAGCTGGAACGGATGGTATCTTTTACCCCAAGAATTACCTTATGACTTGACTATGATTGAGGGTGTGATTGTGGACATAATGGATAAACAGGATGGTTCAGATATTTATTGCCAAGGTTTCTTGAGCTGGGGTGGCATTGAGCCAGGGGAAATGATCAATGGTAGTTTCACCATTGAAAACAGGGGCGATACCGGATCAATAGTAGATTGGAGGATTGTTGAGTGGCCTGAGTGGGGAACATGGACATTTTCTTCCTTGGAGGGGGGACCACTGACACCAGATGATAAGCCCGTTAGGGTAAATTTCTCAATTGTTTCCCCAGAGAAGAAGAACAGAGATTTTACAGGATATATTAAAGTTGTAAATACAAACGATGCTGATGATTATTTTATATTGCCTGTCTCCATGGCCCTTCCATTAAAACTCAATGACTCTGTGTTCCCAATACTCCAAATCCTACACAAATTAGTTACTATTTGTATATCATGGACTCTTATATAGTGCAAACGTGTGATATCACCCATTTTTTTTTCAACGGAGATAATACAAATGGATAACCCAAAAAAATAGAGTATTGCTGATGAATAGAAAAGGGAATGGGAGATTTTTTTTGGAGGCGAATGAGAAAAAAAAATTCTTCATTCGTCCCATTCCCTTAAAGCCACTGAATAAGGATGGAGTATATAAACATTATCATCCTGGTGATTTTTATCTACTTAACAGAGGGATTTTCAGGGAAACACTGAAAAAAAATGTAACTATTTAGAGGAGGATATATGAGCATTTGTATGATAAAAAAATATTAACAAATAGACAGATTTGTCTATATAATTGTGGTTTGATATAAATAAAAAGAGTTGCTTTATCCGTTAGAAATATAAGGATTGAAAGGAAGATAAGACTAGAAATCACTTATCATCGTGACAAATGGTTAAAGAAATAGATAGGAAAAAATATTGGAAAAAACCCTGATAAAACATTTAAGGGGACAATGAATAAAAGATAGAGGTGAGAATATACAAAAAATGATTATCCCAGCCATCATTGCAAAAACACAAGAGGAATTAGATCACGCGATACAGAAAGTTATGGGCCTCACGCCACGTTTACAGCTTGATATTATGGATGGCTGCTTTGTACCCAACCAGTCCCTTGATTTTGACTTTCAGCTCCCAAAAAAAGGAACCTATGAAGCCCATTTAATGGTTACCCATCCTTTGGAATGGATTCAAAAACATGGCCACAAAGTCGATCTCATACTTGTCCATATCGAATCATGTAAGAACCCACAAGAGATTATTAATCAACTTGAAAAAAAGAAAAGGATAGGGTTTGCCCTTAACCCTGAGACATCTCTTGAAAAAATAATTCCCCACATTGACTATATTGATCAAGTCCTTGTGATGACTGTAAATCCTGGATTTTATGGCAGCCCATTTATTCCCAAAACACTACATAAAGTAAAAAAATTACGTGATTTAAAACCACGCCTGGATATTGAAGTTGACGGAAGTATCAACAACAAGACAATCACCCAAGCATATGATATGGGTGCCAATCTTTTTGTGTCAGGATCATATATTATGAAGGCCAATAACACCCGGGCAAGGATAGAAAAACTCTTAACCCTCATTCAGGGATAGGTAATAGAAAAGAGAGAAAGAAAACTATGAAAGAGATTCAATGGTTATTGCTAAAATGGTTTGACAAGTATAATAAACAGATATAGGGATATACGGTGGAGTAACTATGAAGATATTTATTGATTCAGCATCTCTTGATGAAATCGAAGAAGCGTATGCCTGTGGCCTAATTGATGGAGTAACCACTAATCCGTCACTGATCAAAAAAGCTGTCGATAAACGAAAAGCAGAAGGTGAAGATATTGATATGACAGGATACATAAAAAAAATCCTAGCAATAGCCCAGGGAACACCCGTAAGCTTGGAGGTCACCGGGATTACCTATGAAAACATGATCACTGAGGCAAAAATTTTATATGATATGTTTAATCCTGTGGCACACAATGTCGCCATCAAAATACCCATTAATCCCACCCTTGAAAATACATCAAAAGAGGGATATGATGGCGTCAAAGCAATCCGCTCTCTGTCACAGAAAGGGATACCTGTAAATTGTACACTTATTTTTACCCCTGAACAAGCATTAATGGCTGCCAAGGCAGGTGCTACCTATGTCAGTCCCTTTGCAGGGAGAATTGATGATTATATTAGAAAATTGAACAAAATATCTTTTAAAAAAACAGATTACTATCCGGAATGCGGAACGAACAAAGATGGCGCTATTTTGCATGATAACGGGATTGTATCCGGGATTGATTTGGTAAGAAAAATTAAGGATATCTTCACAATCTACAATATAGATACAGAAGTTTTAGCTGCAAGTATTCGTAATGCTCGTCAAGTGCGGGAAGCTGCTCTAGCGGGCGCTGATATCGCCACTCTTCCCTATGATGTCATCTCTGATCTCTTGTATCATTTTAAGACCATGGAGGGAATCAAAGGTTTTGTACAGGATACTATACCAGAATATCGTGATATTATGAAAGGGAGATGAAAGTATTTACAGGGGAACATTCATCCTCAGTGAATTTATCATATATATGTGTAGACATCTATTTTCTTTTGTATCATCTGTCTGCATAAAAAATGTAGGGAATAATGGGGGTTGTGAGAATCTTTAAAAACAAAATTGAGGACAGTGACCTAGCGGTGGATCCCTTACTTTTTTTCCATGAGCATAGTCTAATAAAGAAGGATGAACTGATTCATATACGTGAAAAGCTCACGGAAGAAATCAGGTATATGACTGATGCGTCAGCGACAGGCTATGATGATGACAGGGGCGCTATTAACCTGTGTCTTGACAGCCAGGCACTAAAAAATGTTCAGTCTTTGGTTGATGAAAAGAAAAAACTGAATCCTCGTTATGTTGTTGTTGTGGGTATCGGAGGAAGCAGTATGGGGACAAAGGCTGTGCAGGAGGCTGTTTTAGGGAGATTATATAATCAGGTTCATTCAAGTCCACATATACTTTATGTGGAAACAGTGGATCCAGATAGTCTTGAAGATATGTATCGATTGCTTGAAGAAGTATTAGAGAAGAATGAAAATATTCTTGTCAATATTGTAAGCAAATCAGGACAGACCCTGGAAACCATTGCTAATGCAATGATTCTTCTTGATCTGTTGAAAAAATATAAGGATGATTATCAAAAGTATGTGGTAATTACCACGGATAAAGAATCAAGATTATGGAGAATTGCTAAACAATTACACATGGATACCTTGGAGATACCCCAGAAGGTAGGGGGACGGTATTCGATTTTTTCCCCTGTTGGCTTGTTTCCTTTGGGGTTTTTGGATGTGGATATCCAGAGTTTACTAGCGGGGGGTGCTATCATGAGAAAGAGGTGTCTTGATAAAAATATTTGGAATAACCCTGCAATCCTTTCAGCAATGATATCTTATGCCCATTATATCCAGGGTAAAAAAATCAGTGATGTGTTTCTTTTTTCTATGGATTTTGAATCATTGGGGAAATGGTGTCGACAGTTACTGGCGGAAAGCATTGGCAAGGAACGTATCCTACCAGGTGAAAAAAAACTAGTGGGTATAACTCCCACGGTGTCAATTGGTTCCCTTGATCTTCATTCTATGGTTCAACTGTATCTGGGCGGCCCTATCGATAAGGTGACCACCTTTGTGTCACTTAACCAATATAACAATTCAAGATTTGTGCCCCCATATCAGGAGTTTAATTACCTGGTAAAAAACATTCAGGGGAGATCCTTGGAAGAAATCATGGATGCGATCCTGAGGGGTGTCAAAATTGCTTATGTGAAGCAGAAACGCCCTTTTCTAGAAGTAATTCTTCCCGATAGATCAGAAAGATCCTTGGGACAGTTCATCCAATTTAAAATGATGGAGATTATGTATTTAGGAGCATTGATGAAGGTGAATCCTTTTAATCAACCCCGGGTGGAGGATTATAAACGTGAGACTAAACGGATACTTGCAGATAAAAAATAAAAATTAGATTCAATGATCCATAGAGAAAGACGCTCCATGATAAAAAAAAAATATAAAGATTTGCTAACCCTAGGCGGTATCTTATGGATTGATGTTACTGTACTGGTCTAGGCGGTAGTTATCTGGGTAATGGGGAGTTCACCTGGATAGGTATCATAGAGAGTGGGGAATGCAAGAATAAAAAAACCACCAGTTTGAATAAAAGTAAAAATTTGCATCAAGGGATAAAGGAGCATCTCATATGCATAGGGATTAAATTTATCACGAGCATAGGTGAATGCTTCCTCTGCTGAACAAAAACCATCTTGGTTATAATCAAGATTGTTTGCGATTGCCTCAGCGACAAATCGTGAAAAATAGATCTGGTTTATTGAATCACTAAATCCCAATCCATATTTTAGCGTGGACATTAAAATAACCCTGTTATCACCTTCAAGACCATATGAAAATTCTTTTAGAAACTTAAAATATTCAGTTTCCCTGGGGAGAATATTGGGATCAACAAGGTTTCCACTATAGCAACAATCAAAAATTAGACACAGTCCTCCTGCCTGTATCTGGTCAAATGTCTCATCCAGTTCTTCACGGGTAATTATCCCCCCGTCATAAGGAGCAATACCATATGTTCCTTTCCAGTTGGTACCATTAAGGGCACCATGTCCTTGAAAAGAAAAAACAACAATATCATTTCCATCAGCCTGGTCCCTCAGCCAACTTAGGGACTCTAGAATATTTGATTTTGTGGCTTTTTCATCCATTAAAAACTTGATGTGTGCTTGGTCCCAATTCGGTGATCCACAGAGGGCCTCATAGAGATAGTGCCGATCCATGCTTCTTGAGTCAGTAACCGTGATTATTGCCCAATAATCAACATCATCACTTGATCCAAAACCGGTTTGTAGAAAATTTTTATCAGTGGTTTTTTGGGTATGGATATAATTATCCATTGGTTGGTAGAGAGGGAAAACAAACAAAAGAATAACTGCGATAGGGATCAGTGAGAAACATACTTGTTTCATTATAACTCCAGAAAATAAGAATCCATAACCCCTTAATAAATATTAACCTTAACAAAAAAATTATAAAAAAATGGTGCTTTTTCCTAAATAGCAAAGAAAATATTTGTCCTATGTTACCCATATCGTTTTTTTTTTCTTGTGTAGGCATAGGCAGATATTTTATAAACTCATACATGATTATTTTTAATTGGTGGGTTAAAAAATGGATAGAAAAATTCCCTTGGTTTTTCTGGGAACCGGTTTGCTTCTCCTGGCCAATGTCTTACCTTTGGCAGAGGGAGAAAAAACAGGATCTGCAGTACCTATATCAACAGTTATATCCACAAAAAGGATTGAGGAGAAAACAGATACTTTAGGATTGCATTTTACCCAACCTACAATCCATGAATATGGAGAATATGTCTATATATCCATGGCTGGAATAAACTCCTGGCTGACAAATCCAGATGAGCCACAGCTTCCCTGTTTTATGACAACATTAAGTTATCCCCTGGGGACACGGATTGATGCAGTTACCTACGCAATTGAAACTCCTCAGAAAATAACTCTGCCAAAACAGATTATCCCCCTTTCACAGCCTCTTCCCCTTGATCGTCTCTATCATTCCTCTAAGAGACTGCCATCTTCACGAATCTATAATGAAACATCCCCTTACCCCGGGGATTATATGTCTTATCAAATCACGGTGGGTCTTGAAGACAATCAACCAGTTATATTTTTATCTCTTCAGGTTTATCCTTTCCAATATTATCCCAAAATAAACAGAGGGGAATATATCCAGGACATAGAAATAGAGATTAGCTATAAGCCCGCTTCAAAAACCCTAAATATGCCCGATGTTTATGATTTGTTGATTATTACCCCTGCTCTTTTTAGTGATAACCTCCAAGAGCTTGTAATCCATAAAGAAACATTGGGTGTAAAAACAAAACTGGCAAAGGTGGAAGATATCTGTCAAGATACCCCGGGTAAAGATAGTGCTGAAAAGATAAAATATTATATTAAGAATGCCCTTGAGCAATGGGGTATCCAGTATGTGCTCTTGGTTGGTGGGATGAAGGGTCAATTAGTGACCCAATGGTATGTCCCTGTCCGTTATGTCAACTTGGATGATAACTCCAGTTGGGAAACTACCTATATCAGTGATCTCTATTATGCAGATATCTATAAATATCAAGAAGGTGACATCGTTTTTGATGACTGGGATAGCAATGGCAATGCTATATTTGGTGAATGGTCAAATGGAACAAAGGATATCCTTGATCTTCATCCCGATGTATATGTCGGTCGTCTTCCCTGCCGAAACAAATATGAAGTAGATATCATGGTGGACAAGATTATGCGGTATGAAACCAATACATATGGAGATGACTGGTTTAAACGGATGGTTGTTGTCGGTGGCGATTCACATAATGACCTTGATGTGGGTACAGACTACCTCGAAGGACAACTCAGTTGTGATGAAGCCCTCAAGTATATGGATGGCTTTGACAAGATACGTATTTATGTTAAGGGTGGAGACGAGACCTATACCTCTGACATCGCCGTAAAAATCATCAGCCTGGGAGCAGGATTTGTGTATTTTAGTGGCCATGGAAATCCTATGGGGTGGTCAACACATCCCTATCAAGAATTTGATACCTGGATTGATTTTAATAAAAAGGAGATTAAGGACTTGGAAAATAATGAAAAATTACCTGTATTGGTGGTAGGGGGATGCCATAATTCCCAGTTCAATGTCAGTGTTCTGCGTCTCCTTACAGACGGACTTCTTGCATTCTGGAAAGGAGAGGCAACTCCTGAGTGCTGGGGATGGCTAATGACCCGAAAAATAAATGGTGGATCCATAGCCACCCTGGGTAATACCGGCTTGGGTTATGGGAGTGTGGGTGATGGACCAGTGGATGAAGTCTATGATAGCATTCCCGATGATATCCCTGACTGTATACAATATATGGGAGGATGGATTGAATCCCACTTCTTTGAGACATATAATTATCAAGGAAAGAAGATACTTGGTGAAACTTGGGGGGTCACCATCACTGACTATGTGAATACCTTCCCCATAGATTGGTCCCGTCAGTGGATAGGAGAAAAACCATACAGCGGGGACATCATTGATTGCAAAACAGTTCAGGAATGGGTATTATTTGGTGACCCTAGCCTAAGGATAGGAGGATATCCACACCTTACATAAAAGAAAAAAAGAGGGAAGGAAAAAAACAGTAATATACATGTTTTTTAATCATGGAAACACCACCTATACATTTAGGGGTACACAAAGATTATTTTTTTGGCGATATGAAAAATTTTATAAAAAATTCCCTATTTCCCCATGTAAAGAGTGATACACTTATGACTCAAGCAGACAGTATAAGAGATGCCTTTCAAACAATGCAGGAAAAATATGAGAACCCTACTTTCCGGCTAAAACTGCAGGATTATTCAAAAACCATTAAGTTTATTTTCACAGATCTGCAGGATCCTTATATCATTGCCATACACCAGGGAAACATCACCGATCTGTCCAATAAAAATATAACAACACCCGATATTGAGATCACCACTGAGAGCACACTTTTTTTGGATATCCTACACAAAAAAATTAGCCCTATGATGGCCTATTCAACAGGAAAAATGAAGGTCAAAGGAAAATTAACTGATTTGATGCAATTACAAGAATTATTATAAAAAAAAATACTTATGTAAATAAAAGGAAAAGAGAACAGTGGAAAAACTTAATGAATTAAAGCAACAACTTTGCGATATGGGAGTACAGCTGCTC
>Ga0272441_10013435_pt1 | contig 11775 bp, 16 predicted proteins | sample SSMProp6N_FD_193582 | JGI IMG/M metagenome (GOLD analysis project Ga0272441, IMG submission 193582) | Marine sediment archaeal communities from Little Sippewissett salt marsh, Falmouth, MA, United States - SSM-Prop-6N | ecosystem: Environmental > Aquatic > Marine > Wetlands > Sediment ...
CTGCTCATACCTACTCGAGTCCCGGGACATACCAGGTAAGGGTGCGGGCTAGATGCTCATCAGACACTTCCGTTACGAGCTCATGGTCATCTGCAAGGAGCGTGACCGTCTCCACGGCACCCGTGTCGCACAGCGTGAGCACGCCGGGAACACCGTCTGGACCATCCTCTGGTCAGGTGGGCTCGACCCTCTCCTTCTCAACTGGTGGATCGACATGCTCGCAGGGGCACGCTGTGCAGTACCAGTTCGATTGGGGCGATGGCAGTAGCTACTCGGCTTGGGGCTCCTCAACCGATGCGTCTCACACCTACTCGAGTCCCGGCACATACCAGGTAAGGGTGCGGGCTAGATGCTCATCAGACACTTCTATCACGAGTGCCTGGTCGATCGCCTCGTCTCTGACTCTGAGCCCTGAACCTTCTACTCCAGACGTGCCTGCCTGGCGTGCAGACTTGCGGAAGGGAGACATCCTGCTCTGCAGGACCGATGATAGCCCCTTCTTCACACTCGGGTTCATGAAGAATGCTTGGGATTGGACTCATACGGGGATCTACGATGGGGCCGGCTGGGTGATTGAGGGGAACTACCCGGTCTGTCGAGTTACTCGTATTGAGTCCTGGGACTACCCAGCGATGACGGCAGTTAGGATTGTCAGGGTGATCGGGGCGACAAGCTTCTGGGTCGACTCCGCGGTGGCGTTCGCAGAGAGGCAACTCGGGCGTCCGTACGACTTCGGGTTCTGGCAGAAGAGCCTGACGGGACGAGGTTGGTACTGCAGTGAACTCGTCTGGGCTTCATACATGCAGGTCGGTGTAGATTTCGATCCCGATACGACTGTGATCACGCCAGATGAGGTTGCGCAGAGTCCCCTTGTCGAACTCGTTGGTGAGCACATCGAGTTGTGGAGGGGCTGGGAAGATGTTGACGACTACTTGGCGATTCTTGGCAAGTGCCCTATTGACCTCGTCGTGACTGATCCTGATGGCTTGACTACAGGGCGAGATGACCACGCGAATCCCGATGCCCTCTACGTGGAGGAGGATTTTGACGAGAACGGGGATACGTCGATTGCTGTCCTCTTCTTGAACCGAAAGGAGGGCCAGTACACAGTCGAGGTCATAGCAAGAGCCGAGGCTGCTCCGTCAGCAACGTTCACCCTAACGGTTGTTGATCAAGGCACGGAGACTGTCCTCGTCAATCAGCTCCCGATTTCTGATGTGCCCAGTGAGCCTTTCCGAGTTGATGTCACCGCTGAGAGAGACAGTCCTCAGGTGCAAGATCACCCGATCCGCGTTGGCCCCAATCCAGTACCTGGTGGCGGATGCGTCTTCTGGATCAGTGAACCTCTTGAGAAGGATGCAGAGCTTCGAGTCTTCTCTGTCCTCGGAAGCGAAGTGTTCGAGGCTTTGATTGAGGCCGGCTCAACACGATATCCCGATTCGGGGAGCTGGAACCCGGAAGACTACGCGGGAAGCTTGCTGGCGAATGGTCCGTACTTCTACGTGCTCATTGCGGATGGAGTTGTTATCGGCCAGGGCAAGATGGTGATCCAGAGGTAGGAGGAGATGTGCGCAGGGTTTGCCTGGATGTGACGGGGTGCATTCTGCTGATGGCCATGGCCACCCTGGCAGCATACGGTAGCCCGTTCGCCAACGCCGCATCCGTATTGGAGTTAGGGATGGGCGCACGCGCTTTGGGTCTTGGCGAAGCATTCGTAGCTATCGCCGATGACGAGAGCGCTCTGTTCTACAACCCCGCAGGTCTCGCATGGCACAAAGGGTTCTCGCTGCTGAGTAGCTTCGAGACACGGCTACTAGAAGCAGGTTGCGGGCACATATCCGCTGTCAGAGGCAACCTGGGAATTGGAGTGCATTACTTCGACTTCGGCGCTGTTCCAGAGACAGACGAATTCGGGAACGCAATTGGGACGTTCTCCTATCGGACCTTCGCTCTGCTGGCGGGAGCGGGTTTATCGGCCGCCGATTTGCCGCTCTTCTCTTCGATGCCTATGGCCGAATCCGCTGCTCTTGGTCTAGGTGTGAAGCTGCTCAGCGTGGATACGCTGGGTCCAGGAGATGGAACTGGATTCGCGATCGATCTCCCATTCCTGCTTCGCTTTGACTCGCCCCCGTTCGGCCGCGATCTCATCAACCAATTCGCATTTGGGATTCTCCTGCAAAACGTGCTTGGAACGCCGATCTCCTATGAGAGCGGCCACGCAGAGAACTGGGTCAAGAAGGTGGTTCTTGGAACCTCAGTTGAGATCGCGGAGCAGCTAGTCATCGCGCTCAGGATAGCAAGTGACAATACAGCGAGTCTTGGCATTGAGTGGGCCCCGATCTCCGGAATCTCGGCTCGAATCGGACTGAAACGAGACCGTGTTTGGATCTGGAGCTTGGGCACAGGGGTGCGGTACGGGAAGCTTGCATTTGACATGGCGCTGAACGCCCATCCGCATCTACAAGACCAGATCCGGGGTTCGCTCGGGATTCACTGGTAGAGTGCTTCCCTGGAACCTCGCTTGCCTCTTGCAGGAGTTCAAGGAAGAGGCTCCGTGTGTGCGCTGACCTTGGGCCGAGTCCTCCATTCATCGATCTCAGCTTCGGTGTCGCGAAGCGCCCGGAAAGGCCGTCAGAGATAGACTTACAGCCACATCTGGTGGAGGTGGCGGGGCTCTAACTGGAACCTTCACAGCCAGCTTTGCTGCGAGTAGCCGAGGCGCGTTGGTAACGGTCTTGTCGCCTTTGGTGATCACGGGTAGGTGGTAGTACATGGCGCCGTCACCAAACGGGGATAACGGGCGAGACGAGAGCGGCCGCTTCACCCCGGGGAATCCCGGAGGCCCGGGCAACCCTCACGCTGCTCAAGTCGGGCGCCTACGCTCCGCGCTGTTGGACGCGGTGACCCTGGAAGACATGCGCGCCGTTGCCCTTGCGCTTGTTGAGAAGGCGAGAGCGGGGGACATCGCCGCCGCGCATGTCCTGTTCGATCGAGTCCTAGGGAAGCCAGTAGAAGAGGACCTCATCGCCCGACTTGAGGCCATCGAGGCAGCCATTGGGGTTGCCCCGTGAGCCTGGGAGCGGAGGCGTCATGCACAGTAGCGGACTGAGAAGCCGTTTACGGAAGTTGGAGAAGCGTCTTCACCCACGGAAGCCTTGGCAGATCGTCGTGTGGGACGGAGACGGGCCATGCCCCGACGTGTCGCCGGGTGCGGTCTTGATACAGATCGTGGTGGACGACGACAGCGACCAGCCCAGAGGCAGCGGGCCGCGGGGGGGGTATACACCCTGATGGGTAGACCCACGAAGTACGACGCGAAGATTCACCCTGGCATTGTGCGGAAACTCGCCGCCCGCGGAATGACCGATGAGGGCATGGCAAACGTGCTAGAGATAGGCGCTCGGACGTTCTATGACTGGCAGACGGCACACCCGGAGTTTTCGCAGGCCATAGCGGCGGGGAAGGCGCAGCCGATCCGAGAGGTAGAGGCGGCGCTGTTCCGGCTTGCGGTCGGCTATGACTACGAGGAAGGTGGCCGGCAGCGAGTGAAGCATCCGGACATTCGCGCCATCGAGTTCTACCTGAAGGATGTTTCGCCGTAGCTATGGCGCGACACACAGCGTCACGAGCACGTCGGAACGGCCGTGCATTCCACAGGGTTCGACCTGCGGGCCCACTTGCTGGCTCGCTATGCGAGCGAGGTGGAAGAGGAGACGCCCAAAGCTGCCCTTGAGCCAGTGAGAGGAGGTCCCCACGCTGCGTAGCGTCCCTGCTTGGCTCATGCGGGGGGCGGGAGAAGATCCTTCGCCAGTTGCCTCCAAGCCTCGTCTGGCGGGGTTGGCGGGTGAACGCACTGTACTGCTTCTGCGGCATGCATGAACGCTTGCTTGACCTGGCTCCCATCAAGCCCGCATTCCGCGACTAGTTCCCGGACACGCTTCACGAAGCGCGGGTCAGGCCTTCTGCTGCGTGAAGGTCTCCACGGGCTTCCTCCAGACAGAGGCACTCGACGCCCAAGAGCGTCCGTTATGCTCATCAGTCCCGGCCCATTGAGGTCCATGTACCAGACGCCTAGATACTTCGACAGCGCGGCTTCGGCTCGCCCTTCTCTCTCAAGAACAGTAGCCATCCCCATCTGGGCATCACGATACTCAGCCATGTTCCCCAGCTTCGCGTGTCTCATCGCTTCTTCGCTGTAGAGGTGGAACTCGACCATGTCCTTGCTCGGCTCAACACCCGCCCGGGTGAGGTGGCGCTTGGCCTTCTCCCATTGCTGTCGCTTCGCAACGTATTCCTCATGCCTTCCGTTCGCAATGGACCACTGCTCCTCGAGTTCCTCAACCTGCGCCTCCGTTAGCAGAACCCTCCGCCCATCACTTGGTCGCTTCCTCACGTAGATGTACTCGCCACAGTGAGGGCACTTCTTCTTCCTGCCTGGTCTTGGCTCAAGCGGCGTAAAGCAGTACGGACACTCCGACCCGTCATTGCCGATCGGTGGCAGCTTTCGCGGGTTCCTTCGTCGGGACACTGCAGCACCTGCTTCTTGGTCTGTCCGGTTGGAGTTCTCGCGGGCGGGGGGCAAGTTGCCGCCTCTTCTCCCAGATTGCCAACCACGTGGCTCTCTGTCACTATAGCATCGGAGGTGGAGTGATGGCTAATACACCTTGGGGTAGGAGACCCAGCTACGGATCCGAACTGGCCAAGCGGAAGATGGCTGTTGACGAATCCAAGAAGGCACGTCCGAAGAAGAAGAGCGCGGCGAGCTGCATCATGCCCTTTGTGCTAGCTGCAGGGGCGTTCTACATTGCCGCCACGGAGACGGGAATTGCTGCATACGCCGTCGTCATCGGCATAGTCGGAGTCATCCTAGGCATCTACTGGTGCTCTAAGTAGTCTGCAGGAATGGCGGCGTCTGCAGCGGTGACGCAGTCGTCGCCGCTTCCTGTGCAACCGCTACCATGTCCCATCTGCTCAGACGCCCGCGACTCCTGACGTGCCCCCCGGAGAACGATCCAGGTTCTCGACTTCGATCGGGATCGTAGGAAGGAGGGCACATTGGCGAGGAAGAGGTACCGGCCTGAAGAGATCATCGCCAAGCTCCGAGAGGCGGAAGTGCTGTTGTCACGGGGTATGAAGGTCTCTGAGGTCATCAATCAGTTGGGCATCCACGAGGTCAGCTCCTACGCCTGATGAGACGACAGAGCGCCTCACTCCTTTCGTCTCTGGTTTCGAACTGGAAGCCCATAGCTGGAAACGCAGTCCTGGTCTGCCGGGTGCTCTCTGAGCGACGGTCGGAATGCGGCCTTCTGGAAACTGGTGGGGCCTAGTAGACAACTCTCGAACTGGTACACCCTAGTAGACGATTCTGGAACTCTCCCGTGGCTGAGCACGACGGATGTTGAGAAGCTGCTGGTGGCCGACCGGTGAGCTTGCGCGGCTCTCTCGAGCTGCCAGTTGGCTGACTTGCATGACGAAGGGCGGTATCAGATGACGACCCACAGACAGGCCAAGGCGAACAAGATGAACGCGAAACGCTCGACTGGACCAAGATCGAAAGCGGGGAAGGATACGTCGAGGTTCAACGCGCTCAAGCATGGCCTTACGGCCAACAGCGTCATCCTGCCGACGGAGGATGAGGGTGAATATCGTGGCTTCGCCGCGGAGATGTACGAGGCTTTGCAGCCGAAGGATGCGACGCAGGCGTTCCTCGCAGAGGATGCGATAGCATGTGCGTGGAGGCTACGTCGCGCACACCGTGCTGAGGGGCAAGCGATGGCCTTCCTTCTCTTCGCTGCTCGTGCACGACGTGCTGAGTCGCTTGCCTCGGGCTACAAGCGCAGAGTCTCATTGCTCTCCAGCATCGAGAGAACCGTGGTTGACGATCCAGCGGGACTTGAAGCTGCAGAGACCGATGCAGCTGAACGATGGGAAGCTGCGCAGGCTGGCGAGCTGGAGCTGGGTCGTAGCCTAGCAACCAATACCGCTGCCTGGGAGAGGATTGCGAGGTACCAGTTGTCGATTGAGAGAAGGTTCCACGCAGCGCTTCGTGCTCTGCGAGAGGAGCAAGGCTAATGGGTTCGTTTCGCAGATTCGCGCAAGAACCTGCAATACCCTTCAAGGTCGATGCTTCGAGACTTCAAGTGCGGCGAGCTGCGTCGGGTTTGTCTCCGTCTGATACCGAATTGCCTCAAGCACAGCCACGCCAATCGATCTAGCCACTAGCGGGGGAGTGGATAGCCCGACTTGGCGATACTGCTCAGTGTTTGTGCCCTCGAAGCCAAACCAGTCTGGAAAGGACTGAAGACGTGCAGACTCCCGCGGCGTGATTGCGCGTCCCTCCAGCGGGTGGATGTGCGCTATGGCTCCACCGCGGTTCGCAAAGGCGCATAGCCTCGGGGATGGCCGGCGCGGATGCAATCGGAGACTGCTATCGACCTTGTCGCGTGTTCCCGGCTTGACCGACTTATACCGGGATTGTGTGCCTGGTCTATGCCTTCGGAGTGTGTGTCCTGATGCACAGCCGAGTTTCGCGAGAGCAGACTCAGAGGAGACCCACGGCAGCCTCTTCTGATCGTCCTGCGAATGGGTGGTGTCCGGGAAGCGAAACGGAGTTGAGTGCCTCAATCCGACGACCACTGTGGACTGACGCATCTGAGGGACGCCGAAGTCAGCTGAGTTCACTGTCTGGTGATGTAGCGCGTACTTGGTGCGGCGCCTGAGTTCCGTTAGTACCGACTCCACGGCCTCGTTCACTGCCATGCTTGTCCTTCGGTACTGCACGTTCACGAGGAATGCGCTTGGCTCGAGTTCGCGTGTCAGCCTTCCCAGCGCTTCGAGCTTGTCGCGGGCGTCTCCGCCGCGCAATCGCAGGCCTGCAAGATCGCTAGGGTGAATTACTGCACAGATCAGGGAAATCGTGGCGCGTGTCACTTCGAGGACTTCCTCAGCACTCACAGAACTGAGAGGTGCCCTCAGAACACGCGTCATAGGGAAATTGGCTTCTGTCGTCTCGGTCGAGGCTTTGCCTCCTTCGACAGTCACCGCCAGAGAGAACCCAGCCGCCTCAAGTCCAAGCCCCAGACCGGGACATGACGCAACTGCAAGCATCGCGAGACCAGGGCGCCGTGGGTCTAGGATCTCGTCGAGCCAATCGATATAGGCAACGCTCATGCGACAGCCTCCTGAAGCTGCCACGATGCTATGCGCGTTCAGGGCGAAGCTCAAGCAGGCAGTCTTGCCGGTCCTCCGATGTTCCTGGTAAACATGTCTGTCATGCCCAATCGCCGTGCAGAAGTAGCTCCTCGTACCGACTTCGTACTAGCCGACGTTGACAAGAGTGTGATTCCCTGGTTCCGGAGGAGCATTCTTCGTTGGTATGACGACCACGGCAGGAGACTGCCGTGGAGAGAGCGGGAGAGGACTGAGTACGAGGTGTTGATCGCTGAACTGCTGCTTCAGCGTACAACTGCGGTGCAAGTTGCGCAGTCCTTCGAACCGTTCATCAAGAAGTACCCATCCTGGCTTGCGTTGAAGCGAGCTTCCCAAGCTCAACTCGCAGCTTCCCTGGAGCCACTTGGGTTGTCCAGACAGAAGGCTCGGGTTCTCAAAGCACTTGCACCTGCTGTTCTGGAGCGCGGCGGCAAGCTCCCGAAGCGTAGAGATAGCCTGCAGAAACTTCCTGGTGTAGGGCAGTACATCGCTAGTGCAGTTCTGACGACGCTGTTTGGCCGTCGGGAGGCATTCGTCGATGCCAACATGGCCCGTGTATTGGAGAGGTTCTGGGACGCGCGCACCTACGCAGACATTCGAGACGATCCGTACATTCAGACCTTGGCTCGCCGCGTGGTGAATTGCCAGCGTGCTCTAGACCTGAACTGGGGAGTCTTGGATCTTGGAGGCCTCATCTGCCGGCCAAGGTCCCCGAAGTGCTCCGATTGCCCCCTGGAGAGTCGCTGCCACGCGTCGGATGTTGCGCGGAATCCGCTCTAGGCTTCGAGATCCCCGGCGCACTCCCGCTCAACGGCGAGAATGCGCCTGCCGATCCACTCAGATATCACGGGTGAGACAGCGTTCCCTATGAGTCGCCCTCTACGACCGTCCAGCCTTCGGGGAACCCCATCAGTCTCTCGCACTCGGTCCACGTCAAGTTCCTGGCCACAGAGTATCGGTCTGTCTGAATGGCCGCCTTGATGTTTCCCGGTTTGGGCACGTATCGCGGGGCACACGCGACTTGCTTTGGTGTACCCGAAGCCTCCGCGACGTTGAACCACAACCGGAGTGTTTCCTTCAGGGCTTCGTGGAACTGTGGATCCAGTTTCTCCAGCCGACCCGCTCGCTCTTCCCTTCGGAGAATCCCACGGCAGTTCGCGGCCGTGAGCAAAGAAGTGATAGGCACGTCCTGATCTATGAGTTGCGACAATGAACACTCGATCCCTGTTCTGGGGAAGGCCCGCATCTCGAAGGTTGCACGAGAACCACCCCCCCAGATACCCAGCCTCTTCCAGCGAGTCGGCAACTGCCTCAAGAGCGGCTCCTTGCTCTGCCGATATGAGGCCCGGGACGTTCTCCAGGACAAGCCACGTTGGGTGAACTTCGCTAGCAAGTCGAAGAAAGTCGTAGTACAAGCCGCTCTTCTCTCCGTTGAGGCCGTCTCTGCCAGGTTTTGCATTGCTGAGGTCTTGGCATGGCCATCCTGCGCACCAAAGTTCAGAGGCAGGGATTGCTGCTGGGGCGAGTGTTTGGATGTCTTCATGCTTGGGTACCTCCGGCCAGTGTCGAGAGAGGATCTTGAGTGCGTGAGGGTCTATCTCGCACTGAAACACGACCTGCATGCCGGCCCGCTCGAAGCCAAGCTCGAAACCTCCGATTCCGGCAAAGAAGGACGCAACACGCAGAGTAGATCCCCCTTCATCACTATAGCTTGACCGGTCCATTGGCCGCAAGAGTGGATTCATCGTTCGTCAATCCTACCTTGGGTGAGCCGCCGCGGCCAGAAGACGATTATCGTCTATCCGCTATGCCTCCGTCTCCTACACTGGATGCTAGAAATGCGAAACGAGAAGTCACTGTGAAGATGAAACCTGCCAATGTCTCAGGACAACAGATAAGAAAGAAACGCCTGCAGGTAGGCCTTACGCAGATGGAGTTGGCTGCGGCCCTATCCGTAAGGCACGGGATCGAACTCGAGCAGTCTGACGTCTCAGAGATCGAGAGAGGCAAGCGCGGAGTGAAGGATTTTGAGCTTGTGGCGATATCTGAGGTCCTCGGGATACCACCTGCAGAGCTTCTGGAAGGGGAATCGCAGTGAAGGTAGATCAACCTCTGGATCCTGATTGGCAGCCACAAGGCCGTAGATCCCACGCGCGCCGCAAAGCAGACGAGTTGGTCAGGCCAAGTTCAGATGAATCGCCCGACGCGGCGGAACGGCTCAAGTGGATCGAGTCGGTGTGCGAAGGTTTCGTGTCTCCCAGTTCGGCAAGCAAACAGTACTACCGTGTGATCCTGGAGACCCTCTGGCCGGCGGGCCGTGGGATACCAGGACCCCATGTTTCGGAAGACGAGTTGCGAGAAGCCGTGAACCGCTTTCGAAAAGAGAATCGCGTCGGTCGTGACCCTGATAGGCGCTATCTTGATGTCTTCCGTCGCGTGCGAGAGCTGCAGGGTGAAGAGGGTGTGGTAGGCGCAATCAAACAAGGCAGGAACTACCAGCTCGTAGATCTCGATCTGGCGCCCAAAAGGGTACCCCGCACGGGCTTGGGGGATGCCGATTGGGCCAAGGTTCTTGGGCGGTATGACGGGGCCTGTGCAAGTTGCGGGCGGAAACCTCCGGATGTGGACCTGGAACAGGACCACAAGGTCCCGAGACTCAGGGGAGGCGGAGACGAAGTCGAGAACTGGCAGCCACTGTGTACTGAATGCAACAACCACAAGAGCATCCGCTGTCGCAATTGCCAGCTGGAGTGCCGCCAGTGCCCTTGGGCGTTTCCCGAGGAGATAGCCCCTGTGAGGCTGTCTCGCGGAAGCATGGAGGCTCTTCGCCAAGCCGCTGACAAGTTGGGCGCTGATCCGAGTACGCTTGCTGATGAGGCCATCCGGGGCTTCCTTCGGCGCGACGGGTAGCGGGGGCGACACACAAGCTGTTCACGAGATCATGATGGAGCCAGGTAGGTATTGGCCTCCCGGGTCCTGCTGAACAGGTCAGGCTCCGCCGAAACCAACGTCTGAGATCCAGTGCGGGTCTTGACCGGGAACCGGGAGTCAGGATAGGCCTCGCGATACAGCCGCTCAACTCGGCGCATGACCCTACGCGCTCGCGCCCACCCATCTACCGATTGGTAGCGCGCGGGGTCGGAGTTGTGCAGAGATGCCTTTGCTTGATAGCGCTGCAGGACGGCTTTCCGAAATGCTGCTCCGTCTTCTTTTCCGACACCATCGATCTCTTTCGCCTCGAGCGCCGCGAGGCAGAGAAGCTCTGACGAAGCTTCAAGTTTCGGCCCTCTTCGATTCGCTCCGCAGCTTCTGCGGAGTTCAGTGAAGCTTCGCACGACCTCGCTGGGGGGCAGATCGAGTGCCAGAATGTTCATCGCGATGTAAGATGCTTGCCGCCGATGAGCATGCTCTCCGTACCCTCTGATCTCGTCCCTCTTGCTCTTGAGTGCAGCGTAGATGGATATCCGAGGCCATACGCCCGCCAGGATTAGCCAAGCCGCCCACTCGAAGCCGTCGGGCTGATCTGGACGAGAAGCGACCGATCTGCCAACGCAGCGATCCGCCAGCTGCTCGGACCAGTAGATGAGGGCCTCCATCTCAGGTGACGTCGAGCGGAGCAGATCGTACGTTCTCACCGAGCCTTGGTGTCGAAATGACAGAGTCCGCGGACACTGGGCGACTGAGGCAGTGCCAGCACCGCGAGCGAGAGCAGATTTCTCGCAGAGACCTGAGAGAAGACCCAAGACGTCTCCTTCAGGATTTGCTGCTTCGGCTATAGCGCCCATGACGCTAGCTTGGTTGCGCAGCAGGAACCGAAACGAGACTTCGACTAGCGCCCTTTCGTGCGGTCCATTGAGCCGGATCTCCATCCATCGGATTGCCTCCTCGATCTCTAGAGGGTCAGGCGATCCAAGCACTCGCATCCTGGCCGTGACGATCGTGGGCAGGGCCTCGGCATATGCTGCGATGCTCTGGAGTGAGCCGTGCACCAGCATGTACGGGGACCGGGTGCCACGGTCCTGAATGTTGATGCTGTCAGCAGGACTGAAGTAGACGGAGCAGATCTCGAGATAGTCATCTGCGGCGTCCTCCACCTGCTCCTCGGATTCGATCACTCTGTCAAGTGTTCTGTACCACGCAATGAAGGTCTGCCGTATGTGGTGTCTGCCTGCAACACGCTCGAATGCGGACGAGCTGTACTCGGCAGCAGCCTTGGCCCGAAATGCATCCCAGACCTGGTCTTGTCGACCGCTAGTCTCATGAGTTGGCATGCATCGTGATTCACCCCCAATTGCGTAGCAGCTAACTTACAACTGATGCCCTATGAAGACGAAACTCAGAGAGGTAAGGAAGACTCAGAACCTGACTGTCGCGGAACTTGCGCGGAGGACGGGACTTCATCCCACAACGATATTCGAGCTGGAGAAGGGGCGACGCTGGCCGTACCCCAAGTACAGGAGACTGCTTTCCAATGAGCTTGGGGTCTCCGCCAAGCACCTGTTTGGGGATGCGGGTGCCGAGGATTCGCTTGACGTGCCCCCTGAGAACGGTCCAGGTTCTCGACTA
>Ga0272441_10013436_pt1 | contig 11775 bp, 10 predicted proteins | sample SSMProp6N_FD_193582 | JGI IMG/M metagenome (GOLD analysis project Ga0272441, IMG submission 193582) | Marine sediment archaeal communities from Little Sippewissett salt marsh, Falmouth, MA, United States - SSM-Prop-6N | ecosystem: Environmental > Aquatic > Marine > Wetlands > Sediment ...
CCCCCCGGGGCGCGCCCATGCAGAAGTTCAAGCCTCAGTACCGACGCCTGCTGTTCATCGACAGGAAGATTCGGGACGGCAAGTATCCGAACTGCCAAACGTTGGCCACCGACTATGAAGTCAGTCCGCGCACGATCCAACGCGACATCGACTACCTCAAGTTTCAGTTGGAAGCGCCGATCGACTACTGTCACAGCAACCGCGGCTACTATTACACGGAAGAGAACTACCGGCTGCCGGCCATCACGATCACGGAGAGCGATCTATTCACCGTGCTGATCGCGGAGCGCGCGCTCAAGCAGTTCCAGAGCACGCCGCTGTACAACAAGCTTGCGCCCGTCTTCGAGAAGTTCAGCAAGGCGTTGTCCGACCGGATGATCGTGCATCCGGCCTGGATCGACAGCCGCGTCTTCTTCTTCCCGGAGCCCTCGACAGAAATCGACGCGCAGATCTGGGAGACGCTCGCGGCCGCCTTGCGCGACGACCGGCGTCTGAGAATCATGCACAAGTCGGCAGGCCGCGAGAAGGCGCTGGGCCGGGAAGTCGACCCGTACTATCTGGTGAACTACAAGGGCGAATGGTACCTGAACGGGCACTGCCATCGTCGCGGCTCGATTCGTACGTTCGCGGTCTCTCGAATCAGCGACGCGACGATCCTGGAACAGTCCTTTCAGATGCCGGAAGAATACAGCCACGAAAAGATGTTCGGCGACCAGTTCGGCATCGTGTGGCAGGACAAGAAACACGATGTCCGGATCCGATTCACCGCGGCGATCGCGCCCTATATCCAGGAACGCCAGTGGCATCCTGCCCAGAACATCAAGGCCAATAAGGACGGCAGCATCGTGCTGCGGTTCACAACAAACCACATCAAGGAAGTGAAGGACTGGGTGCTGCGCTGGGGGCCGGAAGCCAAGGTGCTCGGGCCGCCCGAGCTGCGCGAAGAACTGATCGCGGCGCTACGCAAGGCGCTCGCCGCGTATGGTTGAGATTCCGGGCGCCCGGAATCACAACGGGGGTCAGGGGTCCATGACCAAATCGAACGGCAAATCGGATCGCGGCTACACGTACGTGCTCGATCGCGTCGAAGGGCTCGGCGTCGGCTGCAGTGTCTTCAGCGCGATGCCACACGCGCACTACGGGTTCCGCTATAACAACGCCTGCGACGCGCGCAGCCTGCTGAATTCCGCCGAGATCATGCGCGTCGCGCCGGCGCATCGCCGGATCCTGATGCGATTGGTCATGTGCCAAACGACGGGCGCGCCCGAAGTCGTGCTGCGTGGACCGGAAGGGCTCGCGATTGTGCGGGAAATTGTCGCTACGGGTCTGTGCTACTGGACGGACGCGGCACTCGGCCCGCTGCGTTGGGCTGAACAACCGCGCGCCGCCGCCGCCGTCTGGCAGCGGTACAGCGACGAGCGGCAATGCCCGATGTGGCACGTCACGCCGCCGGCCGATTTCGTGCTGGCGCTGACCCCGCCGGTCTTCGTCGACCTGAAACGGCAGTACTGCGGGCCGCTGGCCGGAAACCTGCCGGAAGCGCTCGCCGCGAAATGGACGGGCACGCCCGCCATGGACCATGCGGCATGCGCCAGGTTCTGCCAGGACGTGGCGAACTGGTTTCCTGAAGTCGATATACCGACACCGGAGCCGCTGCCGGTCCGAACGGCCGAGGACGTAGCGCCGACGCCCTGCGTCACCATCTTGCAGCGGCCGTTCAATGCGCGGTCCGGCGCGTGCGAACTCGCGCGCGTGCTTGTGCTGCGGCTCGAGTTCGACTATGCAGGCCAGCGCGTGCATCATGCCGCACGCGGCGACTACGTCAGCCAGCTTTTCGACGGCGGGATCCGCCGGCTCAAGCGCGACGGCGCCGCCGAACAGGCCGCTGTCCGGCGCCTGACGGATTGCGGGTTCTGCCCACTGTTCGAAGCGTTGCCCGGGCATGACGTGCGTGCGTACGAGCACGACCTGACATTGCCGCCGGGCGAAGGTGCGGGTTGGGGCAGAATCCTGCAGACCGTGCTGCCCGAGCTCGAGAACGAAGGCTGGCGGATCGATCGGGATGCCGGCCTGCGATTGCTGCCGATCGGCGACGAGGACTGGTACGCGGCCGTGCAGTCGAAGGGCAGTGACTGGTTCGAGTTCGAGGCGGGCATCGAATGCGAAGGGCGACGGCTGAACATGCTGCCGGCCATCCACGAATTGCTGCGGCGGCACCGCGGCAAATCACTCGAGCAGATCGAACGGGGCCTCAGGCGCCAGGCGACCGTGCTGCCGGTCGGGCCGGGCACGGTCGCGGTCATCGCGGGCAACCGCCTGTTCACGATCCTGCGGAGTCTGTTCGAACTGTTCGACAGCGCGCCGCTGCAACAGAACGAGCGGCTGCGGATGAACCTGTGGCGTGTCGCGGAACTCGCGGAAATGGAGAAAGTCGCCGCCTCGGGCTGGCATGCGCCCGGCCGGATCCGGAAGCTGGCGGACCGCCTCCGAAAGATGCGCTCGCTCGTACCGCGCGAGCCGCCCGCCGGATTTACGGGTACGCTGCGCCCGTACCAGCAGCTCGGGTTCGCGTGGCTCCAATTCCTGCGGGAACAGGAGTTCGACGGGATCCTGGCCGACGATATGGGACTGGGCAAGACCGTCCAAACCCTGGCACACCTGCTCGAAGAGAAGAGGCACGGACGCCTCGAGGGCGGCTGTCTGATCGTTGCGCCGACCAGCGTGTTGAACAACTGGACGGAAGAGGCGCGGCGGTTCGCGCCGGAACTGCGGACATTGCTGTTGCACGGGCCGGACCGCAAGGACGTGTTCGAGCAGATTCCGGACGCCGACCTGATCGTGACCTCTTATGCGTTGCTTCGGCGCGATGTCGAGGCGCATCTACGCGTCGAGTTCGCGTATATCATTCTCGACGAGGCACAGTTCATCAAGAACCACCGCGCGCAGACCGCGCGAATCGTGCGCGATCTCAAGAGCCGGCGCCGGCTCTGCCTGACCGGCACGCCGATGGAGAACCATCTCGGCGAGCTCTGGGCGCTGTTCCATTTCCTGATGCCCGGCTTTCTCGGCACACAGCAGGCGTTCAACACGCAGTTCCGGGGGCCCGTCGAAAAGCAGGGCAACAGCCGCCGCGCCCGGCTCCTGAGCCGGCGGGTCGCCCCGTTCCTGATGCGCCGGACCAAACAGGCGGTCGAGAAGGATCTTCCGCCAAAGACCGAGATCGTGCACTCGCTCGAACTGACCGAACGGCAACGCGACATGTACGAAAGTGTCCGGCTCGCAATGCAGACGAAAATCCGAAACGAAATCCGGCGCAAGGGCCTGGCCCGCTCGCAGATCACGATCCTGCACGCGCTGCTCAGGCTCCGCCAGATCTGTTGCGACCCGAGGCTGGCCGACAAGAACGGCGAGTCGGCCGAACGCGAGCATTCCTGCAAACTGGCCGCACTGCTCGATATGGTGCCCGAGATGGTCGAAGAGGGCCGCCGCATCTTGATCTTCTCGCAGTTCGTCAAGATGTTGAAGCTGATCGAACAGGAAGTGCGGCAGGCGGGCATCGAATATGTCAGACTGACCGGTGCGACCCGCGACCGGACGGCCCCGATCCGCCGGTTCCAGAACGGCGAGGCGCCGCTGTTCCTGATCAGCCTCAAGGCGGGTGGGACCGGTCTGAACCTGACCGCCGCGGACACCGTGATCCACTACGATCCCTGGTGGAACCCCGCGGTCGAGCGCCAGGCCACCGACCGCGCGCATCGGATCGGGCAGGACAAACCCGTCTTCGTCTACAAGATGCTGACCGACGGCACCGTCGAATCGAAAATTCTCGAACTGCAACGACGCAAAAGCGAACTGGCCGACGGCGTGCTGCGCGAAGGCGCGTCCGCCAAACTCCAACTCGACAAAAACGACCTCGACCAGCTGTTCGCCCCGATCCGGTGAACGTCGCGTCGGGTTACGGCGCGGCACAGCGCGAACCAAGCATAGTGGTGCCGCCGTCCGTCCGCCTGCACCGGGAGACCTCGGCGGAACAGGCAAACAGTCAACAGTCGGCCTGTCCGTGTACGTCCGTGTGCGTCCGTGCCTGTCGGTGTTCTCTCCCCGCTTTGCACAGTCCATGGCTTTCGAGTATACTCTCGGCGAGATCGGTAAGAGCACGGAGTAAAGGTCAATGAGAAGCACATCACGACTCGGTAGGACCGGAATCGAGGTGCCGACCTGCGGGTTCGGCGGGATCCCGATCGGCAGGGACCATATCGACGACGAACAGGCCGCGGATATCCTGCGGCGCGCTATCGATTCCGGCCTGCTCCTGATCGACACGTTCTGCAACTACGGACGCAGCGAGATCCGGATCGGCATGGCCTTGAAAGGCCGGCGCGAGCAGGTCACGCTCGTGACCAAGGCCCGCTCGGCCTATGAACCGGACGCGTTCGAGGAGATGGTCGAACTGAGCCTGAAGAACCTGGACGTCGAGTGTATCGATGTGTTGCTGCTGAAGAACGTCGATAACGATGCATGCGTCGAACGCGTCGAGCGGCTGGTCGGAGTGGTGGACAAGATGCGCGAGCAAGGCAAGATCCGGTTCACGGGCTTGTCCGCGCACAGCCCGCAACACGCGAAGGCCGCGCTCGAAACGGGCCTGCTCGACGTCGCCGAGGTCCCCTACAACTACGCGAACCGCGGGTTCGAGAGCGTGCTGGATCTGGCGGCAGAACGCGAGCTCGGGGTCCTGACCATGAAACCGCTCGGCGGCGGACGGCTGTTCGGCGAGGCCGAAAAAGGCAGCCCGGCCACACTTGACACGCTGGTCGATGCGCTCTCGTTCGCGCGCTCGCATCCCGCGCAGCCGGTCCTGATCCCCGGCATCGGCACGCACGCGGAACTCGACCGCTACCTCGAGGCGATCCCCAAACTGCGCGAACTCAACGCCGAAGAGAAAGAAGCGCTCGCGCAAAGCGCGCTGGAGCTCGGCGAGCACTTCTGTCGCGGCTGCGGCTATTGCGCCGCCGTCTGTCCGGCCGAGCTGCCGATCGACAAGATCCTGCCGCTCGCGGACCGGGCCCAACACGTGCGCACGGACAACACCTACAAGGCCTTGCTCAAAAAGGAATTCGCGACGCTCGACGTCGATCTCGAAAGCTGCCAGCAATGCCGCAAGTGCGTCGACGAATGCCCGTTCGATCTGGCCGTGCCCGAGCGGCTGCAGGAAGCCTTCGAACTGCTCCGGCCCAAGCAGCGCGGGACGGCGAAGTAGTCTGGAACCTCAGCGCAGAGCGGTCCCGTCAAAGAGTCTGTCGAACCCACGCTTCGCCGGGCCTGCTCAGCCCCAGTCGAACCCCGGCCCGCAGGGGACAAGCGCATGCCCGGCCTCGATCTTCAGGGGCGAGCCCTGCTTCTGGAGCCCGATCTCGAGATACAGCGCGTTGGGCAGGCACGCCGGTATCGGTCTCGAGCTTCACATCAACGGTGCCGGCCCCGCCCAACGTCTGGAGCGCGTCCCGAATCGGATTCGCCGACGGCTGCCGGTGCTGGACCTCAACGCACAAGTTCGCTATTCGCATGCGGGCCTCCTTTGAAAATAGAGATTGTTAACCGCTAATGAACGCGAATAGACGCAAATTGTGGATCCATTGGCGTTCATTAGCGTGCATTCGCGGTTCCACACTCTTTTCGTGGTTCCGGGTGAGCCACCGGCTCATGTGCCTCTCCTCGCAGGCCAGTTCACGATCATCCCGTCATGCCCGGCAATCACGATGTCGGCCTGGGCCTTGAGCCAACGGATCGTCTGTGCCGCGGTGTCGGGATCTTTCGTGTACTCCGTGGTCTCGTCGCGATAGTGGTGCTTGGTCATCACGCTGTCGCCGGCCACCACGACCCGCTTGCCGCCGTGCACGAACGCCACACCGTGTAGCGAGTTCGTGTGCCCGGGCAGGGCAACCGCGAACACGCCGTCGAAAAACTCGCCCTGTACAGCGCGTACCCGCGATGCGTCCACATTCGAACCGTTCTGCAACTCGCGCACCGTCGCCGGGGCGGCCAGCCATTCGGCAGCCGGAAAGTAGTTCATGGCCTTGCAGTGGTCCGCATGCTGGTGCGTGCAGAAGCAATGCGTGATATCGGTCTCGCGTAGCCCCGTGCGCCGGTTCAGGTCGAAATAGAAATCGGCCGGCGTGTGCCGCAGCGTCGGGTCGACCAGCAGGCGGAACGGCGTGCCGTCACGCTGTGCGCCCCGGACCAACGTCGAGGTGCAGGTGGACGGGTCCCCGCGCGGCGGGTTGTTCTGGTGCTCGCCGAAATAGCGGTTCCATTTCAGGTGCCCGATCACGATGATATCGTAATCGTCGACCTCAGCGCTGATCCGCTGGAATACGTTTTCCATTCGCATCGCCTTCCTGCCCGACATAGCGCTGGTGCAGCTGCGACAGGTCGATGCGACCCGCCAGGTTTTCGCAAATTGCCGTGTTCCGCACAACCATTTCCGGCGTGCGCATCCCGATCAAGGCCACGTCCACGAGCGGATTCGACAGCACGAACTGGAGCAGCGGCTCCGTGTAGTCGAAAGTGTCGGCCGGATTCGCCTGCCGGACCCAGCGCTGGAATGTGCCGGAGGTCAGCGTGCGCATGGTCACAACGCCCATGCCGGCCCGCTCCGCTTCGCACAGACTGCCATACGGCCGGCTCGGCTCGTACGGATGCTGAAAGATCAGGTTGTAGCAGATCTGCATCACCTCGAACCGGCCGCTGCGGATGAACGCATAGACCGCCGGATTGTTGTCCTCGCTCGTGAACCCGACGAACCGGACCAGCCCGTCGCGCTTGAGCTCCTCAAGCTCGTCGAGCATACCGCCGCGCCCGAGAATCGACGCGACCTGCTCGTCGGAATAGGAGCCGCCGTGGATCTGGAGCAGGTCCACATAGTCGCGGCGCAGCCGGCCCAGGCTCTCGCGCAACGAGGCGCGCACCTTGCCGGCGTGGCCCGAACCGACTTTGGTCGCCACGAACACGTTCGCGTCGAGCCCGTGCAACACGTCGCCAAACAGGCGCTCGCTCGCACCGTCCCCGTAGCCGGGCGCGGAATCGAAGTACGTGATACCCAGCTCGACGGCCTTTTCCAGCGCCGCGCGGACCGCGCGCGCGTCTTGTTGATCGTTCGGATCGTATGGCGCAAGGTAGTTCTTGAGCCCAGCCGGCGCGCCGCCGAACCCGAGCCGGCTGACTTCCGCTCCTGTGTTGCCGAGGATTGTGTATTCCATGTGACTGTGCCTCACGTGGACGGGCAGACACATGCCCGGCCCGTCGCTACTGCACTTTGAGGACCCTCAAGCCCTTCTTCTTCAGGTCGGAGTCAAACGAATAGACGCCTTCGATACCGTGCTCGTCGGCCCATGCCAGGAGGTAAGCATCCACGATGTCGAGGTTCTCCGCTTGCAGACGTCTCATACAGGCGGCGGCAACACGCTTCTGCGGGAAATCCAACCCCTTGAAACCCAGCAAACGCTCCAGTTTCTCCGCCGCTTCAGCACGAGGAACCTTGTAGAAGCTCGTGAGCACGAAGTACGCCTGAAACAAGACCAGCTCCGGAAGATGCGCTTTGACCTCGCCTTTCTCCAACTTGCTGAAGAACGAGTACACACCGCGGAACTTCGGGTCGATCGCGCCGGGATCTTCTACCAGATATCGGACGATAACGTTCGTATCGACGAGCCTACTCTGCACCGCTCAACCCCCTCTTGAGCGCCTTGTGCATGTCCGAACGGGACGGGGCCTTCTTCCGCCGAGCGTAACGAGACAACGAGCCCGCCAGCGCCTCGGACTCGAAGGTCTCCACTTTCCGCAACTCGAGCGCGTGGTGTTCCTTGTCCACCTTCACGTCCAGCATGTCGCCAATGGCGATGCCCAACGCCCGGCGCAGCGCAGCGGGAATCACCACCTGCCCCTTGTTGAAAACCTTCATGATCATGACCGACCTCCAGAAATGTTATACCACCATGTATAACACCCCGGGCATGGCTTGTCAAGCTTGCGGCAGCACTCACCTAGTATGCCGAAAGTAGTCCCCGCGCAGCCGGGCCCAGACCGCATCGCACGCCTGCAGCGTGCTCTCGTCCAATGGCCCGTCCCAGGCCTGGAGATCGGCCTCCAGCTGCTCGAACCTGGAAACACCGATGATGACCGAGTCCACGAACTCCCGCGCCGCAAGCCATTGGAACGCAAGCTCGACCGGGGTCTTGCCCGCCTCCCCGGCGATCCGCGCCAGTTCGGCAAGCGCGGCCAGGTTCTCGTCCTTCCAGTACCGGTCCTTGTACAGCTTATTGTCGGCCAGCCGCGTGTGCTGCAGAGGCCCGGCCGTACGCGAATGCTTGCCGGTCAACAGCCCGCCGGCCAGCGGGTTGTATACGGCGAACCCGATCTCGTACTTCGCGCAGAACACGCGCAGATCTTCCTCGATCCCGCGCGTGATCAGATTGTACGGCACCTGCGTGATGACCGGCGCGGGATACGTGTTCCTGTCGCACTGCCAGAGCGCCTCGCACAACTGCCAGGACGCGTAGTTCGACATGCCGACATGCTTGACCTTACCTTGCTTGATGCACTTGTCAAAGGCCGCCAGGCTCTCCTCGATTGGCGTGTCGTAGTCCGGCGCGTGCATGTAATACAGATCGATGTAGTCCGTGCCCAACCGCGCCAGGCTCTCGTCGATGCTGGCCATGATGTGCTTCTCGCCCAACCCCTTCCGGCCGGGCTCGTCCCTGCCGCGCATCGCCAACCCCACCTTCGTGGCCAGCACCACTCCGTCACGCTTTCCCTTCAGCGCCGCGCCCGTGATCCGCTCCGATTCGCCCCCGTTATAAACATCCGCCGTATCCACAAAATTCACGCCCGCGTCCAATGCCGCATGTACAATCTTCACCGCCTCCGATTCCGCCACCTGCGAGCCGAACGTCATGGTGCCAAGACAGATCCGGGACACCTTTACGTCGGCGCCTTTCAGAATTCGATGGTCCATGAACAACTCCTTCGAGAACACGTCGCCGGCAACCTTGTCAAAGCTGTGCAAATGGCAGCGATTTGCCGGGAGCCAGCTCTGCCAGGAACTCGGCGCATGGCAGACACAAAACACCGTCCACGGAAAGCCGGTCGTTGCCTCGGTACAGCAACGCTGCGCGGCATTCCGGGTAGTCGCTGAGGAATGTCTTGAGGCCCCGGACGTCCTTCTTTGCGACGGAGCGGCCGTTCTTCACTTCGAGGGCGCAAAACTGGGACTCGCCGTCGACCACAAAATCCACCTCCGTGCCTGCAGGGGTGCGCCAGAAGAACAACCTGTGTGCGCCCGTGTAATCACACCAGGCCCGCAGGTGCTGGTAGACGAGCCCCTCGAGGGCAAGGCCGTCGATCTCGTGCGGACCGTCCAACGGCCCGCGCGGGCGAACGGCGCGAAATACGCCGGCATCGAAGTAGTAGAACTTGGACTGCTTCACGAGCCGCCGCTTCGCCCGCTTGGCAAAAACCGGCAGGCGCGCTCCGATCAGCATGTCTTCCACGATGGATACATAACCCTCAACCGTCTTGCGGCTCACCGCGCTCTCGCGGGACACCTCCGAAATGTTCAGTTGGGAGCCGTGTGAAAAACTGATGACCTCAAGGAAACGGCTGAAGTTGCCGATGTTGCGCACCAGACCTTCGGCCATGATCTCCTCGCGCAGGTACAGTGAGATGTAGCCGTTGAGCGTGACGTCGGGCTCCACCGATGCGTATACAAGCGGCACGAGCCCGATCTCCAGAGCCCGAGCCAACGCAAAATCGGCGCCCAGCTCTCCGGCCATGAACGGATGCACATGCGAAATCCCGGCCCGGCCGCCAAGCAGGTCCACCCCCGTACGCTTCAGCTTGCGTGCGCTGGATCCCGTGAGAACGAATCGGATGTCCCGTTTCTCGATGTTCTGGTGCACCGCCGAAAGCAGGTCAGGGACCCGCTGAATCCCATCGATCACCACATCCTGACCATGCCAGTTCGCATCAAGCCAGTCGTTCAGCAGCTCTGGACGCGCGAGAAAACGGCGATGCACTCCCGGATCAAGAAGGTTCAAGACCAAGGCCTCGCGCATCCGCTCCTCAAGCCAAAACGACTTGCCCGTCCCCCGGGGGCCAAGCAGAAAGAAACTCCCCGACAACTCGCTGATGTATCTGGGCTTCCGTTTCATCTCTGCCAGACTACCACGTTCCCCTCCCCATTCAAGGAATATTTGCAGCACACGCCGCCAAATATGAGTCACTTGTGGCGCTGCGCAATACGAAAACCTGTTCCGGCCGCAGCCACGAGGGACTGTCCCCATCACTCCCTGTCTGCATCCGTGTCATTCACCGGCACCGTCACCCGCGTGATCGACGGGGATACGGTGAGAGTGAAACTCGAAACTGGAAATTTGAGGCTTGATAAGGATGAGGTGGCGACCGTAAGACTGGCGGAGATCGACGCGCCCGAGCTCAAACAGCCGTTCGGCCCGGAGGCCAGGGCGGCGCTGGAATCGATGGTGTTGGGAAAACGCGTGGTCGTAGAATATCGCAAGAAGGATTGCTATGGCCGGATCATCGGCACCCTCTATCGTGACGGCGTGTCCGTCAACCTCCGACTCGTTGCCGCGGGAGCTGCTTGGCATTTCCGCAAGTACTCGAAATCCCCGGTTCTTCGACAGGCTGAACACAGGGCACGAACTGCAGCATGCGGCCTGTGGCGCAGCAGGCCCAGTGTGACTCCCTGGGAGTTTCGGAGCGCTGCACGAATCGGCACACGCTAACTGCTAAAACGAGGGCTGACCCGAATGGCTCGAGAAGACTCACCCCGATTTGTGGTCCGGCCCCGGCATGCGCCGGCGATCATGCCTTCTTGAGCCATCTGGCACCCCGTCCGTGCCCCTTTGTCCCGATAAGTCCCTCGTCGCGCAGCCGACGAAGGACCACACGGATCATCTCGCGGCTCACACCGGGGCAGTCGGCTTGAATGTCTGAGATGGCGAAGGGCTCGGTTCTACGCTCGACAGCCGCCTTGACCCAATCGGTCTTGGAACCCCGACCGGAAGCCAGCGTGCCGACGCGCTCCTCGAATTCCTTGTATGTGCGGATCAGGACACCCCAGAAGTAGTTCAACCACGGAGAGACATCGTGTTTGGCTTCATGCCAGCCCCGCGAACTCGCCTCGAGGGTCTCGTAGTAGGTCTCCTTCGACTCCTCGAATATCCGCTCGAGACTGACATACCGGCCCACCTCGTAGTCAAAATGGTAGAGCATCATCAACGTGAGCAGACGGGAGACACGGCCATTCCCGTCACTGAAGGGATGGATGCACAGGAAGTCCAGAATGCTCAGGGGGATCACAAGCAGCGGATCCTTGCCGTGCGCCGAGATAGCAGAAGCATGGGCCGCCACGGTCTGCTCCATGGCCTGAGGCGTCTGAACGGCGCTCACTGCCCGGAACCGGATACGCGACACCGAACCGTCAGGAGCGCGCTCTACGATCTCATTGTCTGCCATCTTCCAGCGGCCGCCATCCTCAGGCAAGTATCTGCAGAGCGTCGTGTGCAGCTGAAGACAGACGTTCACCGAATACTTCATCTCCCGGGCCGACTCGTGAATGAGGTTCAGCGCGTCGCGGTAGCCGGCGATCTCCTGCTCCGATCGGTCCCGCGGCGTAGTCGAACGCAGGACCAGCGCCTCAATACGCTTGTGCGGGGCCGTAATGCCTTCCAGCCTGTTCGAGCATTCGTTCGACTCGAT
>Ga0272441_10013437_pt1 | contig 11775 bp, 5 predicted proteins | sample SSMProp6N_FD_193582 | JGI IMG/M metagenome (GOLD analysis project Ga0272441, IMG submission 193582) | Marine sediment archaeal communities from Little Sippewissett salt marsh, Falmouth, MA, United States - SSM-Prop-6N | ecosystem: Environmental > Aquatic > Marine > Wetlands > Sediment ...
CTTGTCGGGAATGCTGATCGGCGGTATCACACACGCCGAATCCCCGGAGTGTACTCCCGCCAATTCGATATGCTCCATGATCGCCGGGACAAAGGCGTCGGTCCCGTCGGCTATAGCATCGGCTTCAACTTCAATGGCCTGCTCCAAAAACTTATCAATCAATATCGGCCTTTCCGGGGTAACCTCGACCGCCGCCGCCATGTATTCTTTGAGCATCGCTTCGTCATGGACGATTTCCATACCCCGGCCGCCCAACACATACGATGGCCGCACCATCAGGGGATAACCAATATCTTTGGCGATTGCCAACGCCTCGTCCAGGCAGACCGCCATTCCCGAAGGCGGTTGGGCAATACCCAATTTTTCCATCACACCCCGGAACCGGTCCCGATCTTCCGCCCGATCGATCGTTTCCGGCGAGGTGCCCAAAATCACCACCCCCGCCGCTTCCAGTTCATGCACCAAATTCAACGGTGTTTGACCCCCAAACTGCGCGATCAGCCCCAGGGGCTTTTCTTTTTCGTAAATGTTCAAAACGTCTTCCACCGTCAAAGGCTCGAAATACAACTTATCCGAGGTGTCGTAATCGGTCGAAACCGTCTCGGGATTACAGTTGACCATAATCGATTCAAAACCCTCGTCTCGCAACGCAAAAGCCGCATGAACACAGCAGTAATCGAACTCAATCCCCTGGCCGATCCGGTTGGGACCGCCTCCCAATATGATAACTTTTTGCCTCTGATCCGGATACGCCTCGCACTCGAACTCATACGTCGAATAAAGATAAGGCGTACTCGCCTCGAATTCGGCCCCGCAGGTATCCACCATTTTATACACCGTATTAATCTTTAGTGATTGCCGATAACGTCGGAATTGAAATTCTGTCACTCTAAATATTTTTGCCAGATATTTATCAGAAAAACCAAACTCTTTCGCCCGTCGCAGTAATTCCCCCGATACCGTGTACAACATTCCCGCCTTTTTCAACTCTTGCTCCAGATCAATAATTTCTCGTATTTCACCCAAAAACCACGGATCAATCCCGGTGAGTTGGTGGATCTCATCAATCGAAATCTGCTGCCGTAAGGCTTCAGCGACAAACCAGACGCCGTCCCAGGAGGTCTCCTGCAGTTTTCGTTTAAGCTGTTCCGGTTCTCTGGACCCATTGGTAAACTCCCCGTCCAGACTATACCGCCCGATGTCCAGCGAACGCACCGCTTTTTGCAGCGATTCCTTAAACGTCCGCCCAATAGCCATCACTTCCCCCACCGACTTCATCTGCACCGTCAAACGCGCCTTCATCCGGGGAAATTTCTCAAAGGTAAATCGCGGTATCTTCACCACGCAATAATCAATCGTCGGCTCAAAGCACGCCGGCGTCTTTTTCGTAATATCGTTTTGAATCTCATCCAGCGTATAACCCACCGCCAGCAAAGCCGCTATCTTGGCGATGGGAAACCCCGTCGCCTTCGACGCCAGCGCCGAACTCCGCGACACCCGCGGATTCATCTCGATAACATACAGCTTGCCGTTTTCCGGATTCACCGCAAACTGAATATTACACCCGCCGGTCTCCACCCCGATCGCCCGGATAATCTTGATCGCCGCATCCCGCATAATTTGATACTCGCGATCCGTCAGCGTCTGCGCCGGGGCCACGGTGATGCTGTCGCCGGTATGAATGCCCATCGGGTGAAAATTCTCCACCGGGCAAACAATCACCACGTTATCCTTGGCGTCCCGCATCACCTCCAGTTCGTATTCCTTCCAGCCCAACACCGATTCTTCGATCAGCACCTGATTGATCGGACTCAAACCAAGACCGCGACTCACGTAATCCTTGAATTTATCCATGTTGTACGCCACGCTCCCGCCGGTCCCCCCCAGCGTAAACGAAGGCCTGATAATCACCGGAAATCCCAATTCCTGGACTATGTCATCGGCTTGTTCCTCGTTGCGGGCAAAAGCACTGCGCGGCACTTCCAATCCGATCTCCGTCATCGTCTGCTTAAACAGATCGCGATCCTCGGCCTTTTGAATCGTCTCCTTTTGTGCCGCCAATAACCTGACGCCAAAATTATCCAGCACACCGTTTTCCGCCAGCTTCAGCGCCGTATTCAAACCCGTCTGCCCTCCCAAAGTCGGCAGCAGACTGTCCGGGCGTTCCAACTCAATGATCTTCGCCACCGTCTCCGGCGTAATCGGTTCGACATAAGTCCTGTCCGCCATCTCCGGATCCGTCATAATCGTCGCCGGGTTACTGTTGATCAAGACAATCTCAAACCCTTCCTTTTTCAGAACCTTGCACGCCTGCACCCCGGAATAGTCAAATTCACACGCCTGACCAATAATAATCGGACCCGATCCGATGATTAAAATCTTATGAATGTCTGTTCTTTTTGGCATTTTTCGTTTCTTTTTTTGAAAAAAATATCGTTTTTTTTAATTTTTATGTTCCTGCATCATCTCGCAAAATCGCCCAAAAAGATACTGCCCGTCGTGGGGCCCCGGCGCCGCCTCCGGATGAAACTGAACGCTAAATGCTTGTATATGCTTATGTTCCAGCCCTTCACACGTCTGATCGTTCAAATTCAAATGCGTTAATTCCACGCCCCTTTCCGTCCCCAACGACTCAATATCCACACAAAATCCATGATTCTGCACCGTAATCATCACCTGACCGCTTCGTACATCCTTCACAGGATGATTCCCGCCGTGATGACCGAACTTGAGCTTATACGTCTTTCCTCCCAGCGCCAGTGCTAACAATTGATGCCCCATACAGATACCAAAAATTGGAACCTTACCGAGCAGCCCCTTGATAGTTTCTGTCGCATAACCCACCGCCGCCGGATCGCCCGGCCCGTTCGACAACATCACCCCGTCCGGCTTCAGCGCCAAAATCTCCTCCGCCCTCGCCTTCGCCGGCATCACCGTCACCTGACAACCGACACTATCCAGTTGCCGCAGAATGTTATATTTCAACCCACAGTCATAAACCACAACCTTGAACCGCCCCTTCTCCGACCAGTCAAATGGCTCCTGGTATATCACCTCTCGAACCAAATCTTTCCCCTCCAAATGTTCGCTGCGCCGCGCCTGTTCAAGCAGTTCCTCATCGGGCAATGCCTCATCCGAGCAGATAACCGCGTTCATCGCCCCCGCCTCCCGAATATGACGCGTGATGGCGCGGGTGTCCACCCCCTCAATCGCGACAATATTGTTTTTCGCCAGATACTCTCCCAGCGTCACATTATCCGCCCGCCAATTACTAACCGCCTTGCTCGCCTGCCGAACCACAAAACCCGACAAAAACAACCTCCGCGATTCGACATCGTCCTCATTCACCCCGTAATTGCCGATCAACGGGTATGTCATCGTCACAATCTGACCGGCATAAGAAGGATCCGTCAGCACCTCCTGATAACCCGTCATCGCCGTGTTAAACACCACTTCGCCGGCCGCAGTCCCTGTCGCTCCCAACGACTTGCCTGTCAATATAAAACCATCTTCAAATACTATCCGAGCTTCCATCTCACCACCTTCATTATTTCCATCTGCTCATTCACGAAAAATCAGTCCAAAAAAAAAGCCCCAAAAAATGGGGCTTGCCAAATCAAAATACATGTCCTGCGTCAGGACATTCACCGTAATACCATTGGCCCTCAAGTGGGGCAAATGCGCCTAAAAAAAAAGCCCTCAAAAAAGGCTCTTGTTTACCAAAAAAATACCCTGTTTCAGGGCATTTCGCTTCAGTTAGGCTCGGTTTAGAGCCATGATATACATCAAATTTCCTTCTCATAACGACATTTGATAAATTATCGGATTCTATGTCAAGACAAAAACCCAAAAAACTCATTAAAATCAAATTTCAACCAACCATTCCGTTTAATTAGTTCCTGTTGCGGAAAGCTTGTCACCCCCGTGAAAACGGGGGTTCATTGTCACGAAACATGTTCATTAAACTTTAGTCAAGCCAATATTTACGCTATCATTTTTGCTGGTTTTTGTGTATAATAAATTGGCGAACAAAGAAGGAGAAAAGTAGCAACACACTCAAAATCAGCCCATTCAGAGCTATTTTCCCCATTTCCCGTATTTTTAAGAGGTCAGGATATGTTTTGGAATAAACTTCTATTGACGATTATCGGCCTTTTGATGCTGGGCTCTCTGGCCCAACCGGTTTCGGCATTTAATCCCGAACAGTTGGCCTGGTGGAATTTTAACGATGGCACTGCCAATGACGCCTCCGGCAATAACCATCACGGACAACTCGCCGGCGCCGCCCAGATCATCAACGATCCGGAACGAGGCATGGTCCTGAGTTTATCCGGCGATCCCAACGACTTCATCGATTGCGGCAATGATGCGGCTTTCGATCTCAGCGGATCCCCCTATACCGTCATGGCCTGGTTCAAAGTAAACCGATGGGACAAAGACAATTACACCCCCATTGTCGCCAAGGGCAGTGCTTACCGCATTACGCAATATTCCTCTTTGGATTATATCAGGCACTATACCAATAATCACTTCAGCCTCCTGGGCTACACCATTAATGTCAACGACGGACTATGGCATCACGCCGCGGCGGTTTACGACGGAACCACCGCTTATCTATACATGGATGGCTTGTTGGACAGCAGCATCAATTCCGCCGGCGCCACCACCAGCACATACCACCTGCGTATCGGTTCGGTCGGCGGATATGAGTATCGCAGCTTTAATGGATTGATCGACGACGTCCGCATCGATAATTCCGCCCTGACCCAAAGACAAATCAGACAAATTATCGGAATACACACCGCTTTCAATCCCAGCCCCGCCGACCGGGGCGGCAATGTCGGCATCAACACCAATTTGACTTGGTCCGCAGGGGACCTCGCCGCCGCCCAAAACGGCCACGACCTCTATCTCGGCACAAACCGCCAGGATGTGCTAAATAGACACCCATCCGTCCATATCGGACTACAGAACCAAACCACCTATGATCCCACCCAACTGCTCAGCGGCGCCACCTACTACTGGGCCGTCGATGAAGTAAATCCCGCAGACCCCGGCAGCCCCTGGCCCGGAGACCTCTGGAGTTTCTGGACCACCCACGAAGGATACTATAAAGACCTGTTCATGGATGGTGGCGTCAGTCTCACCAGTCGCACCGTCTTGCCCGCCGCCGATTATCTGGGCCTCAAAATGGAATACCTCGCCACCTCCGACCAGGCAACTCAGAACACAGTAATGCTCTCTGATATCAATGACGATAACGGCAGGCTCCTCTACCCCGACGGCCAACCCCGTTTCCGCTGCATCTACCTTAACGGCGGCTCCTCGACCGAACACGGCGCCTCCCTCGGTGAAACAGGACTCCAGAGGATTAGGGACTTCTATTATAATGGCGGCAGCTATACCGGTTCCTGCGCCGGTTCGGTCTTCGCCTCCATCCGCGGCACCACCTCAAAATTCGTCACCAATCGCCCGGAATATATCCGCATTTGGCCCGGACGCGCCCACTATTCCCAACTAGCCGATTCATATACCGGCATGAATATCCCCCCCGGTTCCCCCCTGCTCGATTATTATGATTTCGGCGGCGATAACTATATCCCCCACGTCAGACACAACCTGGGTAATTACACCATCGAGAATGATCCCTTTTACTGGAGTCCTCAAACCGAGGCCCTCGCCGCCTATGCCGCCCCCCTCGAAACCGAAGATCCCGATCATCAACCTCTCATCGGCAAAGTTAGCGTCTGGGCCCACAAACATGATTCCCAATCAGGCAAACTCGTGGTCATCGGCAGCCACCCCGAAAGTATAGCCTACGGCGAACAGCGACAACTCACCGCCGCCATTTATCAGTATGCCATGTCCGAAACCGGCCTGCCCGACATCAAAGCCACCTTACAAAATGGCGTCACTCGCTTTATGAATGACAACCAATATCCCGGCCACGAAAAAATCGGCGACAAGCAGTACCATCATTTCACCGTCATTATTCCACCCGGCATGAGCCAACTAATGATCTCCCTCGACGGTGACGATGTTCACGATCTCGATCTGTTTGCCCGCCCCGCCGACTTCGCCTTTAGAGGCCAACCCGGAATCATCGAAGCCGTCAACAATACCAGTTCCGACGAAACCCTCACCATCGACAATCCTACCGCCGGCGCCTGGTACATTGGCGTTAAAGGCTACACCACCGTCACCACCACCCTGCAAAGCTGGGGACAGGATTACTCCGCCAACCTGGAAGTTCTCAACGGCATGCCCTACAACATCACCGCCTCCTGGGATGCCCCTCGTGGCGACCTGACCGATAACGGACAGGTTGACCTGCAAGACTTAAAAATCCTCTCCGATCAATACCTCTTGCAAAGCTACACACCCAATCCAATCAGCCCCCTGATGGCGCACTGGCGGTTCGACGAGATCACCGGCGGCGCCGCCTACGATTCCTCCGGTAAAGGCCACACCGGCTTAGTCGCCAATCAACCAATCTGGCAACCCTCCGCCGGCAGATTCGATGGAGCTTTGAGCTTCGACGAAATCGACGATTTTGTCCGCGCGATTGATTTCGATTACACCAATGCTTCTTACGAATTCACTCTAAGCTTCTGGTTTAAAATCGACGATGTTGCCGGTACCGGCTACCAGTATATGTTCTCTCACAACGATTACGACGCCGACAACAGCCTCAACGTCTATCTCCGCGAATCCGGCATCGCCACCGATCCCGAATGTATTTCCCTGCGGCTCCGGCTCAATGACGGAGCCTACTGGCATGCGACTTCCCCCACCTCTCTCGCCGATGGCGACTGGCACATGGTCGCCCTTACCGTCTCGGCCACCCTCGGTTCTGTTCTCTATATCGACGCCAACCCCGTCGATTCCAATCCCACCTTCATAGCCGGTCTGTACAATCCCCCTTCCGACATTTACATCGCCGGACGCTCCAGCCTCGCCCCCGCCCGCCACTTCGGCAACTCCAACCCCAACGACGGCCTTATCGACGACGTCCGCCTCTACAATGTTCCCCTATACCCCTCCGAAATCGCCTCCGTTCACGCCGGTTTCCTCAACGCCCCTCTCCTCCCCCAAACCATTTGCGACGTGTACCCCCTCGGCGACCTAAACGAAGACGGCAAAATCAACCTCCGCGACTTCGCCATCCTCGCCCTCAACTGGGCAAAATAACATCATTTTATCTTCATCAGGTCTTTGTTTTTATCTTCCATGATGGGCGTCCGTTTGAAATCATCCTCACTGGAGATCGCCCAATCCGGCCGCGGATTATCCTCGGTCATCACTCGCGGCGTAATGAAAATCGTCAAAACACTGTGCCGCACGATGCTTTCCTGCTTCTTAAACAACCACCCCAATAGCGGAATATCACCCAAAATCGGCACTTTTACCTCAACATTACTCATCTCTTGTTGCCGCAAACCACCAATGACAATGGTCTCGCCGTTCTGAACCGTAACTTCCGTCGTGGATTGACGGTTGGTCTGTTCCGGCAGACCCGCCTCCGGCGTAAAGGTAAAACTGCCCACCTTGATATCCACCACCAGATGAATCCGCCCGTCCGCCAGCAGCGTCGGGGTGATTCGCCCTTCGGTATCCGCCGAAATATCACTCTTTTTCACCACCGGCCTGCCCGACGTGTCGTAACCTTCGTTAAAAAAGTAGTTTAAGGTCTTACGCATCTGAATCATTGATTCCTTCCCGCTCATCGCCACGGTCCTGGGATTAGCCAAGATCGTGCCCTTACCGTCCATCACCAGCGTATTGAGCCGTATGAAAAATTCCCGCGGCAGCGTGCCCACACCCTGATAAAATGCCTGCCCCACGCCCGGATAGGTGGTAATCCCGCCCAAAAGCGGATCCGGCGTCAGATCGCGAATAGCGTCGCCCACCGGCTGGAAAAAGGCAAAATGACCTTCGGCATAAGTCCAATCCAGTCCCAGGTTCCGGTTGGCTTCGTCGGTCAATTCCACCGCTAAAAGATCCACCAAAACATGCGGCGGGGCCGTATCCACCAACTCCAAGTCATTCCGAAATTCCGCCAGCACCTCTTCTGGACCCTTGAATAGTATCATATTGCGCGACGCATTCAAATTCACATACGTCGAATACTCCCCGGGAATCGACGCCATTGCTTCCTCGACCGTCATGTGTGTCGGAGAAACGACCACGGTAACCAAATCGGCCTGATCCTCAGGCGCCTGACTAAAATTCTGTCGCCCTCCGCCAACGTTATTATTTCCAACCAAAGCAGGTGTGACTGCCGGCTCAGTCGCAAACAACAAACGTCCCGCCGCCTCAGGCAGACCTATCGGCGGTCCGTCAAATTGCCCCGCACCGGCATCGACAAACCGATCCGGCAAATCCACCCGGTACACATCAGGTTTATACAAACGATCCGATCGGCTGATAACCTCTTGGATGGTTATCAGAACCGAGCGATTATCCGGCGAAATTGATATATCAGTCAATCCGCCGCCGCCTCTGCCGCCACGAGTTGATCCACCCACGATTTCCTGGCGATCCAACTCCTCGTCAAAAACCAGAATATCGTCGATCTGTCTGGTTTCCAGGTCCATGACCTTCAGCACAGATCGGGATCTTTCGTAGGTGGGACGTGGTCCCCAGTTTCTTACCGTCAATCGCTTGCCCAAAAAAAAGATTTTTTTACTGTCCCACGACCATTTCGATGACTGAAATCGGTCAATAATACCGGTTTCCCGGGGATTGAAAGTCAAAAGCGGTTCATACCCGCCGTTGATCGGATCGATTAAATAATAGGTGGGTATGCGATTGCCCTGTTGTTCATACCGTGTTCCTGACGCCATTATCCATCGTCCGTCCCAGGACCATTTCAAGGTGCTCATCGAAAGCTGCTTCTCGGTCGCCGGCGAACTGGCGTTGGTTAAATTCCGCGCTTCGCTCCCATCCGGACGGGCAATCCAGCAATCCATCCGCCGCAGCGACCGTTCATTTAAGGTCATGTCAATATTGCTCAAATAAGCAATCCATTCCCCGGTCGGACTCCAGGTCATCCCATAAACCGATATCGACTCGGCGCCAATATCAGTAATTTGCTGCAAATCCCTGCCCTGATAATCAACGATCACCGCATCCGATCGGGTCCCGCTGCAGGGCGTCGATAAACATAACCGATTCGGTAATATAGTACTCCATTTCTGACTGCTGACCCTGCCTCGTTCGGGCAATATCTGCCAAAATTTTCCTGATTCGGCCTCGGCCACCCGCACCTCGTTACGCCGCGTCGTACCGGCCATGACCTTATATGCCACGTATTGATCGTCTGCTGACCAGCGCGGTCCGTCACCGGCGTCCAAACTGCTTCGAGGATAAGGCGTCGAAACCGAAATCGTCTTGTTGGCGTCAATATTATAAACATATACCCCGCCCTGACTTTCCCGTTCATAGCTGTTCGAAAACAAATAGGACAGCTTATCCCCCTGCCAGGACCATTCGGCAAAAAATGGATAACCAATCGGTGTCACCGCTTTTTCCTCGGCGCCGTCAGAGTTCATAATCAGCAACTGCTTCTGCGTCCCCCCGGCCATATCCCGCACAAACGCAACCTTGTCACCATGATACGCCCACCTCACCGCCGTTGACATGCCATCATCGGTCAACTGTGCAATGTTGACTCCCTCGGCAATATACTCCGCTCGTATTTTCGCCTGCGGCGCCGCCTCGGCGCTGTGTTCGCCAAAGGAACTCAAAAATAAAAATATCAATCCAATCAATAAAACCAAATTTAAACGACATTTCATAAACGACACCTTCCAGCTCCGCCGACAGAATGTACACAGATATCTATATAGAAATATGTAACCGTTCACAGATGTTCAACCATTTAATAATACCAACTCAAACCATAACAAACACTGGCGCCCCCAAAGCAAAGCTTGGGGGGGTGTTCCTCATCCACTCACCTATATTATCTCACAAATAACAGGCCTTTTCAATATCAGTTTTTTCGGAATTTACCTTTATTGTTCCTGAAAAATAGCCCATATTTGGCCCATTACCCATATCCTGTGATACGCAGGGTAATTTTGCCTGATACAATATTTCGCAAGTGGAGCGCAGAGGACAAAGGGTATTCCCTTGTTTGCGGGGCCGTTTAATTACCGTTTTAGATGCCAGTCGATACCTTCGGCGCCATGTTAGCGCCCTTGGATTATTCGAGTTATCTCATCCGGGGAGATTTTTAATTTTTTGGCGGCTTTATTAATGTCTTGTCCATAATATGTTAGGGTGTTAAGGACATGTTCTTTGACAATATCATCCAATTTGCGGGGCCTGAATGATTTGTCAACGAGCGTGGTTTGCTCGGTGAGCTGGTTTTTGATATAGGGCGGCAGGTATGCTTCGGTGATGACATCGGATTCACATGCCGCAGCCGCGGTGGCGATGATGGTCCCCAGTTCCTGTATGTTGTCGGGAAAATGGTGTTTTTTGAGATGATGCAAAAAACCTGCGGAAAAACCTGTGATTTTCCCCCCGGTTTTTTCATTTTGTTCTTTAAGAAATTTTTGCGCCAATAATTCGACATCCTCGATGCGCTCCCGCAACGAAGGGATTTTTATCGAGTTAATCATCAAATGATAAAGCAGGTCCCGGGAAAAATTCTCTTCATAGTCTTTGCTGGTTAGATCGTGAGTGGACGAGACGATTATGCGGACATCGACTTGCCTGACTTGCGCCGAACTTTCCCGGCAGTATTCACCGGTTTGGATAACTCGTTTAAGACGTACCTGCATGGGCAGGGTAAGAGACTCGATATTGTCCAGGAAAAGAGTACCGTAATTGGCTTGCTCCAGAATGCCGGGTGCGTCCTTTTCCGTACTGCTCCAGCGCTGTGCCTGACCAAAGAAAAAAGCGGGAACCTTATCCGGAATACGACTGTCCGCATCCACCGCCACGAAAGGTCGATCAGCCCTGGGACTCACCAAATGAATGGCCCGGGCCAAAGATTCCTTGCCCGTGCCTCTTTCGCCCCAAAGAAATACACTCAGATCGCTGGCGGCAATTTTTTCCGCCTGGTGTAAAACCCGTATCATTTTGGGGTTGCGCGTGGGGAATTGCTCGAAAACAGCTTCATGGGTCAAATCCTGACGGGTTAACTGGTGTGGAAGCTGATCTATGGTATGATGCAGATCCCGGTGTTCCATCGCGCTCAGCAGTACTTCCAGAAGTTTTTCATCTTCGACGGGTTTGATCAGATAATCAAACGCGCCGAGTTTCATGGCGTTAACGGCTAAATCGACGTCGCCGACCCCGGTGAGAACCACCACCGGCACTTTCAATTCTTTCTGGTGGATGTCTTTGAGGATATCCAAACCGCTGATATTGGGCATGTCCATGTCCAACAGCACCACATCGAAGGACTGGTGCCGCCAGAGTTCGGCCACTTCGCGGGAATCATTTTTCACCATGATGTCAAATATTCCCGATTGCATCAGCGACACTTTAAAGTAGTTGGTCACCGCCACATCATCATCGATAATAAGGATTTTTTTCTTATCCATGATTAAGTCTTTGTCGTCTCAGGAATTTGCCTCTGGCTCGGAATCCGAATAGTAAATTTAGTGCCCACCGAAGCCTTACTCGTAACCGTGATATTTCCGTTATGCTCTTCGATAATCCGGTAAGCGATGGCCAGACCCAAACCGGTGCCTCCTTTGGCTCTTTTGGTGGTGTAGAACGGATCAAAAATCTGTTTCAAGGTTTTTTGGTTCATGC
>Ga0272441_10013439_pt1 | contig 11774 bp, 11 predicted proteins | sample SSMProp6N_FD_193582 | JGI IMG/M metagenome (GOLD analysis project Ga0272441, IMG submission 193582) | Marine sediment archaeal communities from Little Sippewissett salt marsh, Falmouth, MA, United States - SSM-Prop-6N | ecosystem: Environmental > Aquatic > Marine > Wetlands > Sediment ...
TACGGTGCGGGAGAGCGCGGGCGACCTGGCCGCCCGATACGAGGCCCGGGGCATCCGTTCGGACTACTTCGACGCAACCCTCTTCGAAACGCTCGTGCCGCCCGGCAGAAGCGACTTCGCGCGATCGCAAATGCGGCAGGCGCCGCCGCTGCCCCCCAACACCGACGCACGGCCGCTCACCTACTACCTGGCGGCGCTGCTCTGGTCGCGCATGAGCGAGGGGGCGTCCGCGCCGGCCAGAGTCGCCGCGGCGGTCATCGAGTTCCTCTTGCACCACGCGGCGGCCTGGCACCTACTCGCCATACCGGCCGCCGTCCTCGCATGGGGCCTGGCGCGGCGCGGCGACCGGACCGCAACCGCCGCCGTATGGACGACGGCCGCCACCGGCACCTGCGGCATGTCGCTCAGCATCACGCTGCTGCTCACGTTCCAGAACCTCTACGGATACCTATACGCCGAGGTGGGGCTGCTCGTGGGCGTGTTCATGCTGGGGCTGGGCATGGGAGGGGCCGTCGCGTCGCTCAAGCTGAAGCGGACAATGCCCGCCCTTATGATCTCGACGGGCGCGCTTGTCGCATTGTCCCTGCTGGCAAGCCTCTCTCACCTGTTCGCGGCGTGGGGGATTGCGCTTGGACTTGGGGGCGCGGGTTTCTTGGTCGGGACCGTCTTCCCGCTGGCGGCTCGACTGCTTCAGGAGAGCGGGGCCGGGCTCGGCCGGGCCGCCGGCGCCGTCGAGGCCGCCGACCACATCGGCGCCGCCGCCGGAGCGCTTCTCACCGGCGCCGTCCTCTTCCCCCTCTTCGGCGCGCCGCGCACCTGCCTCGTCATGGCCGCCTGGCTCGCCTCGGCCCTCGTCCTGCTGGCCGCCGCCCACGGGCGGGACCGCCCCGCCTAGCGCTCGTAGAAGGACGGGTTGCCCTCGTAGACCCGTCCTTCGTACAGGCCAGACAGCGCCGGGTCCAGCGAGAGCAGAGTCGCCCCCTTCCAAGACACGGTGAAACGCCCCAGCGCAGTCACGACCTCCTCCGAGCTCTCCGGCGGTGTGAACGTGAGCGACACCCTGTCCCCGCCGCGGAGGCCCTCGAAGCACCAGTAGCCCTCACGCACGCCTTCCGTCATGGGTATTCGGTTCACCGTGGCCCAGACGTTCTCGCAGTCGACCCAGGAAGGACAGCGCAAGCGCAACAGCCCGGGGTGGCCCACGTAGACATCTATGTGCCCCTTGTACGGCAGGAAGCAGTTCACCTCCACGTGCGGAGTAGAGACGTTCATGAGCGTATGCACCGTTACACCGGCTGCGTCCGGCTCGACGCTGCGCCGGAGCACTCGCTGAAGGTCGATCATCGCCTCCGCAGCGTCATCCGCGCCCGCCGCGGGCAGGGTCTCCGCGAGGTGATTCCGCAGGGATCGCTCGGCGCGCTCCCAGTCGCCGAGTTCGGCATAAAGCAAGGCGAGCGCAGCCGTCGCCGAGGCCGAGCGCGCCGAACGCTCATCGGCGACCATGCCCCAATCGGTGACGAGGCCGGCCCGCCGCCAATCGGCCAGCGCCGCGCGGGCCATCGAGAACGCCGCGCCTTCATCCCCGGCCTGCAACCGCCGCGCGGCCGCAACGTATCCGGCCCAGGCACGAGTGTGTGAGGTGACCGGCATCCCCCGGCCCGGTCCCACCCCTTCCAGCAGACCCGCAATGCGCGCGGCGAGGTCGAGGGCGGAGGAGTCGGCTGAGGCCCCGTGCCAAGCAACCAGGTGAGGGAGGCAGGCGGCGGCCGCTGCGAGGTCGCCGGGGGATACGTCGGCCCTTGACACGCCCAGGGGCAACGCATGCGCAAGACCCGACAGCAGACGCGCAACACCCGACGAGGCCGCATCCGCATCGACGCCTACGTCGTACCACAGAAGCAGCGCCGGCAGGGCGGCCGCGCATAGCTGCGGCGAGGGCCGGCGCGGGAGGGAATCGACGAGCCTATACGCTTCGTGCTCCAGAAGCGGGGGTGCTACGCCGCCGTCGAGGCCGGCCGCGATCAGAAGGGCGTGAAACGCCGGCCACGAGAGCGCACCCGGCTCGAGGTCGGCGGCCAACCTCTCACGCGCCGCCAGTATCATGCGACGCGCGTCAACCGTGTCCGGGCGCTTGGGTGGGGGCGGAGGAAGGTCGCCCTCGCGCTCTGCGCACGAGGTGATCAGAAGAAACACACACAGGAGCAGACCCAGGCGGCGCAGCACGGGCCTAGGCGACCTCCGTCCGGCCGGAGAGCGCGCGAGAGAGGGTCGCCTCGTCCACGTACTCCAGGCTGGAGCCCATCGGCACGCCGCAGGCCAAACGCGAGAGCCTCACACCCGCACCCTTGAGCTGGTCGGCGATGTACAGCGCCGTCGTCTCACCGGCCGAGTCGGCGTCCGTGGCAAGTATCACCTCCGCCACACCGCCCTGCTCGACGCGCCCTATGAGGCTGCCGACCTCGATGTCGTCAGGGTTGATTCCGTCTATGGGGGATATCGCCCCGAGGAGAACGTGATAGACGCCCGCGTAGCCGCTGGCGCGCTCGAACGACGCAACGTCCTGCGGGCGCTCGACCACGCAGACCAGCGAGCCGTCGCGGCGGGGGTCCTTGCAGATCTCGCAGAGGTCCCCTTGCGCGTAATTGTGACAGCGGACGCAGTGGTGGATGCTGTTATGGAGGGCGGCCACCGACCCGGCAAGCCTCTCCGCCTCGGCGCGCGGGGATTCGAGCAGGTGATACGCCAGGCGCTCGGCCGTCTTGGCCCCTATGCCCGGCAGCGACGACAGCGCGTCGATCAGCGACTGGAGCGCCTCGGGGTTTCGCGGCACGGTCTAGGACCCTCCCACGACGGGGCCGCCGCCCCCTGCGCTCCCTCCACCCATCATGGACGGCAGGTCGAGACCGAGGCCGCCGGTGACCTCTCCGAGCTTCTCGGACATGACCTGCTTGGCCTTGGCCTGCGCGTCGTTGCACGCCGCCGCGATGAGGTCCTCGAGCATCTCGAGGTCCTCCGGATCCACGACCTCCGGCTCTATCCGCACGGAGAGGACCTCGCCGTGGCCATTGGCCCTCACCACGACCATGCCGCCGCCCGACGATCCCTCGACCTCCGTCTTGCGCAGCTCTTCCTGCATCTTCGTCTGCATGGCCTGAGCCTGCCGCAGCATCTTGGCCATGTTCCCCAGACCCTTCATTTGCCGTCCCTTCGCCGCTTGCTTACGACGCGGCCGTCGAGCTGTCTCATGAGTTTCTTGGCCAGGGGGCTGCCGAGGTCCTCATCTTCGGACTTGGGGGCCGCCGGCTTGGGCCGGCCGCGACCGGCGGGCTTGGCCTTCGCCTTCGGCACCTCAGCCGAGGAGCTTGCGGCGGCCGCGTCCACCGTGGCGAAGGTATGCCGCAAAGACCGGCCGAGCGCCCCCTCCAAGGCCGCCGAGAGCGTCCGCCGCGCCGCCGGGCGCTCCAACGCATCGCGCTTGAACGAGGACGTGTCCCGGGGATAGGCGATGACCAGCGTGCCGGAGTCGGTCAGCTTGTGCGGGTGGCAGTGCTCCAGAAGCGAGCGGAGCTTGGGGCTCTCCGCCCCCGCCACCTCCGCTATCGACTCCCAGCGCGCAGTGACGTCATCCAGCGTCAGATTGCCTGAGGCAGGGGGAGCTGATGGGGCAGAGGGGGCCTTGGCCGCCGCCGGCTCCGCCGGCTCGCGCGCAGCGGGCGAAGGCGCCTCGGCAGGCGGATCATCGGCCGGCTTTGAGCGCACCGAGGGCTTGCCGCTCGTCCTCTTGCCCTTCACGGGCTCGTCAGGCTCAGTACCCTCGCGCGGCTTTCTGGCTGCACCCGCCGCCGTCTCCCCGATCGGGCCCACGCCACTCCCCGTGTGGCCGCAGAGCTGGATGAGCGCGACCTCGACTTGGAGCCTGGAGGAGCTCCCACGCCTGATCGCCTCGTCCGCCGCCTGCAACATGCCTATACCGTCGCTTATCGCCGGGATTGAAAAACGCTGCGCCTGCTCGGCCAACCTCGTCCGCTCCTCCTCCGGGAGCGACGCGATCTCGTCCAACTCGGGCGCCTCCTTCGCCAGAAGGAGGTCCCTGTAATGGCGCATGAGCTCGTAGGCCAGAAGGCGAGGGTCCTTGCCCGCCTCGACGAGTTCGTGCAGAAGACCGAGGGCCGTAGCCGCATCACCCGCCGCCACCGCATCCGCCAGGTCGAAGAAGACATCGGCCGATACCGTGCCGAGCACGGCGTGGGCGTCCTCCTGCGTTATCCGCCCCTCGCTCATCGCCATGAGCTGGTCGAGTATGGAGAGGGCGTCGCGGACCGCGCCCTCGCAGGCCCGCGCCACGACCATCAGCGCGCCATCCTCGACATCGTTGAAACCCTCGGCCTCGGCTATCCGCGCCAAATGATCGACCACCGTGCGCAGCGGAACGCGGCGGAAGTCGAAGCGCTGGCAGCGCGAGATTATCGTCTCGGGGATGCGGTGCGGCTCCGTCGTCGCGAAGATAAAGGCGACGTGCTCGGGCGGCTCCTCGAGCGTCTTGAGGAGGGCGTTGAACGCGCCCTTGGAGAGCATGTGGACTTCGTCGATGATGTATATCTTCCGGGGGCACCTGGCCGGGCGCAGCGCGACGTTTTCGATGAGCGTGCGCACGTCGTCGACGCCTGTGTTGGAAGCACCGTCTATCTCGATGATGTCCAGACTGTTGCCGTCGGCTATCTCGCGGCAGATGTCACACTCGTTGCAGGGCTCGGCGTCGGAGACGTTGGGGCAGTTGAGCGAGCGGGCTAGTATGCGGGCGGTGGTCGTCTTGCCGACGCCGCGGGGGCCGGTGAAGAGATAGGCGTGCGCCGCGCGCTTCGCCCGCAGCGCATTGCGCAGAGTGCGCGTGATGTGCTCCTGGCCAAGCACCTCCGAGAAAGACATGGGACGCCACTTGCGCGCAAGGACGAGATAGCTCAATCAGCGCCTCCCATTAGGCCGCCGCCGGATTGACATGAGCCGCTGTGCACCCAGGGTCGATCCCGCCGCACGGCCGGCTGTGCAGGTTCGGGGCTCCGGCCGGGCGCCCTCCCGGCACATGACACGCATGCCCTGCCGCTGCTTCCTTCCGGACCTGACGGGGTTCGGACAGCAGCCATTGCGGGAGACCCAACCATCACCGCCCCTCCCCCGCCGCCAGGCCCGTGCGACCGCGGACCTCCCCTGGGCGATCGGCCCCGCTGTAGCGGATTGCGGGTTACAGGGCACCGCTACCTCCCCGCCTAGCACAGCGATAAGTGATTATAACGCATTAGGCCTGCCGGCGCCCCCATAGACTCCAAAGACCCTCGTGCGGCCAAGCCGCAGAGGGTCGGAGCAGCAAACACACCACCGATTGTGGGGCATTGGCATACGGCAGGCGCCACTCGGCTTCAACGGAGACGGACTCGCCAACGCCAATCGCTATAATCGCGCGCTGGGTCCCCCGGGGGGACCGAGGGGGGCGGAGAGGGTGGGATTCGAACCCACGAGACGGTTACCCGCCTACGTGATCTCCAATCACGCGCGCTAGGCCTGGCTACGCGACCTCTCCGTCCGTATGGCCTTGCGCGTCGGGCTGGGGACTGCCGACCCGCCCGATCCGCGGCGTCGTCTCCCTCTCGGAAGGGATATGTGATTCGCAATGCGGCCCTACGACTGCGTGCGCCAACGTCGGACGCGGCCATCGCGTGCCAGGTCCCCCTGGGGGGATTCAGGGGTGGGCGGAGAGGCTGGGATTCGAACCCAGGGAGGGCGTGAACCCTCAACGGTTTTCGAGACCGTCCCAATCGTCCGCTCTGGCACCTCTCCGAATCCGGGGCGGGCCGGCTCGCACATAGCAGAGGCGCGAGGCAACCCGCCCACGGGGAAAAGTGGTACGCCTGGCAGGGCTCGAACCTGCGATCTCTGGGTCCGCAACCCAGCGCTCTATCCACTGAGCTACAGGCGCACAAACCTAACTTGCACAACCAGGGACGGACCGGTCTTTCGGACTCCCCCGCCCGACTCGGCGTGGCGGTGGGAGTAGGATTCGAACCTACGGAGCTTGCGCTCAGCGGTTTTCAAGACCGCCGCCTTAATCCACTCGGCCATCCCACCTCGTAGCACACAACACGCCCGGTGGGTTGCCGCATGTGCGGCCCCAACTATAGCATCGAAGGGGGCGAAATGTCAACCGGCGGGCGCGTATCGCCGGGCACCGGTGCGCGCCCGTAAGCGGCTGCCGCGCCCCGCCCCGCAAACCGCCGAGAATATGCCCGGACCACCCCACGGCGCCCGGGGGCCGCCGCGGCCATGGCCAGCACACTCGGAGACTAGTCGTCGGCGTCCGCGCCGACAGCGGCCTCGGAACGCTCCGCCGGCGCCCCCGCGCGCCGGCGCGCCAGCAGCATCTCCGGGCTGAGGGCCCGCCCGCCCGCCGGTGGCAGCTCGGCGACCACCTCCCGCACAAGCAGCGTGCCCCCGGCCGCCAGACGAAGGTCCGACCTGTCGAGCCACACCATCGCCACGGCCGCAGCCACCGCTACACCACCAACCGCCGCCATCGCCCCACCCGTAGACAGGTGCCGTATCCATACCGCAAGCGCCGAGAGCACCCCGCACGAGGCGTAAACCGTCAGCACCGCCTGCACCTGCGACATGCCATGGCCCACGAGCCGATGCGACGTGTGATCGGTATCCGCGTGCTCTATCCACTGCCTGAAGGTGCGGACCTTGCCGTCCTTGATGCGCAGAATGGTGATGAGCGTCGTGTCGAAGATGAGTATGCCCACGACAAGCACGGGCACGGAAACGGCCACCGGCACCGCCTCGGCCCAGTCACCGATCACCGCCAGAGACGACAGAGTGAAGCCGAGGAAGGTGCTGCCCGCATCCCCCATGAACACGCGAGCCGGCTTGAAGTTGTATATGAGGAAACCCAGCGACGAGCCAACCAGCGCAAACGCCAGATACGACAGCCACGGTTGGCCCGACTGGACGGCAATGGCCGCAAAGCCCAGCCCGCACACGGCCGCTATACCGGCGCAAAGGCCGTCCATGTTGTCGAGAAAATTCAGGGCGTTCGTCAGCCCCACCACCGCCAACACGGTGACAACAGCGGAGAGCCAGAACGGCCTGATGGCATCGATGACGACGCCGTATTTCACAAGGCAGAGGGCCGCCACTATCTGCCCGACCAACTTCACCGCCGCACGTATGTGGTGCATGTCGTCGATGAGGCCCATGAAGAAGATGATCGTGCTGCCGACGAGAACGCCCTTGAGGGCTTCGTCGTAGTCGAGCGTGAAGAGGACGGCGACGGTGAATGAGAGGTAGATGGCAACCCCGCCCAAAAGCGGCGTGGGGCGCTCGTGGACCTTCCGCTCCTCGGACGGATGATCCATTATGTCGAGGCGCCTGGCCGCCAGGATCGCAAGCGGCGTGAGGACCACGGCACCCACAAAGGCCGTCAGAAAGGTTCTGTACGGCACCAGGGCCGCTCCCTATCCGTTTGAGATGACAGATCGCGCGGCCGCGAGCACACGGCCGGTGTCATCCTCGCTCAAGGACGGGTATATGGGCAGTGAGAGGTTGGTGTCGGCCGCTAGGCTGCTCACCGGGAAATCGGCGTCCGGCAAGCCCAGATAGCGGTGGATCGGCTTGTGAACCGGCCGCTTGCAGCCAACCCCCAGCTCGGCCATGCGCTCGATGGCATCGCCGAGTGCGCCCACTCGTACCACGTACCTGTAGTAGATGTGCTCCCCTTTATTCTCCGATTGCGGCAGGTCTGTGTCAAGATCGGCCAGCTCCCGCGTATAGCGCGCGGCTATCTCGCGGCGGCGCTCGATGAAGCCCGGCAACCCGCGGAGCTGACAGAGCCCCACCGCCGCCTGCAGATCCGACATTACGTAGTTGTAGCGCACCCTGTAGTGGCACCGCTGGTCGTAAGACGCCAGATCGCGTATGCGCTCGGCCAGGGCATCGTCGGACGTGAGCGCCAGGCCGCCCTCACCCGTGCTGAGGACCTTGGTGGCATGCGTGGAGACCACGCACGCGTACCCCATCGAGCCGACCGGCCTGCCCGAGCGCGACGCCCCAAACGCCATGGCGCAGTCCTCGATGACCGGCACGCCCAGCGCGGCGACCGCGTCCACGTCCGCCGGCGCGCCGAACATGTGCGGGAGGACTATCGCCTTCGTATGACCCGACACCGCCGCCCGGGCCGCCGCCTGGTCCATGTTGAAATCGCTCGACCGGCAGTCGACCAGCACAGGCCTCGCGCCCACGTAGCGGCAGCAATTCACAAGCGACGTGCAGACGTAGGAAGGGATGATGACCTCGTCGCCCGGCCCGACTCCCATCCCAGCTAGGATCAGATGGAGCGCCGCCGTGCCCGAAGACGTCGGGACGGCGTGGCCCACGCCCACCGCCGCCGCCGCCTCGGCCCCAAAACGCGCCGCGACCGGACCGCCCGCAGGGTGCCCCGAGCGCAGCACCTCGGCCGCAGCCTCCACCTCCTCAGGCAGAAACGTCGGCCGGGAGTGTGGTATCAACGCCTCCGGCACTTTCAATGATCTCCAAAGTCCGCGGCCCGCACATGAGTAACATGTCCCAGATCGAAAGATCCGGCACGAAACCCAAGCCCTCGTACCGCTGGGGGTACTCCGGGCATTCGAACCTCTGGTACAGTAAGCGAAGTCCCGCCCGCTCCATCAGCGGAACGTCCAGGTAGACCTTCACGGCGTAAGCGCCCGTGACGTAAGTGTCCGCACCGACCGCGCGGCAGATGGAAACAAGCCGCTCGGTGGCATCGCCCTCCGTCCCCAGCTCGGAAGAGCGCACCATCCGCGCGCGCAACCCCAGCGCCGACGCGAGGTACCGCAGCATCTCCCAGTTTATGTCGTTGAGACGCCCCCACCGCCGGCTATACACGCTCGAGAGGAAGCCCTCGTGCTCGGCGTAGAAGCCGGCCGATTCGTAGTTCATCCGCAAGGCCTTGGCGTGCTTGCCGGCCCAGCGGCCGCGGTTGTCTACCCGCACCTCGTCCAAAGTCTGCTGATAGCCGCCGTGGACCGGCACCGTGAGAAGAAACGGGCCCTGCGGGCCCTTAATACGGTTGCGGTTCTGCCAACCGTTCTTGTTGTACTGGATGTCGTCCAACACGACGAAGACGTCGGCGCACGCCATCTTGTGGATGTAGCGAATCCACGGCATGTAATGGAGCTGGTGGATGGCGCAGATCAAGGCGGACCCCCAGCAGCGGCGTCAGACGACAAACCTGTAGCACATGAAGGCCTCGGCCGCCGGCGCAGATATCTCGGCGCCGCGGATGCGCGCCAGCGTCTCGATGTTCTCCACGCTGGCATGGTGCGCCGCCGGCTTTGCCTGCGACGCGTGCAGCCGCACCGCCTCCAGCTTCGCCTCGAGGTACTCCGTGATGTCCACGTAGAAATTCGGGTGGAACTTCTCGCGCTCCAGACTCCAGGAGATGGCCGGGTTGTCGTAGGCCAGCACACACTGCTGGAACGGCTTCACGCTGCGCAGCTGCGGGCGGCACGCCGTGAAACCCGCCTTGAACACCGCCTCGTGGTCCTGGTTGTACGATATGGCCGGCAGGGCGATGATCGTCGGCTGGAGCTTGTCTATCGATAGGCGGCACCCGCGCTCGAAAAGGCTTATCAGATCGCGGCGCGGCATGGCGTCCAGGCGCAGATGCTTCTCGTTGTCCGTGAAGATGATCTCGTGATCGTCGACGCCAAGGTGCCGCATCGCGGCGCCAAACTCCTCCGACCGCATCTGGGCCGTTACGAGCTGCTGGCGGCCGTCCTTCGTGTACTGCCGCATGTCCGCCACCGAGCAGCAGACGACGTAGACCTCGCCGCCGGCCGCCTTCATCCGCGCTATCGTGCCTCCACAGCCGAATACCTCGTCGTCGGAGTGCGGGGCTATCACGAGCATGCGTTGGTTCGACAGATAACTATTCACCAGATCGCTTACCCTTCCGCTTTTTCCCTTCGTTGGGCGACACAGCCCTTCTCGGCCAGAAGCTCCATGTAGAGCGAGTCTATTCTATCAAGCATCGCCGCGAGACTATAGCGCGGAGCGACCTCGGCGCGGGCGCGGACCGCCATATCGGCCGCCGCCGGGCCATTGCCCAGGACCCGCAAAATCCCAGCGCAAAGGGCCCCCTCATCCGCCGGGGCGACCAGCACGCCCGTACGACCGTCCTCGATGAGCTCCGGGACTCCCCCCACGCCGCTGGCCACAACCGGCACGCCCGCCGCCATCGCCTCCACCACCACCCGGCCCATACCCTCGTTGTGCGAGGGGAGGCAGAAGACATCAGACGCGTGCAGAAGATCCACCACATCGGCCCGCAAGCCAAGAAGGCGGACGCTACCGCCCAACCCAAGCTGGCGCGCCAGCTCCTCCAGAAACCCCCGCTGCGGGCCGTCGCCGGCCAGCAGCAGCACAACACCCGGGCGCTCCCGCACAACCCCCACCATCGCCCGCAGCAGGACCTCGTGGCCCTTCACAGGCGCCAGCCGGCCCACTGCTATCAGGACGGAAGCCGAATCCGCTATCCCCAGCTCGCGCCGGACAACGGCACGACCGCGGGTGGGGCGCTCGTACGCCGCCACGTCCACGCCCGAGTGGATCGGCACAAAAAGCTCCGGCGGGCCCACACCGGCCTCCACGTGCTCGCGCGCCCCGCGCTCCGTCAGCGTGATGATGCGGTCCGTGTGCCGGGCCGCGGCGGCCTCGAGGCAGCGATAAACGGCCGTCTGCGGCCTACCGAAGTACCCGTGGAAGATGTGCCCGTGCGGCGTGTGAACCACCACCGGCACACCCGCCATCACCGCCGCCACGCGCCCTAGAAGCCCCGCCTTGCTCGTGTGCGTGTGGACGATGTCGTAACGGCCGGCACGCATTAGCCTCACCAGCATGGCCAAGGCGCGTACATCGCGGGCCGGCGATACCTCGCGCACCAGATCACCGACCTCGTGGAGAAGACGGCAGCGAGCCCTCGCCTCCTCCAGCAGCGAACCCTCCACCCCGCCCTGCAGGCCCGTGGCAAGCTCCGACTCGTAGCGGTCCGGCGCCAGATCGGCGGCCGTGTGCAACGTATTGTACTGAGCGCCTCCGTGAATCATGCGCGTGATCACATGCAGCACCCTCACGCGCTCGGCCATTGCTTCCTCAGCAGGAACCTGCCCATGACAAGGCTGTCCATGCCCGTGCCGAAGAAGCAGCGTACGGCGTCGGCCGGGCTGCACACGATCGGCTCGCCGCGGATGTTGAACGACGTGTTGATCACCACCGGGACCCCCGTGAGGGCCTTGAAATCCTCGATCATCGCCCGGTAGCGCGGGTTGGCCTTGCTGTCCACCGTCTGGACGCGGCCCGTGCCGTCAACATGCGTGATCGACGGCACCTGCTCGCGCCGGTCGGGGATGACATCGTGGACGAAGAGCATGAACGGCGAGCGGTGGCAGCCGTCGAAGTAGCGGCCGGCCTCCTGCTCGAGGACCGCCGGGGCGAACGGCCGGAACTCCTCCCGGTGCTTGACGTACTTGTTCAGTATGTCCTTCATGTCCGCCCGGCGCGGGTCGGCCAGTATCGAGCGCGCACCCAACGCCCGCGGGCCGAACTCCATCCGGCCCTGGAACCAACCCACTATCTCGCCGTCGGCAATCAGCTCGGCCGCCTTCCTCTCCGGGCTGTCCAGTTCCTCATACGGCAGCTTGCACAGCTCGAGGTAATCGCGTATC
>Ga0272441_10013440_pt1 | contig 11774 bp, 8 predicted proteins | sample SSMProp6N_FD_193582 | JGI IMG/M metagenome (GOLD analysis project Ga0272441, IMG submission 193582) | Marine sediment archaeal communities from Little Sippewissett salt marsh, Falmouth, MA, United States - SSM-Prop-6N | ecosystem: Environmental > Aquatic > Marine > Wetlands > Sediment ...
AGACTGGAATTTTAAGTTATCAGTTGCTAATACTTTATCGCCCCTGGATAAAGATTTATCCTGATTAATATTTAATATATTACCATCAACTTTTACAACATGGTATAAGCTGCTGGTTGTTTGAGTAAAACAAACTACCGGAACAAAAAATAGAATAATTAAAAATCTCATGGCATTAATATTTTTAATTTAAAAATTAAATTTACCTTGAATAAAACACAAACTCACCTCCCTCATTTCCTGCAAGTTTTAAAGGTTTACCTACAGGTGATTGATCTGAAACTGATTTTACTTTATAATTTACATAACCAATAATATCGGTTGTTGATATTTTGTCTCTTTTATTTTCCCTTAAGCTTTCAATTAAAAAAGTAGCAAAAGGGCTATGTTCGCCAACTACCCCATCAGAAACATATTCAATATTACCTGAAGAAAAAGCCCATTTTGATTGCAATTTATCATTTCCAGGTTCATAGTTTAATTTATTATCTGCAATAAAAAGCGAACCGGAAAAACAAGCATCAGCAATTAATAATGTATGGAAAGATTTAAGCTTGGTTAAATATTCTAATAAAACAGAATTTCCAATATAATCAGACTTATCACTTTTTTCAGCATCAACCGGCACCCAGGCTCCTTCATCAAATTCAGGATCATAATCGCCGTGACCGGCATAATAAATTATTAAATTATCTTTTGGAGTTATTTCATTTTTAATTTTGATTAATTCGTTTCGAATATTTTCGTGTGTTGCTTCTGAATTGTATAACTCAAACACATTTTCTTTTTTAAACAAATATTTACTCAATAATACTTGCTTTAAAGTTTTTGCATCATTTACTGCATTATGAAGTGGTTCCCAGTGTTTATAATTATCAATTGATAAAATAAACAAATAATTCCTGGCTTTTGGAACTGGCGAAAAATAATCGATATCTTCAGTGTCAGCAATATCAATTGATTCATCGCCTGCATATAAATCGGTTGATAAGTTAATATTAAATTCCACAAGGTCTGAATTATAGCCAGCCATTTCTTTAACATATACCCTCAATTTATTTTCGGCCCCTTCAACTTTTTCAATTCCAGTTACACTTGCATCGTTGGGTTGAAAATTAACGGGTATTTGAATGTTTTTTGTTTCACCCGGAATAAGGCTATCAATTGTTGGAATTTCGGGATAAGAAATACCTGGAATAATAACCGGCTGAATTATTACAAGTTCGAGATTGTATCCGGTAATATTTCCTAAGTTCTCGATAGTAAAATGTAATTTACCAATATCTCCTTTATTTAGATTTGAACCATTTGGATATTCGAACCAAATATTCTTTACAAATAGTAAAGGTTGGCCAACATTAACCACACTATCGGGAGCAATTTTTTGTGTTAAAGGGATATCAGCATCTAACAATGCATAGAGGTTATTCAATAAAACATTTATTGTATTTAAATTTTCGTAAGCATCAAGATCTTCAGGATTCAATTCTATGGCTTTTTCGAAATATGGTTTTGCTTCTTCAAAATTTGTTTTAGCGGCCATTTCAAAATCTCTTCCCTGATTATTATATGTGTATTGGTCAACAGTCATATCGCTAAGTGCTGCGTTATATTTTAATCCTTCATAATAATAAAAAGTACCTACATTATAAATAGCATCGTAATAATCCGGATCATATTCTAAGGCTTTTTTACATATTTCTGCAGAAGTGGCATAATCTCCAGTTTCAAAAAATATAAGGGCTAAATTGTAATATAATTTAGGATTTTGCGGATTTAATTGAATTAATTGTTCTAATCTTTGTTTAGCTTTATCGAAATTTTTTTGTCGAATATAAATATCGGCTTCCTGGATTTTAAATTCAATCATATCAGGCATATAGTTTTGCGCTCTAAATATCGCCTGTAAAGCTTTGTCGAAATCATTTTGTTCCTCAATATAAATATGAATTAAAAACTGATGGTAAATTTTGTTGGTTTTATGTTTCTCAATTAAAGTATTGATTTTATCAATGGCCTTTTGCATATTATCCATTTGATAATAAATCTTTACCTCTTCAAATAAAATTTTACTGCTTTGAGGAAATATTTGTTTACCCTCCTTTACTAATTCAATTGCCTTCTGGTAATTTTCTTCATTCTCTCTGGCCGATGCTATAGCAATTTCGTAAAAATCAGGTGTTACATAATCTAAAAACTTTAAATCCTCTAATGATTTATCGACTAGTTCAGGGCTATTTGCCTTATATGCACAATCCAATAAATAAATATATGCAGTAGTATCTGTAGGTATAAGTTTTGAGGCTTGATTAAAAAACTCAATTGCGCTTTTATAACTGTTAATTTTATATTTTTCTTTTCCTTTATTTATTAAATCGAGCCACTGCTCATTTAACGACTGTGAGTTTAAAAGTTGAAAAAAAGAAAATATGAATGTAATTATGCAAAAAAGTGTTTTATAACTTTTAATTTTTTGTAATAAACTCATTTGTAATAAATTATAATTTAATTCCAAAAATTAGTATATCATCTATTTGATTCATATCACCCATCCAGTTTTCTAAAATTTCTTCCAGTAATTTCTTCTGTTCTAACATAGGATGTTGATGAATTTCGACAAGCAACTCTTTTAATTTTTTTGTTTTAAATTTTTGCATATTGCCTCCGCCAAACTGATCGGGATAACCATCAGAAAACATATATATCCTGTCATCAGATAAAATATCAATTTCATGATTGGTAAATTCATGATACGACTTAATATATATTCCAATGGGCATGCGATCTGCTTTGGTTTCTATAAGCTCGCCATTTCTAATTAAATAAAGCGAGTTATAAGCTCCTGAGTATTGTATTTTTTTATTCTCTTTGTCTAAAATAATTAATGAAATATCCATACCATCTTTTGCTTCATCTAATTTTCCGGTTTGATGAAGCGATTTAATTACCAGTTTTTTAAGTTCATCAAGTATTACGCTTGCTTTAACCTCCTGAATAGAACTGATAATTTCATTTAAAAATGAAATGCCAAGCATGCTCATAAAAGCTCCAGGTACACCATGACCGGTGCAGTCAGATACGGCAATTACAATTTTATTATCTACTTCGTGCATCCAGTAAAAATCACCACTTACAATATCGCGGGGTTTATATAATATAAAATAATCATTAAATAACTCGTCAATAAGCTCCAGAGGCGGTAATATTGCTTTTTGTATTTTTCGTGCATACAAAATACTATCGGTAATTTCCTGTTTCTGTTTCTGAATTTGATCACGTTGTTGCGTAGCTATATCCCTTTGTTTTTCAATCTCATCCTTTTGACTGGCTATTTCCTCTTTCTGCGAGGCCAGTAAAATATTATCCCGTTGTTTAATTTTATAATTCCGGTATATTAAAAATACCAAACCAATTGTAAGAAGCAATCCTATAGCTAAAAAAGACATGAACAGGCGTTGCTGCCTTATTTCTGCTTTATGTGCTGCTTCTCTCTGTAATTGTTTAAACTCTTCTTCTTTTAACTTCTGGTCAAATTCATATTGAAGCTGCACACGAGTGAGATTTTTAATATTTTCTTCACTTTTAAGTAAGTCGCTTAATTTTTTAAAATATAAATGATATTGATATGCTTTTTTAAAATTGTTTATTTTGTAATAGGTTTCACTTATTGCCAAGGCAGCACTTGCTTCGGTTTTTAAGCTGCCTATTTTTTTTGAAAGATTTAATGATTTATTTAAATAAGCTAATGCCTTATTATAGTCTTGAATGCTATTATAAAAAGTTCCAATGCTATATGAAGTTGAGGCTACACCTTGTGTAGAACCAATTTCCTTATATATTTCAATAGCCTTTAAATAATTGCCGATTGCATTAGAATAATCACCTTTCTCATGATGAACAGAGGCAATATTGTTATAACAAATTGCTGTGTTAATCATATCATTAAACTCAGAAAAAATAGTAAGGCTTTGATAATAGTTTTTTAATGCAAGCGAATAATCGCCCATATCCATGTATATGGCTCCAACATTCATTAAGGTCTTTGCCATTCCAATCCTATCGTGTATTAAACTATCAATTTTAATACTTTTATTGTAATACTCAAGGGCTTTTTCAAATTCAAATTGTTCGTAATGAATATTGCCTATATTGTGATATGCAGAAGCTACGCCAATACTGTCATTCAATTCTTCAGATATTTGTAAGCTTAATAAATAATTTTCAAGGGCAGCAAGATAATTTCCCTGTTGTAAAAATACATTCCCAATATTTTTATACGCTTTACCGACGTTTGATTTATCATTTATATCTGTAAAATTTTCGATGCTTAAATTAAAATAATGCAGTGCAGCCTTATAATTTGCCAATTCATAATCAGCAATTCCAAGAAGATTATTAGCAATGGCTTTTCCTTTTTCATATTCTATTTCTTCAGCAATATTTAATGCTTCTAAAGAATAATCTTTAGACTTGAAAGGATTTGATTCAATAATATTTAGCGCTGAGTTTATTAAATGATCAACTTTTAAAGAATCATTTTGAAGCTGATTAAGTTTAATTGTTAAAGAGTCTTCTTGTCCTGAAATTGTATAACATAATAATAAAAAATAATATATTATTAGTTTTTTATTAGTCAGATATTTATGGGGCATTATATTTAACATTTTTTATATACCTCTAAAAGTACTAAAAATGTTATACCAAAATAAGTAAATATCTTAAAAAAATAAATACGTTCTTGTAATTAAATAAATAAATATATCCATTTACCGGGCAGGATAGGCTCCCCGTCTGACTGTCTGGCAGGCCCGCCTGACCAAATAACGAAGTCAGTCGGGCAGAGAATTCCGAATTTTCCCAAGCTTCGCTTGGCTTGAAAATTCGAGAATCCTCGAAAAATCACGAAAACAAAGTTTTCTATTTTTCGGGACCCTCGACCATCTACTTTCTTTGATATTTATACATTTCTGAAAAGGTTGCCGGTCCGGAGGGGCTCGAACCCTCGACCCCATGATTAAGAGTCACGTGCTCTGCCAACTGAGCTACGGACCGGAAATAGGAAGCGTAAAATTAAAAATTAATTGTAAAATAAATAATTTTTATACGTACTTCCCTTTTAATACTTTTATAATTATTTGTTATTCTAAGTGTTTAAGGTTTCATTCATAGCTCCAGTCCTGTAACCTCTTATATCAATAGCCACATAATTATAGCCGGCTTCTATGCAAATTTTTTCTATATCGTTCCTCTTTTCCCATCCCTTTGCTATTTCTCCAGGAGCAAATTCTATCCGAGCCAAATTATCATGGCTTCTTACTCGAAAATGGATAAAACCTAAATTACGGATTCTTTGCTCTGATTTTTCAACACGTTCTAACTTGTCAACCGTAATTTTTTCACCATAAGGAAAACGTGAAGCTAAGCAGGCATATGCCGGTTTTTCAGCAGTAGATAAATTATATATTCTGGAATAGTTACGTATTTCTTCTTTTGTAAATTCTGTTTCAGCTAAAGGCGAAATAACTCCTAATTCTTTCAACGCTTTCTTACCTGGCCTGTAATCTGCATTATCGTCAATATTGCTTCCATCAAAAACCACTTCAAATCCTTTTTCATAAGCAACTTGTTTAATTAATGAAAAAAAATCCTTTTTACAGAAATAACATCGGTTTGGGAGATTCTCAATAAATGTATTTGTTTTAGTAATATCAAATTCGATTAATTGATGTTTTACCCTGAAAGTTTTAGCCAATTCTTTTGTTTCTTCAATTTCTGAATTAGGGATTATACTGGCTTTTACTGTCACTAGTAATAAGTTATCACCTAAAACCTCAGAGGCAACTTTTGCTAAGAATGTACTGTCAACACCGCCTGAAAATGCAATTACAGCTGATTTATATTTTGACAAATTTTCTTTTAATTTTTCAAGTTTATTCATTATTAATCTTCACTTTTAAATAAACTGGGGACAAAACCAGTTTTGATATTTTGAATTTTATATAATCCAGGTTTACCACCAGGCAATACCCCTGAGTCTTCAGGTTCAACTGTATAGCTCTTTAATGCTGGCTTTTTCTTTTTTAATACTTCAAATACACCTGTAATGGTTTGAGCAATACCAACATTAGCCACAAAGATATCAATTTTTCCATCAGTATCATTCCAAATTTTCAGCGCAGTTCTTATGAATTGAGCATCAATATTTAAATTCTGGAGATTTTACTAAAATTAAATTATATTTAGGCTTCTTATATTCAATACAGATTTTACAAGCAATAAAATGGGAAAAAAAATAATAAAAAATAAAAAGACTTTATGGAAATCGCCCTGGGGATATAAAGAAAGTTTTTTAATTGCTTTTGAGATATTGCTTATTGGTTTTATAATTGAGATGCTATTTAAAGGAAAAGGATTAATAAATATAACCCAGCCATACAATATTATTATTGGAATATTTTTTATATTACTCATTTTTGTCATTTATACATATTTTAAAGATAAAAAAATTATTTGCTGGCTATCAAGTATTCCCGCAGCAGTTAGTTCTATTACCTTATTTTGTTTACTATCATTATTGCTTGGTTTTATTCCACAAAATCTAAAAGAATTCTCAAGATTTATTGATATTATTGGTTTAACACATGTGCAACGAAGCTGGCCAATGCTTTTGTCTGAAATTTATTTACTAATTATTTTAGGCTTGGTAATATTGCGCAGGATAAAGCCTTTTAACCTAAAAAATGTTGGTTTTTTTTTAAATCATGCAGGATTATGGATAACCTTGTTTGCTGTTACTCTTGGAAGCGGAAATTTATTACGATTAAATATGAGGCTTACAGAAGGCCATCCCGCAACAAATGTTGTATATAATAATAGTAAGTTATATAATGTGCCATTTAATGTTAAATTAATAGACTTTCAAATTGAAGAATATCCCCCTAAAATAGCATTAATTGATAGTAAAACTAAAAAAATATTTAATGAGGCAAACAACAACCTCTCTTTAATTAAAGAGGGACTGTTAGTAAATATTTTAAACTGGGAAATAGAAATTAAAAAATTTTATAGAAATGCAATATTAAACGGTAATACTTTTATAAAATCGGATGTATTTGGAGCCAGCTCTGCAGTTTTTATAAAAGTAAAAAATATTGTAACCGGAAAAACTATTAATGGCTGGCTTTCGACCGGTGGATTGATAAATCCTCCAATATATATTGAATTAGATAATTCGCACGCCATTGCTTTAACCCAACCAGAACCGAAAAAATACAGTTCGTTAGTGGTAATTAAAAATCCAAAAAAAAATTCAATTGACACTGTTACCATAGAAGTTAACCATCCTGTAAGAGTAAACGGATGGTATCTTTATCAGTTAGGATATGACGATAAGATGGGCAAATGGTCGAAGGTAAGTATTCTGGAAGTGGTTTCTGATCCCTGGTTACCTGTTATTTATTTTGGTATTTTCTTATTAATTGCCGGGGCTATTTATATGATTTGGATTGGAAAGGATAAATAATAATTAAAAACTATGATACTAAATGATTTTACACAATATGCACTTATTGCTATAACAACATGGCTAGCCGGATTTATATTAATTTGTACAACAAAAAACAAAATAATAAATACTATTGGGAACAGCATTATCACTTCTGGTATTACATTGTTGGCATATTTTATTATTGTTTTATGGATTCAACTTGAAAGGCCACCAATGAGAACCCTGGGTGAAACAAGGTTATGGTACTCTCTATTTTTATCATTAATAGGAATGATAATTTATTTAAGATGGAAGAAAAGGTGGTATAGACTTTTAAGCCTGGTGTTTCTGGCATTATTTTTATTTATGGGCGCCTTATTTTTATATATAAATATTAAAATACCAGATAATTTTGATAAAACATTAATGCCTGCGTTGCAAAGTATTTGGTTTGTGCCTCATGTAATTGTATACATTTTTGCATATAATCTTCTGGGATTATCAATGATTGTAGCCATTATAGGTTTATATCTCTACTATTTCAGGAATTTTGAAGAATCAGTAATAAAACTAGCTGACAATTTAGTATATATTGGTTTTGCCTTTCTTACTTTTGGATTATTATTTGGTGCGCTATGGGCTAAAACAGCATGGGGCCATTACTGGACATGGGATCCTAAAGAAACATGGGCATTTATTACCTGGCTCATGTATTTAATTTACATTCACTATAGGCACAATAAACCTCAAAAAGTTGTAACACCTCTTTGGACACTGAGTCTTGCTTTTTTTGTTTTATTAATCGCATGGTTTGGTATAAATTATTTACCATCGGCACAAAACAGTGTACATGTATATGGGAGCTAAATAAAAAATTTCTTCGATAAACTCTTATACATTCAAATTATATTTTTGAATTATCAGGTTTATATAAAGAAATATTATGAATTGGAAAAGGATTGAATATTAAGACATTAAGGAGCAACCAAAATAAGATTACCTTAATTTATATTTTAATAAAAAAATCTGCTTTCATATTAACTGGCAAAACATAATTCATATTTTTCTTCATTCTTTATAAAAATATATTAATAATTCAGAATATACTTTTATAATAAATTTCCAAACTTAATTCCAAAGAAAAGAGTTCTTGGCTTTATTGGGCCATACATGTATGCTGGATCACGTTCTATACCAGTATCAAAATCGTTCTGGTAAGAATTAAAAATATTTTTAACACCACCTGAAAATTGAACTGATGCTCCGTTCAATTTTACTGTATAGCTTAATTTAGCTCCAATATCGAAAAAGCTCTCTGAGTTAACTAGTCCATTTTTATCTAAACCAGACTTATTTTCTATACCTTCATAAAGCACTTTCATAGTACCGGAATAGTTACTTGAAGCTGACAGGCAGAAACCTTTATAAAAATCCCAGTCGATGGCAAAAAATCCGTACTGATCAGGTGTACGAAGAAATTTCTTATCACCCCAGTCCTGTTCTTCTTCATACTCACTTGTTTGCAATGTTAAACCAGATGTTAGCTCAAAATTCTTAAGCAGTTTTAACCTAAGTTCCATGTTAACACCTTGTACCGTTGCCCCAGAAGAATTTACACGAGTATATGTTACTACATCGTTTTCATCCGGTTCACCCAATTCATTTGCAAAAGCATCAATCAATCTGGTGTAAAATCCTTCAATTAAAAAACCGGTATATACAGTACCTATTAACTTATTAAAATCGGACGAAATCATTATACTATGACTTGTTTCTTGTTTTAAATCAGGATCGTTCTCGTGTATAACCTGGCGTAAGCCCGATGTTTCAATATGAAGATCTTCATCAAAAATTTGAGGGGCCCGATAACCTTGTGAATATGTTAGTCTTGCTTGTAATTCATTCAAAACATCGTACATTAAACTAACCCGAGGGCTGAATACTGCTCCGGTTTTGTCTTCCGCTTTATGTTCTTTATCAGTAATATTATAGTGATCGAACCTTGCCCCAACTGATGATTTAAACCGATTAAACATAATATCGTATTGAGCAAAAACACCGGTTGTTACCGATGATTGATCAGAAACTATTGTATGTGGGTTGTTGTTAACAATAACTATATTTCCTTCTCCATCTTCTCCAAAAATGGGTGAACCGAGTTTTTTATCAATAAGGAATCCGCTTGTATTCTCAACACCAGCAACAAGTGATGAACTATTAAAAACAGCTTTATATTGAAATCCAATATTATAAGTATTATCTTTTGAAATACCATAATCAGACGTTGAATATTCAGCTCCATAGTAGGAATCACGATTAAGAAATTGCCCTGATGCAAAAACCGATAGCATGTCATATTCTCGAAAATAACATTCATAGGTAACTGCAGCCACATTCATGTTATGGGTTAACACTTCTCCTATTTCTCTTTGATGAAGAGGGTAGTCCTGTAAGTTTCCTCCATCGCGCTGCTCTTTAATAGCAAAAAAATCAATTGCTAATCTATCTCGATACCCAAAACGATGAAAAGCTTTTGCACCAAAAGTAAGGTTTTCGAGCGGTGCAATTTCAGAGAAGTCATCGTTATTTGCATCGTACATTTCTCTTTTACGGGTAAAACCATAAATTGAGGCACCAGATTTACTATCATCGGAAACAATAGAAGCATTAAAGTTTACTGTATAATCCGGAGCTTTCTTGCCATCTGTTCCAATTCCTGTTAAAGCATAGGTTGCACCCGCCTCATAACTGTTTGTTTTTGGCTCTTTCATTATAATATTAATAGTACCTGCAATGGCATTGCCCCCAAACAAAGAAGAACCTCCTCCACGAACAACCTCAACCTTTTCGATCATATTCGAAGGAATTAATTCAAGGCCATATACCCCGGCCAAGCCACTGAATATAGGGCGGCTGTTTATTAATATTTGCGAATATGGCCCTTCCATACCGTTCATACGCACCTGTGAAAAACCACAGTTCTGGCAGTTGTTCTCAAGTCGAAGTCCGGGAGAAAAATTTAAACCTTCACTTAAAGTAACTGATTGAGATGAGCAAAAAAGTTTTGGAGAAATTGTATTTACAATTACCGGGGCTTCAGTACGTTTTTGCTCAGCCCTGTCGGCTGAAACAACAACTTCATCAATATTTAAAACATCTTCTTCAAGCTCAAACTTGATCTCTGTTGTTTTATCTGCTTCTAAATAAACTGTAAGTTCTTGTGGTTTATAACCCAAAATGCTAACAAAAATAGTTTGTTTACCAACAGGCATATTTACTAACTGAAAATGCCCAGTTTCATCGGTAACTGTTCCTATAGTTGTTCCTTTTAAACCTACTGTGGCAAACGATAAATGATTTCCACAGCAAACCACATGGCCAATAACATTGGCATCGGTTTTCAATTTTTGCGCATTAGAAAATTGGCAAACTATAATAATATATAATAATATAGCTTTTATATAGTTCATATATTTCGTTTAGTATAATTAATATATAATAATGTAGAAAAAGTTGAAAAATCAACATATAGTATAAATTAAACCTAATATTATTAAAAAACAGGAGGGGATCGGCCTGGAATAGATAAGAAAAGAAAAGATTTTACTGGTGAATAATCTAACAGGTAATACTTTAAGTAAATAATTAAATTAAAAAAATATATACAAGAAACAAAACTTGTAATAGCAATGTTGATTGCCCAATAACAAATAATTCAAGGTTGCTGTGGTGGTGTTTTTTTAAAGGTTCGGTATCGTCTGATTTATTGTAAGGATGAGAGTGGGTAATAACAGTACCATCAGGAAGTATATGAGAATGCTGGCATGCTATTTGATTAAATATATGATAACCAATAATTAAAACAAGAGCTATTGATCCTATCTTTATGCAAAAACTATTATTTGTTTCTCTTTTTTTCAAAATAAACATCTTCTTTCACCGACAAAAATATTATGAATAAATAAAGTAACTATCTATATTTATTGTTATTTGTTGATTTTATGTTATATGGCATAAAATAAGAATATCTTGTATAAGGTAAAATCTCTGTTATCATGCACTAAAATTTGGTATTATTTATACTATTTATTGAGGTAACCTATAACTAACCCCAAATGCAATAAATTTATCAATTGCAGAATTATTAATTCCAATTCCACCTGAAATATCCAGTTGTAAATTAGACATTACTAAGTAGGTAAAACCTGTATCGAATAAATGCTCCTCATTACTATCTTCAGGTATAATGCCAAAACTTTCTACAAACATTCCAAAACTATCAAACAAA
>Ga0272441_10013441_pt1 | contig 11772 bp, 9 predicted proteins | sample SSMProp6N_FD_193582 | JGI IMG/M metagenome (GOLD analysis project Ga0272441, IMG submission 193582) | Marine sediment archaeal communities from Little Sippewissett salt marsh, Falmouth, MA, United States - SSM-Prop-6N | ecosystem: Environmental > Aquatic > Marine > Wetlands > Sediment ...
GCATGCTCTGTGTGAGCACCAAAACAGTTGCCACATACAGGGAGAGAATAAAAGAAAAGCTTCATATAAAATCCTCATCAGAACTGAACAGGTACGCGATCCTATATTTTCAACTTGAACAGACAAAATGAAAGTTGCTTTTATACAGAGTCCCGAAATTAAAAACATGTAAGTCATTTACCTACATTATAAATTCATTCTTACCTACACGCAATTCCTGAATTTGCTGATTGTTCACATCAGAATTACCCTTTATACTTACAATATTTACATATCATAAAATAAAAGTTTTCTAATGGAGTAACACATGAAATACCAGGATGAGTACAAGAAAAAGCTGGTTTCCCCTGACGATGCAGTAAAACATATCAAGTCCGGAGACGTTATTGATTACGGCTTCTTCAACGGCAAGCCTGTAGTAACAGACCAGGCCCTTGCAAGGCGCGCGTCCGAACTGAGGGACGTCACTGTTTATTTCGCTGTAACTGTACCGCCCCTTCCGGAGATAGCAAAACACCCTGAAAGTTTCATTTATGTTGACTGGCAGTGGAGCAAGCTCACCAGGATGATCAATACAGGTCTCAGTACTTCCTATTATTCTCCAATACTCTACCACTGGGCACCTGACCTATATCATTCTTTCGAAGCTGATCCTGGCGCGCGTTCATTTTATTACAATGATCCTGAGAAAAGAAAAAATGTGGAATGGACCGTTATCGCACAGGTTACACCAATGGACAGCAATGGATATTTCAACCTTGGCCCGCAGAACTCTGAAACCTACGCGAATATTGAATGTGCCAGAAGGGTCATTGTAGAAGTTAACAGGAACATGCCTGTCTGTCTTGGCGGGGCACAGGAATCAATACATATTTCAAAAGTAGATCACATTGTTGAGGCCCCCGATGACCAGATGTGCTATGACATGCAGTCACCGGAACCTACCGATGTTGACAAAAAGATAGCGCAGCACGTTATGGATCATCTTCACGACGGATGCTGCATACAGCTGGGCATTGGCGGGATACCGAACCAGGTGGGAAGTCTAATTGCACAGTCAGACCTGAAAAATCTCGGTGGTCACACTGAAATGGTTGTTGACGCCTATGTTGACATGATCGAGTCAGGAAGGATGAATGGCGCAAAAAAAGAGATCGACCGGGGACGCGTTGCATACACCTTTGCTATAGGCAGCCAGCGCATGTATGATCACATGCATAACAATCCCGCTTACGCATCATATCCGGTAAGTTACACAAATGATCCGCGCACTATCTCGCGTATAAGCAATATGGTAAGTATCTGTAACGCTGTGCAGGTTGACCTGTTCTCGCAGGTCAATGCTGAGAGCTTCAAGGGTTCACAGATATCCGGTAACGGGGGAATGTGGGATTTTGTGCTTGGTTCACTCTGGTCAGAAGGAGGACAGAGCTTCCTTTGCATGCCTTCCTCCTACCTTGATTCTGACGGGAAACAGCGGTCACGTATAATACCAGCACTTTCAATAGGATCAATTACAACAATCCCGAGGCAGATGGTAGATTACATTGTAACCGAATACGGAGCTGTAAAGCTCATGGGGAATCCCACCTGGATGAGGGCTGAAAAAATTATCGAGATAGCGCATCCTGATTATCGTGAGACCCTTATCAGGGAAGCTGACAAGTTCAAGATATGGAGGAGAAGCAACAAGAAATCTGCATAAAAACACTGAGTTTTTCACTTCATATTAAAAAAGTCCTGACCGGCCAGATCCGGCAGGGCTTATTTTTTGATTCCATTGTCTGATTTGAAGCCTGTCCGCAGTCCCTATCTAATGTTACTCTATTAAATTCCTCATTTATTTATACTGCCTGAAAAATATATTGACCACTTGAAAATACATGCCCTAGTTTGCATGAAAACAGGATTTTTACACGCTGAATGTTATATTGTATGCAGTATTATTTATTCCTGTTACTAATACATATTTCATATAGGAAGTATACATGACTCGATCAGAAAAAACCGCGCTTTTCACTGCAACCATAAACGCATTCATGGTTCCTTTCATGATGTCAGGTATCAATATAGCCCTCCCTTCAATTGAAAAAGAATTCATGATAGACGCAGTAATATTGAGCTGGGTTGCTACATCTTACATACTATCCACTGCAATATTTTTCATTCCTGCAGGAAGGGCGGCTGACATACTGGGCAGAAAGAAACTGTTCACAGCAGGGACCGCGCTTTTCACTATTGCGACACTTTTGTGCGGCATCTCTCCATCCATCACTCTCTTCATCCTGTTCAGGATTTTCCAGGGATTCGGCGCTGCCCTGATAGGCACAACTTCAATTGCGATCCTTACGTCAGTCTTTCCTGCTGAACAGCGAGGCAGGGTCCTGGGCATTAATGTTGCTGCTACATATATCGGCCTTTCACTTGGCCCATTCATCAGCGGCATGCTGATTGAATATCTCGGCTGGAGGAGCATATTTATCGCCTCAGTACCGCTTGGACTTCTCAGCATTTACATGTCCCTTTTCAGGCTTGAGGGGGAATGGGCTGACGCGCGAGGGGAAAAATTCGACTTTACAGGATCACTCATATACGGGGCCGGCCTTGTTTCAGTAATGTATGGTGTCACCAACCTTGTAAAACCATGGGGCCCTGTACTGTTCCTGTCCGGTATCGCGATACTTTTTGTTTTTATAAGCCGGGAGCGCAGGATAACTTACCCTGTCTTTGAGATGTCGCTCTTCATGAATAACAGGACATTTACTTTTTCTAACCTTGCCGCTCTTATAAATTACAGCGCTACATTTGCCATTACATTTTTCATGAGCCTCTACCTTCAGCACATTAAGGGCCTTGCCCCCTCATCAGCCGGACTCGTGCTGCTTGCCCAGCCTGTTGTACAGGCTGTTTTCTCCCCGCTTGCAGGGAGGTTATCAGACAGGATAGATCCGGGCAGAATCGCATCCGCGGGTATGGGTATTAACGCTGTCGGACTTTTCTTACTGATCAATATTAACAATTCAAGCAGTATCCTGTTTATTACAGTGTGCCTTGTTATCATGGGTTTCGGTTTCGCGCTCTTTTCCTCCCCGAACACAAATGCCATAATGAGTTCAGTTGAAAAGAAACATTACGGAATTGCCTCAGGTTCGGTGGGCACAATGAGGATGCTCGGAATGATGTGCAGTATGGCAATTGCCACACTGATATTTTCAGTGCTCATAGGAAGGAATCAGATTTCTACGGAAGTATTCCCTGAATTTCTCAGGAGTATGAGGATAGCTTTTTCAATTTCCGCGCTCCTGTGTTTAACAGGTGTTTTCTTTTCTCTTTCACGTGGCCGGGTACGCGGTTAAATTTTACGGAAGAAAAAAAACCGTATCAATTAATCATTGAAACAGGCTGCCCTGTTGCCTCAAGTACTGTGTACCAGAAACGCGAATTAGTATCAATTTTCTTTCTGCTTGATATGGCAAGCTCAATCGGTACATGCGTGTAAATGTTGTTCCACTGTGCAACTATCATGTCGGTTTTTCCGCACATGCCTGCGTGAACGGCAAACTGGCCCAGCTGTGCGCAGAATATTGAATCATTGGGATTTGCAGGCGCGCTTCGGATTATATAGCTGGGGTCAATGTATTTCAGATTTACCTCAATGTTATTCTCCGAAAAATACCCGTTTATTTTCTCCTTGAGGAAAACACCTATATCACTCAGCCTGATATTTCCTGATGCGTCCCGGTCAGCATTATTTTGATGGATTTCCATGAGGTCCTGTCCCGCGCCCTCTGCAACGCATATTACAGCGTGCTTGCGCCTTTTAATCCTCTCTTCAAGGTGGCGCAGAAAACCGTTATCACCGTCAAGGTCAAACGGGACTTCAGGGACAAGAACAAAATTCACATCGTTCATGGCAAGGGTCGCGTTTGCAGCTATAAACCCGGAATGCCTTCCCATCAGCTTTACAAGTCCTATCCCGTTCGGGGCACCCTTTGCCTCGGTATGGGCTGAACTTATTGCCTCAACAGCAACAGAAAAGGCTGTTTCGAAACCGAATGATCGCTGCGTGAAATTAATATCATTATCTATTGTCTTTGGCACACCTATGACTGAAAGCATGATTTCCCGTTTCATCGCGATTTTCGCTATTTCATGTGCGCCACGCAGTGTACCGTCTCCTCCTATTGTGAAAAGGATATTTACTCCGAGCTCCTGCAGCCTGTCTACAATCAGCTCCATATCATCAGTTCCGCCGCGTGAAGAGCCGAGGATTGTACCCCCCTGCTTGTGTATTTCATCAACATAGTCAGGCGTGAGTTCAATAGGTTCATATCCCTTTTCAGGGTTAAGCCCGTTGTAACCGTATCTGATACCTATTACGGACCTGACTCCATATCCATAGTATGATTCCATTACAATTGAGCGTATTACATCATTGATACCCGGGCACAGTCCTCCGCATGTGACTATGGCGCATCTTACCTGAGTTGGATCAAAAAATATTTTTTCCCTGGGGCCGGCCAGTTCAAGGCTTTTTTCCGGTGTTGAATATTCACGTGTAAGGTGTGAAAGGCGTACGTCATAAAGGACACGTACATCATCTGATACAAAAGCGGTTTTATTTGTTGAAAACCTGTCCAGCAGCCTGTTTGTAATGTCACGGGCGCCAAGATTTTTTACTGAATAGTTCATTCCGCCACCTGTTCACGTATTCATTGATTAAAACGAGTTCAATCATGCTATCCGTCTGTTTTAAATGTCAAGATAATTGATGCTCTAATATTAACAAAAATGGAACATTCCGGCCATTTCCGGCGGCCGAATCATAAAGAGTTTTAACAGTATAAATATCTGACATAATTATTACTAATAATTGATTTTTCTCTTGCAATTATCTATATTGAGTGTAGGATGGCTGGTGGTATTACCAGATTTATTGTTATCAGGTATATTATGAATTCACTTCTCCGTCCCCTGAAAACAGAAAGCCTTAAAGAGGTCTTTATAAAACGCTTTGAGGAGCTTATTATTTCAGGCCATTTCCCAATAGGTTCCAGACTTCCTTCAGAGCGTGAACTCTCGAACCTTCTCGGAGTAAGCAGGCCTGTTGTGCACGAGGGACTGGTTGACCTCTCTTCAAAGGGTCTTGTTACAATGATACCCAGGGTCGGAACACTGGTTAATGACTACCGCAGCCAGGGTTCACTGACAATACTCAATTCTCTTCTCAGTTATCATGAAGGCAGCCTGGAACCGAACATACTTGAAAGCATGCTGAGGATGCGTATGCTGTTTGAAATTGAAACAGCGCGTCTTGCTGCCAGGAACAGGACAGAAAATCATCTTGATGAATTCAGGACAATTCTCGAACAGGAACGCAACTGTGACCAGTCTGACCCTGAATTAACGGCTGACCTTGACTTCAGGTTTCACCACACAATTGCAATTGCCAGCGGGAATGTCATATATCCTCTCCTTATCAACTCATTCAGACAGGTATATACAAATATAACAGGAAAATTTTTTACTGACACAACACTTGCAGGAGCGGTCTTTTCCTATCATGATAAACTCGTTCACGCTATTTCTGAAATGGACGAAGATGTCGCTGTCGCCATAATGACAACACTTCTGGAGCATGGCGAAAAATATCTTAAAGCCATAATATCACAGGAACATGGAGGACACCATGAGCATAGCAACAGCTGAAAAATCTTTTGAGATAAAGGAACCGGGGAAGCTCTCCGCCAGGATAGAGTGGCTCAGGGACTACTACTTCCGTGGCGCTGAACGTAAATGGACAAACCAGAACACATCATGGAGCACCGGCACTCCCTGGGACATACAGTTTAACGAACATACTTTCTATATTGTTCCTGAAACCTACACACTTCTGCAGACACTCCGGTCTTCATATAAAATGGCAGCAAAAAATGTTAATCTTCACAATGAATTCTGGTCATGGAGCCTGCCCGAACGCAGGGCATGGTTTAACCGTGAAGTCATGGTAAATTATGTGCCTGTTGAACTACTCCCGGGCGACCTGATCGCAGGAGGCCGGTTTAACGTCCAGACATCTCTCTGCCTCAATAAAAAGGAACAGAAGGAATATGACAGGCTCATTCTGGGTAAAAAGGGAGCAAGACAGAGTGTAATATGGTTCCATAACCATGGCTACGGCAATGCAGGAGCCACTTCAGGCCACCTCGTTCCAGGTTATGAGCGTGCCCTCGCAATCGGATGGAAAGGTATACACGCGGACCTTGTTTCAAAGTACAACGCCCTTTCCGCGAATGATAAAAAGGGACCTGCCGGCGCACAGCTGCGTGCAATGATGACCGCTGCGACAATGCCCGGTGACCTTGCATCACGTTACTCTGAGCGGATAATTGCGCTTGCACAAAAAGAAAAGGATACCGCAAGAAAGTCCGAGCTTCAACAGATGTCGGAAAACCTGAAAAGGGTGCCCTGGGAACCCGCAGATACTTTCTGGGAAGCGGTACAGGCACTTTGGATCACGCACATGCTGGTCATGAGTGACGAGAATTACCCGGGCGCAGGCACATCATTCGGCATGATTGACCGTTATCTTCTGCCCTACTGGGAGCGCTCTATTGCTGCCGGTATGGACCGTGAATTCGGAAAGGAGATACTTCGCTGTTTCTGGATACACTGCAATTACGCTTATGATGCCATGATACGGAACGGCCCTGATGGTGTTACAGCCGGATTCGGACAGCTTCTCACCCTTTCCGGCCTGGGTAAGGACGGCAGGGACATGACAAGCGACCTTACCTACGCATTTCTTGAAGTGATTGATGAAATGACCCCTATACTTGAGCCAAAACCCAATGTCAGGCTTCACCGAAAAAGCCCTGATGAGCTTCTTGACAGGGTAACTGACATGATAGCATCCAGCCAGGGCGCTCCATTTCTCCTCAATTTTGACGAGCGTTCAATGGCGGGCATGATTCTACAGGGAAGAAAGGCGGACATGACCGATCTCATCAACAGGGACAATGTGCATGAATACGCCCCTGTGGGTTGCCTTGAGAACACCATGGTCGGCAATGACCGCTCCGGAACAGTTGATAACAACCTTAACCTCCTTAAGGCTGTAGAGCTTGCACTTACAGGAGGAAAAGACCTTCTGCCTTTTACTGATCCAATGACAGGCATCACTGAAAAAGTCAGGCAGGACGGGCCTGCAACAGGTGACGCGACAAAGTTCAATTCATTTGAAGAATTCTGGAATGCCTACGAGGTGCAGACCAGGTATATAATTGCCAGGTGTGTTGATCTTTACGAAAAATCAGAGTCCATACGGGCACGTTTCTTCCGCACCCCTTACCTTTCATGCCTTGTAGGTGGATGCGCTGAAAAGGGCCTTGACGTGACACAGGGAGGCGCCCAGATCAGCTTTACAACCCTTGAAGCAGTAACCTATGCTACGGCAGTTGATTCCCTTCTTGCTGTAAAGTACCTGGTGTTTGATAAAAAGCACTGTACAATGCAGGAACTTATAGACGCATTAAGGGACAACTGGAATGGCCACGAGGTGCTGCAGACAATGGCGAAAAACCGTGCTCCAAAGTACGGGAGGGACGATGATGAAGCTGATCAGCTTGCGCTCCGCGTAATGGACCTCTGGACCGAGGAGACATGGAAGTACAGGACAAAGTCAACAAACCGCCGTTTCAGGCCGGGAATGCTCAGCTGGAATTACTGGGTCGGTGACGGATATGTCATGGCTGCCAGTGCTGACGGAAGGCCAAGGGGCCAGTTTCTTTCAAACGCGATATGTCCTTCAAACGGCGCTGACATAAATGGACCTACATCCAACAGCAACTCCGTTGGCAAGGTCCTGGGCGGCAAGTCGCCTGACGGTAACGGGGACTGGGAAGAGTACCTTAACAGCCTGCCCAACGGCGCGAGCCATACAATAACATTCAACCCGGCAATTATCAGTGATCCTGAACACAGGCAGAAATTCAAGGCCTTTCTCAGGGGCTATGCCGAGAATGGAGGCACATGCCTGCAGATAAACATGCTTGATCCTGACATGCTCCGCGACGCACAGGTTCGCCCGCAGGAGTACCGGCACCTTCTTGTAAGGATAACCGGCTATAACGCCTACTTTACAACAGTGGGCAGGGAACTGCAGGATGAGGTAATCGCCAGGGTAAGTCACGAGAAATTTTAGCAGGGAGCGGCATGTGAATAAAACCCGGAAAAACATATCCACAGGCCTTGTTCTTGAAATACAGCGCATGTCAACAGAGGACGGGCCAGGCATACGCACCACTGTATTTCTTAAAGGATGTTCCCTTGAGTGCGCCTGGTGCCATAACCCGGAAAGTATATCAACGTTACCCCAGGTCCAATGGATAGAAAACAGGTGCATAGGATGTGAATACTGCGTAAAGGCATGCCCGGTCCAGGCGCTTAAAATGACTGACAGCGGCATAGTGATAGACCGTGAAACCTGTACAGGTTGCGGGATTTGCGCAGAAGAATGCCCGTCAACAGCAATGGAGCTTCTGGGTACATCCTGGAACGCGGATGATCTTGTTGCTGAACTTGCAAAGGACCGCGCATATTTTGAACAGTCAGGCGGAGGTATTACAATCGGAGGCGGAGAGGTGTGCATGCAGACACCTTTTGCAATGGAGGTACTCAGAGGGATAAAGAAACTCGGGATACATACCGCTATCGACACCTGCGGCCAGACTTCTGCTCAGAACCTTGACCGGCTTCTGCCCCTTTCAGACATGGTTCTCTATGACCTGAAGGATATAGATCCTGACATGCACAGGAAATATACAGGCTCCTCCAACGAACGTGTACTTGAAAACGCCATACATGTCTGCGCCTACATCAGGGACCACCTGCTACCGGTGGAGATGTGGGTCCGCACACCTGTCATACCCGGGGCTACCGCGCGCGAGGAAAATATCAAAGGAATAGGCAGGTTTATTGCAGAAAACCTGGGAGGATGCGTTACAAGGTGGGAACTCCTCGCTTTCAATAACCTGTGCAGGGACAAGTATATCCGTCTTTACAGGGACTGGCCATTCAGTGATACCGGTCTCCTCACCAAGGATGAAATGGAACGATTAGCGGAAATCGCGTCAAATTCAGGTGTTGATCCCTCCATTGTTCACTGGAGCGGTTCAACCAGGCTTGAGGAACGCGCCAGCAATACAGGAACAGGCCCGGATGCGCGTTCCGGTATAAAAAAGTACAATGCCTGTTCAGCACCATACATGCCATTGGAGGACAATAAATGACAGCAATTAAAAAGAATTTCAGTGAAAGTGACATGACCGCCTTTGAACCAACAGAGAAAGTGGGTATTGTAGCGTGCATAAATCCTGAAGGGCTTCCCCACGTCACACTTATCACAACCATGCAGGCCGGGAATCCGGAACAGCTTCTCCTTGGCGAATTTTCAAAGGGCCTGAGCAAACAGTATATACAGGAGAACAGGAACATTGCCTTTCTCATAATGACCCTGGACAGGAGGCTCTGGCGCGGGAAGGCTGAATGGACCAGCCTTTCACACTCGGGACCTGAATATGATATGCTCAACAACAAGCCGATGTTCAGATACAATACCTACTTCGGCATAAATACCGTGCATTACCTTGACCTGGTTGAGGTCACTGAACCTGAACCCCTTGCCATGGGGAAAATTATTCTTGCTGCAATAAAAACAATGATCTCAAAGGGGCGGGCTTCAACCCGTATGCGTGACATTATACTTCCAGGATTCGGACAGGACATATTTAACGGCCTTGATTCACTTAAGTTCATTTCCTATATCGGTGATGACGGATTCCCTGTTATTATACCCCTTATACAGTGCCAGGCAGCTGACAGCAGAAGGCTCGCCTTTTCAAGGGGGGTGTATGATGAAGAGCTGATAAAAATACCGGTTGGCGCAACAGTTGCCGTGTTCGGTATGACCATGAAGATGGAAGACATCCTGGTCAGGGGCACCTTCAGGGGCTTCAGGCGCTACATGGGCATTGAGCTCGGTACGGTTGATATAAACTGGGTCTATAATTCAATGCCACCTGCACACGGACAGATATATCCGGAGGTGGACCTGGAAACGGTCACTGTATATGAATAGATACAGAACCGTTTAATGCATGTTTTATGCATTCAGTATCCTTGGACACCCGGAATTGGCGCGTTAATTTTTTACCACCATTACATTTACCTTGACTTTTCAAAATTTCTGTTATCAATGAAATTCAAATTCATTTAAGGGTTGAAAGTATGTCAAGACGAGCGTCATGGTGGCTTACAGTACTAGCCTGGATATGGCCCATAACATGGCTCAGCGCAAAAGCCACTACACTTCCTGTGGTAGGAAAGGCAGTTGCTTTTCTTACACTTCCCCTGTTTTCAAAGAAAAACCTCAATATTACTTACATACCTGTAAACCGCTCAGTAGAGGGACATGGAAGCTCCTTCCTGCCTGTACTTATCGTGGAGGAACTCATACGCCAGTCGTCTCACAGGGTTATTATACACAGGTGCACCTGCCGTGACGCGAAACAGTGTGAAAATCATCCTGTTGATCTCGGGTGCCTGCTTATGGGAGACGGATCAAGTGAAATTGACCCGCGCATCGCGCGTCATGTTTCAGTGGAAGACGCTGTACTGCACCTGCATAAATGTGTTGAAAACGGCCTTATTCCCATGACCGGACGTGTAAAAATTGATAACTTCATCTGGGGCGTGCGTGACCGTGGCAGGCTCCTCACAGTATGCTTCTGCTGCAGGTGCTGCTGCACAATACTCAATTCAGGAAGGTACCTGCCTGAAGAGGCTGCTGCTTCACTTATCAGGCTTAAAGGTCTCTCAGTGAAGGTTGACCATGACCTGTGCATTAAATGCGGTACCTGTGTTACAGAGTGTTTTATGGGAGCGATTGAACTTAATGAAAATGGCATATCACATAATTATGACCTTTGCAAGGGTTGCGGCAGGTGCGCTGAAATCTGCCCTGAAAATGCGGTTTCCATTGTAATAGATGATGTTGACGATGCGGTGAATGAACTGACAGGCCGTATAAACGATATGATTGAAATTAAATAACAATAAAAGGAGTGATATATGAAATCAAAAATTTTCTGGTACACTCTCATGACAGGATCCCTGGCTTTATACGTACTGTTAATATTTGCGGGCAGGATGGTCTTCCCTGACAGCACACCCCTTTCAATGGTATTCTTTGCGGCAATGTTTCTACTTCATGTTTCCGAGATCCCGCACGCATGGTCAATAAGCGCTGCACGGGAAATATCTCTTCCTGTGACAATTATCATGACAATTCTTTTCGGGTTTACATGGTGGCTGCCATTGAAAAAGGGCGTGCTTTGAAATCATGAATCTTTTTTCGGTTCTGTAAGTTGATTATACAAATCAGGTCGCCTTTCCCCAAGAAAATAGCCCATTTTTGAATTGTGTATCTTTTCCAGGTCAGACATTATCAGGTCAGTCTGTATGTGTGCAGGTTTGTCCCCGCACACCTCAGCAAGTATTTCACCTTTTGGCCCGGCTATAATCGCAACTCCCCTGAAATTAACTCCCCTTTCGAGCGCTCCTACCTGGTTACAGGCTACCACGTACACACTGTTGTCATACGCACGCGCAGGAAGGTACCTGAGCCACCTCTCCTTTTTTTCATCTGCTGTTTCAGGCGGGGGCGAGGCATGAGGGAAAAAGAGGATCTGTGCACCCTTAAGGCTGCACACA
>Ga0272441_10013442_pt1 | contig 11771 bp, 12 predicted proteins | sample SSMProp6N_FD_193582 | JGI IMG/M metagenome (GOLD analysis project Ga0272441, IMG submission 193582) | Marine sediment archaeal communities from Little Sippewissett salt marsh, Falmouth, MA, United States - SSM-Prop-6N | ecosystem: Environmental > Aquatic > Marine > Wetlands > Sediment ...
TGTGTTTTTGCGAACACCCAAGATATAGAAGTCTTGGGACAAGGAGGGCGCCTTTTGTTACGTCGGTCGCTCAAGGTGGAAGCGGCGTCTCGCGGCAAGGGCCGCACTTCCATATGATGCCTGACTTAGCGCCGCCCCCTCGCCCTACCCCGCTCCCCAGCCTGATGCATTTTCCGCCGAGTTACGAAGCTCCGGATCAAGGGAGATGCAATTTTAATGCACTTTGAGGCTATTCAGGGTCGGTTTGAACCTGTTGAACGGGCCGGCCGATTCCCGAGATCGATCCAAGGAGATCTGCGTTGGAAGTAAGAACGACAAAAACGCTGGCGCTCAGGGTGCTTTCATAGAAGGAGGCGGACAATGCGGAATGTGTGGACCGGGATTGCGTGCTGGGTCATCGTTGGCACGCTCTGTTGGGTGGTGGCGCCCTCTGAGGCCTCCGCAGCGAAGCACGTCAAGTGCCGAACCTGTACCGACGCAAAGCTCAGACGACTGATCACCAGGCTCCGCAATCCGCAACGGGTTACCAAGCTCAGCCTGTCCTACTCCAAGGTCACGGACTCCGGATTACAGCACCTCAAGCGGCTCACCGGACTGCGCGTTCTGCATCTCGGCTACACTAAGATCACCGGCGCGGGGCTGGTGCACCTCAAAGGGTTGAAGAAGTTGGAGCAGCTGAACTTGGGCGGGTCAACGGTCACCGACGCGGGATTGATTGGCATCGCAGGCCTAACCAGTCTGAAGAACCTAGGGCTCTCGTACACAGCCATCAGCGACGAAGGCTTGAGGCACCTTAAGGGCCTCACCCGTCTGCGCAAGCTGCACCTCAACAACACCAAGTTCTCAGGGGTCGGGTTTCGCCACCTGCGAGGATTGACCCGCTTGCGCGAGCTGAACCTCATGTACAGCCAGGTATCCGACTCTGGGATGAAACACGTCAATCGGCTGACCGGATTGAAGCGACTGATGATCTTTGCCAAGATCACCGACGCGGGGTTGGTCCAGCTCAGCGGACTGAAGAAGCTCAAGTACCTGGAGGTGACCTTCTGCAAGGTCACCAGAGCCGGCATGGCCCGTCTTCGCAAGGCCCTCCCTGGCTGCACCATTTACAAGAAACGCTAACCGAGCACCATCCTGATCGGTCGTCAACACCAAGTCCTCACTCTGTGCCCGGCTCGGCCACAGGATCAGAGCCGAAATCACCTTCGAGCCAACCATGGTAGCCCATGCACATCCCGTCGCCTTCCATAAGGTCGATTTCGCTAGCCACGGTGTCATCCGCGTCATCGCCAATTTGAACATGCCGGGTTGCGGATGAATCCCGTTGGAATGGGCACCGTAAAGGACCGCGAGCGGGCGATCCGGCTGGCCGGCACCAGCCGTGTAACGCCCACTTAAGCTGTCACCCTCCGAGCTGAGTAATTGCTTTCAGCGGGTTCGCTATCCGGCTCCCATTCAACCATCAGCGACGTCGTTGCCAGACCTTCGGGTCACGACGGCCATGGAACACCGCGAGCACGCAGATTCGTTCGGGCTCCACGATGTAGAACAGTCCATAGGGAAAGCGGTGAACCAGGGCTCGGCGAATCGGCCCGTGCACCTCGGCGTAGAGCTTCGGGTTCTCGCGCAATCGTCCCACGGCACTATCCACCTCGGTCAGGAACGCCTCCCCAAGCCCGGGGTGCCGCTCCTCGTACCAGGAGTGTGCTTCACGCAGCTCCTGCTCGGCAGCAGGCCGGAATATGACTGCGAGACTCACGGTGCGTTGCGCAGGTCGTTCCGCAGAGATTCCCACGACACGCCGGCGTCTGGATCCTGCCGATAGTCGTCCAGGCGCCGATCGAGCTCGGCACGCTGGGCGTCCGTTAGTTCGATATCCTCTGGCTGGGCGGCCAGCTCGTCCCAAAGACGCTGTAGAAGCTCGATCCGCTCCGGGATGCTGAGCTCTTCGTATGAGGAGCTGTGTTTCGCCTGGCTCATGATCTCAGTCTACCCGCCGAGCAGGAGCCCAGCAACTCAATACGCGCCCACGTGATGCACGAAGCAAATGGTGTCGTTTCTGGCGAGCATTCCCCGGGGATTCTCGCGACCATTCCCCAGGGGCCCGAGGCCGTGTGTTGATTGCCACAGGTTGATGCTGGCTGGGTGATCTTCCTCTCTTTCCGTTCCTTCGAAAATTGGCAAAACGGCACCCCGGCCGGAGCGCTGTGCTGGCTACCTTGGACATCGGCGCGAACGAGGTGCGTCATGGAGGATTCGAATCCACGCGTTGGGGCAGCTTGGAGGCGAAATCGGGTAATTTGATGGAGACGAGAAACGCCAAGTCGAGGTTCCAGCGGGCGAGGATCGTCGGTTCTCGCAGCGGCACACACACCAGTCCCTGGCCGCCGATGGGCAGCAGCCGAATGACCAGCGTCACGGCTGTGGGCTACGCCGCGATCCGATGGTAGTGATGATGCAAACCGCCAAGCACAGGCTCCGAGACCACGCCGCGATCAGCCCGATGGGCTGGCTCAGCGTCCTCGATCGCCCGTTCCGGCTCAGCGGTCACCGGAGTCCCCTCCCCTACTTCGGCCGGGGTGCGTTGACGGAGCCCTTGATGCGGCCTCAATTCGTTATGATATCTGACGTAGTCGGAGATCATGCGCCGCATGCCAGCCTCGCTCAGGATCAGGAGATGGTCGAGGCACTCCCGCCGGACACTCCCGTTGAATCTCTCGATGTAGGAGTTCATCACTGGGACCTCGGTAGCGGTGAACACGAGATCAATGCCGCTCGCCTTGGCCAGCCCCTTGAACCTGTCTCCGAATTTGCTGTCGTTGTCGAGGATCAGGTGGTCCGGTTTGGTGTCCCAGGCGGTAGCCTCGCGAAGCTGTTGCGTCGTCCAGGCGTCCGTTGGATGGCGTGTGACGCCGAAGTGAAGGATGCGGCGGGTGTGGACATCCATGATGAAGAAGGCGAACACGGACCGGAACAGCAGGTCCCGGGCGTGCAGGAAGTCACAGGCCCAGATTTGCTTGGCGTGATTGTTGACGAAGGTGCGCCACTTCTGGCCGGAGTTGGGATCACTGCCGAACCTGGCCTTCCACATGATGCGCTGGATAGTGCGCTTGCTCACCCTGATGGCCAACTTAAGGAGCTCGCCGCGGATCTTCTCGGCGCCCCAGGTTCGGTTCTCGAGGGCGATACGGCGGATCAGGGCGGTGGTCCCGGGCGGGAGATACCTGCGCTTGGAGCGCGACTTGCGTCGCCAGTAGAGCCTGAACAGCTGTCGATGCCAGCCGATCACCGTAGCCGGCTTGACGATGTGCAGAGCCTCCCTCCAGTTTGGCAGCAGGCGTGCAAGCAGTACGGTCAACAACCTGTCCTTGGCGGTGAGCTCTGGCCGGCGCGGCTTCCGGTTGAGGATGGCAAGCTGGTGACGCAGCAGGGTATTTTCGGCAACCAGCTCGGCCTTGCTGCGCTGCAGGTCCAGAATCGCGCCGACAGTGAGCCCGGCATGTGGGCGGACAGGGCGCGTCCAGTGGCGCACGGCGCGAAGAAGCGACCGTCCCCTTTCCAAGAGGTCGAACGCCGCAGACAGCGCGTCCGTGGGGCTCAGAGCCGGCATGGGAGGCAGGTGGGTTCTAAGAAATCGAAGCATGGCGTGGTTTATCTACCACAGCTTGACCGGCCGATCGGCCCGTGCGACAACTCGGCCATGGGTACGCACGACAAGCTCTTCAAGGCCGTGTTCTCGGAGCCGGCGAACGCGGTGGTGCACTTCGAGAGCTTCCTGCCGGCGGAGGTCACAGCGGCGCTGGATTTGGGTCGGGCACAGCACGTACCAGGCAGTTTCGTGGACGAGGCGCTCTCCGAGCGCCATACGGACTTGCTCTACTCTATTCCGTGGCAGCAGGAATCTGACGCTGATGACCGCGAGGTGCTCCTGTACGTCCTGTTCGAGCATCAGTCCAGCGTCGATTCGCTGATGACCTTCCGCATGCTCAGATACGCTGTTCGGGTCTGGGACCAGTGGCTGAAGGAGCATCCTGAGCAGAAGCTGCTCCCTCCAATCTTGCCGCTAGTCCTCTACCACGGCGACCAGGAGTGGACTGCCGCCACCGAGCTGCAGGATTTGTTCGATCTGGAGGGAGTGGTCCCGCAGGCAGTGGACGCCCTGCGCCCGTTTCTACCCCAGCTTCAGATCATGGTTGACGAGGTCGGGAGCATCCCCGACGAGAAGCTCCCCGGGCAAGGAGTGGTTCGGCTGACGCTGCTGCTGTTCAAGCATGGCCGTGGTCCCGAGGTGCTCAAGCAGTTGCCGCTTTGGGAAGACGAGTTCCGAATCGAGCTGGCCCGCGGCAAACCGGGCTTGCAGAACCTGACGCTCTTGGTAACATATCTAATGACGGTGAACGAGCATGTCACCGTGGATGCGCTGGCCGAGTTCCTGGAGCCCATGGGAGACGAGGCCAAGGAGATTCCGATGTCGATTGTGCAACAGCAACGAGAAGAGGGCCGCCAGGAGGGCCGCCAGGAGGGTCGACAGGAGGGCCGACAGGAGGCGTTGCTTCAGACCGCCCGCAGGCTACTCGCGCGTGGGATGGCGCCCGCAGATGTAGCAGAGGCCACCGAGCTGCCGCTGGAGGAGGTCCAGAGGCTGGCGCACTGACGCGGCGCGTCCCGCGGACCGCATCCTGGGATGGCCTGATGCACGAAGCCTGCGAGGGTGATGCACGAATGATGCGTTTTTCCCGTCCAAAGCGTCCAGACCAGCCTACTCGGGCCTACTCAGTCCAAAGCGGCGTCCAAAGAACCCGCTAACTTACTGAAATCACACAACGCCTAGTCGCCCTCATAACCCGAAGGTCATAGGTTCAAATCCTGTCCCCGCTACTAAACGCCCAGGCCACATGGTCTGGGCGTTTTCTTTTTCGAATCCGGGGGATGGCGGTGGGGCGGCGTGGCCGGGGCGAGGGCCGCGGGTGATGCACTCCGGCCTGGATGCGCGCTCATCCGAACGCATCGATGCACAGAAAGATGCGTTTTGTGCATGCCCTCCCGCGGTCGCCTACTCCGGGGTTTGCAGTGTTTGCACGTCACGGACACCACCAGAACGCTGTCTTTGATTCTGTCTTCTTCGCGAGATCGGGAAATTGTGACCTCACACGCCCCGCGCAGGTATAGTGACTCCATTCCATGACGAGAAGACACGCCCGGTTGCACACGTCCGGCACCGTCACGCCTGTCCTGTGAGAGCGACCAGCCCCCGCCTAAACACCTGGAAGCTCGGCGACTGGTTCGCAGCGACGTCGATATGAGGCCCGATCGCTCGTGCCCACTCGCACTTGGCTTGCCCTTCAGCTGGCCAACCTTCCCTCTGCAGGGCCTTCGCCCCTCCCTTGTGAACAGCGTTCGCCATCAGCTCCCATGGTCCGCAGATCGAGTCTTGCACCTAGCTGTTCAGAACCGTCTGCTTCGCTCTCGGGTAGGCCGTCAGAATCGCGGCCTTGTCGCCAAGAGTCCAAGCCTCCATTTCCTCAATGGCGATGCGAAAGAGAGCCGTCGGAGCGGGGTTGCACGCATTCAACACATCGAGCAGCTCCTGTTTAAAGGTCGTGCAGTCGCGCCTATCAAGATCTACGACAACAACGACAGCCGCCTCCTGATGCTGCAGGCTCTTGCCGTAGCCCCGCATTAGCACCGGTAAACGATCGAGCAGAATTCTCTTTCGCACATCGATCTTCCCCGTCATCCCGGTCGGCAGTCTTCCCACCCCCTTGTACGAATGAAGCCGGAATGTGTGATCATCGCCATTCGGTCCGAGGATCTTCTCGACGACCGATTCCAGCAAGATCCTTCCTGATGCGTCTTCCACTAAAAACTCGTAGTGCATGGTAGCTACCTCGGGTCAAGATAGTCACTGAACCAGAGCCCCCCCAGAGGTAGCCCCTCCTGCACCATGCTGACGACGATTGAGTCCTCACTTGCACGACGGACACTGGAGAAGCCATCTCGCCCCTTCTCCAGAACCCACGTTTCCTTGGGCGACAGCGCATCGACGAGGTACGGCTGATGGGTCGTGATGAAAACCTGGGAACCTCCCTTTCGACCACTTGCATGCTCACGGAATTCCTCTGCGACCATGCTCAGTAGTTTGTGATAGAGGCCGTTCTCGGGCTCCTCAATGCACAGGAACGGAGGCGGATCTGGGTCCTCAAGAAGCAGAAGATACGCAAAGACCTTGAGCGTCCCATCGGACATCTGCTGGGCGTAGAAGGGATCATGAAAGGCTCTGTCACCAAACCTTAGGAGCAGACGCCCATCTGGTGTTGGTTTCGATTCAATACTGTCGATCCCTGGAATCTTGCCGGCGATTCGGTCCAAGACCTTCTGGAACTGCGCCCTATGCTCACGCTCCATGAATTGGACTACGTTCCCGAGATTGTCTCCGTGGACGTTCAAGTGCTTCTGCGGGCCGGCGAGAGGCAAGCTGCGCGCGGCATCAGGTGTGAAGTAGCTGAGGTACCATCCCTCAATGAATCGGCGAAAGGCAGCGATCCTTGGATGCTGCTTCAATGCTCCGAGAGTCGCAATCCCCAGCTTGCGATAGTCGCTGAGCTCTACTACTTCTGTCTCGGAACTCTCCTCCTCGCCACTGTGGGCGTCGTCCAACCCGTCGATCAGAGCTTGTATGTCCAATCGCGTGGTTCCCTCGTCCACCTGCTTTCCCTCGGTTTCACCCTTCCACGCGACACCGCGACCACTGTTTAGGATCAGAAACGAAAAGGGCCATCCTCGCCTTTGTCCTTTGCGCCTTTGACGCAAACGTTCGTACAAAACGTATGGCCGATGTGAGCTGTCCAGATCTATGGTGATCTCGTACGTAATCGGTCGTGCCTTGGCCTCCTCCCTGTAGTAGACCTCGAACTCGACAGGTTCATCCACACCTTGCGTACGAAGGCGCTCGAATCCACCGCGCCCCCGCCGATCAGATGCCTCCTCCACCCCGTACTTCAAACAGTCCGCGAGAAATCCAAAAGCGTCGAACAGCGTACTCTTGCCGACACCGTTCTTTCCAATCACAGCGGTCATCGGTGACAGAGGTGTGGCCTTGGGGGTGTTCCAAAGCTTGCCCAGTGTAATGTCTTTCAGCACTTGGTAGTTCTTTACGCGAAATCCCTCGATAATGGCCATGCTCAACTCCATTCCCGGCAATGCGGAAGTGACGACGCAGTCCCTTTACTCACCACCAGATCGGCCCGAACGACAACACCTTCGAGAATTCGTTTGCTCATTTCTTCCCCTGCTTTTTCAGTTGTGTCGGGGTCGGCTTTCTCAGCTGTTTAGCGATCTTCTCGAACTCTACATCAACAGGCCTGGGCTGCGCGTCCTTTGTGGCACGATACCGGTTGTGCTCCAGCTCCGCCTTTGCTCTGGCCTCTTCGGAGGAAACCTTGCCAGCGTGATCGAGCAACTCCCTCCCTGTAGCCTTGAGGAAGTCGTCCAACTTGTCGATCCAGTCCCGCATTGTCATGGGGCGACGCTCGAGAGCTTGAAGCTCGGCGTACTCGATGTAGAGGTTGACGATGCGGTGCAAGACCTGCAACTCGTCCTCGGTAAGGTAGTTCTTGGCTACCGACGCGTCGCCTTTGCGAACGATGCCACCCGGCCTCGTCGTCTGCATTCCCATGAACGGCTTGGTCCCGTCGGCCCGCTCGGCGATGATCTCCGCGGCGGTGTGCCCGTGCGTCGCCCAGTGCATCTTGTTCTGCACGGTAGCAAAAAACTGTTGCGAATACTCGGAGCTGGGCTGGTAGTCGACGCTGGTCGCGTAGATGTCGAGCACCTTCTGGTAGAACCTGCGCTCCGAAGCCCGGATCGCGCGGATCCGCTCGAGCAGCTCGTCGAAGTAGTCCGTCTGACCAGGGCCTGGCGGGTTCTTGAGCCGCTCGTCGTCCATGGTGAAGCCCTTGACGAGGTACTCGCTCAAATGCGCTGTGGCCCACTGGCGAAACTGAGTGCCGCGATGGCTACGCACACGGTAGCCCACCGCTAGGATGACTTCCAGGTTGTAGTGCTCTATCTCGCGCGTAACCTCCCGTTTTCCCTCAGTTCGAACTATTCGATATTTTCGAATAGTTGCCTCCGGCGACAGCTCACCCTCGGCGTAGATGGCCTTCAAATGGTGGTTCACCGTCCCGACTCCGATCTGAAAGAGATCGGCCATCAGCCTCTGCGTCAGCCAGACTGTCTCATCCTCAAACCGGCACTGGATGTGTGTCTGACCGTCCTCGGTCTGGTAGAGGAGCAGCTCGGAGCCTGTGGTGGACTGGTCCTTCATTCCGGACCTTCCTCGGAGGGCTGCGAGACGTCTTGAATGAGCCCCTTTGCGATTTGGTAGGTGTACGACTCAACGAGGAACGCAGAGACCGTCTTCGCCGCGTTCACCACGACACGGGCATGGTGAAGGGCCGGTTTGCGCTCGCGAGCATGGCCATCACTCATCTTGTTCCTGAGTGGCGCGAGACCGTTGGCGATCATCACCAGGCCCCGAATGACGTCCTTGAATCTGTCGTCGAGGTCAGGACGCTGGTCGTCCATACGTAGCAGTTTCGTCACCTGCTTGAACTGCTTGGGCAGGTTCCCCTTGTAGTTGCCCTTGGCGCCAGCGAGCCGCACCTCAAGCTGAGTGAGGATTTCCTCCAGCAACGTCCTCGCGACCGTCACGGCCCCGTCTAGATCCCCAGATGCGATCCGAGAGTCACACTTGTCCGACAGCTCGCGGACGTATTCATCCGACAGCACGTCCGTGGCGTGTGTCGGAGCGGGCAAAGCTACAGCCCCGCTCGCGCGACGTCGCGCCACGAATGTAGGCCTGCCGGAAATAGGCTTCCCCTCGACCAACTCCCAGCCGTCCGCAGAAAGTTGCGCATTGAACGTCGCGACCAGGCCGTTCGCCTCGCTCTTATCGGGGCGGACCGCCGGATGAACCATCTCACAGAGAAAGCGAAGGAAGGATTCGTCACTGGTGCCGATCAGATTCAGCCGACCATCCGTAAAGACCCAATCGTCATCCCAGTCCAGATTGTTCTCGCGGTGCTGCCAGACATCGCTGTACATCGAGTCGAAGCGCCCATCGGTCGAAGGAAGTCTCGAAAGGTCGTAGATACGTTCAAGGAAATCCGGTTCTGTAAACCGCCCAGACCAAGCAACCTGCCCGACCATCAACTCATCGAAGATTGCGCGCCGGGTGATCTCAGTGATGCCTCCATTCTGTTCAAATACGACTCGCCCCTCTGGAGTCATCGCGGTGAGGTGCCCGTCGGCGTAGCTGAATCCGTCTCTTGCCAGACATGCCTTGAGCTGTTCAATAGCACGCTCCGTATCCTCGCGATCAAAGCTCGTGGGAAGGCTCCTCTCCGCCCGCTCGATGATACTCTGGTAGACAGCAAGGAGACGGCGCACATCGTCGGGCTTCGTGAAATCCAACGTGTGGTAGTACTGCTCAACGAATGACCGCCGCTGGCCAGAGAAGTCTGGCTCGTAGCTGTGATCGCGGGCTATGTCCGCGCCGTCGAACTCGATCTCAATTTCCCGCAAGGTCCACCCGACGAGAAACTCGCGGAAGTCGTTGCGCGTCCGCTTGCTGACGAGCTCACGGGTCATGTGGTGGTCTCCACAGGACTCTCTTCCCGTCTTTTCACCATGTCGGAGTCCTCGGCATTGATTCGAATCGGCCCGGTCTACGCATCGTCACGAGCATCCTCGTAGTCCCCAGGTTTGAGACCTGCCTCGTCGGCCATCTCGTGGAGTCGCTTGGCGAGGAATGGCTGCGGCTGACGGTGGCCGTTTTCCCAAACGTTCACCGTGCTGAACGACACTCCGATCTCCCGCGCAAGCTGCTCCTGGGTCAGCCCGCGTCTCGTTCGTAGTGCTTTGACAAGTCTGGAGAAATCTGTGGTCACCATGTGTTTTCGGATCCCCGCACCTGAAGCGATATAACGGACACTATAACGTACGCGATATTGGCGTCAATGCGTGGAAGCCTGTCCGTGCCTCGCCAATCGCGCCAGGGCGGGGGAGCCTTCGCGCCTGGTGTGGGTTTCCAGGGAGAACCGGCCGTAGGTCTTGACGGTGAGCTCGATGCTGGCGGTGTAGACAAGGTCGATCTCGCTGGCCTTGGCCAGTCCCTTGAACTCGTCCCCGAACTTCTTGTCGTTGTCCAGGATCAGGTTGTTCCAGCCCGCGCTGATTGCGAGGGATTGTCCGACATTGGCAGCGGGGGATTTTTGGGCTTGAGGCCGTGGGGGGGGTTCTGTAGCAGTGACCTACCAGGAAATCTCGTCATCGAGAGCGAGGTCTAGCGGTTCTGGCTCGTCGTAGTTAGAGGGTACTGGCTCATCGTCGCGCTGGTTGCCACAGGTCACCGGCGTGGACAATGCCAAAGGAGCGCCGCTCGGCATCGGAGCCCCGGCGAGGCCGACCGCTAATGCCGTGCGCTAACAGCAGGCGGTGCACCGTGGAGCGCTTGAGCTCCTTTCGGCGTACCTTGCCCGCCCGCTCCAGCATGCGGATCAGGCGCCGCACCGACCGCCGGGGATTCTCCCGCTTGGCGGCGATAAGCACCTCGGCCACCTCGGATGCGATGACCCGGCTCTTGCCCCGGTCCTTGCGCACGGCAGGTTTGAGGGCCTCGAGCCCGCCGAGCTGGTAGGCGTAGTACCAGTCCTCCAGCGTCCGCGGCGACAGCCGCACCCAGCTGCCATCGGGATGCTGATAGTGATGCCGGGCCGCCTGCTCGAAGAAGGTGCGCAGATCTCCGTGCTCGCGTCGGGCACTGATCATCGGTCCCAGCACGCTCAGGCGCCAAAGCGCCAACTCGATGCGTTGCTCATCAGTCATGATTCCAGGGTAGAAGAGGGGGTACGCCAAATGTGGAGGGATCGGCGACGCCCGCCCCGGCAATGAGCACCGAGGTCGATTTTCCCGGGAGTTACATGAGACGCACCCCCGGCACCAGGCGGTGCACGAGCGCCGCCAGTGTCGCCATGCCCCGCTGCCAGGCGGCCAGCAGGGTCCCTCGCGTGGCATCCAGCCCCACCCGTCCAGCCAGGGCTTCCCAGCGGGGCTCGTCGCTGCTGGCCAGCACGCTCACCAACCGGCGGGCCGAGCAGCGTAGCCGCCGGCGCCAACGCTGCACGGTCCGAGCCGGGACCTGGGGCTGCGCCGGCGAGCGTGTGCCCGTCACCGTGGACTCCACCACCTCCCAGCTCCGGTGAAGACACCGGGCCAGGAACGCCGGGAGCACCTGCCAGATGGCGCCGCAGTCCGGCGAGGCACAGCTGTAGCGCCGGATCCAGGTCACTGGGTGCTCGGGATCTTCCTTGGGCCGACGCTCGCGGAAATCATGGGCGTGCAGCACGCAGCAAAGGCAACGATGGCAACGAGCGGGGCGATAGCCATCCGGATCCAGGAGACGGCGCTCATGGGTCGCGAAATCAACGACGTCCTCCGCGATCAGCGTACCGCCCTTTTGGCTGGACGGGTACGGCCTTTCGAGGCACCTTGCTGGCGGAGGAGGGCTCATCGTGGGCATGGGACACCTCCGGTGTATACAACCAAACGGTGCCCCACCTCCTCCACCTTCTCAAGCTGTGATGTGGCTTCAACGGCAGCGAGACATCCCGATCTCACGGCGGGGAGTGAAGACGATGATGCCCTCAGCTTCCCGGCGGCAAACCGGGACGGAAGCGCCGATGGCCCCCGAGCCTATACGGAACGGCACA
>Ga0272441_10013444_pt1 | contig 11769 bp, 12 predicted proteins | sample SSMProp6N_FD_193582 | JGI IMG/M metagenome (GOLD analysis project Ga0272441, IMG submission 193582) | Marine sediment archaeal communities from Little Sippewissett salt marsh, Falmouth, MA, United States - SSM-Prop-6N | ecosystem: Environmental > Aquatic > Marine > Wetlands > Sediment ...
GCATCGCCGATCATAAGCATCTTCTCCCCCGGGTATCTTCCTCCGGAGGCTAAAGTCAGATGCTCCTGCTTGCTGCCCAGCTCCTGGCCGGCGATGAGCCGCACGTGCCCGGCAAGGTCGGCCTGCGCCCACTCCCGCTGCAATGCCTCCCCGGGGGTGGCGGATACCACGATGACATCCGCCCTCTGTGCCATCTTTCCCAACGCTTCCCGAACCCCCGGAAAGCTCTGGAGGTCCACCACTGTTTCGGCTATGGTGCTGTTCACCGCCTCGGACCACTTGAGGGTCTGGATGAGATCCGGCTCCGGATTACTGTCGATCTCCCGCCTCAGGGCCGGATTGCCCAGAGCTTCGGTCCGGGACACCCATTCGCGCAGCGCCGGCACCTCCGGAATCCGGGCTGCGCTCCTGCGAACCTCCGGCCGCTCCCGCAGCAGATCGAACACCCGCAGCAGTGCGGGAAAACGGTTCTCCCCCCGCCACCGGGAGTAGAGATTGACGAACTCCGCCGCCTCCCGGGCGTACTTGCTGATCGACTGCAGCTTCCAGTGCTTGATCGTGTTGGGGATGAAGCACTCCTTGTGCTTCAGCTCCATGCTCGGGAAGGCGCATCCGTCCGAATCGATTCCGACAAAGAACTCACCCTGGGCCTGCAGGTTTTTCAGCTGCTCTTTGGTCATGCGCAATTGAACCGGAGTTCGCCTCTATATGTTGTCGATCAGATAGCCGCCATCCACCGCCAGGCTGATGCCGGTGACGAAACCGGAAGCCCTGGGACTGGCCAGGCACAGCAGGGCACCGGCCAGCTCATCGGTTTCGCCGAAACGGCCGTAGGGTGTGTGGGCGATAATCGCCCTGCCCCTCTCCGTCAGTTCCCCGGTTTTCTCATCGTACAACAATGCCCTGTTCTGCTTGCCCACGAAAAACCCCGGGGCGATGGCATTGACCCGGATTCCGTGGGGGGCGAACTCCTTGGCCGAAGCCTGGGTCAGATTGAGCACGGCGGCCTTGGCCGCGTCGTAGGCCCAGACTCCGGACAGAGGTACGTAGGAAGCCATGGAGGTCATATTGATCACGGCTCCCTCGATTTTGTTCCCGATCCAATAGGAGGCAAAGACCTTGGTGGGCACCATCAGCCCGGCAACCAGGTTGAGCTTGAGCACGAACTCGAAGGTCTCCATGTCTTGATCCACGAAGGCACTCTTGCCCCGGTTGCCCCCGACGCCGTTGACGAGCAGATTGGGTGCGCCGAAGCTCTTCTCCGTGTTCTCCAGGGCCGCCCGCACGGCTTGCTCACTTCCCGTGTCGACCTCATGGCCGAACAGCCGGTCCCCCGCCCCGTCGATCTCGCCTTTCAATCGGGCGATCGCCGCGTCGATCGTGCTCTGGTGATGTCCCCAGAGCGCTACTTTTGCTCCGGCTTTCAGAAGAGCTGCAGCCAACGCTCCGGCGATGGCGCCGGCTCCACCGGTGATCACGGCCACCGTACCGGACAGTCCGAACATCTCTTCCAGATATCGATTTACGTCGCTCATCTTCTGTTCTCCTCAGATCTTGGTCCACTCGGTATGAAAGGTGCCTTCCCTGTCCACCCTCTGGTAGGTATGGGCACCGAAGTAGTCGCGCTGGGCCTGGATCATGTTCGCCCAGAGACGCTCGTTGCGGAAGGCGTCGTAATAGGTGATGGCAGAGGAAAATCCCGGAATCGGAACACCCATTTGAATGGCCGTGGAAACAACCTGGCGCCACCGGTCTTGGTTGTTCTGCACGATCTCGGAGAAGTAGGGATCCATCAGCAGGTTCCGCAATTCCGGATTTCGATCGTAAGCTTCCTTGATCTTGCCCAGGAACTTGGCCCGGATGATGCAGCCTCCCCGCCAGATCATGGCGATCTCCCCCAGCTTCAGCTCCCAGCCGTACTCCTCAGCCGCCTCCTGCATCAGCGAGAAGCCCTGAGCATAGGAGCAGATCTTCGAGGCGTACAGGGCCTGCCGGATCGACTCGATGAACTCCTCCTTATCCCCGTGAAAAGCCATCTTCGGTCCGGAGAGCACGGAGGCCGCCTCCATCCGCTGCTCCTTCACAGCGGAAATGCAGCGGGCAAAGACCGCCTCGGCCACCGTGGGGGTGGAGATCCCCAGATCCAGGGCCGACTGGCTGGTCCACTTGCCCGTGCCCTTCTGTCCCGCCTTGTCCAGGATCATCTCCACCAGGGGCTGTCCCGTCTCGGGATCGGTCTTGGAGAGGATATCCGTGGTGATCTCGATCAGATAGGAGTCCAGCTCGCCCTTGTTCCACTCGGCGAAGGTGCGGTGCATCTCCTCGTGGCTCATCCCCAGGGCGTCTTTCATCAGCATGTACGCTTCCCCGATGAGCTGCATGTCCCCGTATTCGATCCCGTTGTGTACCATCTTCACGTAGTGCCCGGCCCCGTCGGCGCCGATGTAGGTGCAGCAGGGCTCCCCATCCACTCTGGCAGCGATGTCGAGAAAGATCTTGCCGACCTGTTCGTAGGCCTCCCGGGTACCCCCGGGCATGATGCTGGGCCCGTTCAGGGCGCCCTCCTCCCCACCTGACACGCCGGTGCCGATGTAGCGAAGACCCTTGGACTCCAGTTCCCGGGTTCTGCGAATCGTGTCCTGGAAGAAGGAGTTGCCGCCGTCGATGAGGATGTCTCCCTTTTCCAGATACGGCTCGAGCTGCTCGATCACCTGGTCTACCGGTTTTCCCGCCTTCACCATGACCATAATGGCCCGCGGTTTTTTATGCGCCCCAAGGAACTCCTCGATATCGTAGCCGGCAACGATCTTCCTGCCGGCGGCCCTCTGCTCCATGAACTCCCGCGTGCGTTCCGCGGTACGGTTGTACACCGCTACCGTGTATCCCCGGCTCTCCATGTTGAGCACGAGGTTTTGGCCCATTACGGCCAATCCGACCAGTCCTATGTCCGCTTGCATCCGCTTACCCTCCTTGAACTCAAGATTCGTTCACTTTCAGCGCAGGCTCCGCATCGGCGACTACCAGCTCTATGCCCAGGGCCGCAACTTTTTCCCTCTCGGCAAACGCGGAATCAGTTACCAGGACGTCGATATCCTCGGCCCGGGCGAAAACGCTGAAGGCCGTGCTGCCGTACTTGGAATGATCGACCAGCATCACCGCTCTTCGGGAGGCCCGAATCACCGAGCTCTTCAACTGACTCTCGATCACATTCTGAGAGGAGAAAACCCCGTCCCGGGAGAACCCTGTGGTGCCCATGAAACAGGTGTCTATCTGGACGCTCCGGATCGTCTCAAGTGCGCCCGGTCCGATGAAGGAGCAGGCTTCCGGGCGGAAGCTGCCGCCCGTGGAGAACAGGGAGATGCCCGGTGAATCCACAAGTTCGAGTATGGCATCGAGGGAGTTGGTGACAACCCGCAGCTCCATTCCCCGGATCGTCCGGGCCAGGGCTGCACAGGTGCTCCCCGCATCGATGAATACCGTCTCCCCGGATCGGATCAGCTCCCTCGCTTTCCGGGCTATCGCCGTCTTCTCCGCCGTGTGCTCCACCTGACGGACCGCGATGGTACGCAGACGACCCTCATCTTCGGCCAGCATCGCCCCACCGTGCATACGGACCAGCTTGCCCCGCTCCTCGAGAAAGCTCAAGTCCTTTCGAATGGTCACCTCCGAAACGCCGAACCTTTGGGTCAGGTCCTGGACGCTGACCTTCTTCAGGCGGTCGAGGATCTTGAGGATCGCCTCGTAGCGTTCGTTTTGGCAGATTTCCTGGTCCATCGAAGCTTACTTTCGTTTACTTTCTAATTTCGAACTTTAATGAAAGTTCTGGGACTTGTCAAGAAGACTGCGGGGAAAGGCTGTAGGGGGAAAGGCAGCCAGAACGATCCGGACAGATGCCCGAGCGTGCCCCCCCATTGACCCGGCCCCGGGATGCGGGCTTAAATGGTTCTATGACCGAAGTATTAGCCCAGAAAGACGCGTATCTCAAAGTTTTCGAGGCCACGATCACCTCCGTCATGCCGCAGGAGACGGGCAATCCCAAGGATCCGTCGTCCAGGGCGATCGCCCTGGACAGGACCGCTTTCTTTCCCGGAGGCGGGGGACAGCCCCACGATCTCGGCTGGATCGCCGATATCCCCGTGATCCGGGTGAAGCGACAGGGGGAGTGGATCTGGCACTGGCTGGAAGCCGAGTCCTCTGCCGGCGGTCCGGAAGAGGGGACGAAGGTCCAGGGGCGGATCGACTGGCAGCGCCGTTACCGGCTGATGCGCACCCACACGGCCTTTCATATTCTCTGCGGCGTGGTCTGGCGGGACTATCAGGCCCAGGTCACCGGGGGAAACATGGAAGAGCTTCACGGACGGATGGATTTCGAGTTCGAAACCCTCCGGGGGGAGCTGGTGCACGAGATCGAGGAGAAGATCAACGCCGAGGTCGATGCGGCCCGTCCCGTGCAGGTCCGTTTCCTTCCCCGGGAGGAGGCTTTCAAGATTCCCGACCTGATTCGCACCAAGATCAACCTCCTGCCCCCCCAGATCCAGGAGGTACGGATCGTGAAGATCGAAGGCCTGGACCTGCAGGCCGACGGCGGCACCCATGTGGCCAATACCAGTGAGGTGGGCAGGATCCGCATCAGCGGCTATAAGAGCAAGGGACGGATCAACAAACGGATCGAGCTGACTCTGGAATCCTGATCCCCCCAACATCCAGCCCGGCCTCTACCGCAGTTTGTCGATGTAAACGAGCTCCGTTGCCTGCAGCCTCGCGATCAGGGTCTCAGGGCACTGTTCGACAACCAGGACATCCCGGTGGGCGCTTTTGAGGAACCCCTCTGCCACGACCTTCTCCAGGAACCCCAGGAGCTCATCGAAATATCCCCGGATGTTGAGCAACCCGATCGGTTTGAGATGAATGCCCAGCTGATACCAGGTGAAGACCTCGAAGAACTCTTCGATCGTTCCGATACCCCCGGGCAATACGACGAAGGCGTCGCTCAGATCGTACATCAGGGCCTTGCGTTCGTGCATGTTTTCCACGACGTGCAGCCGGGTCAGTTGCAGCGCCTCCACCATCTCGTGGATTCGCCTGGGAATGACCCCGATCGCCTCCCCGCCGCCGGCGAGCACGGAGCGGGCCAACTCTCCCATCAGGCCTACGCTTCCTCCGCCGTAGATGAGAGTCAGATGGTTTTCGGCGAAAACAGCGCCCAGGGCCCGGGCAGCTCTGCGGTACTCCGGATTCGCCCCGGAACTGGAGCCGCAGAAGACTCCGATCTGTTTCAGGGGATTGTTCATCGCTGTCAACCTTAGTACGGGAACTCCGCGGGTGTCGAGCCCGGCGGCGTCTAGGGCCGGCTACAGCGGCTCTTGTAATGTTGGCGATTGCTGATAGAATAGCGCCAGGAAGGTAAAATGGAACGCTACGAAAAATTGTTCGACGCGGTGGGGTGGCTTGGTTTCGCCCTGTTGACTCCGGTTGCCCTGTACCTCTTCGGTGTACAACCCGTGGTCGAAGTCATGGATACGAAACTCGGATTCGCCGGGCGACCCGAGTTTTGGGTTTTGCTCAGCTTCGCACTCGTGCTGTTGAGGATCTTCTTCGGGGGCGAGCATATCATCCTTCCCCTTTTCTTGGGTTTTGCCGGAGGCTTTTTCCTCCTCTCCCTGGTAGCCAGAATCGGGTTCATGGGCTGGTTCTGGCGGCCGGCAACCGGTCAGTTCTTCTTCCAGAACGACAGGCTCACCTTCGTGGTCGGGGCTGCGGTGCTGTTCTTCGGATTGATCTTCAGCTACTTCCGAAGGATTAGCCTGCTCCTCCAGCTTCTGATCCTGGTCCTTCTGCCCATGCTCATCCTCCTTGCCGTCAACGCCCTGACCCTGATCTAGCCGTGGTCTGGCAGCGATCATGCGCGTAGCGGTAACAGCTGACCTGCATCTCCGGGAATCCAATCCGGAACGGTTGGAAAACCTGGAGGTCCTCATCCGGCAGCTGCTGTCTGCAGGGATCCGGCAGCTCATCATCGCCGGTGATCTGTTCGACAGCGCCGACGGCAGCTATACCCGCGTCGATGCCCTGGCGAAAGCCGCCCCGGAGATCCAATTTACGATCATTATGGGAAATCACGATCCGGATCTGCGGCAGGAGTTGTTCACCGCTGAGAATATCGAGATCATCCAGAAGCCGACTTTGAAGCGTATCGACAAGCGTCTGTTTCTGTTCCTGCCCTACCGGGAGGGCTCCACAATGGGAGAAGCGATCGCCGATCTCCCGGGCTCCGAGCAACTGCGCTCTCAGCCTTGGATCCTCATTTCTCACGGAGATTTCCCCGCCCCCCGGCCTGCGGACAGCGGTCGGGAAAGCGGCTACTTTCCCCTGACCCGGGAGGATTTGGCGCGCTTCAAGCCCGTCAAGGTGATCCTGGGCCATATCCACGCGCCCAACAGTACGAGCGCGGAGGTTGTCTATCCCGGCTCGCCCTATCCGGTCACAGCCGATGAATACGGACAGCGCCGGGTCCTTCTCCTGGAAACCAAATCCGCCTCGGTCGCCGAACTGGCCCTTACCCATCCTCCGCTGCGGATCCGGGCCGAGGTATTCTTGATCCCCGACGGACGGGAGCAACAGCAGATACGTGAGCAGCTTCAGTCGGCTCTCACCGAACGGGATTTTCCCGAAAATCTCGTTGTGCAGGTTGTTCTCAAGGGCTACAGCGCTTCCCGGCCCCAGGCAAAAACGTTGGTGGAGTCCTTCCTTTCCGAACAGGAAATTGCCTGCGCCGGGATCGATCTGGAGTCCCTGAAGGTCAACGACAGGGAGAACCTGGCCGTTCTGGCCGACGCGGTCCGCCGGCAAATCGCCGCGCTGCAGCTCGAGTACGAAGAGGCGGAGGAGCTGCGGCAGGCGGTGCTGGAAAAAGCCCTCGAAATCGTGTACGGAGCCTGACAGAGGGTGAACGCAGATTCCGGCAAGGTACACCTGCACAGCATCGAGATCAACTCCGCCGGCCCGATCACCAGCTTTCAGACGGAACTCTCGCCCCTGACTCTGGTCTACGCCCTGAACGAACGCGGCAAAACCACGATCGTCGAAAACCTGGTGGCCTGTCTGTTCACTCAGCGCAAAGACGGTATGCAGCTGCGTCGGGATTTCATCGGCGCCGCCCGGGTAACGGTCCGGGGAATCTCGAAAAAGCCCGTCGTATTCAGCTCCCACGCCGGCAAGAAGAGAAAAATCGACGATCTGATCGAAACCCTGCAGTGGCCCCTGCCGCCGAGCCTGTTCGATCTGCTGGTCGTGAAGGGTGCGGAGCTTGAAATCCTCAGGCAGCAGGGAGGGCTGACCCGCAGCTACCTCAAGTCCCTGATGACCCGGGAGAGGTTGTACGAAACCCTGCAGGAGAGGCTTCCCGGCGAGATCGGCTACACGGAGTTCGAGAGGGGCGTCCTTATCCCGAAGCGGCGCATCGGAGCGTACAAGACCTATGAGGGGTTTCAATCCCGCCTCTCCTCCCTGGAGACGATCGCCCAGCAGTTCTACAGCTCCCTTTCCCGAACCGAGCTGCTGGCCGGCCTCTCCCGCCGAGGCGCCCTGAAGCGGGAACAGGAGCAACTCCAGCTTGCTAAAAGGCACAGCGCTTATCTGCTGCACCGCTCAACGGTTAGGCTTGCAGCGGAACTGGATCGTTTCGACGAACAGCAAGCCGAGGATCTGGCGGACACGGTCAAGGAAGCCCTTCGCATCAAGGCCGAGCTTGCCGAGATCGAGCAGGAGAGTCACCGGCGGGAACAAACCGCTGAGGACCTGCGCTGGCTGGAGGAGGTGCGCCGGCGCTACCAGCAGGTCTCGGGCAGCCGAAAAAATGCGCTCCAGGCGATCTCCTTTCTGGCCGCCGGGTTGACGCTTCTGGGCACGCTGGCTGCCTACTTCTTCATTCCTACGCTCCTTCCACCCTTGCTGATCGGCACACTCCTGTGCTTTTGCCTTACCCTGCTGTCCACCTTCGTTTTGCGCAGGGGAGGCAGCCCCGAAGCCCTTCGTTCTGAAATACGGGAGCTTCGAGCTGCCTTCGGCAAACGCTTCGGCACACCCCTCTCTACCTCTGCGGACTTCGATCTGGTTAAAAGCAGGCTGGATCGGGAAATGGGCAAGGCGGAGGGAACGGAGAAAAGGTACAGCAGCGCCAGAGGAGCTCTCCAGAAGCTGCAGCAGCGCATCGGTGAGCTTCTGCGGGGGGCGGACCGGATCCAGGTCCCGGATGCACAGTGGGAACAACTGGCACAGGAGCTGAAAAACAAGACCCGCCAGCTGCGGATCGACTACAACCTAGCCAAACAGCGGCTGGGCGATCTGGGCGTGGATGAAGTCGACTATCTGGAACAGGCGGCGACGGTGACCTACTCCCGCCGGAGGGAGGAGGAGATCGCCGGAGAGCTGGAACAGCTCGGATCGGCGATCCGGGAGCAGCAGGAAAGAGGCCGGGAACTGCGGGAGCAGTTGATCGAGCACGTCGGCCGGGAAACGGCTCTCTCCGAGAGCATCGAGGTGCTGGCAGGAGCGATCGAGGAGAAGAAACAGGAGTACCGGCGGCAGCTGCGGGAAACTCTGGCACAGATGATCGCCGGTCATGTCCTGAATGACGTTCTCGAGAGCTTTCGCAAGCTCGAGGACAGGCAGCTGCAATCCGCGCTGAACGATCCCCGGATCACGGAGCTGATCAAGAAGTTCTCCGCCGGCAGATACGAGGCGGCTTCCCTGGAGGAGGACGGGCTTCTCATAGAGAACGAAACCGAGAGCTACGCCTTACAGCAGATGAGCAGCGGCGCCAGGGAACAGGTGCTGCTGGCTCTACGGATGGGGCTGGCCTCGGTTCTGTGCGGGAGAAAGAACCTGTTTCTGATCCTGGATGACGCTTTTCAATACTCGGACTGGCAGCGGCGGGAGCAGCTGGTACGGCAGGCCGTACAGATCGTGCAATCCGGCTGGCAGGTGATCTACCTCACGATGGACGATGATATCCGGGATCGCTTCCGCAGGGCCGCCGAAGCCCTGGAGAAGGGGATGTTCCGGCTGATCGAGCTGTGATCAGGGTATGCAGAAGTGATCGGAGCGCAGATCCGTAATAAAACCGTGAGCCGGTGCTGTATTGAGAGCCCACACCGTTTCTCCGGCTTCTACACCTGCTCTGGCCAGGGCGTCATCAAAGCTCAAACTCGATCCCGGCAAAAAGGCCACACTGTCCTGGGTCCACATATCCGTGATCTCTTCGATTTCTTCATCTTTTGCTCCGTTCCTGTAGACGGCGTAGCGAGGCAGATCTGTTCTCAAATCCGCGCCCGGAGCCGAAACACGCGTTCGGGGTCTCCCGGATCCGTGACTTCAATGACCGGACAGGCCTTGGCGTTGCGCTGGCAGTACACCAGGAAATCGTACGCATCGGCACGAGGCAATACGACGAGATTGGACTGCACAAAACCCTTTACCCTGTGAACCGTAGGACCGGTCCAGCGGCCCTCTCTCATTTCCAAACGCGCCTTCTGCGCCTCTGTCATTGTCTGATCGATCATTGCTTTTTATCCTTCAAAAGAGGCCGCAGGCAGTTTGCGGTTGATCTCATCCAATCGATAGCCGAATCCCGATCCTTCCAGAGTGGAAAGATCGATCGAACCGTTCCGTCTCCTGTACAGGCCCGGGTGAACCGCCGCCTCCGGCAACGACGCCTCGGGATAGAATTGAGAACCGTTGGTCTCCACTCCCATGATCGTTCCGGCATGCGCGGCCAGCAGGGCATGAGGGATCATAGCCAGCATCGGGTTCGTCAGATCCTGAACCATCAGGGTCATGCCGTGAGCCTTCGCCCAGCACAGGCTCAAGATAGCACCGGTCTGGGTCTTACAGGTTTTGAGGGCAACCCCGGTCCATCCCAGGGATCGTCCCAGGCGAACCAGTTGCCAGTCATGGGCACTCTCATCCATGAACAGAGGTTTCCGGGCACTGACGCTGTGCACATCGATCTGATCTTTCTCCAGGTCGTAGGGGAAGGGCTGCTCCACGTAGAGTATCATCTGGTAGATTCTCGGTTGCTCATCCCGGAGCTTGTCGAGAATCTGGGTCACATAGGCCGGATCCTCCACCGTGCAGTTGAAGTCCGCCGTCAGCCAAACGACCTCCATATTCATGGCAATCTGGCCCACGACGACCAGACGATTGTAGTCCCACTCGATGTCATCGCCCCGAAGCTTGACTTTCAGGCAGCTCAACTCGTCTCTTTTTATCCAATCCGGGAGCAGCACGGGGTATCCGTCATCCGGCTCAACACCCGTGAGCTCCTCTTCACTCAGAAGGTCCTTTCCTCCGACCAGATGCCACGCCGGGATTCGGACAGGCATCGGCTGAACAAGGAAATCATCCGGAAAAAAACCATGGAAACCGATCTTCGAACCTTCCGCGGCAGTTAAGTAGGTGCTGAGATCCCGATTCATAAAAGGATCACGGTACGTATCATATACGGGCAGGTTGTGGATGTTGCCGTAAGCGTCGTGCAGCGCGACATCGAAGGCGGAGCAGCACACCAGAGCAGCCAGCCACGGCATGACTTCCTGATCCGGGCTTTTTTCCCGAAGCTTCTCGTTGTAGCGGCCGAGCAAATCCGGCAGCAGATCCTGCTGGAAGGAATGTCCGATCTCCAGGGGATGGCCGGAAACGTCGAAATCCCGCCATGCCCGGGCCAGAGACAGGGTAAACTCCTTTACGTACGCCAGCCGTTCTGCAAAGGGAATCGAGCTCACCCAAAACCACTGGGCCATGAGGGGCGTTTCTCCCCAGCCCCAGGCGAAACGTCCCTCCTCGTCCTCTACCCGCACCGCTGCCCGAGCACAGGTGACATTCGTGGTAATCTCCGGACCGAATTTGAGAGGGACCCGCATGGTCACGGGCAGGAAGTACAGCTTGACGCCGTTTACCTTCACGTCATAATTGTCGCTCATCTGTTATCCTCCCTATCGCCCAGAACAGAGGGCGGGTGACCGTTACCGCCGATAATACGCTTTATCTCCAGAGTCAGCTTGAGCCGTTCGATCAGCTTTTCCAGCGCCGGTACGGCTTTGCTGAGACGCTCCCGGGTGGAGGTCATCTCCGAAAACGCCTGTTTCTCCTCCAGGGAGAATCCCTGACTGCCGGCCAGGACAAAGGAGATCTCCTGCAGTTCCATGGCTCCGGAACCGTCGTGGGTCGCCGTCGAACCCAGAAGCCGTGACAGCTCGTCGTGCAGGATCAATCCCTTGAGGGCCAATTCCCTGTCCCGATCCCCCAGCTCCTCCTCCTCGTCGTCGAAAAACTCCACCCAGCCCTGGAGGTAGGGTTTGCTCTCGTCCTGTTCGGAAATCACGAATCTTCGCTCCCCGACTGTCATGATATCGAGTCTTCCGTCGTCGTAGCGTTTCAATACGTCGGTGACCCGGGCGGTACAGCCTACGGACTTGATTTGGGATCCGGTGTAGGCGACCATTCCGAACACCTCGTCCCGCTCCAGACACTCCCCGATCATCTGCTTGTAGCGTTCTTCGAAAATATGCAGGGGCAGAGGCAGTCCGGGCAGGAGCACCGCTCCGAGGGGAAAGAGGGGTATCAGTGTTTTATCAGGCATCTGCGCCTCCCAGAAAATCGGTACGTTAAAAGATAGCAATTTTAAACGGAAAAGGGGAATCGATGGGTTCGAGCTTTCGAGCCTGAAGGGAAGGTTTCAGCCCGCGTCCGCGGAGGATCTGCGGTTGATCG
>Ga0272441_10013445_pt1 | contig 11767 bp, 4 predicted proteins | sample SSMProp6N_FD_193582 | JGI IMG/M metagenome (GOLD analysis project Ga0272441, IMG submission 193582) | Marine sediment archaeal communities from Little Sippewissett salt marsh, Falmouth, MA, United States - SSM-Prop-6N | ecosystem: Environmental > Aquatic > Marine > Wetlands > Sediment ...
TGCCAACTGGTCAGCATGCCCACCTTGTGCAGGTATGGGTTGAAGACGAGGGTTATGATCGCCGACAGCATGCCCCCCATGACGGCCCAGAAGGGCACGACAAAGCCCGCGCCAATGGCTCCCAGGTCCGTGACGAAGCCCGTGGGAACGGCGGGCAGTATCTGCTCGGTGTTGCGGGTCAGGTCAACCCATGGAATGGGCAGCAACTGTAGCGGCTTGCTCATGATGGCGCCGGTGAAAGTGGGGATGCCCACGTAGAATGCGCCGAACACCAGACCGACCATTGCACCGATGGAGAAGGTGCGCCAGCGCCATGTCTCTTCCTTGCTGGAGGCCTCGGCCAGGGCTGTGGCGCCCTGGGCCGTGATAGCGGCGAAGGGGAAGGGCAGTCGCTGGTAGTCGGAGGTGACGCGGAACAGGATGTAGCCCAGACCGAACCAGTTCATGCGGCCCAGTATGGTCCCCAAGAGCAGGATGAAGCTGGGCAGGATCCAGTCCTGATGCAGGAAAGTCCGGTGCAGGATGGCCGGTGAGTTGGCGTGTGGCACGACCCATGCCGGCACCTCGGCCGCGATGCCCATGCCCTTGGCCGCCGGAGACCGCACGAAGTACTGGTCAAACATCTTGCTCGCGAAAGCGCCACCCGCAAGCTGAAGCCCACCATGGGAGCTTGCCAGCGCGGCCGCGATGTAGAAGAGGATGTAGACCTCCTGGCGCTTGAGAGTAACGAAAGAGCGCCGAGCCACCTCTGTGAACAGGATGATGGTTGTCCACTCTGCGGCCGGGCCCAAGGAGCGCCCCGCGACCAGGCCAAGGTAGATCGCGCCGGGCATCATCACGAAGCCCACGAACAGGGCTCCGATAACGGCCTTGATATCGAAACCCTCCTCATAGGATTCCGGCGTGTCCATCAGGCCTCGGTACAACTCAAGCTCTGGATCGTGATGTACCACTTGGCACCTCCGGCGCGTATGCAGCGCTGTCTCGCAAGCAAGTCGTCATCGCCCGACCCCGGCTCCGGCGCCGGGCACAGGGCCTACTCGTCTTCCTCGTACTCCCCGGCCAGGATCTTCAACCCGCGCTGCCCGTACTCGCCTTTCAGCCCTGTGGGGAACGTGCGCCACAGCAAGTATTGCTTGCGCAGCATGTTGATGAAGTTCCGTGTCACCCGGATCCAGGATGACTCATCGCCACTTTCCCGGGCGATGACTGCCCTGATCTGGAAGACCTCTTCGTCCTCGGTGGGCACCGTCTGCAGCCTCAGCTTCTCGGACACGCCCAGGTCGTACGGGGCCAGCCACACCATCACGCTCAACTCGTAGCCCTCCCCCAACTCATGCTGCGCGGTGCCAAGATCGATATCCGCTGTGGAGAAGTGCCCCAGCGAGTAGTCGGCGTGCGCCGCCAGGTACTCACGCAAGAACACGTTCACCCCCAACGCCTGATCGCCCGTCACCGTGAAGGGCAGGTCCATCTCGAGCTGATCGTTCTCAGGCTCCGGCAGCGTCCATCGCCGCTCAATGCCCGGCATGGCCATCTGCGACGCTCGCCTGGCCGGGTAAATCACCGACGCCAGCACCGTGACCATGATGATAGCCGTGGACGAGACCGCCGACAGTGACGAGTAGTTCAGGTTCAGACCGGTCAGCAGGTTGAAGGTCAACAGGATCTTCGCCATGACCTGACCGACGAGGTATCCGGCAATGGCCCCCAGGATTGCGTACACGCTGGCCTCCGCAATGAACAGGGCGGCAATGTGGGTGGGCGCAAGCCCCAGAGAGCTGTAGATGTAGATTTCGCGCACCCGCTCGTATACCGACCCGAGCATGGTGTTCAGAACGATCGCGGCAGCGATGAGGATCGGGATCACGAGATTAGAGGCGCCCTGGAAGCTCGTGGCACCAACCGCACTGCACAGGAAGGTCTCCTTGTTGATGCCCGCGTACAGGTTGAGCTCGACACGCTGCATCAGGTCGTCCAGGTGCTCGCGCACCTTGTCCGCGTCGTTCACCCCGATGGCCACGGATCGCAGGTTGCCGCCGGCGTTGATCACGAAATCATAAGGGACGAACAGCACGCTGTCCGGCGCAAGATGGATGTACTCGCGCAATTCGTCTTCGCTCATCTTGTCGCCACGCTGCTGTTGCTGCTGTTGGGCCTGCTGCTCCTGCATCAGCAGGTAGTCCACCGGCGTGATCTGCTCGCCATCGAGGTCCTTGACGTTGTTCTTGAGCTTGTTTGAGCGCAGTATCCCGATGACGCGCAGGCTGGTGCCAAAGACGGACACGGTGGCCGTGCCCACCTGGGATGGCGAAATATCCAGCTTGTCGGCCATGCCCTGGGGGACGATGCAGACGAGGTTGTCGCCCGGGCGGAACCAGCGCTTGTTGTCGCCTTTGAGCCACTCCTGCGGCTGGGTGATCTCCGCTTCCTCCGGCGTCAGCCCGACCATGGCGGTGGCCGAGTACTGGTTGAGCCCGCGGCTGACGTTGACGAAGGACTGGTCGCCCACCTTGCTGGACTGGTACCACGCTCTGGGCGCCACGGGATAGCGGTCGCCGAACTCGTTGCTCATGACGCGCTGCGTCGGTTCGCCGATGGGGGCCCAGGTCTTGTCGCGAATCAGGATCCCATCGTAGGGCGCTTCTTTGGGCAGCCGGATCCGGTTGGTCCGCGTGCCCTCGACCACCGACGTGCACGACAGAACGGTGAAGGTCAGCAGAATGAGCGTGAGGCAGGTAAGCATGGTGCGCGTCTTGCGCCGCCGCAGATTGGCGATGCCCAAGCTAAAGGCCGCGCCCGAGGCGCTCAAGCGCCCCACGTCGGCCGTGCGGATACCCGTCTGTTCGTAGCGCACCTCCTTCATCTGCTCCTCGAACTTCTGCACGATGATCGACACAACAATCATCGTCAGCGCGAGGATGATGAAGGCCAGCAGGATGATCGCCGGCGTGAAGGTGATGGCGAACGCCGGGTGCACCAGGGCGATCAGGACGAAGATCAACATGAAAATCCCGAAGAAGCCTACGATCTGCCAGCGCACGTCAGGCGCGGCGATGAACAAGCGTTCGGCGAAGAACGCGAAGGGCAGAAGCAGAGCCAGGTAGAACAGGATGCCCTTGATGACGTCATCGGCCGTGCCGCGGACGTCGGGGTAGGCCCGAGACTCGAAGCTCCAGGCCGAGCGTGAGGCCGTCAGGAACTTGTCGTACTTGCGCTGATCCAGGTACTTGCCGGCCTCATCGATGTGGACCTTCGCGGTCGCGTGGGCTTTGTCCACCCGATCGTTCGCGATGCCGTGGTCGCGCAGCCGCTGCATTCTCTCGGCGTCCAGTGCCCACATGTTCATCGCGACGCGGAAAGGCGTCGCGTACATCGATGGGTACTTGTCGATAAGATAGCCTTCGCCTTCGTGGTCCCTGGCCGTGGGGTTCACCAGGACGAACCGCAGGCCCAGCACGCTGGCGCCCATCGTGACCTTAAGCTTGGTTCCGCCGGGGGCGAAGATGACCGCGCAGGGCTCATACGCCGAGGTGAACTGCTGAGGCGGCAAAGGCAGGCAGTAGCCGTATTCATACGGCGAGGCGTCGGTGCTGGCGTCGTAGATGTAGATCTCACGCAGCAGCTCGAAGAACCGCTGGTCGATCATATCGAAGATGGCCATCGACTTGCAGCCGAACATGACGCATGTGACCGGCTTGATCTCCTGATCCATGGTCAGGTCGATGGGATACGCCTCATTGCCGTTGACGCCTTTGTCGGGCGCCATCGCCACTTCCCCGTTGAGCTTGTCCAGCAAGTATCCCTCGATGGGTGTCAGGCCGCCCCTGGCCCGCACGTTGGGAAGGCCGACCATATGGATCAGGCCGCCCTTCTCCTTCCACTCCTCGTAGGCCTTGCGCTCCTCCATCCGGTCGGGTTGGTCGGGCGGCAGATCGCACGCGATGTCGAACAACTCCGACCGCACACCCATGGAGGTCTTGGTGCCTGTGCGCGCAACGGCCACGGCGCCCGGCAGCGGCTCGTCGGGGAAGGTCGTCATCTCGGGGTCGAACTCAACCAATCGCCCTTTGACCTCGACGAAGTTGTCGTCAAGCTGCAGGTCGTACAGCTTCTTGGGTTCCTCGATGTTGATCAGGTCGCACATCAAGCAGGCCAGGAAGCGCGTCTGTTCGACCACGTTGGCGAAGTCTACATGCTCGGTGGTGTCCATGGGGGTGTCTACCCATGGGCGGGAATCATTGATCGTGGCAAATCCCAGGCCGGGAATTCCGCCGAGAGTGGCGACCTCATTGGAGAGCGCCAGCTTGCCGGCCATGTACGTCTGCCAGCTCTTGCCCTGGATGGCATTGATCCCGTCGGCAAGCCTGGTCGTCGAGTCGACCCCGAGGGCCTGCCCGATCAACTCACCGTACTCGCGGGCCTTCTTGCCGATGTCCGAAAACTTCCATTGGATGTTCTCAGCGTAGTTGTAGAAGTAGCCTTTGTAAAAGACGCCGAAAGCGTTGTTGTGGCTGGACAGATCGACGGAGAACCACAGGGAGATACCTTCCTGCGAGAAGTCCAGAGAGTCGGTGACCCTGCCGATGCCCTGCTGGACCTGCTCCAGAGCGTCCTGTTTCTGTGCCATGGAGGCCGCGTCGCCCGTCGAACGTGCCTGCTCGACCAGAGACCAGGCCTCGTCGATGGCGCCGTTGATGCCTCCGGTTGCCTGGTCGAACTCGTTGATGAGGCGCTCGCGCTCCGCGAGTTCATCGGGCTTCAATACGCGTTCCGCCAGCTTGCCGCGGTTGGGGTCTTCGACGCGTGCCTTGCGAATGGTCTTCGCGAGGGCCCGCATCTTCTTGCGGGCGATCTTGAGTGACTTCTGTATCCGCCCCAGTGCCCGCACGCGCTCGTCGGTGATCTCTTCCTCAGTCTTCTCGACCCGGCTGCTCTGGTCTTCCTCCCACACGCGGTCGGCGGCTTCCTCGATCTCACGACGAGAGTCGTCGATCAGCTTGAACATCTGGCGCACGCGTTTCTCGCTGCGTCCGCCGCGGATGCGGTTGCGCACGAACCACTTCGAGCCCGAGAGGGCCTGGAAGTGGCCCGAGGTCGCCAGGAAGGTGATGCTGCGCTTCGGCTTCTGGTCGAGGATGGCCTTGATCAACTCGTACATCGCGGCCATGCTGCAGGCATTCTCAGCGCCGGGGGAGTTGGTCGGAGCCACAGACATCGAGTCGTAGTACGATTGAACGACGACCTGCTGCTTGTTAAGTCGCGGGTGGTCCTCGGAGCCCTTCACACGCGCGACGACGTTCTTGCCCGTGACCTTCTGCCACTGCATGTCGCACTTCAGCGTGACGCTTACCGCGTCCTGAGAATAATCCAGCACCGCCAGGAGATAGTCTGAGACGCCCTTGGGCACCCAGAAGCGCGGCAGGTTGACGGGGATCGAGAGGAACTTCTGCTCCGCTTCGCCCCGAATTGTCTCCTCGGGCTCGATGAACAGCACGGCCTTGGCCCCGAGCAGAGGCGCGTTGAACCAGTCGGCGCCGCAGTTGAAGTCCAGCAGGACAATACCGTTGGAGATGTCCTTGCCATTGAAGGCCCGCAGGGTGCCGTCGCCCGCGTAGACAAGCTCACCCGAGATGCCCTCCGGTGGTGTCTTGGGCGTTCGTACCAGGTTGGGCCACAGGGGCAGGACCGGGAAGCTCTTGCCTCCACCGATGGTGACGCTGGCGGGCCGGCCCTGGGAGTCGGGGGTGACGACCGGCACCACGACGGGAAACTCCTCGATGGTGATGTCCTTGAGGCCCAACTGCCGGAACTTGCGTTCCACTTTCTCGGCGGCCTCGTCGCAGCCCGGGTAGCCGGTCACGCGGGACTTCAGCCGCGCCATATCCTCGACATTCCGTCGAATCTCGACGGCATCGATCAGTGATGCGACGCGCTGATAGTCTGTGTCCGACTTGAGGACGATTTCCTCTTCATCGCCCCGGCCTCGTTGAGCGACAGCGGTTGCCGCGCTCCAGACAAGGCTCAGCGCGATGAGAGTACTTAGTAGCGCCGTAAATCGCCCTGAGGTTCGATACACCAAGAGACAGTCACCGCCTTAGGTCTGCGGCATCGGGCCCGGCACCGTAAAATCGCCTCGGCCGGCCGCATGCACCCAGGTTTGCGAGAGTGGGTCATCGCGAGTATGAGTTCGCTGTTACCGAGCCATCGTGCTGCGCCAAGCAGCACGCCCGTCGGTGTTCCTTTACAGTAAACGCGGCGCGCGACACAGGTCGCCGCGCGCTGCTCAATCTCCCCCGGCCAGACGGCCGGCGCGTCACGAACTGTCGTCTGCTGGGTTTCCGTGTCCCGGCCCGCATGCGCAACGACCCGACATGTCCACGCTGCGCCGGCCGCGGTCGCGCAAGAACTGCAGTTGTGCCCCGCTAGTGCTCTTCGCCGCCGAGGGTCCCGATCTCCAGATCGATGTCCTCGCGCCGCTCGATACGCTCGACCCCGCCGTCGCGGATATGGACGACACGGTCCGACACATCGATCATCTTCAGGTCGTGAGTGGCGGAGATGACCGTCACGCCGCTCTCCACGTTGAGTTCCTTGAGCAAGTCGATGATCTCTTTCCCGGTCTGCAGGTCGAGGTTGCCGGTGGGCTCATCGGCCAGGATGATGGCGGGGCTGTTGGCCAGAGAGCGCGCGACGGCGATGCGCTGCTGCTGACCACCCGAGCATTCGAAGGGCTTGTGGTGCAACCGCTCGCCAAGGCCTACGAGCTCCAGCAGCGTGCGCCCGCGCTCCATCATATCGTCCGTGCTCATGCCGGCGAAAATCATCGGGAGCGTGACGTTCTCCAGCGCCGTCATGACGGGGATGAGGTTGAAGGTTTGGAAGATGTAGCCGATCTTGCGGCAGCGCAACCATGCGAGCTCGAAGGCGTCCAACTGCGCCATGTCGACCTCTTCAATGAAGCAGGTGCCGCTGGTGGGCTTGTCCAGGCCACCCACCATGTTGAACAAGGTGGATTTGCCGGACCCGGAGGGACCCATAATCGACAGGTATTCACCCCGGCGCACATCCAGATCGACGCCGCGCAGAGCGCGCACGATCTGGTCGCCCATGGTGTACTCCTTGACCAGCCCCTTGGTGCGAACGATGTACTCGTGCGTTGTGACCGAGTCGTCGCGGACTAACTCGCCCTTTTTGACCTTCTGCCCCGTCTTGGCCACCGATGCCATGACCTGCGTCAGGTCGGTCTTGCACTTGGGGCACACGGTGATGATCCCGGTGGTCTCTTCCTCGAAGTCGCAGTTCGGGCACTTAATAAGCGCCATCGATAGGCCTCCTGGCACAAGCACGCTGCTTGCCGATTGCTACCGTGACAGCCGGCGTCCCCTCATCCGGCGCCCGGCTCTATACATCAGGTTCGCTGCTGATCTGCATACGCGGCGGGAAAGGCTGTGTCCGCCTGAGCCCGTATCCGCAGATTGGCTGTAGACGGCGAGTGACCCGCTCCCGGTCAATGTGGCACACTGTCGCGGCCTTAAACAAGCCTGTGGGCCGCTTTCGCTAGATCAGATCTCTGTGGCCAGTGCCGCGGCCGGCGGCATGCGTGCGGCCCGCACGGCCGGAGGAATCGCCGCTACGAAGGACAGGATCGTGCCGATGCCCAGAGCGATCAGCATGTACATCAGCATCTGCGGCCAGTCCATTTTGGCCGCCACCGCGTGGTCCTTCAGAACGGTAAGCGCCAGCAACATCACCACGTGCCCTATCAGGACTCCCACAAGCGAACCAAGGAAGCCCAGCACCGCGGTCTCGATAAGAAACAGGCGCACAATGAACACGTCGAGCGCCCCCAGGCATTTCATGGTGCCGATTTCACGGAAGCGCTCAGTGACTGACATCAGCATTGAGTTGGTGATCCCCACGGCGCAAACCAGCAGGGACATAACCACGAGCCAGTTCTGGCGGGCGTAGCTCTGTCGCTGGGCCTCGAGGGCCTCCTGTGCGCCGGGACCGACCATTGCGCCCTCCTGGTCGACCACCGAGCGGGCGGACCGCATCTCATATTTCTGCATTCCATCCTCGGCCACGCGTGTGGTCCACACGGACACGAGGAAGGCGATGCCCAAGATCACGCCGGAGGCCGTGATCGCGGCACGGCCCAGGCGTAGCGTCACGTTGCGGACGCTGATCCGGAACGCGTTACCCCATGGCAACTGAATCTGCCGCTCGATCTTGAGCGGGCCGCCGTCTTCCTGGCCCGCCAACTCCGCGAGTTTCTTCACATCCATCTGCATAATGCGCTCGACTCCACTGTTTAGAAACCGGCGTCTGAGGTAGCTAGAGGGTGGCTAGCAATCGTATCATGGCCCCATGCACACGTCAAGCGTCCAGACCCGCTGCCAGGCGGCCCCGTCGGCACAACCCAAAGGTCTGTCCTTCGGGCTTGGCTGTCGCGCCACGGTGACGCGCCCTCGACCAAATCTGGGGGCATTTCCGCGTGACCTCGGCAGTGACCTTCCCGGCCCGACAAAAATATAGCATTCCCGCATGTGCCCCCGTGGCCGGCTCAGGAGCTTCTCACTCTGGCCACGGCTTCCCGCCATGTCCGCCGTCGTTCCTTCCGCCGTTCGGCGTCGGCGTCAGGTCGGAACAGGTCCGTCTGTGCCCCCTGCTGGCCATCCCATGGCCGGTTCCACAGCCCGATGCCCTGTCCTGCGAGGTAGGCGGCGCCCAGGGCCGTCATCTCCGCGTTGGCGGGCCGGAGCACCGTGACGTTCGCCAGGTCCGCCTGCATCTGCATCAACAAATCGTTGCCGCTGGCCCCGCCATCTACTCGCAACTGCTCGATCTGGGCTCCCTCCGCCCGCATCACGTCGATGACGTCGGCGCTCTGGTGGGCAATGGCTTCCAGCGCCGCCCGTGCGATGTGGCCACGCGTGGCGCCGCGCGTGAGCCCGGTGATGGCCCCCCGGGCGTCGGCGTCCCAGTAAGGAGCCCCCAGTCCCACAAAGGCCGGTACCAGATGCACTCCCGCCGTATCCGGGACAGTGCGGGCAAGGGCCTCCACCTGCTCCGAGCGATCGATGATACCCAGCCCGTCCCGGAGCCATTGCACCACGGCCCCGGCAATGAACACGCTACCCTCCAGCGCGTAGCAGGCGTTGCCGCGTTCATCACAGGCCAGGGTGGTGAGCAATCCCGCGCCGGAGTCCACGCGGTCGGCGCCGGTATTGGCCAGCAGGAAGCACCCGGTGCCGTACGTGTTCTTCGCCTTTCCCGGCCCATGGCAACCCTGACCGAACAGCGCGGCCTGCTGATCTCCCATCACCGCTGTGACGGGTATGCCCTTCGGCAAGCCGTCGCCGCCGGAGGTGATGCCGAACTCAGCGCCGGATGGGAGCACCTCGGGCAGCAGATCAAGAGGCACCCCGAGCAGGTCCGCAAGCTCTCCGCTCCACTGCCGTCGGTCGATGTCCAGCAGCATGGTGCGGGAGGCGTTCGTGTAATCGGTGCAGTGCTTTCCCGTCAACCGGAACACGAGCCAGGCGTCGATGGTACCCGCTACAAGCCGGTCGATCCCGGCCCGCAGGCCTTCGGTGTTGTCCAGCAGCCACGCCAGCTTGGGGCCCGAGAAGTAGGGATCCACGGTGAGGCCGGTCAAGCGGTGGATCCGCTCGGCGGAGTGTTCGCGCAGCCCGTCACACGCCCGGGCCGTGCGTCTACACTGCCAGACGATCGCCGGTGCCACCGGCGCTGCGCTGGTCCGGTCCCAGATGCCCACGGTCTCGCGCTGATTCGTGATCCCGATCGCGGCAATCCGCCGCCATCCTCCGTCCACGGCGGTCATCGCCCCCGAGACCACCATCACAACGCTGCGCCAGATGTCATCCAGGTCGTGCTCGACCCAGCCGGGCCTCGGGTAGTGCTGGGCGAACTCGCATTTCTGCTCGGCGAGGACTCGCCCGTCCGCGCCAACGACCAGACATCGGCTGGATGTTGTGCCCTGGTCGATGGCGAGGATGCAATCGCGCTGCATGGTGTCACCTCTGCGCCCGCCTGTGTGCGAGTGGATCCATCATAGCCCGCCCGGTCGCCGGACCGGATGGCTACTGACCCACTGAGACGCTCACAACGTTGTCGATCCTGTAGGCGGCCGAGCCTTTGCTCTCGTCCTGTGGGAAGCACGTGAAGCGTGTTCCGTCCTCAGCCACTCTGAACCCGGGGTCGCGATCCACCGCGACGAGGCTTCCGCCCTCCGTCGGCTCGATGCTGATGATGGTATGTGCGGTGCTTCGGCCATCACCGTGGGTGATGAGCATCTCGCACCCCGTCATGGCGCCCCCGGCCTCAAGCTTTTCGCCCACCTTGAAGGCGAACCGCCCTGCCGCATCCTCAGGCTCGTGAACCGCCAGCAACTCACCGTTGAGAGAGCCATCGGCGCTGAGGGCAATGTCCGGCAGCTTCAGCGCAGCCCCGCCTACCAGGCAAGCAGCCGTGGGCTTGCCGGACAGTGGGTAGCGGACGATTCCAAAGCGTCCGGCGAAGACCGTCGCGCCGCCATCTGCTGCGCGGATGCCCTCCTGCGCCGCTTCCTCAGTGCATGAGAAGATGATGTCCTTGCCGACGGAATGCTCCACCACCAGGGCGATGGCGCCGGGTGTGGGAGCCAACCCGGGAAGTGGTGTCACGCTGCGGATGAAATCCTCCTGTTGCCAGCCGCGGTGGACGGCGACGAAGGTGCTGGACAACCCCTCGGCTCCCTTGCGGCGCACGGCCAGAATGGGCATCTTGAACTGCTCGAGGTTCGTGTCGTCCTCCTGGGCGCGCCGGACAGAGGGCGCTTGGCCCAGGACGACCTGTGTGCCGGCTGCGCCAAGGATGGTCCCCGTATAGACGGCCGCCGTGTTGTCCGCGAACCGGAAGCTGACATCGAAGGTTTCATCCGTTGACCCCGACCGCAAATCCTGGATGAAGCCGTAGCCCACGTTGCGATTCGGTGGAGCCTTGCCATTGTCGGATTCCCCGAAGCTGGGCAGGGAGAACTCCACGCCCTCGCCGAGCAGGCTGTCGGGCACGGGAGACAGCTCAACGGAGCAGTCGGCCTGCTGGTCGGCATCGGCGCTGCCATGCAGGAAGTAGTCATGGCGCGAGCCTCCGGTGACGCGGAAGACGTCCACCGCGTAGGCCAGGGCCTCGTCCACCTTCACCAGGGCGATCATGCGGCGGTACTGCTCAGTTGTGCCGGGGTAGCCGCCCGCCGCTTCCGCCTCCACCACCTGGGCGGGGCCGGCGTTGGGGGCCCACAGCAGCAGGTTGCAGGTATGGCCGCTGGCGTGCTGCTCACGTTCGTCCACCGCCACGGTGTTATGAGCCGGCGTGCACACATTCCACGCCCGGTACTTGGTGTGGGTATATCCCAGGTCGGGGAGCATCTCGTGACCGTTTGAGAACAGGCTGAAGTGCAGGTTGTCGCGGTGTTGGTGCCCGTAGCCGCCGCTGAAGTGCAGGTGCGCCTGGGTCTGCCGAGTGTCGGCGCCACAGCCCAGCACGGCGTGACCCATCCCCGGCAGAAGCCATGGCTCGGACTGCGCCAAGGGACTCTTTGTCGAGCGGGCCCAGGCGTCGTGACACGGGATGATGTGTCCGTTGGGATACACGAACCGCCGGTTCATGTTCAGCGCGATGTTGGCCAGAGGAGACTGGGCCATCAGGTCAAGATCGTCGTAGCGCGTGTTGTCGATCTGGGAGACGAAGCACTCCGGATCGG
>Ga0272441_10013447_pt1 | contig 11766 bp, 8 predicted proteins | sample SSMProp6N_FD_193582 | JGI IMG/M metagenome (GOLD analysis project Ga0272441, IMG submission 193582) | Marine sediment archaeal communities from Little Sippewissett salt marsh, Falmouth, MA, United States - SSM-Prop-6N | ecosystem: Environmental > Aquatic > Marine > Wetlands > Sediment ...
AGGCGGACGTTCTCTGAGTTTTGTGCCCCTGGGGGAACAGACCCGGGTCGAGCTGTCCTCCTCCTGGAACAGTCCCAGCTTCGACGGCGCCTTTCTTCCGAGCGAACGAAATTTGGGTGAGGAAGGATTCGAGGCCCAATGGTATGTACTGTCGCTGAATCGCGGTTACGGGCAGAGTTGGCTGCGCGGCCAGTTGGAAAGTCACGTATTTCTCGATTCGGTCTTTGGGGTGGAGCTGATGATTCCGGTGGATGCCTATATGAAATCCCTGCGCTCGGTGAAGTACGGGATTCTCTTCGTGCTGCTGCCCTTCCTGATCTTCTTTCTCTTCGAGGTCGCCGGCAGCCGCAGGATTCACCCGTTTCAGTACCTGCTGGTGGGGTTTGCGGTGTGTGTCTTCTACCTTCTGCTGGTATCGGTATCGGAGCATCTCAGTTTCGACTGGACTTACCTGCTGGCCGGTTTAGCCACCACGGCTCTGATTACCGTTTACTCCAGCGCCGTGCTGGCAGCCTGGCGACGAGCCTGGATCATGGCCCTGGTTCTGGCCGCGGGCTACCTTTTTCTCTACGCAGCCCTTAAATCCGAGGACTATGCCCTCTTGATCGGTTCTCTGGGATTGTTCGTGATCCTGGCAGGCGTGATGGTGCTGACCCGCCGCATCGACTGGTACGGCGTGGCACTACGCAAAGAGCGTGCTAGGCACGAACAGCGTACTGGAGGCGGGGAGCGTACAAAGCCCGGAGAGATTATCAATGGCAGGAGCGGAGAACGGAACGAATAGCAGGAACATCCTTCGATTGGGCAACAGACGAGCAGTCGAGCCGAACGGCAGTAGAGTTGACTGCGGGTGTAACGGAACGATGAGATCGGATAGGATAGTCGAATGTCACTCAGGGGCGGCAGGAACAAAATCGGGTCTACCCATCGAACCGAGGAAATCTCGGAAATCCAACCTCCGCGCCCCTCCTGGGAGTTGAGGTTTCTCAAGGGTCTCCTGTTCCTTTACATCCTCTTGGGCCTGCTGATCGCCGGTATCAATTTCGGCTGGGCTCCGAATGCTTCGCCCCGAGCACAGGCCGTGATTCTGGCCCTCTGGCAGTTCTACGAGAATCAATTCAAGACGATCCTCATCATCGTCTGTTCCATTCTGACACTGAGAGTGGTCGGCAAGAGAGAGATTCCCCGGATGAGGCGGTACAATCTGATCGGTTTTGTGTCGGCGGCGTTTGTGATCCATATTCTGGGCCCGTTGGTTAGCGGGAATCCCGATTTGTACTTCGTTGGCATGCCCCTGCCCTGGTCCACCTCGGGTCTGCGCTTGGCCGTGGGCAGCTCCTCGTTCTATCAGGACCAATTGCCTCACTTGGGTGAGGGAGGCATCCGTTCAGCCCTGGTCGTGTTCGCCGCTATCCATGTCGTGGTGCTGGCCGGCACCTTGCTTTTGGGCCGTCGCTGGCAGTGTTCGACCATATGCCTATTCAACGGTTTCGCCTCCGAGGTCTTCGCTCCCGCCTTTCCGCTGTTCGGAAAGAGGAGAAAGCTCGGTAAGGGGACGCTCGGCTTCTTTTCCGTTATGAGGTGGTTGCTTCTCGGAACGAGCCTGATATTCACGGTCTTTTGGCTGGCCGTTTTGGTATTCGACCTCCAGCCGGCGGGAATGCGGCTTCTCGAAACCCTGGAGACCTACAAGTACCTGATCGTCGAACTGCTGCTGGCCATGTTCTTCTGGACGGTACTGATTGGCAGGGGATACTGCTACTACTGCCCGTTGGGGACGGTATTGGGATGGGTAGGAACAGCGGTCGGCCAGAAGATCGTTACCACAAGAGCTAAATGCATCGGCTGCGGGAAATGTGATGCCGCCTGTCCTCTGTCCATTCGCATCAAGGACAGAGCGCTCAAGGGTGAAGCTGTTGTCGATTCGCGCTGCGTGGGATGCGGTCATTGCATCGACGTGTGTCCGGCTCAAACCCTGGGATATTCCACGGGCTTCTTGAGATTAATCGGCAGGGGCTGAGGGTTATTGTCCGCCTTCGGTATTCCTGTTCATCGTTAATCCTTGACAATCTCTATAAAGTAAGCTGTTGTTAGGAAACAGGAGGGAACTATGCGTTTCGGATTGATCGGATACGGCGCCTGGGGCAAGCACCACGCTGCGGCGATTGCCCGGGGTGAGGAAACCGAGTTGATTGCCATTTCCTGTAAGAGTGAAGAAAGCCGGCGGCAGGCCGAAGCCGATCATCCCGGTGTCGAGGTGTATCTGGACTACCGGGAGCTGTTGCGCCGGGAGGATGTGGACGCCGTAGATATCGTGCTTCCGACCTTTCTCCACGCGCAGGCGGGAATCGCGGCCATGGAGGCCGGCAAGCACGTGCTCCTGGAGAAGCCAATGGCCGGTACGATCGAGGAATGCGACAGGCTGTTGGAAGCGGCCCGCAAGAACGATCGGATTCTGACGATCGGTCACGAGTTTCGCGTATCCAAGCAGTGGGGCAAGCTCAGGGAGCTGGTCAGGGCCGGGGAGATCGGCGCCCCTCAGTACGCCATGGTGAGCCTCTTCCGGCATCCGTACCGCCAGGGGGCCGAGCAGTGGCGCTATGACCGTTCCCGGGTCGGATCCTGGATCCTCGAAGAACCGATCCATTTCTTCGACTTGGTGCTCTGGTTTTTCGAGGAGTTGGGCGATCCCCTCTCCATCCGGGCATACGGAAACTCCAAGAACAGAGGCGAGGGTCTGTACGACAACTTCTCCTCGGTGTTGAAGTTCTCCGGGGGAAGCTACGGGGTGATCACCCAAACCCTCAGCGGATTCGAACACCACCTGGTGGTGGAGATCGTGGGTAGCGAAGGAGCGATCCGCTCAGCCTGGTCCGGGGCCATGGACAGAACCCTGGAACCTCAGTTCAGTCTCAAGCTACAACGAAAGGGAAGGGAGAGCGCCGAGGAGGTGCCTGTGGAGATCTCGGGAGAGATGTTCGAGCTTCAGGAGGAGATCAAAAAAGCCGCCGCACTTTTTGCCCGCGGCAAGGCCTTCTACCCTCCCGAGGACGGCCGGAAAGTCGTAATCATCTGCCTGGAAGCCGAGCGATCGTTGAGAGAGAACAGGGAAATATCGCTCAGGTTTTAATCGGCATGTGCGCCCTCTGCACACAGCGGAACGAGAGTGGCGATATAATGTTGATCAAATCCGTTGGTTTTTTCTTGACATGGGAAAATCGAAGAGGGTATTATTTTTTGTCTCTGGGTAACTAACATTTCAAGGAGGTAGGAAATGAGCAAAGCCAAGAAAATGCTCGTGCTGTTCGCTGTTCTGACGTTGCTTTTGGGCGTTCAGAGCCTGTGGGCGGGGGGGCAAACGTCCGGTCCGACGGAGACCTACAACTTCAGGATCGGCCACTCCAACATGGCGGCGGACAACTCCGCCCTTCACGTGACCGCCATGGTTTTCGAAGAGCTGGTGGAGGAGTATTCGGATGGCCGTATCCAGGTGGAGATCTACCCCAATGCCCAGCTGGGGAACGACTCCGAAATGGCGGATTTGGTGGTTTCCGGCGCGCTGGACGGCTTCGTGACCAGTCTCAACCTGGTTACCCAATATACTCCGCGCCTGGATGCACTGATGCTTCCCTACATGTTCGAAAAAAATTCCAATTTCCGCAAAGCCCGGGACACGATGTGGGATGAGTTCAATGAGTACACAATCGAGAGGGCCAACATGCGCCTGATCACCATGTGGGACTCAGGCTACCGCCACGTCATGTCCAGGAAGCCGGTTAACGAACTGGCCGATCTGAAAAAGCTGAAGTTCCGCGTTCCCCCCAGCACGATCATGGTGGAGATGGTGAAGACCTGGGACATCAGTCCCACCCCCGTGGAGTGGTCGGAGCTGTTCAACGCCATGCAGTTGGGCGTGGTGGACGCCTTCGAGTGTGATAACTCCGTCCTGATCTCCGCCAGGATGAACGAAGTCGTCAAATACATCACTGACAACGACCACATCCTCCAGGTGTCGGTGCTGGTGATGAGCGAGGATTCCTACCAGAAGCTTCCCGATGATCTGAAAGCGGTGGTGGATAAAGCCTCGAAAGACAGTATGCCCCGCGTGGATGCACGTTCTTCTGAAATTCTTCAAGAGGCGATCCAGGTCTCTAAAGACGAACATGGTGTAGAGTTCCTGGGACGTCCCGGGGACTACGACGAGTGGGCCGAGAAGGCGCGAAACAGCTGGTCCGTGATGTATGAGAAGATTGGTGAAGGTGATGCGGCAGCCGGTAAGGTATTCATCGAGAAAGTATTTGCCGCGGCCGGCATGTAGCCGGAGAGGGCAGCTGATAGACTGAAAAACCAACTGACACTCCCTGCAGGGCCGCAACGGTCCCTGCAGGGAGTGTCGTTCCATCTACATTCTCCCCCTTCCGGTGGAGACGGGCAGAACAGAACCTCACAGAGAGAAACCGAGGGAAGCGATGAAGCGTATTCTGAAGTTTATCGACGACAAGTTCGAGGAGGTCATCGGGACGGTAGTTCTTGGCGTGGTGGTGACGCTGGTTTTCCTGGGAGTGGTACTTCGCTTGGTATTCACCTCCGGTCTGCCCTGGCAGGAGGAGCTGTCCCGCTTCGGCTTCGTGTTCGTCTGCTACCTGGGTGCCAGCTATGGCATGAAGAGTGATGATCACATCCGCATCACCTTTGTGGCGGACGCCCTTCCAAAAAAAGCGCGGAAGATCCTGCGGGTCATCACCGATCTGGTGTGGATAGGATTCAATGTCTTCGTCGTTATCGTCTCCGTAGATTACTATATTCGCCAGAGAGAATTCCTCGGCTTGAGCGGTATTCTCAAGATTCCTCTTCACTACGTTTTTCTGACGATTCCTGTGGGGTTTGCTCTGCTGACCCTCCGGCTTATCCAGCAGTATATCCAGCGGCTGATCAAACCGCGGGGCGCTGTGGACAGCGCTCAGGCCGATCAGGCGCAGACGGAATTGTGAGGCGGCCATGGCTATTGCACTGATTCTGGTTGGACTGCTGATCACGGGACTTCCCATCTACGTTTGTCTCGGTTTGACCTCTCTGATCTTCTTCTACACCACCGGCACGCCGATGGATTTCATGGTGCGGACCTTCTACTCCGGGGTGAACAAGTACCCGCTCATTGCTGTCGTGGGTTTTCTCTTCGTAGCCAACCTGTTCCAGAAGGCGGGCATCACCGCGGCCCTGGTGGGAATGGTCAAGCGCTTCATGGCTTCTTTCCGTTCCGGCCTGGCGGTGATCACCATCGTGAGCTGCGCCATCTTTGCCGCAGTCACCGGTTCCGGGCCGGCCACCGTTGCCACCATCGGGGGTTTGATGATCCCGGCCATGGTTGTGGCCCGGTACAAGCCCAGGTTCGCCGGAGCGGTGGCGGCCAGCGGCGGGGCGCTGGGTATCCTGATTCCACCGAGCAATCCTTTTCTCATGTACGGGATCATCGCCAACCAGTCGATCGCCGAGCTGTTCACAGCGGGCGTGGTCCCCGGGCTTCTGATGGCCCTGGCGCTCTCGATCACCTCGGCGCTGATGCTCAGATTTTTTCCAAAAATGTCCACCGACGGCGAGGAGGAGCGGGAGTATCAGAAGATGACCGTGCTGGAGGCGGTGAAGGCGATCTGGGATGCCAAGTGGGCTCTGATTGCGATCATCCTGCTTCTGGGCGGGATCTACGCCGGCTTCTTCACCCCCATCGAGGCGGCTGAAGTCACGATCTTCTACTCCCTGATCGTGGGATTTTTGATCAACCGGACCATGACGGTGAAGGACGTCTACGAGGCGCTGGCGAGCACGCTGAAGCTGACCGGAACCCTGCTCATCCTGGTTGCCGCGGGCTTCGTCTTTGCCCGGCTGCTGACCATAATGGGTATTCCCCAGGCCCTGGGTCGCGGGATTGCCGGAGTCTCCCAAAACCGCATTGTGATCCTCTTGATCATCATGGGCTTCATGATCTTTGTCGGTATGTGGGCGGAGACCTTCTCCCAGATCATCATCCTGGCGCCGATCTTCCTGCCGGTGGTCACCCAGCTCGGGGTGGATCCGGTTCACTTCGGTGTGCTGTTCGTGGTCTGCGCGGAGATCGGGTTCCTTACTCCTCCGATGGGCGCAAACCTGTTCGTGGGTTTGAAAATCGCCAATGTAACCCTGGAGTCGATCTCCAGGTCGGTGATTCCCTTCATCATCACTTACGTGGTGGTGCTGGTGATCCTGGTTCTGTTTCCCCAGATCTCGATGTTTCTGCCCAACCTGATCTTCAGATAAAGGGCGATTAGAAATAGGACGGATACTCCACCGCATCCCAATCGGCTGAGAAATTTTCCTCAGACCACGGAATGCAGTGACGGAGGGGATCCGTGGTCCGCAAGGCGGATCGTTGTTCCATTTTTTTGAATATTTTTGTTGTGAGAATATTCTCAAACGTGTATAATGTGGAAATTTCTGAAGAGAGGTGTTGTATGAAAAAGGTTTTGTTTGTTGCCATGGCCCTCCTGGCTCTGGTATGCCTGTCCGTTTGGGCGGGGGGTGAACAGGAAGGGTCGACGGAGGAACCAGCCAAAAAGACACCGGTCCAGGTGAGTTTCACCACAGGGTCGATGGGCGGCGGTTTCTACGCGATCGGCGGAGGTATTTCGGATTACGTTTCAAAGCAGGTGGAAGGTGTTTTTCTTACCGCTGTTACCTCCGGTGGGGTAAACGAGAATATCAACCGGCTTCACTCCGGCGAAGCGGATTTCGGGATGCTCAACAGCAGCAATCCTCCGCTGGCCTTTGAAGGGCTTCCACCCTACGATCAGAAGTTCGACAACATGCGGGGCGTGGGTATTTTGTACATGCAGTATGTGGAGACCTTCACTCTGGCCGGTACCGGAATAACAACCTTCCAGGACCTCAAGGGCAAGGCGGTGTGCGTCGGTTCTCCCGGTGGGTCCATGCATGAAACGTTCTTCGATATCGTCCGTGCCCATGGCATCGACCCGGACAAGGATTTCAAGAAAAGCGTCTATCTGCCGGCCCGGGAAGCCATGGAAGCCCTGAAGCTCGGACAGGTCGACGCGGTTATGGAAATTTCCACTCTTCCCACCCCCACCATCAGCGAGCTCGCCCTGACCCATGATGTCAGAATCGTCAAGTTCGCCCCCGGGTATCGGGAAAAACTGGTCCAGGACAAGCCGAAGTATCTGCCGGTGACCATTCCCGACGGGGCGTATCGCGGAGTAGGGACGGTCGAAACCGTAGGTCTGGCGGCCATGTGGGGCTGTAACAAGGATGTTCCTGAAGATGTGGTGTACGAGGCGACCAAGGCGGTTTACAGCCAGGCCGGTCTCGATTATCTTGCCCAAGTACATCCCGCCGGAGCCGGTATCACCCTGGAGGGAGCGGCTGCTTTCCAGCCTATACCTCTCCATCCCGGAGCTGAACGGTTTTACCGCGAAGTGGGAGCTCTGAAATAACAGAAAAATAAGAACCGGCGGTTTCCTGCGTTTAAATCCGGATTGTGAAACCGCCGGTCACCTTCTTCCCCGAGGAAAACAACATATATGGAACTGATTAGCGAGGAAGAAGCCCTGGCGGCCAGCCAGGAAGTCACCCGGGAGGTTCAGAGGAACTTCACCGGAATTCCTCACCATATCGTAAGGGGCGCACTGGCGCTCATTTCCCTGTTTATCATCTACAGCACCGTCAACATGGGCTTTGACGTGGTCATCAAGTACGCCTCGTACCTGATGCTCATGTTTGTCATGACCGCCATCGTCTACCCTTTCCGAAAAAAGGGAAATCTGACGAGACTCTCGGTGCCGGACATCATCGTCATCGTGCTTTCCATAGCAGGTTCGATCTATGTGATGTACGACTACAACAGCCGGTTCATGCGGCTGGGCATGCTCACCACGCCGGATGTCGTCTTCGGAGTGATCATGGTGATCCTGGGTCTGGATATCGGCAGGCGTGTTATCGGCTGGTCCCTGACCATCGTTTCGCTCCTGCTGATTGTCTACGCCCTGTACGGGAATTTCATTCCGGGACAATTCGGGCACCGTGCGTTCTCCCTCACCTCGATCGTCAGCCATATCTACGCGGGCCTGGAAGGATTTTACGGCATATCCTCCCGGATGATGATCATCTACGTAGCCCCCTTCATCATCATGGGGGCTTTCCTGGAAAGGACCGGGGGCGGGGAGTTCTTCATACGACTGGCCTTCGCCCTTACCCGGAAGTCCGTCGGAGGCCCCGCCAAGGCCGCCGTGGTGGGGAGCGCTTTCCTCGGTTCCATCTCCGGAAGCGCCATCGCCAACGTTTCCTCCACCGGTGTTTTTACTATCCCGATGATGAAGAAAATCGGATACAAGCCCCATGTTGCCGGGGCCATTGAAGCGGCCGCATCCACCGGTGGTCAGATCATGCCGCCCATCATGGGGGCCGTGGCCTTCATCATGGCCGAGTTCACCCAGATTCCCTATCTGAGGATCGTGGGCGTGGCCGTCATGCCGATTCTGCTCTATTACATCACCCTGATGGCCTTCGTCCACATCGAAGCGAAGAAGAACGACATCCGGGTGAAGGATACGGTAAAGGTAGAATCGGCCCTCAGTATTCTCAAGGGCGGCTGGCATTTTTTCTTCGCCATCGTCGTCATCGTGGTGATTATGGCCTTCGGATATCCACCGAATCTTTCGGCCCTTGGAGGTATTCTGACCCTGGTGATCGTCAATGTGATAAAGCAGCGGAAGTTTGACTACAAGCTGTACTACGACGCTCTGGTCCTGGGGGGAAAATATTCCCTGAGCATCGGGAGCTTGGTGGCCTGTATCGGGATCATCCTGTCGATGGTAGGTCTGACCGGAGTGGGGCTCAAGTTCAGCTGGCTGTTCACCACCCTTTCCCGAGGCAGTCCCTTCCTGGCCATCGTACTGGTGGGGCTGATTTCCCTGATACTGGGGATGGGGCTCGCCAGCAGCGCGGCCTATATCGTCACAGCCGTAGCCGTCGGACCCGCCCTGATGACCATGGGCTTTCCCCTGATGGCCGCCCATTTTATCATGATTTGGTTCAGCATCGACTCGGAAATAACCCCCCCGGTGGGGCTCGCCTCCATAGTGGGGGCGGGTATTGCCCGGGCGGATGCCATGAAAACCATGTTTACCGCCTTCAAGTACGCCAAGGGGCTCTATATTCTGCCCTTCATGTTCTATTTCCGCCCCGGCATACTTCTGCAGGATAGTTTCCTGATGATCGTGGAGACGGGTGCTGCTGTTTTGCTGGGGCTTCTGGCCTTTGTGGGGGTGTGGGAAAATTACCTTATCAGGAAAACGAGTCTGCCGCAGCGAATCATGCTGGCCGCCGCCGCCGGCTTTCTCTTCGTTCCGGGGATTATGTGGAACGGCATAGGGGTTCTCATCATGGGATTGATCGTGCTGTGGCAGATCAAGTTCCCCGGAAAGAAGAACCTTCCCGTGGGAGCATCCGGGGCATCCTGAAGTGAAGGATGATCCATGTCGGGGAATATAGCCCAGATCGATCTGTCCATACCGGATATTTCGATATTCGCCGTTCATCCAGAAGGGGCCTCGAAGCTTCTAGGCGGCCGTGGCTTGTCCGACTGGATCCTGTACCGGGAAATGAAGGAATCCGGCGATCCCCAGGGTCTCGGAAACGTCCTCGTTTTGTCCAATGGTCTTTTAGCGGGAACAATCGCCCCCGGATCCATCCGCCTGCACATCGGGGGTAAATCTCCTCAAACCGGTTTTCTCGGGTACGCCAATGTGGGCGGCACCTTCGGCAGCCATCTGCACAGATCAGGCCTGCAAGGTGCTGTCATCAAAGGCGCGGCGCAGCGGCTTTCCCTGGTGTATTTCAGGGAAGGCGATGCGGTGCTGCTGGACGGGGAACCATACCGGGGGCTTACCACCGGAGAAACCGAGAAGCGTATACGGAAGGACTTCGGGGAGGACCTCGACTGTCTGGTTATCGGTCCGGCCGGCGAGAATCTTGCTCCCTTCTCGGTCATACGGCACGGCCCCCATAACACGGCGGCCAGATCGGGTATGGGGGCCCTGATGGGTTCTCTGAACCTCAAGGCCCTGGTTGTGCCAAGGGGGAAAGTCGGCAGGAACAAGGATTCCGCCGCCGTCGCCGCGGTGCGGGAATACCTGGGACACGTTAAAGCATCCCCCCGCTATGGGAGGTTCGCATCCCTGGGGGTTTCGGAATGCGCCGTAAACAGCAACGAGGCCGGGGTTCTGGGGATCAGAAACTTCAACGATCAGCAGGACGACCGGGCTGTGCGGATAAGCGGTGAGAAGTTCTCGGAATATGTTACCCGCCTGCGGGGGTGCTACGGGTGCCCGGTGCGCTGCAAGGCTGACGTACAGATCAGCGGCGGCAAGTACCGGGGATACCGGGGGGCGCGGCCGGAGTGGGAGACCGTATCTTCCCTGGGTTTCAAGTGCGGGCTCTTCGACGCCGAGCAGATCATGCGCCTTTCGGACCTGTGCAACAGCCTGGGGATCGATACGGTGTCCACGGGGGGCGTTCTGGCCTTCGGCATGGACCTCTACCAGAAGGGTATTGTCACCGAAGAAGATACGGGGGGAATCAGCCTGACCTGGGGCAATGCTCCCGCAATGGAAGAGGTTATCCGCCAGATTGCCCTCAGGACGGGTTTCGGCAAGATCCTCGGTATGGGTGTAAAGCGGGCCGCCGAACACTTCGGCAGGGGTTCTGAAGATTTCGCCTATCATGTCAAGGGGATGGAAGTCTCCACCACCGATCCGCGGAGCGTGAAGGGCGCAGGGTTGGGTTATGCCGTCTGCTCCCGGGGGGCGGACTTCAACAATGTGTACGCTATTCCCGAACAACGCTGGCCCCCGCAGCGGGGACGGGAACAATTCGGTTCGGACGAATCGGTGGACCGCAGAACCTACCGGGGCAAGGAAGATCTGATAAAAAGATCTACCGCCGTCTGTGCGGCCCTGGACTGTCTGGGGTTGTGCAAGATTCCCTCTTTGAGCCTGATAGGGGATTTCGACCTGGAAAAGGAAGCCGCCCTGGTACGGGGAGTAACGCAGCTGGAACTCCGGGGCCCCGAACTCCTGGCGGCGGGAGAGAGGGCCCTCCACCTGGAGAGGCTGCTGAATATCTCCTTCGGCCTGACTCCGGCGGACGACCAGCTTCCTGAGCGGTTCATCGGCACTCCCGTTCCCTCCGGCCCAAACAAGGGGCTGAGGGCGGACCGTGCCGCTGAGGCCGTAACCGCCTATTACCGGGCCATGGGATGGACCGATCAGGGTGTTCCCGGCGATGAAGTTCTACGGTCCAGCGGTCTCGATTCCCTGCTTGAAATATCCTGGAAAGCCTGACCGCTCAGCGCAGAAATCCTTCCTTCCGATACCACCGCACGGCTTGCTCTACGGCACTGCGAAAGGGCAGGATCCTGTAGCCCAGTTCTCGCTGCGCTTTGGCGCTCGAGAAGAAGAAGGTGAGATCGCCGGCTCGGGCGGCATCGGGTGAGAGTTTGGAGCTGAGCCCGAACGCTTCTGCCACGAAGGCGAGGGCCACGGCCGCAGCACGCGGTAGGGGGAGCCGGGGTACGGCCATCCGGGGTACGGCCATCCGGAGCCCGACCATCCGCGGAACGGCCCGCTGAGGGTACGGCCCGCCGGGGTCCGGTCTTCTCAAAACGTCCGCGATGATCGCAAAGATCTCTCTGTAGGTGAGGTTCTCTCCTCCCAGTATATA
>Ga0272441_10013448_pt1 | contig 11766 bp, 11 predicted proteins | sample SSMProp6N_FD_193582 | JGI IMG/M metagenome (GOLD analysis project Ga0272441, IMG submission 193582) | Marine sediment archaeal communities from Little Sippewissett salt marsh, Falmouth, MA, United States - SSM-Prop-6N | ecosystem: Environmental > Aquatic > Marine > Wetlands > Sediment ...
CCCGATTAGAGCTACGCCCCCCAGAAAGCAAAAAAGCGACCTCTAGCGGCGCAGGGACTCGAACCCCGAACCTTTCGGATATGAGCCGAACGCTCTAGCCAGTTGAGCTACGCCGCCTCGCTGGTTGCGGGGGCCGGATTCGAACCGGCAACCTCCGGGTTATGAGCCCGACGAGCTTCCAGATTGCTCCACCCCGCGATATCTTCGTCTTGTGCCGGGAGCGGGAGTCGAACCCGCACGAGGAAACCCTCAAAGGATTTTAAGTCCCTTGCGTCTGCCTATTCCGCCATCCCGGCATACGCCTCTTGCTTCCTCGGTCCCTTGCCTGGAGCGGGAAACGGGATTTGAACCCGCGACCCCTGCCTTGGCAAGGCAGTGCTCTACCGCTGAGCTATTCCCGCGTTGAGCGGACCATTATAGCTTCGCGCGGAAACCGCTTCAACCAGCGAGAGCAGGATGCAGTTCCACGGTACGCTCTTCGACTGCGAAGGGCGGGACTCGAACCCGCACGCCCGAAGGCACTAGCTCCTAAGGCTAGCGCGTCTGCCAATTCCGCCACCCTCGCTGCTGAGTCTACGGTACAGGGATCCCGTAATCCGATCAAGACGGAGCACGCGGCCACGTGATCCGGCGGCAAACGAAAGGACGACCTTAGGGATGTCTCCCGAAGAGACACGCAGCCAGACGAAGAAGCCGCATGCATGAGAGCGGATTCCTCGCCCGGCTCGAGTACACGCTTCGCTGTCTACTAGCCTTCGCCTACGGGCAGCATGGGCTCGAACAGCACCCGAATAGACTGAAGAAGGGCAAGCAATTCGTACACGTGTCAACGAACACGAGCGACGTCCTGCATGCGCAGTTCGTAATCGATGTCACGTGTTCGCAGACGCACGAGTAGCAGGAATTGCAGTACGAACATGAATCGTAGATCGTGAAGCAGCGTGAGAGCATTCCCGCGGATGTGTCTACAACGAGCATGTACTGACCTGTGGACGCCGCCGTCCCATCGAGCTTCGTCTGATTCCATGTCCCGAGCCACGTCGAAGCGGGCACGGCTGCATCATGCTCGACACTGTAGAGCGACTGTCCTCCGAGATCTACTATTCTCCAGCCATAGACGAGGGTTTCGTCGCACGGGCAGCAGCAGCCCCACCACCATGTCGTCGAATCTTCGACCCTGAACTGCACCGTCTCCCTCACGTTGAAGCGCGTCCCGAAGAGAGACGTCGCAGCGGTCGCTGCGACAGCGGACAGCACAAGAGACAGCACCAACACACAGCCAACGAGTAGCCACCTTCGTTTCACGTCGCCACCTCCGTTCTCAACTACACACTATACACCGAAACTTTGGCCTGGTTTCACAGCCGAGCGTGCTGCGCATTCGTGCCAGATGGACCGATTCTTGACCCATAAGAAGAAGACCTGCAACCGGCATCGTGTGCTTATGCGCTCTCGAGGAAGGGAGGCTTGCGCTCGATGAAGCGGAACAGTATTCTGTTCGTTTAGACTGAGAGGCTTCGAAGGGACAGCAACCCGGCATGCGTCAAGAAGGAGCGCGTTTGAGAGAGAATCGACGTCCCCCTGCCGTCCTTCCCGTCGCCACGGTCGCGATGACGCCGGATCTCGATCCGGCAAAGAGTCGTGCGCGAATCGGCGAACTGATCGTCGCAGCGAAGTCGCGAAGGCCGGATCTGCGCCTCATCCTGTTCGGAGAGACCATTCTCGGCTGGTTCCACAAGAAGGGCGAATCTGCAGCTTACCACCAGCGAATCGCCGAGACGATTCCCGGTCCAACGACGAACTACGTCGCTGGCCTCGCAAGGGAGCACGATCTGTACGTGTCCTTCGGTCTGTCCGAACGGCACGGGAAGCGGATATACAACTCGCAGGTCCTCATCGACCCGACGGGAGAAATCATCGCCACACACCGCAAGTTCTGGATGCGCAGTCCCGCCTTCCATGCCGGGGAGCGCAGGCTCACCCTTGCGGATGTCGATGGCGTCCGCGTTGCGATCCTGGTCTGCGCAGATGCACGGAGCTTCTGGCTGATGCGCGCGATCCGTCGTGCGCAGCCGGATATTGTCCTCGCGAGCCTCGCTGACTACGGGACCGACCTCCGCTTGAATCGGATGATGGGCGCCTTCTACGACGCGTGGAATGTGGTCGCGAATCGATGCAGCGAGGAGCCGCCGCTCGTCTGGCCAGGCCTGATTACCGTCACCGATCCGTGGGCCCGGATGCGGGCGCACGAGATCGGCAAGGAGCAAACCCTCCACTTCCGAATCCCGATCGCCCGACCGCGCGCCATCGGAAGGCTTGCGCGAAGAACCTACGTCCTCTTCCGGCTGATCGCCCTCGTGATCGGATTCGCCGCTGCCGCCTTTGGCCGTTCGCTGAACAGGCAAATGCGCGGTCGCTCAACAGCTGGCTAAGTCATCCTCCGGCGTCGTCCAGACGTCGTTCGGCGCGATCGGATCTGCCTGCTCGGAGGATAGGTTCTCGCTCGAGACTTCGGCGTAGATGAAGTCCTCTGGCGGGACAGGAGACCCAGCCAAGCGTCGAAGGAGCGCCAACTGCCCGATGTGTGTCATCACGTCAGACAGTGGCCCCTGAAGAAGCTGGTGCGGCGTGATGCACACGAACACTCCGCCCTCGAAGTGCTCGCGCAGGGACTCCAGCATCTCGTGGAAGCGCGCGATCTCATCCGCGAAACTCGGCAGCGGGTCAGCGCGATAGATGCCTCCGACGAAGAAGGTCCGCGCGTATCCGAGGACGCTCGCCATGTGGCGAACGAGCTCACACGGCGTCCGGACTCCCCGTGAGATGCGGAAGTTGCCAAAACTCGCAGGCGCACCTCGCAGGACCTTCTGCGCACGGTAGGCGATCGCAGCCAGGTAGTGAGAGAGCACGGGCGTGTCCGTCACGCTTCTTCCTCCTTCTGCCAGGCGATCTCCGCGAAGATCGCTTCGAGGACGGCCAGTAGGCGGTCGATGCTCTCCTCTTCGATCGTCAGCGGCGGATAGAAGCGGATGAGATTCGCGTCCTCCTTGAGGCCGACCAAGAACCCCTCCCGAAGAAGCCGCGCGTAGACCGACGCTGCGGAAAGGCAATCCGGGCAGAACTCGAGGACGATCATCAGCCCGCGCCCGCGCGCCTCGCAAACGCCAGCCGTTTCGCTCGCCAGCCGCCGAAGCCGATCGAGAAACGACTCGCCGACCCTGCGAGATCGCTCAACAAGGCTCTCCGATCGAATGACGGCAATGACCTCTCGGGCAACGGCACAAGCGAGCGGATCATTCTGGTGAGATTGGACGTAGCGAACGCCGGTCGACTCCACGCGCTTCGCCGCGTCGGCGGACATAGCCACGGCGCTCACCGGATAGCCATTGCCTAGCCCCTTTCCGAGCGCAACGATCTCGGGCGCCAAGCCGTAGTGCTCGAATCCGAACCACGTACCCGTCCTCCCCATGCCGGTCGTAATCTCGTTGGCGACGACAAGGCCGCCCGCTCTTCGGAGCTGATCTGCGATCTGCCGGACCATGCCCGATGGAGGGAAGCGCACCGTGCCGTGCATGTTGCCCGACTCGAAAACGAACCCCGCGATCGAATCGAACGGGATCGTGCGGAGCCGATCGCAGGATGGATCGCACCTCTCTCGCCGCGGACAGTCTTCGCAGGCCTCCCAGTCGAAGGTGCACCAATCCTCGGCAGTCCGAACACCGGCCGACCCGTAGGCCGACAGGTACGCGCCGGAAAGCGAGAGGCCGTGGTGCCTTCCCGTGGCCCATCGCGCGATGGTGAGGGCGAGTTCAACCGCCTCGCTGCCGGAACTCAAGAAGACGCACTTGCCATCTCGTCGGCCAAGAGTCTCCAGGACGGTGGATGCGGCTTCCTCGGCACGTTGCGTCGTGTATCGATACCCAACGTGAAGGAGCTGCTGGGACTGCGTTCGGATGACCTTGAGGATCCGAGGGTGCCCGTGGCCGAGGTTCGCGCACCAGACGCCCGCCTCGAAGTCGATGTACGCGCGACCTCGTTCGTCGTAGACGAGGCAACCGTCCGCGCGAACCATGTCCGTCTTCACGATGTCGTGCAAGCGCAGAACGTGCTCCATGACCCCTCCCTGGTTGACGATATCAGACGCTCATCCTTGCGGCCAGGGCATCGGAGCATCCGTTTGCAGGCCGGGGTCGCAGGAGCTAGCCTAGGGCACATTCGGAGGTTCGATGAAGGCAAGTGCCATAGGTCGGGGAACTCTCGTTGCATTTCCCATCTTTGCCCTGCTCGACGCGCCGTGCCGGCCTGGCGGATTCGATCGCGTCAACGAGTTCCGGCACATGCAAGGCTGTGTTCCTTCCGCCCTTCTGGGGTGGCTTCGCGAGGGTCTCACGTCGGCCGGTCTCGCGACCATCTTCGGCGTTCACCGACGGCACAACCGCTCGGGAGGCCACAGCTTCCTTGGAGGCACTCACTGTGTCACCCTCTCTACACAGATCGGCCGAATCGGCGACAAGCTGCGTGCCTGGACCTACGTGGCCGACGATCGGGGTGCGCGCGCGCTTCAGGTCGTCGGCAAGGTGGAGCAGACGGACTACATCCTAGGGTACTGCCCATCATGAGAGCACTCGTCACCGGAGGCACAGGATTCATCGGCTCGAGCGTCGTCCGCGCCTTGCTCGAACGGAACATCGACGTGCGTGCGCTCTGCCGCCCCGGATCAACTCTCGCGAATCTCGAAGGAGTCGACGTCGAAGTCGTCGAAGGGGATCTGCGAGATGCAGTCTCCCTTCAGCGTGGCATCTCCGGCTGCGAACTCCTCTTCCACGTCGGCGCCCTCTACTCCTTCTGGGTGCGACCCCGAGAGCTGATCTACGAGGTGAACGTCGACGGGACGCGTGCGCTGTTCGAGGCGGCGAAGGCGGAAGGCGTGGAGCGCATCGTGTACACGAGTTCCGTGGCGACCCTCGGCCTGCGCGAGGACGGAGAACCGGCAGACGAGGCGACATCGAGGAGCCTCGACGAGATTGTCGGCAACTACAAGAGATCGAAGTTCTTGGCCGAACAGGTTGCACTTGAGTTCGCGACTGAGATACCGATCGTCATCGTCAATCCGAGCTTCCCGGTGGGCCCACGCGACATCAAGCCGACGCCGACAGGGCAGACCATCGTCAACTTCCTCAATCGGAAGATGCCCGCCTACGTCGAGACCGGGATGAACGTCGTCGACGTCGAAGACGTTGCCGTCGGCCACTGGCTGGCAGCCGAACGGGGGCGAGTCGGCGAACGCTACATCCTCGGAGGCGAGAACGTCACGATGAAACGGCTGCTCGATCTCCTCTCGGAGATCACGGGGCTTCCCTCACCAAATCTCCGCGTGCCGTACCGCCCGATCCTCGCTCTCTCATACCTGAATGCCGCGTTCTGCAGGCTCGTCCCAAGCGTCACTCCGCGGATGACCCCGGAGACCATCCGGATGTCGGCTCACCACATGTACTTCGATCCCTCGAAGGCCGTCCGCGAGCTCGGCTTCCCACAGACGCCGGCACGCGCTGCCCTCGCAAAGGCCGTCCACTGGTTCGAGTCGAACGGTTACGTCACACGCTAGCGCCCGAGCTCAGCCATCCACGCTCGCGTACTGTCAAGCACGCTAGCTCTCGGCCAGCCTCCCGCGGAACACGTCTCCGCCCCTAGCGTGCATGTCCTTGTGCATCATGACCGGATCGGCCTGGCGGACCCAGTCTCGGCTGCGGTTCCCTTATCGGCTATCCTCCCTTGAGACACTACTCGCGAGGGGGATCTGATGAAGAAGCTCGTCGCAGCGACGACCTTTCTCTTGACAGCATGGCTCGTTTGCCTGTGGGCGGCTGTGGGGACCGAGGCACCAGACCAGGATGCGAAAGACCTGATCGCGGCCGCCGAGGCCCTCTACGATCGCTGGAGCGATCCGTTTGACTTCGATGCGTACGAGGTGTCTCTTCGCGAAGCGATCCTTCGGTGGGAAGATGCGCTGACGCTCTTGCCGAAGGACGGCGTCCAGAGCCGCGCCCACGTCCTGAATCACCTCGCCCAGGCGTACTTCGAACTTGGAGAGGGATACCTGACCCAAACGGGAGACAAGGAAAATGCGTACGAGGCAGGCAAGGGTCACGCGCTTGCTAGTCTGCGCCTCGATCCGACGTTCGGCGAGACCGAGGCAGAGAACGGGTTTCGCGCCGCCTTGCGCTCGGCGGCCGACGTGGCGGCCATCTTCTGGTACGGTAACACGCTAGGTCAGTGGCTGAACTACCACCAGATCACGGCAATCCTCAGCGGCGTCCGCGACGTCTTGGCATCCTTTGAACGATCGATCGAGCTCGACGAAGCCTACGCTGGCGCGGGCCCGCATCGAGCGATGGGCTCTCTCCTCTCCCAGGCGTACTTCGTCGTCGGCCGAGGTCGGGAGGACGCAGTCTCGCACTTCGAGCGGTGCATCGAACTCGCACCGGATCACCTGGAAGGCGCCGTTAGTTACGCCGAGTCCTACGCAAGGCCGACGGGCGACATCGCCCTGTTCGACAGGCTGCTGGCCCATGCCGTCGAGATGGCCAGCGATCCAGCTGTCATGTCCGCATACCCGTTCTACAACCGGCTGTCGATCGACCGGGCGAACCGCCTTCTCGCAGAGGACTGACGGATACGGGGCTCCAATCGGACCGGCGATCACCGATCCTCCGCGTCGCCGACCCGGCCTTCCGAAGTGCGTGGAGCCTGCACTACGCAGGCTCCACGTCACAACCTCGGAGATGAGGCTCTTCCCCTGAGACATCGCATCCGCGGCCGATCTGAGCTCGGCCCTTCCACGTGCCTACCTATCTCCCGGAGCCAAGCCGATGTCCGAGGCTCCCTCCACGAACGCTATGCCAGGCTGCGAATTCGCACCTCGATGTCCGGCTCATCGGCGAGCAGGTTGACCAGTTCCGACGGATCGGTCGTGCCGAAGTGATACGGGTAGAGGATACGCGGTCTCATCGCGACGGCGGCCTCCGCTACCATCTCCGGCGTCATCGTGTACGGCAGGTTCATCGGGAGGAAGGCGACATCCAGGTCCCGCAGCGACTTCAGTTCCGGTGTGTTCTCGGTATCTCCTGCGATGAGGACGCGCAGATCTCCGAACGTGATGACGTAGCCGTTCCCGTGTCCGCGCGGATGGAATGGCTCGCCGCTCTCCCTCTTGTGGACGAGATTGTAGGCGGGAACCGCTTCGATGGGCAGGCCTCGGACGAGCGTTGAATCGCCGTTCTCCAAGACCTGCGCTCCCTCAAGCTGAGCGGCGCAGCGCGCCGTGCACACGACGCTTGTCTCCTCCATTCGAATAGCCGCCAGAGCCTCGGGATCGAGATGGTCCCGGTGCTCGTGTGTGATCACGATGATGTCCGCCTTCGGCAGTGTCTTGTAGTCGGCCACCCGCGTGAACGGGTCGACGTAGATCCACTTCTCTCCGTATGTGAACAAGAGCGATCCGTGCCCGAGAAACGTAATCTCCAGGGACTCGCCGCCAGACTCCAACCGATCGGTCTCGTATTCCTGCAGTGACATCTTCCCGCCTCCCCGCATATCGTTTGCTCGGGAGTCTAGCCGGGTCGAGCAGGAGGGCACAACAGAACGATGGCGGTCTTCCTCCACGGGAGTGACGTGACACCCTTGGAATCTGGTAGGATAATCGATCCGGAGTCCCGGAGCCTTGAGGAGGGCATGCGGTGATCAAACGGTCAACACGTCGATTCTGGAAAGCCGGGCGCGCTCTCGCTGAATACTCCATCACCGACTTCGTCCACGGATACGTCTACGCCCGCTGGCCCTATCACTACATCGGTCTGGCAACGGGAGAGCGATCGGTCCCATGGCTCTTGAAGCCTCTTGTCGCGATCCTTGCTGCCCTGTTCGCTCGATCCGGTGGAGAAACAGACCGCGACCGAAGGAGAGCCTTCGCCGATCGCTACCACGGGAAGGTTGTGCCGACGGAGGCCGCCGAGGATCTGGTCACGCTCGACCGGCCGATCGAACTGCGTGGGCTGGAGCAAATCATCCCCTACGCGACCGCTCGCGACATCGTACTGGAAGATCCGGACCACATCGTCGCCCTCGAGTGCCCGTGCCGATCGGTCCGCGAGAATCCGTGTCTGCCCCTCGACGTATGCTTGATCGTGGGGGAGCCGTTCGCGAGCTTCGTCGCCGACCATCACCCCAAGAAAGCAAGACGGATCGCCCAGAGCGAGGCGGTCGAGATCCTTCGCGCCGAGCGGGATCGCGGCCACGTGCATCACGCATTCTTCAAGGACGCAATGCTCAGTCGGTTCTACGCGATCTGCAATTGTTGCTCCTGCTGCTGCGGCGCGATGCAGGCCTGGCGAAGCGGGACCCCCATGCTGGCCTCGTCCGGATTCACGGCACATGTTGGTGCAGAACGCTGCATCGCCTGCGGAGCGTGCGCACAGATCTGTCCGTTCGACGCGATCTCGATGGAAGACGATATCCCGGTCATCGACGAAGGACGCTGTATGGGCTGCGGCGTCTGCGTCTCGAAGTGTCCTCAGGGAGCGCTGTCGCTCGACCTGGACCCGCGAAAAGGCGAGCCGTTGGAAGTGCAGAAACTGACGGTCGACGATGCACGAATCGGGAAAGGCGCGGAGACAAAGCGAGCAGCGTGAGGAGATTGAGTAACAGGCCAGTCGGAACCTTCTGTGTCGTTTCGCTGATAGAAGACGCTGTCCAGTGACCTGTGGCTTATGCATGCACCCTCGGCTCTCCGCACAAACAGGAGCGCAGGACCTTGACAGGCATCCGGTTCATTGGCAACAATGAACCCATGTGGCGACCCATCGAAGAAGAAGTGGACGCGCTGGTCTCCTTTCGGCGAGGGCTGACCTATCCGACCCTCCAGTCGATCCGCTGGCAGCACCGCCGCATCGATTTCGCCGAAACAAGCCGAGTCGAGCGCGACCGCTACAGACTCACGTACTGGCTCACTGACGGCAGTTCACGCTACGCGCTACGCTATGAGTTCCCGCGACAACGATGGGTTCTAGAAGGTCTCGACGACAGCGGCTTTCTGGATCCTGCGCCCGACATCCCGCCGCCAAGGTGCTTCCCGCCTTCAGGCTGGTGAAAGGCGCGGGCCCGGGCCGTCGCCCGAGCCCGCGAAGTGGGTTGGTGTGGTGGGTATGTCTTGTCGTCCGGCACGATACGTTCCGTCCATGGATGAGGCGTGAAGGGCACGTGAGGTTTGGCTGAAGGCAAGGCGCATTGAACGCGAACTGCAACTCGGCATGCACCTTAAGAGAGAGTTCGAGGCCTCGGCCCTTCACTCATGCGCCGGTCGCAAAGGGCTTGTCGAGAGCGCTTGGCGCCCCCCCCAGAGTCTCTGACCCCTCAGACGTGGACGTATCTGGAACTCTCAGCTGGCCGAGTCGAACGGAAGTTGAACGGCTGCTCGTCCGAGCAGCATAGACACATCCAAGCCCTAGCTCTGCTTCTGGACCGGTCTCAGGAGCCCGGGTCAAACACACGTGCCAGCACGCAGTTTTCGTTTACGAAGGGTTGCATCCTATACTGTGCCTTGATTGTGGCGCGTTTCCATTCTGTAGCTCGACTTGATGCCAGACGAACGTCAGATGCAGATTGCGCACGTTTCCCGAGTAGCCAATGAAGCGCTCGCTGGCTGTTGGCGCAGACTCTCTACCTCCGGCAGCTGGCTGGTTCAGGAGGAGGCCCTGTGGAACAAAGCGGGTTGAGGTGCCCGGACCTCGCGGGAGCGAAGGGCAGAGCAAGCGCATGGATCGCCCCTGTGGTGTTGCTGGTCCTGGCATGGACGTCCGGCTGTCTGGGCTCGCAATCAACATCGATGCTCGGTGACGAGTCGATGGGAGAAACACGCTTCCGGGGAGTGAACGTGGTGTTGGAGATGGCCGACGAGCTAGATCTTGAGCACCTCGCGTGCAAGTGGAACGCGAATCTGATTCGGCTCTGTATCGGTCTGGGAGACGGATGGGGTTACTTCCGTCCTTGGCCCCGCACCGCGGAAGACATCAAAGAGGAAGACCTGCAGAAGCTCGACAAAGTGATCGATGCGTGTGAGGATCTCGGAATACGGGTGCTGATCGATGTCCATCAATGGCTCGGATACAAGTACTTGGGCGAGGGTGAGGACACGGTCGCGTTCTGGAGCAACGCACAGTATCAAGCCGCGCTCCTTGACTTCTGGGAGATGGTGGCAGCTAGGTACGCAGATCGCGGCGATGTCATCTATGGCTACGATATCCTCAACGAGCCGCACAGTGACGCCGCAGGCCCGGAGTTCGCTGCCAAGTGGCAAGCTTTCGCCGAGACGACCGTCGCAGCCATCCGGAACACCGATACAAGACATGCCGTCATTGTGGAGGCCAGCGAATGGGCCAACCCGCCTGGATTTGAGTACCTCCGGCCGATCGAGGATTCGAACATCATCTACAGCTTCCACATGTGGGTCCCGCATCAGTTCACTCATCAGGGAGTAGCTCAGACGCCAACCGGTATCCCATACCCGTATCCGGCGAAGTCCTGGGACAAGGAGTGGCTCAGAGAGCAGATCGAGCCCGTCATCAGGTTCCAGGAAGAGCACGGCGTGCGAATCCTGGCCGGCGAGTTCTGTGCCATGGCTCTCGCATCCGAGAGTGACCGGGCCTCCTATATTCGCGACTGCCTGGAGCTTTTCGAAGAGTACGGATTCGACTACGCCCAGTGGTGCTACTCCGAGTGGGGAGGCTGGAGTCTGGAGCATGCTGCATGCCCGTCCGTCGACGAAGGCGCGGTGTGCTACAAGGGCCGGACGGAATCGCTCGATGTGTTCCTTGACTTCCTCGGTCGGAACCAGCCCGCACGCGAGTGCGGGCCCAGAGCCACAGTCCTGATTGATCAAACGGACTGGTCGCAGAACTGGGAAACTCTGTGTGCCTCCGATCTCGTCTGGCGAGCTGTTCGCTGTTTCGATGTCCACCCTCACAGCGGCGTACTGACTGAGGAGGCGCTCGACGGCGCATCAGTAGTCTTCGTCGGAGCCGTGAGGAAGGACATGATGCCTTCGGAGATCTCGCTTCTTGAGGAGTTTGTAGGCGGGGGGCGTGGGCTGCTAGTCTACGGATCGTCCGATCATGAGTGGTTCAACAACCTGCTGGGCTCTTTCGGAATCGAGGCGAATCCAACACCAGTATGCGCGAGGCCTTATGACTGGGATCCGAGCAGTTACCGTTTGAAGGACCTGGGGGATCACTCGATTAGCGAGGGGTGTATCGACTTCCACACGAACTGGACCGGGAGTGTTGTCTCGGCACCTCACGACTCCGAGTTCCTCTGGACCCCGGACACGTCGTGGCGGGACGTCAACTACGACGGGCTATTCGAGCCAGGCGAGCCACGTGGACCCTTCCCGCTTGCGGCAGCGGTTGAGAGTGGAGAAGGCCGCGTCGTCTACATCGCCGAGGACCGCTTCGGAGTGCCGAACAATTACGAAGTGACCTTCAGTATTATGGAGTGGCTGCTGCATCCGAGATCGGAGGACACAGACCACAATTCAGATTCTGGATAAGGTATGTGTCCCCCGATTGCGATTCTCTTGGACGCGACCCGCTGTCGGCTGTAGGATGGGTAGTTCAGCGGTCATTGACAAGCGGCGAGCGAAGCGCGAATCCTCGGGAACGCAATTCCCACGGTTGATCTCATACCCCCGGGAAGATTCGAACTTCCGACCTACGG
>Ga0272441_10013449_pt1 | contig 11765 bp, 15 predicted proteins | sample SSMProp6N_FD_193582 | JGI IMG/M metagenome (GOLD analysis project Ga0272441, IMG submission 193582) | Marine sediment archaeal communities from Little Sippewissett salt marsh, Falmouth, MA, United States - SSM-Prop-6N | ecosystem: Environmental > Aquatic > Marine > Wetlands > Sediment ...
ACGTTCTTCATGGCGATGATCGCCACCTTATGCGCGGTCGTGGTGAGCTTTCCGTTGTCGTTCCTCGCCGCGCGCAACCTCTCGCACGGGATCGTCGGGAGAGCGATTTACACGGGCATCCGCGTACTGATCAGCGCGATGCGCTCGGTCGACGCGATTATCTGGGCCATCATTTTCGCGCTTTGGGTCGGCATGGGGACGTTCGCCGGCGCGCTGGCGCTGTTCGTTCATTCCGTAGCCGACTTGGTGAAACTCTACTCCGAGCAGTTGGAAAGCATCGACCAAGGCCCAATCGAGGCGGTTTCGTCGACGGGCGGGAATCGCCTACAGGTCATCCGATACGGCATCGTCCCGCAGATCCTCAATCCGTATCTCTCGTTTACGTTGTACCGATGGGACATCAACGTCCGCATGGCGACGATCATCGGCGTGGTCGGTGGGGGAGGGATCGGATGGCGTCTGTATTCCTACTTGAATGCATGGCAGTTCAAGCAAGCGGGGATGCTGATGATCCTGATCATGATTCTCGTGTGGACGATCGACTATGTGTCATCCAAACTGCGTGCACGCGTGGAGACGGGCGTGTCCAAGGAGATGGCTCAGCAGATGCTGGTGGCGCGAGCCAAGTCTGGTGACGCGCGCGCGCGGACCTGAGGCGTAGCTAGCGTCCCGTCAATTCCTCGAGGTATTCCCGAATATCGTCCAGTCCGAACGTCGTCTTGAGCGCGACGCTGTCTTCGAACCACGCGTCCTTGATGGTGTCGTCGCGCCGGATCTCGACGTCCTTCAGTCCGTAGGCCGCGATCATCTTGCGCGCCTCTTCCTCGATCTGACGGTCCTTCACGCGAAACAAGAATCTGGGAATATCCATGAGTCCCTCCTCTGCATTCCCAAGTATAGCCAGCGACCCCGCCGCGTGCATGGACACACCGGCAGGAACCGGGTATCGTGCGGAACCATGCCGACATCCGAGATCCACATCGTTCGTGCGAACGACCATCACGTCGACGACCTCGGCCAACTGCTGGAGCGTATCGAGGCCGAAGATCATCCCGACGAGCCGGCCAAGGCGCGGGCCGCCGGCGACGGTCTGCAGCGGAGCCTTCAGCACTTCCCCGTACTCCAATCGGCCTGCGTCTGGGCCCTGATTGCCTACGTCGGCGACACGCCCGCCGGGCTGGCCGTGCTCGCCCGCGTTCCCAAGCTCGACGCGCGACGGGGCTTTCTCTATCTCGACGAGTTACACGTCCTCGAACCGTACCGCCGCCGCGGCGTGGGAACCGCCTTGCTGAAAGAGGGCTTCGCGCTGGCAAAGGAGCTGGGGCTGGCCGGGGTTCGCTTGCTCACGCGCATCGACAACGAACCGGCGCGGCGGCTGTACGAGGCCGCCGGCTTCGAGGGTCAGGAGAGTGTCTTCTACCTCCGCTACTTGGATCGTCCCGAAGCCCGGGTCTAGAATGACGCCATGAACACGGTAGACATCATCCGCAAGAAGCGAGACGGGGAGACGCTCACGTCGGAAGCAATCCGCTACTGGATCGCCGGAGTCAGCGACGGCTCCATTCCCGAATACCAGTCGTCGGCATTGTTGATGGCGATCCGCATCCAAGGGATGAACGACGAAGAGACAGCCGTTCTGACGGATGCGATGGCGCACTCGGGCAAGATGTTCACGCCGGAGGATATGGGCGGGTTCTCGGTGGACAAACACTCCACCGGCGGAGTGGGAGACACGACGACGCTCGTACTGATCCCACTCCTCGCCGCCGCCGGGCTGACCGTTGGCAAGCTGTCGGGCCGCGCGCTCGGACACACCGGCGGAACGATCGACAAGCTGGAGTCGATTCCGGGATTCCGAACCGACCTAACGCTCGACGAATTCCTCGGCCTCGTGCGGGACACGAGACTCGCGCTCGCCGATCACACGGACGACATGGTGCCCGCCGATCGCATCCTCTACGAGCTACGTGACGTCACGTCGACGGTCGATTCGCTTCCTCTAATCGTCGCGTCGATCATGTCCAAGAAGATCGCCGGCGGCGCTCAAGGGATCGTCATCGATGTCAAGACGGGCGCGGGCGCATTCCTGCCGGCGTTGGAGGATTCGCGGCGGCTGGCCCGGTCGCTGGTCGCGATCGGCGAGAAACTGGGCCGCAAGATGTCCGCGGTCATCACCGACATGTCGCAGCCGCTCGGGCGGATGGTCGGCAACGCCCTCGAAGTGCGCGAAGCAATCGACACGCTCCGCGGCGAGGGTCCGGAGGATTTGGCGTTGCTGTGCTGTGAACTCGGCGCGGAGTTGGTCGTCTTCGCGGGGGCGGCGCCCACGCGGGACGAGGCAGTTGCCATGCTGCGCGGTTTGCTCGCGAACGGCCAGGCGCTGGAGAAGTTCCGTTCGTTGATCGCACAACAGCACGGGAATCCCGCCGTGATCGACGATCTGTCGCTTCTCCCGCAGGCAGCGAAGACGGTCGACGTGTGCACCGCGCATGCGGGGACGATCGAGCGGCTCGACGCGCTGGCGATCGGACGTGCCGCCAACCTGCTCGGCGCGGGGCGGTTCACCAAAGAGGAGGCGATCGATCCCGCGGTGGGGATCGAGGTGTTGCACAAGGTCGGAGATCGCGTCGAGGCCGACGAAACGTTGGTCCGCCTGTACGTCAATGACGAGAAGCATCTCGACTCGGTGCGCCAGATGGTCGTACAGGCGTATGCGATCGATAGTTCAGGCGCGGTGCATGAGCCCCCCGAATTGATCGTCGAGCGCATCGAGGGATCGGCGTAGCAAGCCGGGGCTACTCCGCGTCGTCGCGCAGCGAGAAGCTGGCCGGCAACAACTCGCGGATCGATGTGCGCTTGAACGTTCCTTGCGGGTTGCCCATCAGGATCTCCAGATCTGGAGCATGTTCGGACATGACTTGCCGACACACGCCACACGGTGAGCAATACGGCTTGTCACACGTCACCGCAATCTTCACGAAGTCCTTGTACCCCTCGGAGATGGCTTTGAAAAACGCGGTGCGTTCCGCACAGACCGATGGCGTGAACGTCGCGCTCTCGATGTTCACGCCGGTGAACACGGTGCCGTCCGCACACAACAGCGCCGCACCGACCTTGAATCCCGAATAGGGTGCGTAGGCACGCTCCCGAACCTCGTTCGCCAGCCGCAGCAGTTGTTCGTCAGTCATCAAAAACGGATCACGAATCCCAACAGGGCCGAAACCGGCCCGGTACGAAGCTCCCACCATCCCGCGCTCGCGCTCACTGGTATCGTCCATCGGACGTCACCGTATAATCGAAGGAACGGCGGCCCCATTTCGAATCCGAGGGTCGCATGGGTTGCGAACGAAGACCATGATAGCCCGTCGAGATGAAGTGCAGCCAGCGCGTCGTTCACACCAGCTTCGATGGCTTCCGGGACGTCGACCACGACCGACGGGATGATCTCCGCCCCGATCAGATCCAGCCCCGCGCCCAACGTGATCGCGAACAGGAACAGGTCGAATCGCTTGACCAGCTCGGTGGACACCATCCACGCCGACAGATCGAGATCTCCGATCACGGCTCCGGTTTCTTCCCCGATGTCGAACTCGACGTCGATCAGCGGCCGGGGAATCTCGAGACCGCCCCACGCCGCGATCGAGCGCGCGAGTTCGTCGGAAATCACTCCTCCAGAAACGCGCAGTCCGTCGACGACCACCAGCGGGAGTCCGATTTCGACACCGCCGCCGATCAGCGGAATCGGGACCCAAGGAGGAAACGTTGCGGTGAACGCTTCGATCCCCGCCAACGCGTCGTCGAAGGCGGCCTCGATCTCAGTCCATTCGGAGGGTGGTACGCCGAGCCCGGCAATCGCCGCCTCCAACGCGTCGAGCGCATCACCAACGGCAATCGGCACCTTGGCCAGCGACGCTTCCAGATCCAACGTGGGAACCGGGAGACCGAAGAAGATCCCGCCCGCAGCAACGGTCACGGCACTCAGCACGAGGGCGCCGGCGACCGTGAGCGTCATGCGGACGAGTCGTTGGGTCATCCTCGGTCCCATCCCTCCCATTCGCGCCGTTTAAGTTCGGCGCGTTTGATCTTGCCGCTCGTCGTCTTGGGGAGATCTGTGACGTACTCGATCGCCCGCGGGTACTTGTACGGGGCCGTGACGGATTTTACGTGGTCCTGGAGTTCCTGAGTCAGATCGTCGGACGGTTGGTATCCCTCGGCCAAGATGACGAACGCCTTGACGATCTCGCCGCGATCGCGATGGGGAGAGGCCACCGCGGCCGCTTCGACGACCGCCGGATGGCTGACCAGTGCGTCTTCGACTTCGAACGGGCCGATGCGGTACCCCGAGGTCAAGATCACGTCGTCGGCGCGGCCTTCGAAGAACAGGTAGCCGTCCTCATCCATGCGCACCAGGTCCCCGGTACGGTACCAGCCGCCGGAGAACGCTTCCTTGTCCAGTTCCGGCGACTTCCAGTAGCCGTCGAAGATCGCCGGTGAGTCCGGCTTCAGCGCGATTTCGCCGATCTCTCCCTTGCCCACCGGGTTTCCGTCTCCGTCGATCAGCGTCACGCCCGGTCCGGGCGTCGGCATGCCCATCGCTCCGGGCTTCACCGGCATTCCGGGAAGGTTGCAGACGAGACAGACGGATTCGGTTTGCCCGTACCCGTCGCGGATCGTCACTCCAAACGCACGTTTGAACGCTTCGATCGGTTCGACGTTCAGCGGCTCGCCCGCGGACAGTGCGTCCTTGAGGACGACGTTGTGTTCGGCCAAGTCGGGGAGCTGCGCGAACAACCGGTACTCGGTCGGCGTACAGCAGAGCTTGGTGACCTTGTACTTCTCCAGCAACTCGATGTAGCGGCGGCCGTCGAACCGCCCGTTGTACATCAGCTGCGTCGCGCCGCTGGTCAGCGAGACGCCAACCGGGCTCCAGTACCACTTCGCCCATCCCGGCGCCGTCGTCGCCCAGATGATGTCGTGTTCGTCCGCACCGTACCAGTAGCGCGCGGTGATCCGGTTGTGACAGTACATCCAGCGATGCTTGTGCACGACCGGCTTGGGATTCCCGGTGGTTCCCGAGGTGAAGTTGATCGTCATCGGATCGTCGACCGTCAACGGGACCTTCTCCACGGACTCGTCGGCGTCTTGCATGAGGTCTTCGAATCGGATCCAGCCGTCACGCGGCTCGGGGCTGTTGATCAGAATGAACGTCTCCAACGGGCAGTCCCCGCGCGCTTGCTCCACAGTGTCGACGATCGAGGCGTCGGCGACGATCACCTTGGCTCCGCTGGCTTGCGATCGATACGCGATCTCCTTGGCCTTCAGCATCTCGGAACACGGGACAGCGACCCCGCCGGCGACGAACGTTCCCAGTTGCGCCATGTGCGCTTCCGGCAGCCGCGGCAACACGTGGAGAATCGGATCCTGCTTCCGGACGCCCAGGCCGATCAGTGCGCCGCCGAAGCGCCGCATTCCGCTCGCCAGTTCTGCGTACGTGACCTGACGTTCGTTGCCGTCTGCGTCTTCCCAGTACACCGCGATCTTGTCCGGGTGCTTGTGGGCATGCCCTTCCACGACATCTACAATGTTGTAGTCAGCCGGGATGTCCCACGTGAACTGCTCGACTTCCTGCTGGTACAGCGCCTTGTCGTATTGCATCGTGTCGGACCACCTTGTCGGGTTGCTTTGGATTCGGAACGCTGCATCTTATAGCATATCTGCGAATCCCGCACCAGGTGGAGGACCCCGTGAAAGCAACCGTCGTTCTCAGTCCGACCGCATCACAGCGCTTGATCGCGCAAGGCGCCGCCGCACATCCGCTTGTACGGAGCGCACTGCAAGACGGGACCGTCGTCGTCACGCTCGGCACGACGAACGGTTTCGTCGCGTCCGAGTTGCTCGAAGAGCCGATCGATCAAGGTGCATTCGCAGCCGGCGTGATCGATGGGACGTGGAATCTCAACGCGCGCTTGGGGGAAGCGACCGATCTTGTGCTTCATCACGGGATCCGCGTGCCGTTCGACGAACGCGCGCTGCTCGAAGGCCTCACCGCTGGGGACGTCATCATCAAGGGAGGAAACGCCCTCGATCCGTTCGGAATCGTCGGCGTGTTGATGGCCGCACCGAACGGTGGAACCGTCGGGCGCTACTTTCCGACCGCCGTCGCACGCGGCGTCGACGTCGTCATTCCGATCTCGGTCGCAAAGTCCGTTCACCAACCGATTGCCGGTTTGTCGATCGAGCTGGGCAGTCGGCGGGTCGATCTCGCGATGGGATTGGCGTGCGGCATGGCGACGTTGACAGGGCACGTCATCACCGAGATCGAGGCGTACGCATTGTTGTTCGATGTCCTCGCAACCCACGTTTGCTCCGGTGGGATCGGTCGCGGATGTGGCAGCGTCAGCTTGTTGCTGGACGGCAACGAAGCCAACGTTCGTGAGGCCTACGAACGCACCGAGGCACTCGTCGCATTGCCGGAGATTCCCGTTCAGGGACGGCAATGATCGATTCGTACCTCACCCTCGGAGAACCCGTCTCGCACAAGATCACGCGTAAGAAATCCCGTTTTCTCGCGATCCTGCGTCCGATCACAGCCGAGGATGAGGTGGCTCAAGTGCTCAATGACCTTCGTAGGAGGTACCACGACGCCGCGCATCACTGCTACGCCGCGCGGTGGCTGGACGGTAATCAAGTGGTCGAGACGAGCCACGACGACGGCGAGCCGTCCGGATCGGCGGGACTGCCGATCCTTCAGCAGCTGACGGGACGTGATCTGACCAACGTGATCGCCGTCGTCGTCCGCTATTTCGGCGGGACGAAACTCGGTGTCGGGGGCCTGGTGCGTGCGTATTCGGACGCCGTAGCCGAGGCACTGGATCGAACGAAGATCGTTCACCGCACTCTCGAAATCCGCGTTGCTATTCGGTTTCCCGCCGAAGTAAACTCAGCCGTTATGTCCATCATTCATCGATTCTCGGCATCCGTGGAGTCCCTTGCGTACGATCATCCCGCTCGCGTCGATGTGAAGCTTCCACCTTCTCGTGCAGCCGCATTCTGTGCGGCGTTGACCGAAGGAACGGGCAATCGAGCCAAGGCGGTGGTTGAGACATGATCGATGCAATTCGCGGGGAATTCGTCGAGTTCGGTCCCGATTTCGTCTGCATCGAGACCTCAGGCCTCACGTACCAGATCTTCTGTCCGGCCGAAACGATTCGTTCGTGCCAGAAACGATCGACGGATCAGCTCTATACGCACTTGATCGTTCGTGACGATGCGCTCCAGTTGTACGGATTCGTGTCGACCGAGGCACGTGCGATCTTCCGCAAGTTGCTCACGGTGGGACAGGTCGGCCCCAAGCTTGCACTCCAGATCCTGTCTTCCCTACCGACGGCCGCACTCGTCGAGGCGATTCGCTCGGGGGATGTCACCCGACTTACCGCCATCAAAGGAATCGGCCAGAAGACGGCGCAACGCATTCTCATCGACCTTCGCGACAAGTTAGCAGGCGGCGGCGACGCCCTTGCGAATCTGTTCCTGCTGCCCGCCGAGGAAACCGCGTTGCGCGCACTGACCTCCAAGGCGCTCGGGTTCTCCGATCGCGAAGCGCGACACGCGATTCATCAACTGCGGGAAAAGGAATTGGGGGAAGAAGCGCTCGTTCGGGAAGCCCTCGCGCTGCTGGGCCAAGGACGATGAGGGTTCTCGGCGTCGACTACGGCCGCCGCCGGGTCGGCCTGGCCGTATCCGACGACGGTGCGATTCTCGCCCGCCCGCTTGAGACGCTGCAGCGTTCGCACTCACTGGATCGAGACCTCCGCACCATCGCTCGCCAGGCGAACGATTTGGGTGCCGCCGAGATTGTCGTCGGATTGCCGTTGAACATGGACGGAAGCAAGGGTGAAATGGCGCTCGAGGCGGAGGCGTTTGCACGTCGGCTACAGCAAGCATCCGGTCTCAAGGTCTCGATGTGGGATGAGCGTCTGACCAGCGCGGAAGCGGAGCGTGTCCTGATCGAGGGGGATGTCAATCGAAGGGACCGCAAGCGACTGCGCGACAAGCTTGCAGCCACGCTGATTCTTCAGGGATTCCTCGACGGCCGCGCTCGGATCGATGCGTGCCCGCCTTCGTGAGACCTACCCCTTCTTCTCTTCTCGCTTGAGGTATTGGAGAATCGCCTCGACAACGAGGTAGTTCACGGAGCGATCGGCCTTCTTCGCCAATGCAATCAGTCGCTCCACCGGGCGATGATGGATCTTGTTCTTGGGAACGTAAATGGAAACCTTGTCCAGAAGCTGTTTTGCCACGAGTGCCTCCCCTCATCGGTGTACAACTAGATACTAACAGCCTCTGCTAGAGAGTTCAAATCGCCAAACTCGCGTCAGTCACGCGTTTGCGCCGCCTGTTCCAGATACGCTTCGATGAAGGCTGACAGGTCACCATCGAGCACCGCATCGACGTTTCCCGTCTCGTGTTCGGTTCGATGGTCCTTCACCATTTGGTACGGATGAAGGACGTACGACCGAATCTGGCTCCCCCACTCGTTGTCCTTCAACTCGCCTTGGATCTCCTCGAGCTGTTGCGCTTGCTGCTGGCGGAGGACATCGTTGAGGCGGGCGCTCAGGACACGCATCGCGCTCTCCTTGTTCTGATGCTGGCTGCGTTCGTTCTGACAAGAGACGGTAATGCCGGTGGGTAGGTGTGTGATTCGAACGGCCGAGTCGGTCACGTTGACGTGCTGCCCGCCGGCTCCTGATGCACGATACGTGTCGATGCGAAGATCCTTCGGATCGATCGTGAATGCCGTCTCCTCGACAACGGGAATGACCGACACGGCGGCGAACGAGGTGTGCCTGCGGTGCGCGGAGTCGAACGGGGACAAACGGACGAGCCGGTGGACGCCCTGTTCGCCTCTGAGGTTCCCGTACGCGTAGTTTCCACGGACTTCGAGCGTGGCGGAGCGGATTCCGGCCGTATCGCCAGGACTTGATTCCAGCAGTGAGGCCTTCCAACCTTTGCGTTCGCAGAACCGGCCGTACATCCGGAGGATCATTTCCGCCCAATCCTGCGAATCCGTTCCGCCGGCGCCGGCGTTAATCGAGAGGTAGCAGTCGCCGGCATCGTACTCCCCGGAGAACGTCAATTCGATGGTGACGGCGCGCACAAGTCGTTCCAGCGCGTTCACGCGCGGCTCCAGTCCGGTCAGCTCGGCGGCGTCGTCCACTTCGCTCGCCATCTGCTCGAGAAGCTCGATCTCCTCCAACTCGTTGAGCATCTCCCGGTAGCGCTCCAGCGCAGATCGTTTACGTTCGACGCGTTGGGCGATCGACGCGGCCCGCCGACGGTCATTCCAAAATCCGGGGGCTGTCATCTCCTCCTCTAACGACGCGATGTCGGATTGAAGGGCCGCCGGGTCAAAGGGAATCACCGATCCTCGACAAGGCCTGACGGAGTTCGGCAAGTTGATCGGCGTACATGATGTACCGTTTATACGGTGCCCTCCGTTGATCCTCAAGGCGGCGGCTCGCCGGATGGAGTACGATGGGGCGAAGCTCGTACCCGGCGAACTGTTAACCAAGGGTCGACGCCAAGGAGCGAACCATGTCCAAGGAAACCACACGAACCGAGATCTTCAGCCTCGACGGCGAGACGCTCGTTGCCACCGTTAAGAAACTCGTTCACGAGGGCAACATCCGCCGTGTGTCCGTCCAGAACAAGGAGGGGCGTACGCTGCTTGAGATTCCCCTCACCTTCGGCGTTGTCGGAGCGCTGTTGCTGCCTACGTTGGCCGCGCTCGGCGCTGTCGCCGCCATGGTGACCGAGTGCAAGCTTGTCGTCGAGCGGGTCGACGCATCGCCTAACGGCGAGCATGCTCCTGGCGACGAAGCGTCGTCGGACGGTCCCGCATCCGCATGAGAACTGAGCTGTTCTTCCGGACGGATTCGTTGGATCCCGTCGAGATGCTTCCCGGAATCCAACGCCGAGCCGTGTGGCTCGACCGCGTGATGCTCACCTTCTTCACGTTCGCGCCGGGATCGACCATTCCCGAACATCGGCACGAGCACGAGCAAATCACCGTGGTCACACGTGGCGCAATGGTCTTCTCGCTGGACGGAGAGGTGCGAACGCTCCGAGCCGGAGATGGGGTGTGCATCCCACCGGAGGTACCCCACAGCGCACAGATCCTCGATGAGGAGACCGAGGCATACGACGCCTGGTCGCCTCCCCGTGACGAGTACAAGATCGCGTACGGCTAGCGGCGGAAGTGAAGGAGCACGGCGTCGAATGCGTCCCCCGTGCGCTGGAGGTACTTGAATCCGGGGATCAGATAGCTCCCGTCGTCCAGTTCGAGAATCGAGAAGCCACCGTAGATTCCGAGATCCGATGCCGCGCTGGTCAACCAGAGGACGTCGCCGGACTCCGCGAACCCGAGCACCGGAAACGCGGGGCCGAGGCCGGTCACGACGTACGCTCCATCTTGCTCGCCGGAGATGGCAATGCCGTAGTCATCTCCGTACTGGCTTCCTTCCACCACGCTCCATGCGAGATTGCCGGTGTCCGCGTCGACGCGCGCGAGCCAGAAGTCGTAGAGCGGCGTCGCGGACGACAGGTCCTCGGACAATCCGGCGATCACAAGATCGCCGTCCGACGTCCAGGCCATCGCGTCGCCGGCTTGCTTGTTCTCGCCGCGCAGCAACTGACTCCAAAGCACTTCGCCGTTCTCGTTCAGACGGTACAGCCGTGAGTCGCGATACGCCCCTTCGTTGCCTCCGCCGTAGGAGATGACCGCGAGCACGAGGAGGTCCCCGTTCTCCGCCTCTAGGACCGCCGTCCCAGACTCGTTGCGTCCGGTATCCAGCGTCGTAGACCATAGCTCTTCGCCGTCTTCGTCCAACCGGATTACGTAAACGTCGAAGTCTTCATTGAACGAGTCCGTCTCTGCGAGCAGCAAGGTTCCTCCGTCCGCCAGGAGAAGCAGGTCTTTGGCCCATTCGGTACCCGCCCCCCCGTAGGTGGATTCGTCGAGGAGGTTGCCCTCCGCATCGGTTCGAACGACGTAGAGGTCCCGTCCGCCAGCGCCACTCGAGTCCGTCTCCCCGAAGATTAGGTAGTCGCCGTCATCAGTTCGTTCCACGTAGAGACCTTGGTCGGCACGATCGCCGCCGTACGTCTTCTCCCAGATGATGTCACCGTCGAGCGTCAGTTCCGCGAGCAGGACGTCCCCCAGGGTCGTCGCGCCTTGGGCGTGGTAAGTCGTTCCCGTGACGACGAAGTGTTCTTCGTCCGCGCGCACGATGTCGAAGAACGCACCGTACGCGTCCCCTTCATACACCCGCAGCCACGTCTCCGAATCGTCCGTTGCCCACGCAATACACGACGCAGCAGCAACGAGCAGTCCGATGCAGAACCCCATGAGACCCGTCGACATTTTCTTCATTCGCGGCTCCTTTCGCTTGCTGGTCTCGTTCGATCGGTTATCCCCGATTCTCGTGCGATGCTCAACACGCACGCTAGATGATCGGATCCAGTGAGGTCTCGCCTCGCCAGTAGTGAAGGCGGTCTCGGCGTACGTACCCGAATTCGAACATCTCGCGCCGGAGCGTCGCCGAGTCCGGGTGATGTTGCTGCAGAAGGCGGTTGAACTCCTTATGGGTGATCCTGACGTCTTCAGGAACGTGCTGCGCCGTCAGCCACTTGAGGAGGACGAGGCGCTTCTTGCGCTTGGCCGGCAACTGAACGATGCGTTCACCGTCCAGAAACGTCTCAAGCAC
>Ga0272441_10013450_pt1 | contig 11765 bp, 9 predicted proteins | sample SSMProp6N_FD_193582 | JGI IMG/M metagenome (GOLD analysis project Ga0272441, IMG submission 193582) | Marine sediment archaeal communities from Little Sippewissett salt marsh, Falmouth, MA, United States - SSM-Prop-6N | ecosystem: Environmental > Aquatic > Marine > Wetlands > Sediment ...
GCTCCAAAGGCATCCCGCAACTGTGCCTCCGTACAATCGTACGACAGGTTCCCCACATAAATGTTCGTCATAACACGGACTCCGAGGGACGCCCGGCCACCAGCCCTACACAACCGGAATCGCCGGAACGCCGCGACCACAAGACTGCCAATGCACACTCCTTAGTATGCAATGGCATCATACCCGCCGGGCCGCAGGAATGTCAACAAGCTGTTTTCCGAAAAATATTCGAGCGGCCGGGCCGCCGCAGAGACACGCACCGCCGTCGTCAGAGCCGAACCCGCTCTTGATTCTTTCGTGCCCGGCGGGTAATGTCACACGCGAACACACGAGCCCGGCCACTCGACAGGAAGGAATGGGCATGGACCGAGCGGACATCTTCCTCAAACTTCGCAGCTTCGATCACCAGGACCTCGATCCCGACGCATTCGACGGCAGGGCGCTGGAGCTCCTGGGCGACGCGTTCGCCTCCACCGACGAGGCCCACGCACATTTCCTTGCCCGAGAACGCCGGCCGGCGCCGTCAGACCTCTCCGATGACGAACGCCGCAAGGCCGATGACTGCCTGGGCAATGTCTTTGACTTCTACGGGGAGCGGCACGCCGTCGGCGACGACATCGACTGGGACCACAATCCCGGCACCGCTCACTGGGTCCACGACCTCAACCGCTTCAGCTATCTCGACACACTGGTCCGTGCCACCCGCGCCACCGGCGACCCGGCCTACGCCCGCAAGGGGGCCGGCTTGGTCCTCGACTGGGTGGACAAGAACCCCGTGACGCGCTCACCGTTCTGGGCGCCCCGCGTCGGTCTCGCCGACGTGCCCAACGGAGCCTGGCGGTCCTACCTCAACATCGCCATCCACACGCGCAGGTGGGCCGACCTGTTCGAGGAACTGGTCCCCTTCTGGTCGCCGCACGAACTGCTCCGCGTGCTGAAATCCATCCACGACCAACTCGGCTACCTCGAACATATCATCCCCACCATGACCAACAACTGGGTGATCATCGGTGCGAACGGGATGATGCGGACCGCGGTCCGGCTGCCCGAGCTGCGCGACGCCGCACACTTCATTGACTACGCGTGGGACAAGGTGCTGACCGAGGCCAAGCGACAGGTGTTGGCCGACGGCATGCAGTTCGAGTTGACCCAGGGCTATCATGGCTGCGTCGAGCGACTGTTCCTCGACGTGATGAAGACCTCGCGCGAGGCGGGGATGGACGTGCCGGAGAAGATGGAGCGGGTCACCGCGCGGATGCTCGACTACTCGATGCAGACCCTCACCCCCGACGGGCTCCAGGTCGCGTTCAACGATTCCGACCCGGGCGCCGGTCAGGCGACTCGCAGCCGCCTGGCCGAAGAAGGCCGGCGACGCGGCCGTGCCGACTGGCTATACGTCGGCACCAATGGCGCGGAGGGCTCGCCGCCCGACGTCCTCTCGCAAGCATTCGAGCACGGCGGCGTCTACGTGATGCGAACGGGCTGGACCCCGGACAGCGCCTACCTCGCTTTCGACGGCGGCCCGTGGGGCTATTCGCACCAGCATAACGACCGGCTTGGTTTCTGGCTCAGCGCCCTCGGCAGGTCTTTCCTGATTGACCCCGGCCGATACCTCTACGACTGGGACAACCCGTATTCATTTGACATGTACCTCAAGACCACACGGGCACACAGCACCATCACCATCGACGGCCAGGACCAGTCCGACCGCTTCTTCCGCGACACCTGGGAGCCGCGTGATAGACTCGCCGAGAACACCTGGATTGTGGGCGATGCGTTCCAGCGGGTGGCCGGCTCGCACACGCTGGGCTACGGCGAGAACGGATGCATCCAGGTCGCCCACCGACGCAGCATCACGTTCTTCCCGCCCGATGTCTTTCTCGTGCTGGATCGTCTGACCGGAGACGGCGAGCACGACGTCCACTCGCGGCTTCAGTTCTACCCCGGCGACTTGGCCGAGAAGGACGGCGTATGGCACACCACCTATGACGACGCGAACCTGGCCGTGCTGCCGTTGATGGAAGCGGACTTCGACGGGGCCGTCGAGAAGGGGCTGTACGAGCCGACGCGCGGCTGGTACTCGCAGCGCGTCAACCAGATCGAGCCTTCGCCAACGCTCGTGGTCCACGCCCGAGCCGCCCTCCCCCTGCGCGGAGCGTTCCTGATGGCCCCCTATCGCGGGGCGGACCCGCCGGCGCTGGCCCTGGAGTTCGACGGCGATGCAGTCCGGCTGGAAGTGAACGGTGTCGAACAAACGACGTCTTTCAACGATGCGATCCGGTAAGGGGCCGAGGTTCGCCGTCCCCGCGATGGTCTTCTGGTTCACTCTATGTGGAGCGGGTGGAGCGATGGACACACCTGAACCGCTGCTGACGCTCAAGCCGACGGCCCAATATCCCCGCTACGGCGAGGGATCGCTCATCACGCTGAAGGACGGCCGGCTGTTCCTGTGCTACACGCGGTTCGAGCGCGGCTCCCACGACAATTCCGCTGCGGACATCTGCTCACGCACGTCGAGAGACGGGGGGAAGACGTGGGGCCGGACCCGGATCCTGGTCAGCCGCAGCGAGGCGAAAGAGAACGTGATGTCGGCCAGCGCCCTCCGCCTCGGGAACGGCGACCTCCTGCTCCTCTACCTCCGAAAGAATGGCTGGGGCGACTGCAACGCATACGTCCGTCGCTCGACTGACGAGTTCAAGACGCTGGGAGGACCCGTCACCGTCACCGGTACAACCGGCTACCACATCGTCAACAACGACCGGCTCGTGCAGCTCTCGACCGGGCGGCTGATCGTGCCCGCGTCGCTGCACACCAAGAAGGGCGGGCGCGGCCGCGAGAGCTGGACGCCGTACGGCCGGGCGCGCGCGTTCGTCTCGGACGATGACGGGAAGACCTGGCGGCTTGGCGGCGAAGCCCCGCCCCCGAAGAAGAAGGTGATGCTCCAGGAGCCGGGGGTGGTCGAACTCAAGAACGGGCAACTGTGGATGTGGATGCGAACCGACGCCGGCTGCCAATACCAGAGCTTCTCGAAAGACCGCGGCCTGACCTGGACCACCCCTAGGCCGGGCAACATCAAGTCACCCCGCAGCCCGGCGCAGATTCGGCGCGCCCCGTGGACCGGCGACCTGATGATGGTCTGGAACGACCACTCCGGCGACCACCCGTACCCGAAAGACGGTGTGGAGGGGCACAAGAACCGCACGCCCCTGTGTGCGGCGATCAGCGCCGACGACGGCCGGACCTGGCGAAAGAGCCGCGTCATCGCCCACCGCGACGGTGCCAGCTTTGCCTACCCGTCAATCACGTTCCTCGACGACCGCGCCATCGTCGGCCACTGGGACTACGACACGCGCACAGGCATGCGCGTCTCCCTCCATCTCCTTGCCCTTCCCCGTGCATGGCTCTACGCACGCCCGTGACGGCGGTGCGAGACTGCCCGATGCAGGTCACACCGGGGACAAGCCTGCCGCTCACGCACCACAGGCCGCTGCTCCACTGGCTCAGGCCGCGAACTGTTGGAACGGGCACGGACCTGTGGGCTCTCACTTGAGCAATCGAATGCGGACCGAGCGTTCGGCGATGTCATGCCCGCTCAGTTCGAGGCGCAGGAACCCGACGGCGGCTCCGATGGGGCTTTCGTAGGTCGGGCTGTTGTAGGGGTTCCACGGCAGGTGCGGCCAGCAGAACTCGGCGCCGGCCTTCCCGGCCGGCTCGATCCGTGCCAGGCCCGGCAGTTCGAGGCTTTTCCGCACCGGCCAGGCCTTCTGGGTTTTCCTTGCACGGAGCGCCAGCGGCCGGCCGTCGACTATCAGTTTCGCGCCGGGCCCGACGGGCACCTGGAGGTTCAGGCGGTTCCGCTGCCCGCCGAAGTTGGTGACGACGCCGCCGACCAGTTCGACGCACTTGGGCGAGACGACCCGCGCGGTCAGCCTCGCCTGCGCGGCGCCGAAGTCCAGGTCCAGCATCCCCTCCCGCGGTCGGACCCGCGCCCGCTCGGCGACGGGCGGGAAGTAATAGCAGGTCCCGCTCTCGAGCAACTCGAACGTCGCGGCGTCGAAGTGATTCTTGTCGTTGCTCTCACCGATGATCACGCCGCAGCGGTCGTGGAACACCGCCAGGTTCTGGGTGCGGTCCAGGATATACGGGTTGCCCGGGCGCCCGCCGTCGTGGTAGCCGGCCAGCACGATGCACCAGCCCTCGCGGCGGACAATGCCGGCCACGCCGTCGAAGCGGTCGGTATAGGCGGGTCGCTCGCACGAGAGCCGTCGCGCCGCGCGGCCGCCGGGATGGTGCAGTGCGGCCATCGCGGCCAGCCCGCTGGCATAGTAGGCAACCCACGACGCGGTCTGCGGCACGCGGGTCGTGTAGCGGCCGAGCATCTGCTGTGCGAAGCGCCGGCCGGCGGGGGTGAAGCCGAACGACAGGGCGTATGCACTGGAGCCGCCGCCGATCTGCCCGGGCCGGCGGCCGCTGCGCTGCCGCTGGTCGAGCGTCTTAATCGGGGTGAGGTCGGGGTAGCTCGCCCGCACAACGAAATTGATGCCCTTCTCGATGACGGGGAGCACGGTCGAGTCGCCGCTGGCCGCGTAGTAATCGCACAGTCCGAACAGGCTGACGTGTTGGTAGCCGACGGCGGGCCCGGCGCTCTCGGGGAAATAGCCCTCGGGCGACTGCAGTTCGCACAGCTTGCGAACGGCGCGGCGGGCCAACCCGGCGATGCGCCGCTCGCCCAGGATTTTCCCGAACCGGTAGAGCGATGCGGCGGTCACAAACAGGTGGTTGGGCCCGCACCCGGTCCAGGGGCCGGGCTTGCCCCAGGCGGCTTTTTTCGCGACCAGAAACCGCTCGGCGCCGCGGGCGCTGGCTCTCATGGCGCGGAGCCAGCGGCGGCGCTGCGCGGCGGTGGCGTGCGGCAGGAGCAGGTGGCAGGCAGGGCCGTAGCAGATGAGCGGGAAGCTGTAAGTGACGCCATCGGACGCGACGGTCTCGATGTGCTTGTCGGCCCAGAGGTCCATCAGCTCGGCGGCCAGCGCACGGACGCGCTGGGGCTCGGGGTGCCCGCCCCAGTCGGGCTCGGCGACCAGCGCCATGGCGAGCGCCACGCTCGGCGTCTGACTGGACACAATCAGCCGATCCTTCCTGATCCGTTCCTTGACGTGGCGGCCCGCGTCGGCCAGCACGTGGCACTCGACGAACTCGGTCAGGTGAGTCAGGCATTGCCGTTGGAAACCGTTCATTGCGCTCGTCCTCGATGGTGCCGGTGTTGGTGGTGCAGTATGCGCAGCGCGGACGGCTTGTCAAGTCAGGCCGGGCGGTTCGGGGCCTTGCATCGCGGCCCGGGCTGTGGCAGAATCTGCGTCGTGAAGCGATCGGAGATCAACGCAGCGGTGCGGGAGGCGTCGGCGGCGTTCGCCCGGCACCAGTGGGCTCTTCCGCCGGACCCGCGGTGGGACGTGACGGACTTCGGGCTGGGCAATTTCAGCCGCTATGGGCTGGTGCTGGTCAACCTGGCCGAGGAGCCGGAATACTGCGAGAAAATCATGTACGCCCGCAAGGACCAGGTCACGCTGGAGCACCACCACCGGGCGAAGAAGGAGGACATCATCTGCCGGTGGGGCCGCCTCGCCGTGCAGTTGCACTCGGACGGGCCGGTGACGCTCCAGGTGAACGGCGAGGCGCACGAGGTCCCGGTCGACCGGCCGCTGCTCCTGGAGGCGGGCGAGCGCGTCACGCTCACGCAGAATATGGGCCACTCGTTTTGGCCGGAGTCCGACTACGCCCTGATCGGCGAGGTGTCGACCGCCAACGACGACGCACACGACAACTACTTTGCGAACCCGGACGTCGGCCGGTTCAGCGAAATCGACGAAGACGAGCCGCCGCTGGTCACGCTGGTCAGTGACTGACGCTCGCCGGCTCGCGGTGACAAGGACCCCGCGATGGACGATCGCAACGGCATCGCATCGGGCGGCAACTGGATCGTCGACATCGTCAAGAACGTCGACCACCTGCCGGGACGCGGGATGCTGGGCAGCATCACGTCGCAGGAATCGGCAACGGGTGGGGCCGCGGCCAACGTGCTGCTCGACCTGGCCCGGATGGACGTCGGCTTCCCGCTCACCGGGCTCGGCGTCATCGGCCGCGACGATGACGGGCGCTTCATCCTCGACACCGCCGGCCAGCACGGCGTCGACCTGTCGCTCATCACCCACACGAACGCCGCCGGCACCTCGTACACCGACGTGATGAACGAAGAGGGCACCGGCGAGCGGCAGTTCTTCCACTCCCGCGGGGCCAACGCCCTGTTTGGCCCGGAGCACGTGCCCGTCGACCGGCTGCGCTGCCGCATCTTCCATCTTGGCTACCTGCTGCTGCTCGACCGGATGGACGCGCCGGACACGGGGTTTGGCACGGTCGCCGCCCGCCTGCTCCATGATCTCCGGGCGGCGGGCATCAAGACCAGCGTCGACGTGGTCAGCGAGGACAGCGACCGGTTCAAAAGCATCGTTCCTCCGGCGCTCAAACACGCCGATTACCTGATCCTGAACGAAATCGAAGCGACCCGGACCGTGGGACGCTCGGCCCGGACGGACGACGGCTCGCTCGATCCCGGGGCGCTGGCCGCGTCGGTCGACGAATTGATCGAGCTCGGCTCGATGGAATTGGTATCGGTGCACCTGCCCGAGGGATTCTACCTGCGCGACCGCGCCGGGCAGACGGTCTCGCGCGGCTCGCTCGAGCTGCCGGACGGTTTTATCCAGGGCTCGGTGGGTGCCGGCGACGCGTTCTGTGCGGGGATGCTCTACGGCCTGCACGAGGGATGGGAGCCGCCGGACGCCGCCTGGCTGGGCACGTGCTGCGCCGCAGCCTGCCTCTCGCGCCGCAACGCGATCGATGGGCTGACGCGCATCCCGGACCTGCTCGAACTGGGCGGGCAATTCCGCGAGCGCCGGCCGCCCGTCCCCACCTAGGGCGAGCCACCCCCTTCCGACCGATATTCTTCGGCTTGCCGAGCGTACCGGGCTGGGGTAGAATCTGCGGACTACCCGGGGCTGTCCGGGCACCAGGTGTGCGAGGACAACGATGACCGAATCGAGCGCGGGCCGGGCGGAGGCGATTCGGCTCCAGAAGCTGGCCAGCAAGAAGCGGTACGACGAGTTGGAGGCGGCGTGGGCGGAGGCCGTCGAGAAGGACGCCGTGCCGCCCGACGACCTGTTGTTCGTCCTTGAGTCCGTCGCCCGCAGCGGCGACGCGGAGCTGACCGACTCGCTGCTCTGGTTCCTGCTCACCGAACGCACGGAGCAGAAGGGCGCGGCTGACGTGCTGGGCGTGGCGCGATCCGCCGTCCCGCTCTTCCCCGGCAGCACCGTGCTGCGCGAGGAGACGACGTCGCTCTACCGCGCGGCACACGCCGATCTGCCCGAGGTCGAGGTGCTGACCGAGCTGACGCTCAAGGACGCCGCGCTGCCGCTGCCCGCAGCGGTCGAGCAGATGGAGCACTGCCTGGCGCTGCGGCCGGGGGCTTATGTGCTGGACCGGGCCCGGGAGGAGACGGGCCAAGTGGACCGCTTCGACGGCGACGCACACACCTTCGAGGTGTCTTTCGAGAGTGGGCCCCGGTCTTATTGCGTGGCAGACGCGGCGGGGCTCGAACGGCTCGACTCGGACGACTTCCGCGCCCTGAGCCTGTTCGACCCGGAGAAGCTGACGGCGATGGCGCACGAGGACCCGGCCGAGCTGGTCACGCACACCCTGCGCGCCTTCGGCCCCAAGCTGACGTTCAAAGGCCTGAGAGCGCGGCTGGCAGGCGTGATCCCCGACGCCGACTGGGCAGAATGGTGGAAGGCGGCGCGGCCCAGGCTGCGCCGCGCGGCGTGGGTCGACATGACCGACCGCGCCCAGCCGACCTTCGCGTTGCGGAAGACGGCCATCCCCTACGACGCCATCCTGAAGGCCCAGTTCCACGGCGCGGAGACGGCGGAGGAAAAGCTGGTCGCCGTGCTCGACTACCTCAACGAGATCGACGGCGGGGCGCCGCCGAACAACGAGATGCTGGGCTTCTTTGGAACGCACCTCGACCGGCTGGTCGAGACGGTGAAAGACGCGGCCCCGGCAGCGGCCATCGGCTGCCTGGCGCTGGCCGCGGAGCTGCACCAGCGCGCCCCGGATGCCGCGCCACAGCCAAATCACAGCGCCGCGGAGCTGCTGCCCGAAGATGCCGACTTCGCGGGGCTGATGCGCCCCATCCGGCACGATCGGCTGGGCCGGCTGATCGTGGCGCTGGTCCGGGACGCCCTGCCCGAGCGGTGGGCCGAGGTCTACGCCGCCGCCCTGCCCGGCTGCCCGGCAGCGGCCTGCGAGGCGATGGCGTCGGAACTGTGCGCCGCCGGCCTCGGGGACCGACTGCGCGACGTGGTGCCCGTGATCCTGGCCAAGCCGGACCAGAACGCCCGCGCGCTCGGCTGGCTATGGAGGACGACCGCCTCGGGCGGCTGCCCACAGGCGCTGGCCGACGTGGACCGGGTGGCCGTGGCCCTGGGCCTCTTCTCCGCCGCCCAGTTGCTGGGCCGCGGCAAGTCCCGGGCACGCCCGGACCAACATCCGCTGCTGCAGCAGGTGCGGCAGGCGATATCTCTCCGAGACTTCGCCATCCTGCACGAGGTCCTCGAACAAGCGGGCGAGGGCCGTGCCAAGCGAGTCAACACCCTGGTCGAGCGGCACACCGGCCTGAGCGACAGCGCCTGTCGCCGTGTGCACGAGATCCTGCGCAAGACGCACCCCGAGCTGTTCGTGGAACACGTTCCCCCCTGGCAGGAAGACGTGGTCTACACCACCCAGGCCGGCCTGACAAAGCGGCAGGAAGAACTCGGACGCCTGGTCACCGAAAAGCTGGCCGGGGCGTCGAAGGCGGTGGGTGCCGCGGCGGCGCTCGGCGACCTGAGCGAGAACGCCGAGTGGACCGCGGCCTGCGAAATGCGCGACCGTCTCGCCGGACAGGCCACCCGCATGCAGGAGGAGACCCAGAAGGCCAAGCTCATCACGCACGAAATGGCCGAAAGCGACACGGTCAGTGTCGGCAGCCGTGTCCGGACGCGCGACCCGGCCACCGACCACGTCGAGTCGATGACCTTCCTGGGACCGTGGGACGCCGATCACGACCAGGGGATCTATTCGTACCGTGCCGCGGTGGGCATCGCATTTATGGGCAAGGCGGTGGGCGACCGGGTGGTGCTCGATGCGCACGGCGAGCGGCGCGAGTGGGAGATCCTTGAAATCGGACCTGGACTATGAACACGGACGACACCGACCTGCAATTCGAGCGCCTGGCCGAGAGCGAGTATCCGCTGGCCACCGAGATCGTGACGCTGGCCATCCAGACCGGCTGGCCCGGTCATTACAGTGCGGAGGTGATGCGGGCGGTGATCGCGGGCAACAGCCCGGACGCGATTCGCGGGCGCAGCACAAAGCAGGTAGACTACCTGGTGCGCCGCGGCAGCCGTCCGGTCGGCTACGTGGCGGTCAAGCGGAACGAGATCGGACACCTGTTCGTACGGCCCGACGCCTCGCGGCAGGGGGTGGGAGCGGCTGCCGTGGCCTTTGCCCTCGCCCTTTTCCGCGACGGGGGATGCGACACGGCCAAGGTCTGCGCCAGTCTCAATGCCGAGGGCTTCTACGCGAAGCAGGGGTTCCATCGCACGGATGAGGGGAGTTTCCCGGTTGGCGAGGGCCTCGAGGTGGCCTATGTGCTGATGGAGCGCGACCTCTGAGCCGCGGCGTCAGCGGGGCAGCGCCGGGCCCCAATCCGTCACAGCCGCTGTGTTTTCCAGCAGGTGCCGCGCCGTCCCCGCGAACCCCTGATAGAGCTGCCCGCAGGTGGTGATCTCGATACGGAACGTGACGGCTCCGTGCTCGGCCAGCAGGTAGTCGCGGGCCAGACCCGGGTGCCATATCTTCTCCGCCACGTGAGCCCGGCCCTTCGGCACACCGCGAATCAACGTCTCCAGCGTCTGCTTGGCCCACTCGAGGCGCGCGCCGGTGATCTCGGTGGCGCCCGCGGTGCGGATGAATTCCATGCCCGACAGGTCGCGCGCGGCGTGCCAGGAGTGGATGGTAAGCAGCAGGCCGAGCCGGCCCTGGCGGACGGTGCTCACCACCTCGTCGCGCAGGCGCGCAAATTCGGGCGGCGGCTGCCCGTCCCCCCAGGTCGCGGCGGCGTACAGCCCCCGGCCTTCGAGCGTGGTGTACGATGCGGCCGGCTGCGTGGCGCTGTAAGGCGACGGAAGCGGGACGATGCGGACCGCTGCCCGGTCGAGCAGACGCCGGGCGAGGTCTCCGCCCGACGCCAGTTCGCGGACCATTGCATCGGCGACCCAGCTTCCGGCGCATTCCCAGGCGTCCTCGCCGCCGATGAACCAATGCACGGGCCGACCGGCCGCCTCGCGGCCGAACAGGAAAAGCGGCGTCGCCCGCCCTCCAGAGCCGAGCAGGCGCACGGCGAGGTCCGGCGCAGTTCGGGTCTCGGTAAGCAGTCGGTCCAGGTTGTCCCGGCCATAGGGTGGAGCGGTCGCCACATAGACGTCGCCCCCCTCGTCAAGCCCGACCGACAGCCGGCCCGGTGCGCTCTGGTCAAACGGCAGGGCCTCGTAGCGAAGCCCGTCCCGACTGACCAGCAGCCCCTGGTCTGCGACGAACTGTGCGGTTTTTTCGCCCACGTTTAGCGACACCCGGACGCCCGGCCGGGTGCCGCGCAGCAGGACGTGCAGCACGTGCCGGTCCGGCCGCAGGTCAAAAGTGACCTGGTCGTCCACGATGTCGAACGGGGCCGGAACTCCGCCGTCGAAATGATGCAACACGTCCATGCCAAGCTCCTCCGCGTCAATGGCCGGGGCACACCGTGTAGAGCCACCAGCGCGCCTTGCGCTGCCGACCGGACCTCGCCTGTCGCTCGAAGTAAAGCTGCATCTCGTCGCCCGTCGTTGTCACGACCCGGAACCAGTGCTTGCGTACGTAGCGCTCCGGGCTGCCGCTCCGGCAGGGGCCCGTCTCCTTCCAGGTATCGAGGACACGCTCGACGGCGTGTTCCGTGCCGCGCCAGCGGAACCGCTGCGGCAGTCCCGGTTCGCCGCGCGCCATCGCGTCCAGGCTCATCGTGCCGGGCACGGGTTCGATGGCTTCGCTGACAAACTGTGGCGGCGCCACTCGCCTCCTCCGCAACTCGTTTCAACGATTGGGCGGACTCGTCGGCTGCTCGGGCTTGAACTCAAATGCCTCGATCACAGCTTCCACCGCCCTGCCGTCCGCCGGTGCCTTTCCCTGGACGAGCCAGAGGTTGATATGCACCCGCTCAGAGCCGGGGCGCGGCAGGTCTTTCCCCGCGTATTCCCATCTCTCTGACGCCCGACCGGCCGTCGACTGGAAGGCCACGTTCTCCCGCCCCCAGCGAAACTGGTGCACGGAACCCGCCGGCTCGCCGGGCAGGTTGAATCGCTTAATGTTGCCAGCCGTATTCCAGGGCTGGACCACGAATTGTGCGTTCTGGTTGCCCGCCTTCCCCCAGCGTGACAGTTCGACATCGATCTCGCGATGGTGCTGGTCCGGGGCGGGGTCATACGTGAACAGCCCGAGCACGGCACTGCGGTCGAGCTGAGCGGCGGGCGTCGCCAAGCGGAAAGTATACGTGCCGCGGCCGAAGCTCCGCTTCGACCAGACCTCGGCACAGAGCCACGCATCCCGCCGCCGGGTGATCTTCAGGTGCAGGCGCCCTT
>Ga0272441_10013452_pt1 | contig 11765 bp, 10 predicted proteins | sample SSMProp6N_FD_193582 | JGI IMG/M metagenome (GOLD analysis project Ga0272441, IMG submission 193582) | Marine sediment archaeal communities from Little Sippewissett salt marsh, Falmouth, MA, United States - SSM-Prop-6N | ecosystem: Environmental > Aquatic > Marine > Wetlands > Sediment ...
TAAACCATCCTGGCTATGAAGGCCCGGGCTAAAACCTTGCGATCTTTCACGGGTCGACCACGGCTCCACCATGGATCCCTCAACATGCTCTTCTATTCTTACAAGTTCCAATACCGTAAACAACTCTTTATGCTTCTCTGTCATGGGTCCAAGCTCTTCTTCTATATAAGGAAAAAGCTTCGTTTGTATACAACAACAAAACTGTGATAAAATGCTCATCGGGCGATTCTCCTTGTATTTGTTTGCATGAATATATTTTAACATGTTGAATCGCCCTCTTGTATTAAAATTCATTGCATCTGTGATTTTTGCAATTACCTCTTCTTATTTTGATTTTTTTTTAGAGCATCAGATCCCCGCCATTTATATCTATCGAAGCACCTGTTATATAAGCTGCTCTGTCTGAAGCTAGGAAAAGAACCAGTTCGGCAATTTCATCGGGAGTGCCAAGCCGGGGTATGGGAAAGCTCTTCCTGAAACCTTCGATCTCCTCTTTGGGTGCAAAATTTTGTACCATCTCGGTATCTATGAGTCCCGGGCAAATAGCGTTCACTGTAACTCCGAAGGGTGCTGATTCCTTTGCAAGAGCCCTTGTCAATCCGAGGACACCAGCTTTGGATACGGTATAATGAGCACCTCCAAGAGTACTTACGCTCCGACCAGCAGAAGACGACATGTTGACAATTCTCCCGAATCCTCTCTCTTTCATGCCAGTGTAAAAAGCTTTACAGCAAAGGAAAACTCCACGAAGGTTCACGTCAAGGACATGATCCCATTCTTCAATGTTTATCCCTTCAAATCTCGTTCGTTTAAGTACCCCTGCGTTATTTACTAAAATATCAACCTTTCCGGAAACTTCAAATGCAAAACTCTTTAATTTTTCAACTGATCTTTCATCTGAGACATCAGCAGAATATTTGTGAATATCAAATCCTCGATCTTTCAAGTTTGACAACAACTTATCCATATCTTCTTCAAGCAGATCATTGATTACAACAGTAGCACCTTTTTCCGCGAATAATCTGGTTATAGCTGCACCTATCCCCCTTGCACCTCCTGTCACAATGACAGTTTTATCAGAAAAGAAGTTATCATTCATTTTTTCCTCTATTTTGAAGTTGTTTCTTTATATACTTGAAGTGTTTTTATTGCTGTTGTTTTCCAATTGAAGTATTTGACTCTTTCAAGGCTTTTAGATGATAAAGCAGATTTCAAGGTTTCGTCTCTCAATAGTCTGAACATTGCATTAGCGATTTCTCTTCGGTTATATGGATTCACAAATATAGCAGCATCACCTGCAACTTCAGGTAATGCTGAAATATTTGATGTTATTAAAGGAAGACCAAAAGTCATCGCTTCTAATATTGGTAATCCAAAGCCTTCATAAAGTGAAGGTAGAACAAAAATTGTTGCCTGAGAGTAAAATGCAGCCAATTCTTCCGGAGTTATGAATCCCGGGAATACAACTCTATCTTTTAATTCATTATTTTCAGATAATTCCTGGATCTCATCGAAATCCCATCCCATTCTACCAACGATGACCAGCTTTTCTTTAATGTTTTTCTTTTTGACCAGCATATGATAAGCATCCAGGAGTCTTGCATAGTTTTTCCTCGGTTCGATCGTTCCCACTGAAAGAATGAATCCAGGCTTTAATTTATATTTATCCAAAATTGCGGGTGTTTTACTATCATCTAATTTTCCTTGAAAAAAGTTATCTATACCTTCTGGTGTGACAGAAACAAAAGATCCTTTACCGGGAAATGATTTTACTATTTCAGTTTTTGTAAATTCTGATACGGCGATTATTCTATTTGCTGTTTTAATGCTTCTTGGAATAAAAAAATCGTAATAATGACTTCTATCTTTTGAGATTGTCCATGCGTGTTTTCTGAATGCCATGTCATGGATTGTAACAACTGAAGGGACAAGATTGAAATAAGGAGAAACGAAAGTCAGAGAATGAAGCAGGTCAGCATGGAGAAATTTCGTTCTTAAAGGTAATATAAACTGCTCCCAAACGAGTCTTTTTTTATCCTTAAAGGGGATTTTGATAATTCTGAAGTTATCATTTTTATCGAGACAATCGAAATAATTGCCTACCGGTGCGAAGATGATATATTCATTCTTTTCATCAATTCTAGCAAGATGCTTGATCAGTTGCTTTGAATATTTACCTGTTCCACTTAAATTATTTGCCAGGAGAGCATTAATTGCAATTCGCATAAAAAAAGATTCTATCCTCCCGCCAGCGGCATCATGATTGCAAGATGATCTCCTGTTTTTAATGTTGGAGATAATTTGGATGAGAAATTTACCATCATTCCATTTAGAATAACATTACTCAATGTAAGATCTGCTTCATTTGAATCGGGATCTAATTGGGGTAAATTTTCCAAAAAACTTCTGTAATTTGACCTTTATCAAGTTTTAAAACTATTTCTGTTTTTTCAATTCCTGCAACAGGTTGAAGCATCAAGGAGACTCTTATATTGATATGCTACTTATTTATAGATCGGTCTTCCGACATCCTCCCACCCGACAGATCTGGTTTTAAAGAACCAGTTCGTATGATAGCCGAAATAACTAAAAGGAACTGAAAACCGGACGTCAAGTTGCCTTCTTCTTCCCTGTTCTATTATATCGATATCGTTTTCATTGCAAAAAACCCCATGATAATCTGCTGAGTCGAGGATGTCACCAACGAGTTCGTCATCGTAAAAGATACCTCCGAGAACTTCGCTATTTCCAACTTCCTGCACTTCTTTTTTAAAAAAATAAGCGATCCAATATGGTTTCCCAACACTGAAAAGCGTGTAAGCAGAAAAGATTCCAACAATAGTCCATATAGTAGTATATACAGCAGTTTTTCTTGTGAATTTTTTTCCGATCCCTTCGATTGCCACTTTAAAACCTCCGAAAATCGATTAGAATTTTTATAATAGCTATAAATAAATATAATTTATCCGTAAATTTGTCAAGAAAAATTTTTATTATTCGAAATATAAAAATTATTTTATGAATTTATCACAATCAATTTATATTTTTTGTAGTGTTCATTTTTTTTTAAATTTTATGTGCTTTTGTCTATATGGATTTTTATCAATCAAAAAAAGATTCAATCCCTAATCTCATGAAGTTTTAATTCCAAGTTTTGGGCTTTCAGCAAAACATTCTTGAGATAGGTGGGGCAATACTATATAATTTAACATCATGATATCCTTCAAGGATACATGATAAGACAGTTAAATAATTATTTTTAGGAGTTTTTTATGAGCAGGAAAAATGTATTGATTATGGGAGCTGCTGGTCGTGATTTCCATAATTTTAACCTGGTATTCAGAGATAATAAAGAATATGATGTAAAAGCCTTTACCGCAACCCAAATCCCTGATATAGCAGGTAGGAAATATCCTTCAGAATTAGCAGGAAAGCTTTATCCGAATGGGATTCCAATATATCCTGAATCTGATCTTGATGATCTGATTATTAAAGAAAAAATCGAAATAGTTGTTTTTGCATATAGTGACATCACAAATGAATATGTCATGAACAAAGCCTCAAAGGTTTTGTCCTGCGGTGCGAATTTCATGTTGCTAGGTGGCAGTAGCACTATGGTCGAATCTAAAGTTCCTTTAATTTCTATTTGTGCTGTAAGGACTGGATGCGGGAAAAGTCAAACTACAAGGCGAATTTCCGACATTTTAAAAAGTAAGGGCAAGAAAATCGTTGCTATTCGACATCCAATGCCTTATGGGGATCTTGTCAAGCAGGAAGTTCAAAGGTTTGCCTCATACGAAGACATGAAAAAACATGACTGCACTATTGAGGAAATGGAAGAATATGAACCTCATATTGATAGAGGTACTATTGTTTATGCTGGCGTAGATTATGAAAAAATTCTCAGATCAGCCGAAAAAGAAGCAGATATAGTATTATGGGATGGTGGTAACAATGACCTATCATTTTATAAATCTGATCTACTAATTGTTGTAACCGATCCTCACAGAGCAGGTCATGAGCTTTCCTATTATCCTGGATCGGTAAACTTTCAAAGTGCAAACGTGATAGTTATCAATAAAATTGATTCAGCAGATCTCGAAAATATAAACATCCTTAGAAAGAACATTTCTGCATATAATCCAGGTGCGGTTGTTGTGGAAGCAGCTTCTCCTATCTTTGTTGATAATCCTTCAATAATAAAAAATAAACGAGTATTAGTCGTAGAGGATGGACCAACATTGACTCATGGCGAAATGAAATACGGTGCTGGTATTGTTGCAGCTCAGAAATTCGGTGCATCGGAAATCGTCGATCCAAGACCTTTTACTCTAGGGACAATTACAGAGACTTTCAAAAAATATCCTAAAATCGGAAAGTTGTTACCTGCGATGGGTTATGGAGAAGTTCAAATAAGAGATCTTGAAGCAACAATAAACAAAACCGAATGCGATTCAGTTATAATAGGAACACCGATTGATCTAACAAAATTGATAAAAATAAACAAACCTTTTACCAGGGTTAGATACGAATTAGCTGAAATTGGGAAACCCGATCTTGAGGGAATAATCAACGAATTCCTTGATACATATAAATAAGAATCTATCTGTTTTCTGTTTTTAGCAAATAAAGTAAAAGATCATTGAATTCGGAACCGAATTGAGGAATTGTTCCTGCGATGAAATAGTACTGGTTTATTGAATTCCATATTCTTTGTTTGTCTTTTTCCCCTGTGGGGTAGAAACCTGGAAACTGTATATCAAAAGAATCTTTATCGATGACTAAAGCTTTAATTTCCCCAGATTGGAAATAAGATTCTAGAATATCCACATTTACTGTTTTATAGTTCAAACATTTTTTAATATCCCATGATGGGGTAAAAGTAAAAGGAAAAGCTTCTGTACCTTTAGCAAGCTCTCTATTAGCATTAACAACTACAACCGAACTGAATGCCAGTATTTTATCACCGGTTTCTGTCCTTGTTACAAGAAAGTCGTTAACATCTTTCAGATATTGATATGCAGGTTTACCCAGGTGCATCCAGATAGATGTTTTTCCATATGAAACAGTCATAAGTATAGAACCAATTGCTAAAAAAAGTATTGCAATTTTTTTCAAATCCTCCCGATGCAGGTTTTCTACAAATAAACCGTATCTGATACTCAACATGAGTGCAAAAACCGGAAAGGTCATCGTTTGATATGCGGGAGTAAACCAGTTTACTGTAAAATGACCTAACATGGTTGAAAATAGACCTAACCATACAAATAAAACGAATAGAGGTTTATTTATTGGTTCATCATGCTGACATTGATAGACATTTTTTAGAGGTACAAAGATAAGGGGAATCAGAACAACTGGAAAAAAGTAAAATCTGAAAGTCTGGAATAGAGCCATCAACCTATTCTTAATGCCAAAGTCGAAAGGACCTTTTTCCTGTCCTACATGGAGTCCGAAAACATCGTGATAAATCTGTCCTTTAGCCAAAACAAGCAAGGGCATAAAAATGGCTAGCAAAAGAATCAGGCTTATTAAAACAGGAATAATATAATCCTTTTTTGATTTTCTGTTATCTACATACACGTAAAGAACCATAAAAACATAAAATGGTAGAATTGTTAACCGGCTTGCAAGGGATAGAGCAATAAAGGATAAAGCAAGAGTATTCTTAAGTATTGGTTTTATTTTTGTTGTTAGGAAAAAAACACCTACAACAAGAAAAAAAGCGACCATTGAATACATTTTTCCGATTGAATAGTTATAAATGTTGAAAGAATTGAATGAGTAAAGGAATGCAAAAGTCAAAGCACCTGAATAACCACTTCCCCTGTGTGCCATAACAATACATAAAAGAAGGATTATTAGACCAAGCAATGCATTTATGCTTCTCAAAGAATAAAGATTGAAACCCAAAATATTTTGAAGAATTCCATAGAAATATGGAGCAACTGGAAACTGGCAAAAGAAGAAGTCCTTATAAGGGACTTTCCCCGAATTAACCAGTTTAGACGAAGATGCAAAGAAAGTTGTATCCATGCATATATACCCCATGAATACATAAATAAATGAGATAAGAAAATAGATCGATATTAAAATCAGGAAAATGGATTTTATTTTCACGATATCTGGAGTAAAATACTTTTATTATTTTGAATTAAATAAATCAAAGGGAATTAATTCTTTTTAGAGATCCAGGTGAGGTACCACTCTCCTTTTAGTTCTCTTTCCATAAGCTCTTTTGCACCATCGACGGGATTTTTCCCTTCAAAAAGGATCTGGTGTACTTTTTCAATTATTGGTACTTCAACCTTATATTTTTTTGCGAGAGCAAGAGCTGATTTTGATGTATTTACACCTTCGGCGATCATTAAAGAAGAAGACAATATATTATCCAATTTATCACCTTTTCCAAGAGCAAAACCGAGCTTGTAATTTCTGCTCAAAGTGCTTGAACATGTTAATACAAGATCTCCAATACCCGCTAATCCTGCAAAAGTTAACGGTTCAGCTCCCATAGCAACTCCAAGTCTCGTGATTCCAGCCAGTCCTCTTGTTATTAATGCTGCTCTAGTATTATTTCCGAATCCGATTCCATCTGAAATGCCTGTTGCAATTGCAATTACATTTTTTAACGAACCTGCTAGTTCTACTCCCAGGACATCTTCGTTTATGTATGTTCTGAATTCAGGAGTATTGAATATCTTTTGGACAAATTTTGCACATTCTCTATTAGATGATGCTGTAACAACAGCGGTTGGATTTTTTTCCGCGACTTCTATTGCAAAACTAGGTCCAGATATAACGGCTATTTTATCATTGTAATTTGGTGGAAGGAGTTCTTTTAAAATCTCCGTCATTCTCATCAATGATTTATTTTCAATACCTTTTGCAGCAGAAACAAAGCATGTTCTTGGATCAATGTAATCCAAAGCTTCTTTTACAACGCTTCTGAATACATGAGAAGGTCCCATACAACAGATAACATCCTTATCACTTACAGCATTTTCTAAATCATTTGTAACAAAAACATTATCAGGCAGTTTATAGCCAGGAAGAAAAAGTTCATTTATCCTGGTTTTTAAAATTATTTCAACCAGGTTTTTTTCATAAATCCATGTAGTAACATTATATCCTTTTCTTCCTAAATGAAGAGAAAGGGAAGTACCCCAACTTCCACCACCTAAAATTCCAATTTGGGTTGTTAGCATTTTTTTACTGCTAATTACTTAAGAGATGAAACCTCTCAAGTACCTTATTTTTTAAATATTTAGTAAAATAGAGTAGTTTTTAGATTCTATAACCTCTCAGAAATTTCTTGACCTTTTTGTGATCTTTTACTTTTTTCATGAATTTTTCATGAACTGCTTCAAAGGTACCATTTCCATAGATCAATTCTTCAACAAGAGTTGCAGTGTCAGAATATGAAATAAAATGTGAACTCATGGAGAGGACTATTTCCGCAGCTAGTTTAGATCGATGATCGGAAATTTCTTTAAGCCTTTCCATATTTGGCTTTCTTCCATTTATGTATATTATGTTGTAATATCCACCCACACCGATATTATGCCATGATGCTTTGTTTACCGCTTTGATAGCAGTAATCAAGCCTTCTACCCTGTCAATATTTCCTCTTCTTTCGGGAAGTATTTTACTGCTTGTGTATTCCGAAAATACGACTGTGCATTGATCTCTTCCAGATCCATCGGCAAGAAAGATTTCCTGGACTGGTTCACATGAAAATTCAATCAGAGATAAACTGAAAATTCTAAATCCGTCACGGGGTTCATATCCCGCAAAAATTCCTGCGTTAAGGAATATTGGAGTCATTTCACCTGTTCTACCTTTCCAATAAAGGCTGTCATGGACAGAATTGATAATTTCCTTATCTTTTATTTCAATTTTTTCAGAATCTTTTTTGTAAAAACCGTTAACGAAATCGTTGGAATTGAATCCGTAACGACCAAGAAAAGTTTCATCGAGATGTTCTCTTTTCATCTGTATTTGTGTATCAAAAGCGAGTTGTGCTAATTCTTCAATGGTTTTGAAATGTTCTGGAACTTCATCGAGTTTCTCAACGAGTTTCTCGTATTCTTGCGAGATCCTTTTCTCTATTGTGAATTTCAATTCGTCACCAACTGAGGATGTCCCTGTATTTCCATAGCATACAGCAATTCCCTGCTCCTTTAAAACCCTTTGTGGTGTGACAGGTTTTATTTTATCCGAACTGAATATCTTGATTTTATCATCATTCCAGGATCTTTGTTCATCACATATGAGTATTCCGGAATACTCATCAAATCTCACAGCATTGATCGATGTCATTTAGAATCACTTCCTTTCTTTGCAGCTTTAGAAGTTTTGGCAGATTTAACCTCTTTATTATCTTCAATTGATGTTAAACCATCTTCAAATTTGTATCCACGCAAACGGTATTCGAGTTCTTTGGAATTTTTTGACCTTTTAAACATCTCTTCTTCTGCATCATCCAAAGGCATATTCTGAAAAATCAGGTTGTCGATGAGATAATTGACATCGCCTCTATTTATCTGCCTTTCTCTATAAGAAAAAACAATTTCAGCTGATAGTTTTGCTCTATCATCGTTTAGTTCTATCAATCTGTCTGAATGTTTCTTGCCTTTCCCATCCAGAATAACTATTGGAAAATATCCACCGACTTCATGATAATATTTTTCTGAAGCTACCGCTGACATGATGAGTTCGATCAAACCTTCAACTTTTCCGAATCCAACTCTTCTTTCTTTTAAAAGTTTTTTTCTGGTAAGATCTGCAAATGTCATCCCTGATGCGTATTTTCCAGATCCTATTGCTTCATATCCACCTGAAGTAAATGCCATAACAAGTTTTTCAATGTCATAATAGAAAAGCATGAAACCGAATTCCTGATCATAACCCATCAAGATACCTCTATTGTCAAATACTTTTGTTTTTAAGGGATCTTTTGCAGAACCATTGATAATTTTCTTCACGTTATCTTTCACGACATCCTGCTTGATCTCGTATTTTTGTTCATTATCTGTAAAATAACCCCTGTTAAAGTCATCAATGGTGAAACCGTAAACAAATTTCAAATGGTTATTTACGTAATTCTGTGCAACTTGATGAATTATTTCGAGAGTTATTTTACCGATATTCTCAACTGAATCGAAGGGTACGTTTTTTGTACCTTTTGCAACATCTCCGGGTTTTAATCCTTTTAATCTTTTTCTAGCTTTATCGACAACCTCGAAATGGAATTGGGGGTATCCTGTTCCCCCATAAACAGCCTCGAGATTGTATTTATCGGATATTTCATCGCATAAAAGAGGATGAATACAATCGGAAAAATAACTTCTTCTTCTTCTAAGAAACCAATATTCTTCATCGGATATCATCGCGCCCGAATAGTGATCGAATTTAATCGCATTCACAATAGCCATTCGTAAAACCTCCACTGCATTAAGATAGTCCGGACCCAATAACTCAGGATTCCGGTTTTAAATTCCTTAACAGGAAACAGATCTGCCATGTAAATATTATAGAATAATGAACGAATAAGTCAATGGAGAAATTTTAACATCAAAAAAGATTTGAATTAAATTAGGGAATAATTGCAGAAGAATCAAATATTGATTGAATCATGAACATTTATAAGGTGGTCACCGATTTTTTCGAATGAAGAGAGAATATCAGTGAAAAGCATACCTGCATCTACAGAGAAATCACCGTCCATCATTCCTCTCAAATGACTGTTTCTGAACCTTTTACGCATGTCATTGATTTTGTTTTCAAAGAGATACGCATCGTTAATACATTTTACTTCCCATTCTTTCAAGCATTCATAGGTAAAATCCAGAAACTCATTGACAACACCTGATATTTCTTTAATATTTTCAACTGCTTTATCGCTCAGAGTCAGTTTGTCTTTATATAATCTTTCGAGCAGAATTAATATACGGTCGCAATGGTCAGCAACCCTTTCTATATTCGATGAGATATCCAGGAGGGCAGTTATCTGTTTGGCGATTTCCATGGATGTAGAATTTGGAATAATTTTGGATAAAAATTCCTGGATATTCCTTTCATAATAATCAACCTTTGCTTCCTCTTTTCTGACTTCGTCAATTCTCTTAATCATCTTGATATGGGGGTTTCTATAGACCTCCATTGTCTTTTGGTACATATCATACATCAATTCGTACATGTTTAGCACTTCTTCATGTGCTTGATTAACGGCAACTGTTGTTGGATATGATATAGATGAATTGATATATTTTAGTTGAAATGGTTCTTCTTTTTCTCCCTTTATAACGTAAATGGAAATTTTCTTGAGTTGTTTTGTAAAAAAGGCAAAAAATAGAGTATTTGTAATATTAAAAAGTGTATGGAATAGGGCAAGGTGTGAATTGATATTTGGGTAGAAAATTTGAGAATTTGAAATTATCGATTTTGTCGGACTACCCGGAACTAAATAATCGATGAACGAAGTAAATGTCCAAAATAAAGAAATCATCCATATCACACCCAATATATTAAAAACTAAATGAACAAAAGCAGTCCTTCGAGCATTCAAATTTGTTCCGATCGATGCAATAATTGAAGTAGCGGTCGTTCCTATATTCTCCCCTAGAATAATTGCACAAGCAGTTGTGAAATCTAAAATTCCAGAAGATGCTAAGACCATTGTAGCAGCCATCATGGCTGAAGATGACTGGAAAACCATTGTAAAAACAGAACCTACCAGTATGCAAATTACAAGATTCAGATAATTCCCATCCATAACAGCGTAATTACTTATAAATTCTATAAATTTTTGGTTCTGATCCAGAGCATGGTACCCATGAAATGCTTCCTTCATGAATTCAAGACCAAGAAAGAGGATACCGAAGCCACGAAGAAATTTTGCAATTTTTTTCTTAGCAGGATCTTTGGATAGTAAAGCAAGAAAAACTCCTACTCCACAGCACAACAAAGCAATGTATTTTATGCTTACTTTGAATCCAAATAAAGCTACGATCCAACCAGTCAAAGTGGTACCTATATTTGCACCCATTACAACCGGAATAGCACCCGCTAGTGTAACGAGACCAGCGTTTACAAAGGAAACCAACATAACAGTAGTAGCTGAAGACGACTGGATCAAAGATGTTGTCATGAATCCAGATAGAATTCCAAGAAAGCGATTTTTAGTCATTGTTGCCATAAGATTTTTAAGTCGCTTTCCAGCAAGTTCCTGAAGACCTTCGGACATAATGGTCATACCCCATGCGAATATTCCCAGTCCACCGAAAATGTATATTAAAGCTTTAATCATGAGTTTTTTCTAACCTTTTTACAAAACAAATTAACAAACATAAACAAATATTTTACTATTGTGCAATACGGGAGTCAAAGATAATTAGCCATTGAAATGTAAACCTTGATATTTTTTTAAAAATGATTTTTTAATATAAATTCCGCATTCGATAAGCCAGTTTAAGGCTTTCTCTAAACTTCAAATTATAGCTTTGTGCGGAACCAATAATGTATGTTATTGAAAATATTGCTTCGAATAACAAACCCAGAGGATATTTTATCAAATAACGGGCTAATTTTTGAAGTTTAGGAAATTTTACAAGGAGATAAAAGAGCTTTTGCAAGTTTATGAGTTGGTTTATATTATCCTGTTTAATCAAGCTGCTCTTCATGAAAGAAATTGGATATTTTTCAACATCCAGATGTTTTTCTGCAAAACCTTTTTTTACTACCAATTCTCCGAGTTCAGTTCT
>Ga0272441_10013453_pt1 | contig 11764 bp, 10 predicted proteins | sample SSMProp6N_FD_193582 | JGI IMG/M metagenome (GOLD analysis project Ga0272441, IMG submission 193582) | Marine sediment archaeal communities from Little Sippewissett salt marsh, Falmouth, MA, United States - SSM-Prop-6N | ecosystem: Environmental > Aquatic > Marine > Wetlands > Sediment ...
AAATATTTTAAATAATTTTACTCTGAGCTTATATTTTTTACTGAACCGCATTTCTTCGGGTAAAAATTTCTGGTACTTTTTTCCAGTACTCCATATATCTGTAATGTTTTCTCTGCATGGTATAACCTCCTGTTCCAAATGGTAATTAAAATGCTAGTCCCAATTGAAATCCGCTAATTCCCTGATGCGGCCTTTCTGCTTCGCCAGCTTATCAACAGGAAAAGGGCGGCCATGGGCCGGGTGCAGCATTCTGACACCGGAAGCGATGATTTTCCCCCAGCTCTTATAATACTCCTGGAGGTCGGATATATACACAGGCGAGTATCTGGAGCCTGCCCATTTCAGGTAATTTGCTGCAGCATCACCGCAGAATAGATTGCCGCTGGAATCAAGTATCGAAATCGAATCCGGAGTATGGCCGGGGGTAAAAAGGACCCTGGCATCCAGACCTATGTCAGATAAAATTGTGTCCTCTTCCCCGTGAATTACGTGATCTCTTTCCCGTACTGTATAGGGGGGAAAGGTGAGGGTCCATTCCGGGTGAAAACTATGGTAGAATTCAGCAACAAATCCGGCTGTTCTGCTGCACCAGCCGCCATTTTCTGCCCTCTCATTCATCCCGGTGCTGATTAAATCCTTACACCTATGGTGCATTATCACCCTGATTGAGGGATTCTTCCCGGTTAGGAAATTGGCCAGGCCGGAGTGGTCATCGTGATGGTGCGTGAGAAACAGGTACTGTATTTCATCAATTCCAATATTAAGGGACTTTAACCTTGAAACGAAAAGGTCCCTGTCCTTCTCGTAACCGCTGTCAATAAGCAGATAGCCCTGCGCAAGAGCAAGTAAATACAGGTTCGTTTTGCTGAGTCTGATGATTTTAAAATTGTTCATGGTTATGGATGCCTCCCTTTATTTTAAGTGTTCAATTAATATTTTAATGCCGATTAATATGAGCACAACACCACCAAGCCGTTCAGCCCATGCTCCGATTTTAGAACCGATTTTATTCCCTATTAATAGTCCAATTGATGAACACGCAGCGCATACTATGCCGATTATAATTGCAGGGGTGAGTATGGATATTTTTAAAGCGGCAAAACTGAAGCCAATGGCTGCCGCATCAATGCTTGTGGCAATAGAAAGCAATACCAGTGTCATTCCACGGGAGGGATCATAGTTATCGGATGTGGTATTAATATCTTCCTTTTGAAATGATTCCCATAGCATTTTACCACCGATTATTGAAAGAATAACCAGTGCGATCCAGTGGTCATAACTGCTGATTATACTTTCAATCATAACTCCGCCATAATACCCGAGTAAAGGCATCAGGAACTGGAATAAACCAAAATGAAAAGATAATCGAAAATGATGTCTTAAGGTCGGTTTTTCAATTTTTACTCCAGCCACAACAGACACAGAAAATGCATCCATTGCAAGACTCAGGGCAATCCCGAAAATTGTTAAAAACTCCATACTTTGTTCCTCCAGAAAAAATACAAAAAAAAACGAGACCTTTTGCACAATACCACATTTCAATGTAAATGTAATATTATGCCAAAAGTCTCGTTACCTGCGTCTTCAGGTCACAAAGCCAAGTAAACGCTCTGTTTACTGGTGTGTTGACTTTGTTGTTATAACTACTCCCTTTTGACCTGTACAATATAATGATGTATGAAAATAAGGTCAAGGATTTTTATATGGCGGAAACGTATGCATGCCACTCCTGCAGTTTCAGAACGCTGTGTGCACATAACAGCATCTAACCGGAAGGCCAGTTCGCGGCCCCAAAGGGCCTGGGTGGAAAAAATTAATTCGTGTGCCAGTAAAGGCGCAGGCGTGCGCGGAGACTTGGGCGCGGGCACTGGATCAGGCATAAAAAAACAAAAAGCCATCCCGCAGGGGATGGCCCATAAATATCTTTTACTACTCGCCCCCTGTCACCTTTTCGGCCTGCAGGGCCAGGTAGCGGACCAGGGTCTGCTCGGTTATCGTACCCTGGGTTACCAGTATTATACCGATCAGCCCTCCCTCTGACTGCTGTACTTCCAGGGCCTTGTCGAGCTGCTCTCTTGTGATCTCTCCGCTTTCAAGCAGTATTTCACCTAATAAAGGTCTCGCCATAATTTCCCTCCGATTGGTTTACTAATTGATCAAAAGCCTTCCGATGGCTGATTCCCAGATGCGTATCTGGTGTTCTCTGGTGCCTGCGTCCATATTCGGCTCGAAACGTGAAACGATTTTATTGTTTTTCGCGACTTCATCAATACTGGAGTACAGGCCGGCTGTTATACCTGCCAGGTAAGCTGAACCGAGCGCTGTTGATTCGGTTATTTCAGGCAGGAGTACGGGAATGTCCAGGATATCAGCCTGGAACTGCATGAGGTAGCTGTTCTCAGTCGCGCCTCCGTCAACACGAAGTTCGGTGAGTTTATGGTTCGTGTCCTGCTGCATGACCCTGATAACGTCGCGTGACTGAAGCGCGATTGACTTGAGCGCCGCCCTTACAATGTCCTCGCGTGTTGTGTTCCTGGTCAGGCCGAAGATGGCCCCGCGCGCGTCCATGTCCCAGTGGGGTGCGCCAAGGCCAACAAAAGCGGGCACGAGCACCACTTCGCTCTCTTTGTCAGCATTTTCGGCCATGCACTCGGATTCGCAGCTGTCGCTGAAAAATTTCATGTAGTCCCTTAGCCACTGGATTACAGCGCCCCCAATAAACACAGAGCCTTCGAGCGCGTATACAGGCTCACCACTGTTATCGCATGCTAAAGTAGTAAGAAGGCCTTTCTGGGATATGGTAAAGTCATTCCCGTTGTTAAGGAGCACAAAGCACCCGGTGCCGTAGGTGTTCTTGGATGTCCCTGTAAAGACGCAGTTCTGCCCGACCATTGCGGCCTGCTGGTCACCCGCGATTCCTCCTATCACTATGCCGTCCGGCAGACCCGGTGCGTTCAGTGTTGTGCCGAACTCAGATGCCGAACTCTGCACTTCAGGCAGGAGGGAAGAGGGAATGTCCAGTATCTCGAGTATTTCCCGGGACCACTGTTTTTTCTGAATATCAAAAAGAAGTGTACGCGAGGCATTTGTGAAATCGGTCTTATGTGACCTGCCCCCGGACAGTTTCCAGAGTATCCAGGTGTCAATTGTGCCGAAAAGCAGCTTCCCGTTTTCAGCCTGTTCACGCACACCGTCAATATTATCAAGGAGCCACTTGACCTTTGTGCCTGAAAAGTAGGCGTCAATCACCAGACCGGTCTTGTTCCGGAAGATGGTTTCAAAACCATTACTTTTCAGGTTGTTGCATATTTCCGTTGTCCTTCTGCACTGCCACACGATTGCCCTGTGGACGGGCCTGCCCGTGTCCCTGTTCCAGACAAGTGCGGTCTCTCTCTGGTTGGTAATTCCAATACCCAGGGCGTCATCAGGGGAAAGTCCGCCCTTTTCAATCGCTTCCGGGATCAGGCTGCTGACTGACTCCCATATTTCCTCAGCATCATGCTCAACCCAGCCCGGTCTGGGGAAGAACTGGGTAAATTCTTTGTAGGCGCTTGACAGGGGATGACCGGATTCGTCAAAGCAGTAGATCCTGTTTCCTGTAGTGCCGAGATCAAGAGATATTATGTACTTTTTTCCCATACTGTTCCTGTATCCTGCGTATCAATTTTTCAGGGGCGTTTGACCCTTCCTGTTTTCCGGATGTCCAATATTAGTCTTGGAGAAAAAAATATGTCAATTAAAATATTCAGGCGCTCTCATTACAGGCAGCCGCATTACCTGTAAAAATAGTTGTGCGCAAAAGAGGATGATGCTACCATTGTCACATATTTTCAAATAATGAAGAAAACCGGGGGCATTATAAGCAATGCTTGATCATATATTCAGGGGAAAACACAGGGGCATATATATAGCGGAAATCGGACTGAACCACAACGGGGACCCGGCAACCGCGGAAAAGATGGTCCGTGCTGCGGCTGATGCGGGCGCTGACGCTGTAAAGTTTCAGACATTTGTGCCGGAACTGATGAATTCCACGTATACAGGTGACCTGCTGGAAAAGGGGCGCGAGGAAAAGCCTGATGATACTGCCCTCCGGTTTTTCAGGGGCCTGGTACTCTCAGGCAATGATTACCGGCGACTCAAGGATTACGCGGAGTCCCTGGGTCTGGTCTTTTTTTCTTCTGCATTTGACGGGCCCTCTGTTGATCTTCTCGAAAGTATTGATGTGGGCCTTTACAAGGTCGCGTCCTCAGAGGTGGGCAATATCCGCCTTCTTGAAAAGATAGCAGGCACTGGCAGGCCGGTTATCCTCTCTACGGGCATAAGTACAGAAGAGGAGATAGGGGCGGCTGTTGATATTCTCGGCAGCAGCGGAACAGAAGTCGTGCTCATGCACTGTGTGTCACAGTATCCCCTTGACCCTGAAAATGCCAACCTGGCAAGGATAGGGGCCCTGGCAGAGCGCTTCGGCCTTCCAGTGGGTTTTTCGGACCATACCGGTAATCCTGATACGGCATGCCTTGCAGCGGCATGCGGCGCGAGAATATTCGAGAAGCATTTTACTCTTGACATAAATTTTGAATGCCCTGATAAGGATGTTTCACTGGCCCCGGAGGAATTCATGCACATGGTCCGGGGCGTGGAAAAGGCCATAGCATGCATGGGCACCGGAGAACTGGATTACGGCGAGGCCGAGGCCGGCACTGCAAGGGCGGCGAGAAGGAGCATCTTTGCCGCGCGCATGATTCCAGCGGGGGCCCTGATCTGTGACCGGGACCTGGTTGCTCTTCGGCCGGGTACAGGCATACCTGCAGGAGAAATCGACACGATTATCGGTACCAGGTCAAGATGTGATATACCAAAAGACTATTTGATTCGGGAGGAGTATCTTGAGAGATAAAATCAGGCTTGCATCCCTGCTTGTGGCAGGCACACTCATGGTGCTTATGACAACACAGTGCTCAGTGTATCACAGGTTATTCCCTGCAAAGAGTTCCTATTTTACGGAAACGGAGATAAAGCTTCTGGCAAAGACTACAGGCGCGGTCGATTTTGACTACGGTTATGATGCTGATACCGGCCTGGATTATGTTTATTATTACACCTACAGGAAAGAAGACCTGCCGGCTAAAAGAAAGCGGCTGGCCTCCGCTATTGCCGGAACAGAGCCGGTCAGGCTGACTGCATTCTATGAGAAGATATACGCCCTGAAAATCGTGACCATTATGAAAATGGATGAATACAAACGCAGGGAAAAGTGGGAAAAATACACCTATGTGCGCAAGTACCTCCTGCCTCCTCTGACAATTTATACTGAAATGCTCGAGATGGAAACACTGAAAATCAACAGGGGCTATAAAGCCATCATCAAAAGCAGAAAGGCGGACATTGAAAAGAAATATAATTTCAGCGCCCGTGAAGCGGATAAAATTAATAAGAAATAGAGGCGGTCTCTTTTTAATTTTTTCAAATCATGAGAATTGCGGTACTATTAATACCCCTTCTTCTACTTCCATGTGCAGGAAGCACAGGGAAGTCCTTTCACGTGCTGTGCTATCACGCATTTATACCCGGTAAAAACAGATACTGCTTCACCACTGATGAGCTCGAGGCGCACATAAAGTTCCTCAGGAGAGAGGGCTTCAGGTTCGTTTCCCTGTCTGATATACGTTACGGACGGTTCAGCGGAAACAGGAATGTCCTTGTTTCCATTGATGACGGGAACAGGAGCGCCTGGGACGCCTATTACAGGGTTTTAAAGATGTATTCAATAAGGCCACTGGTCGCGGTTTATCCCTCGGTTATCGGTCACAGGAAATACGCACTCACCTGGGAACAGCTTTCAGCGATGTCCGGGGACGGCTGTGATATTGCGGCACACGGTTACTGCCATCTGAATCTGAATGACGCGCTCTACCGTAATAACAGGAGCTCCTTTAAAAGGGAGATATTTTATTCCAGGAAGATACTTGAGCAGCGGCTGCACAGGAAAATTGATGTTTTCGTTTATCCCTATGGAGGCACGTGCGGGCACGCACTGCGGCTGGTCCGTGAGGCAGGCTACAGGTGCGCGTTTACCGTTCGGAAAGGGGGCATGGAATGTTGCGCGGATGGTGTGCAAAACTGTTTTGAAATCCCGCGATACTGTATGACACGGTACAACGCGGACAGGAACCTGGGGCTTATTGCGGGGAACTGTATCTCCTGCAGGGGAAGCAGTGAAAAACGTTATGCAGGGCATGCTGGCGGAAGGAGTGCTGCGGACCCGGCCTCCATCAGCAGGGAAACGCGCCTGTTCCGCGCTTCTGTTGCGACGGCATCCGGGTCGGTTAAGGGGAGAGCGGATGAGAGAAAGAATGTGCGGCCGAGGATCCGCGGGTGCACAGGCGGGCTCAAGAAGGGATACCTTTCAACAGCTCACAGCTGCGTAAGCTCGTACAGTGTACTTCTTGAAATTGCAGGGAAACGGGTCAGGGACGCTCGCAGGGAGACGGGTAAAAATTTCAGTGCGTGCCTGAAACAGGGCATGTAAAATCCAACACTTGTCCGGTTCCCGGGCATGTGTCCCCCTTCAATGATGTTGCGGAAATTTAAGGTTAAACAGATAAAAAATTATTTACAAAAACGGGCATACCGCTGATTACGGCTACATCGGTGTTCAATCCACCGTAATACTGCCATGTGAAACATGGCTGCTGCAGGAAAGACAGACTGTTGAAGAATGATTTTCCCGGACAATTAAACAGGCTACAGAGATTTATCCTGGACAGGTACTTCTCCACAGAGTTGTCAAGTTACATCTCGCATATAATCATGTCAATTTTACTCGGTGTGCTAGCGGGCCTGGGCGCTATCCTTTTTCACTCCCTTCTTGAAGAGATGAGGTGCCTTTTTGAGCCGCAGTATTTCTCCGGCACATTCCCTTTACCTTCATATTTTATAGTAGCTGTCCCGGTTGTGGGCGCTGTTATATGCGCAACCATGACCAGGCTGTTTCCGGTTGTCGCACGCGAACGGGGCGTGATCAGCGTTATAAGGTCAATTATAATAAACAAGGGGTTTATCCCCCTGCGGGTGGCCCTGTTTCACCTTATTGCGCCAATAGTATGTATAGGTTCCGGCGCCCCGCTGGGTCCTGAAGGGCCTGCGGCCAAGGTCGGCAGCGGAATGGGGTCGCTCATGTCACAGGCGTTCAGGCTGAACAGGAAGGACATGATGATGTATACTGCCGCGGGCGGAGGCGCGGCCATTGCAGCTGTGTTCAACGCCCCGATCGCGGGTGTGTTTTTCGGCATCGAGGTCCTCCTGCTCAATGACCTGAAAAACAGGGCCCTGAGCGCGCTGATTATATCATGCGTGGTTGCTGATATTCTATCCAGGTCAATTCTCGGGAGCAAACAGATATTCTCGATCCCGGAGTACAGCCTGCAGACAGCGGGTAATTTTCATTTTTACCTTCTCCTGGGTGTTCTTTGCGGTCTGCTCTCACTGGTCTATTTCAGGATTGACCGTTCTATGGGGCGGCTTATAAACGAAAGGCTGCACATCACCAATGAATATATGAAACTCGTTCCTGTGGCGCTCATATTCGGGCTTATACTTCTCAAGTATTACCAGCTGTTCGGTATTGGCTACAGCACAATAAACGAGGTCCTCAATAACAGGATCAGCCCGAATGATATATTCATGCTCCTGGTACTGAAGATACTTTTCCTGGCCCTGTACCTGAACGCGGGCGGATACGGGGGGACTTTCGCGCCCTCCCTGAGTATAGGCGCGTTTTTCGGCTATATCTTTTCTGTTTCAATGAACCTGCTCTTCGGCACAGCGCTTGATCCCATTGCCTTTTCACTGGCCGGCATGGGAGGGGTCCTTGCAGGGATCAATTCCATCCCCCTGACAGCGATAATGCTTGTTTTCGAGGTAACGAGCGACTACCGCTTTATCCTCCCGCTTATGCTTGTATCCATTATCTCTTACCTTGTGATCATATATTTCAACAGGGGGAGCGTGTACACAAACAGCCTCAAGGAGTCGGGTATTGATGTGTCAAAACGGGGCGAGGTGGACCTTCTGGGAAAGATCAGGGTCCAGGAACTCATGAAGACCGAGTATGACCTTGTAAACCACCACATGCCGTTCCGTAAGCTCCTGGACTTTATCAGGGACGCTAAGCACGGGGACATGTTCGTGGTGGACGACAATATTCGGCTTGTAGGCATGATATCCCTGAAACACGTGCGCCAGGCCCTTCTTGACAGGGACCTTATTGACCTGATGATAGCCCGTGACCTGGCAATACCCGTGCCCACCATAAGCGGGAAAGACCCGGTGTCCCAGGCGCTTAAAAAGATTGAAATGTATGATATTGAAACCATACCCGTGACCTCGGGCGGGGACATGAATATAATCGGGGTGCTGACCCACCAGGACATAATACAGGCTTATAACCGCCTTCTGAATGAGTGGGAAACGGACCAGTTTATTGTAAATTATTAAATGCCGAAAAAACCCGATCTTTTCCGCTGCTGGTAAAAGATAATATTTTACTTTCTTGACAACCAGAATATCGGGAATAACATATCTGTAAACATCTGATTTTAAAATTGATACCCGTGTGAGCGGACCGCATGGCAGCGTCACTGTCATTGTTTTTTTGTCCCGGCAATTACCTGTTCTTTCGGCGCTCATAAAGAAAACCACAAACATACCAGAGGGGAATGCCATGTTCCTTGGACTTGATGTTGGCGGCACACATACAGATGCCGTACTGCTCAATGGTGACGGTGTTGTATCTTCCTGTAAGGCGGTAACCAACCACAGAAACCTTCTGCAGTCAATGAACGAGGCCCTGGAAACAGTGACCAGGGACATTGACAAAAAGGAGATCCGGCGGATAAACCTCAGTACAACACTGTCAACGAACGCGATTGTTGAAAACAGGCTTGAAGAGGTCGGACTTGTTGTCTCTTCCGGCCCGGGAATAGACCCGGGTAATTTTGTTATTGGCAACAACGTCTACTTCATTGACGGTTCAATTGACCACAGGGGGACCGTGATAAAGGAGCTCAACAGGAATGATATAAAGACTGCCCTGGATTCGTGCAGGAAAAAGGGCCTCCGTGTATATGGCGTTGTCACGAAATTCTCAACCCGCAACCCGGACCATGAAAATGAGCTGGCAGAAATGTTCGGTGACATGACCGATTTTGTGACACTGGGGCACCGTATCTCAGGCCAGCTGAATTTTCCCAGGCGGATCGGTACAGCTTACTACAATTCAGCAGTATGGCGCATATATAACAGTTTTTCAGACGCAATTGAAAAGAGCCTTAAGAAACTCGGACTGGAAGCGGGAATAAATATCCTCAAGGCTGACGGGGGAACAATGCCCCTTGAACTGTCGCGCCAGATGCCTGTTGAGTCAATTCTTTCCGGGCCTGCTGCAAGCATCCTCGGCATTATCTCCCTGTGCAATGTAACTGAGGACTCGATAATCCTGGATATCGGGGGAACGACCTCTGACATAGCGATTTTCGCGTCAGGCGCGCCCCTGCTTGAGAGGGAGGGGGTCTCCTTCAACTCAAGCCCCACGCTTGTGAGATCACTCAGGAACAGGTCCATCGGGATAGGGGGCGACTCAGTGATCAGGCTGGATCAGGGTGAAGTCCGGGTAGGGCCTCTGCGCGAGGGGCCCTCAATGGCGGAAGGGGGGCCTGTGCCCACGCTTGTTGACGCACTGAATTATATCGGCACAATCGAGTACGGCAGAGTGGAACGTTCGCGTGAGGGCATACAGGCGCTCTCGAAAAAATGCGGGATGACACCGGAGGACCTTGCGGAAGCTGCAGTGCGTTATTCCGTCCAGAGAATAAAGGAAGAAGTTGACCGGATGGTCACGGAAATAAATGAGAAACCGGTTTACACCATACACGAGATGCTTGAGGGGGCAAAAGTGGCGCCTGTAAGGATCTACGCAATGGGCGGTCCTGCAATGGCCATGAAGGGGATTCTTGAGCGGGATTTCGGAATGGAAGTCACGGTTCCGGAGAATTACCAGGTAGCCAATGCGATCGGGGCCGCTGTGGCAAGGACTACATTCAGTATTGAACTTTTCGCTGACACGGGCCGTGGCACACTGCTGATCCCGAACCTGAATGTCACGAAGAAGGTCAACAGCACATATACACTGGAGAGTGCGGAACAGGACGCTGTAAAGTATCTTGGAGATTATCTTGCAGACCTTGACGTGAGCATAAGTGATAAAGATATAGAAATTCTTGAATCTTCATCATTCAGGATGATACAGGGGGTTTTCAGCTCCGGAAATGATATCCGGGTAAAATGTCAGATAAAACCCGGTGTTACGTATAAATATAACAGGTAGTGAGGGACGTATGGTTACTGCTAAAAACAGTATGGGGTTGATCTTTTTCCCGGCCTATGACTGGGCAATACACGCAAGGCACCCTGAAAGGGAGGAACGGCTCCTGTATACCCAGGACCAGCTCTGGGAGGAGGGGATCTTTGATATCAAAGGCATGCATGAGTTCAAGCCTGATATTGCCACTGAAGAAGATATAATGCGGGTCCATTTCTGTTTTCCTGACGTGGAGAGCGTGACAACCGAGTCGCACCTCATCTCCGCTGGAGGGGCCATACGTGCGGCCCGCGCTGTACTTGATAATGAGGTGGACAAGGCATTCGCGCTGGTCAGACCCCCCGGGCACCACGCCATGAAGAGCGTTCACGGCAACAGGGGCTTCTGCAACATAAATAACGAAGCAATAATGATCGAGTATATCAGGGAACATTCAGGAATACGAAGGGTCGCGATTGTTGACACGGACTGCCACCATGGTGACGGTTCCCAGGACATATACTGGCATGACCCGGACGTGCTGTTCATATCCATTCACCAGGACGGGAGGACCCTGTACCCGGGTTCAGGAGCTGTAACGGAATTCGGCGGCATCAATGCCAGGGGCAGGACCATCAATATCCCTCTTCCCCCGGAAACCTCGGATGAAGGGTTCATCTACGCTATAGACAACATGGTACTGCCCATACTGGAAGATTTCAAACCTGAGATAATAATCAATTCAGCCGGGCAGGACAACCACTATACTGATCCGATTACAAACATGAACTTTTCAGCGCGCGGCTATGCCATTCTTAATGAAAAGATAAATCCCCATATAGCGGTGCTCGAGGGGGGCTATTCTATTCAGGGCGCGCTCCCGTATGTTAACCTGGGCATAATTCTTGCGATGGCGGGTGTGGACTATTCCCACGTGATGGAGCCTGATTATGACAGTGAGGAACTCAGGCAGGACAAACGCGTTACTGAATATATTAAAAAGTTGAGCGACCCTGTCCTGAATACCTATTTCAAACCGCCGGCTCTGTCCATGCCCGTGAACATGGGTGATTATGTGTCGCGTAAAAAGCACATCTATTACGATACTGACGGGATAAGGGAGGTCCAGCAGGAGTCGGTCAGGGTATGCGAAGAGTGCCAGGGCGTGCACATGATAGAATCCAGTTCTACACTCACACCGCTGAGCCTGGGCGTGCAGATCCCGGTACACGGGTGTGAGGCGTGCAGGAAGGAAGGGCTGAGAATTTTTGAAAACGCGAAGGCCTCGGACAGGTATGAAACCGTGCAGCTCATAAACAGGGTTGACAAAGAGTATATCAGGGCGTGATTCCACGGCTCAGAGTAAAATCCGAGAATACGTTCCACTGTCATTCCATTCGTGAG
>Ga0272441_10013454_pt1 | contig 11763 bp, 7 predicted proteins | sample SSMProp6N_FD_193582 | JGI IMG/M metagenome (GOLD analysis project Ga0272441, IMG submission 193582) | Marine sediment archaeal communities from Little Sippewissett salt marsh, Falmouth, MA, United States - SSM-Prop-6N | ecosystem: Environmental > Aquatic > Marine > Wetlands > Sediment ...
ATCACTCAACGGGTGGAGGATCGGCTGAGGTCGTATGCCAAGCATGATGGCGCTGGGGACGGCGATCTGGAGTTCGATTACCTCTTCCTCATGGATGCCGACCTCGAGCTATGCAAGGGATGCTTCGCTTGCATATCCCGCGGCGAGAACACCTGCCCCTTGAACGATTCCCGAGCCGAGATCGAGAGGCGAATCCTTTCGTCTGATGGCGTGATCCTTGCCTCACCTGCCTACTCGGCGAACGTGCCGTGGTTGATGAAGAACTTCATTGACAGGTTCTCGTACACACTGCACCGCCCGCCATTCGTTGCCCAGAAACTGATGCTGGTGGTGACGACTGGCCAAGTCGGGCTGAAAGCAGCGATGAAATCACTCTCGCAGACCATGGGAGGCAGCGATCTCGTGTCCAGGCTGGGTGTGAAGTTGCCTCCGTTCAAGTACCGCCCCGAGTATGAGGAGAGTATCGCTCGCGATGTGGATCGGGCATCTCGAAAGTTCTACAGATCACTCAAGTCTGGTAGACCGCTCGCGCCCACCTTCCTGAACGTCATCTGGTTTCAGGTGTTCAAGACCCTGTCCGAAATGAGCAAAGACTATGCCCTGCCGACTACGAGTTCTACAAGCACAGAAGAGACTTCTTCTACGAAACCAAAGTGAATCCGTTGAAGACATCCGCTGCCAAGCTCATGCTCCGCCTGATGTTTCGGGGCATGCACAAGAAGTTCTATCTGCAGCAGTCAGTGGATTCCGAATAGACAATCCACAGGTGGTCTTGACCATCCCGAGCAGCCCCATCTGAGTCGTGCTCAGCCTGGTTCTGTTCAGCGCGCCTGTCCTGGTGATGCTGCGGCTCGGCATCACCGGCGTGCCCACCTGGCAACCCATCGCCAGCATGGCCATCCTGATCGCCTCCGTCCTCGGCGGACTGTGGATCGCCGCGAAGCTGCTACGCATCTACCTGCTGATGTACGGCAAACGCCCCCGCCTGCGGGAGATCGTGCGGGCACTGCGGGCGGGGTAGGGGAAGCGCTGGCCTGCCCGAACCCGTTGGTACCAGATCGATGACTACGTGAACGCGATTCCCGTCAAGGGAGATTGTGTGCCGGATGGTCTGAGCTACCGGGAAGCGAAACAGCCACAGACGTATGCTAGAGCAGCGGGCTGCGGAATTCGGCGTCATGCCCTTCATGGCTTCACGGCGGCAGCATCACTATGGGCTACGGGCGGATGGGAGTGATTCCACGCTCTCTGGAACGCAATGAAGCAAGACAAGGTCGAGGCGTTCGCGTCGGAGTCGGACGTGCCCCCTCGTCTCTGATCCGTTGAGTAGTGTATTATTGCGGAGCAACAAGGAGGCTCTAGGCATAGCCATGCGGCAACGACCAACAGCTATTGACCTATTCGCGGGCTGCGGCGGTTTGACGCAAGGCCTGAAAGATGTGGGGTTCCGTGTCATTGCCGGTGTTGAGATCAGTGATCTGGCGCGTGAGACCTACAACCTGAATCATCCAGAGGTCAAGCTCTTCGAGGACATCAGGAAGATCAATACCTTGTCGATGAAGCGCAAGCTGCACATAAGGAAAGGTGAGCTTGACCTGCTCGCCGGGTGTCCTCCATGTCAGGGATTTACCACGCTGCGGACGCTGAATGGGAATCGCGAGGTTGCCGACGCAAGGAACGATCTTGTCTTAGAGTTTGTGCGTTTCGTCCGCGACTTCCTTCCCAGGGCTGTGATGTTCGAGAACGTGCCTCGGCTTCGGCTAGATCCCAGATTTCGGGCGCTGCTGATTGACCTCGACAGGCTTGACTACCAGTACGACTTCGACGTCCTCGATGCGGCTGGCTTTGGTGTTCCGCAGAGAAGACGGCGTCTGATCCTGGTTGCGAGTCGGAAGGGGAAGCCTGCGCTTGTACGTCAAACGGAGGAGCGTTCAACTGTCCGCGATAGGATTGGGAAACTGAAGAAAGCAGGTGCGAGTGGTGATGTCTTGCACGATCTGCCGGAAAGGCGAACAGCGAAGGTTCAGGACAGGATTGCGAGGATCCCAAAGAATGGAGGGAGTAGGCTTGCCCTGCCCCAAGATGAGCAACTGCCCTGCCATCAGCGATGTGCAGGCTTCAAGGATGTCTACGGGCGGATGGCATGGGATGCGGTCGCTCCCACAATCACGGGCGGGTGTGTGAATCCCTCCAAGGGAAGGTTCCTGCATCCTGACGAGAACCGGAGCATCACCTTGCGAGAAGCTGCGCTGCTTCAAGGATTCCCGCGGGACTACCGCTTCTCGCTCCGCCGCGGCAAGTATGCGGTTGCGAGCATGATAGGCAACGCCCTTCCTCCTGCCTTCGCGAAATTCCAAGCCCTGGCGCTCCAAGCATGTATTCAGCTATCAGAATCGAGAGGTGACTCCCATTGAACCGGAATGGAGGCGCGGGAGACATTCTGCTGGACCAGATGACAGAAGATCAGCGGCTTGCAATATCATCGCAGGCAAGACGCCTACTGGTGATTGCGGGTGCAGGCTCAGGCAAGACTGACGTGATGGCTCGTCGCGTCGCATGGTGGATCCGCGACCAAGGTGTTCCAAAAGACTCGATTGCTGCGTTCACGTTTACTGAGGCAGCAGCAGAGGAACTGCGATTCCGGATTCGGACCTACATCGATCAAGTCACGCCAAGCGGTGAGCAACCGAATCTCGGCGGTATGTTTATTGGAACCATTCACGCGTTCTGCCTGAAGCTTCTCCGAGATCTCTCTCCCGAAATCTATTACAACTACGACATACTCGATGAAGCAGGACGTATTGCGCTTGTCCAGAGAGGTTACCATGGGGTACTAGGTCTGCCAACATATGAGCACGAGACTGGCGTAGGCCAGTTTGCGACGATAGACCAGTTTCTCCGCGCCTATGATCTTCTCAACGAATACGATGAACTGTCAGTGACTCTGCCGACACCTGAAGCTCCAAGCGACGTCGCCCAGGAGCGGGATTGGATCCGCCAGGCCGTTCTCGAGACCGACATTGGAACCGGAGCACTCGCTCAAGCCTTTGCGGTATCAGCAGCAAGGCTCTATGCGTACATGAGAGCCAGGAGATTCCTCGACTTCAGCACTTCACAAACTGAAGCCACCAGACTTCTTCGGGAGTCTCCAGATCTGCTGGCCCTGGTCCGTGAGACGTGGACACACGTCGTGGTTGACGAGGTTCAGGACATTAACCCAGTACAGGATGGGCTGATTAGGACACTGGTCGGCGATAGCGGAAGACTCACAGCGGTCGGTGACCACAGACAGGCGATCTATGCTTTCCGAGGAAGCCGCGTGGATCTCATGGCGCTCTTGCACGCTGAGCTCAGTGAGGATCCTGAAGGACATGTAGTAGAGTTGCTCAGCAACTTCCGTTCAACTCCCGCGATTATCGACCTAGCCAATGCGTGGTCGCAGACGATTGGCGTACTTGGAACTCTCCCAAGTCCAGAAATGACCTGGGGAAACACCAGGCGGCAGGTCTCTTCTGAGGCTCATGTTGGCCTCGGTCAGTTCGGAGACCGAGCAGAGGAAGCTGCGTGGATTGCGTCGGAGATATCAAGGATGGTGGATGGCGCAGGGCGCCGCGGAGCAGCGCATGACGATGCAGCTGGTGGAAGGGGAGTTTCCTACGGCGACATAGCACTCCTAACAAGATCCACAACAGATGTCAGAGCATATCAGCAAGCTCTGCGACAGAGGGGCATCCCGGCTGTTGTCCGAGGAGGTCCTGACCTCTTCTCTCAACCTGAGGTTCTGCTCTTTCTCTCCCTCTTCGCGGAGATAGCAGGCATCGAGCAGTTCTACGGCAACGAAACTCGGCGGCGATCCCTCCCTTGGCGAATCCGTGACACGCTCGATTGCGATCCAATTCCAGCTGAGATGATCGAGGCTGCTTGTGAAGCCCTTGCTGACACGGGACTCACTGTGAGGGACGACGCACCTGTAAGACTAATGAGGCTTGCGGCAGCGATACGAAGGAAGATGACTCTCGGCGGACCGGTGCATCTCGCAGCGCCTGCGCTCCTCTGCGATGATGCAGTTCGCTGGGTTCGGTCTCCGGGACGTCCTAGGCGCATCTTCCCACAGCAGCTCTACCACTGGCTTCTAGAGGAAATGCAAGTCTGCAACTGGGACAACACGGAAGATACAGCGCAGCCCGTGATGTTCCACTTGGGACAGCTCAGCAAGCTCATCACGGCAATGGAGACTCCAGGCTGGTCTACAGCCGACAATCTGCCTTTCCAAGTCATTGCACTCTCGATGTGGGGGACGCGGAAAGCCAGAAGTGAAGAGGCTCCGCTCCTTGTGGCCCCAGATGCAGTCACCATCACCACCATCCATTCGGCGAAAGGCCTCCAATTCGCTGGCGTGTTCCTTGCTGACGTGAATGCACAACGGTTCCCGAGCTCCTATTCCCGACGGATTGAGTCTGTTCCGTTCGAAGGACCCCTTGGCGAACGGATCAACCCAGAGCTTCTTGCAGATAACGTGAACTACGACGGCGAGCGAAGGCTTATGTACGTAGCGCTTACACGGGCAGAACGCTACCTTTACGTCTCTAGCTCTGGGAATCGACGATCACGTTTCCAGCGGCAGCTGCAAGCCATTTGCGAGGATCTGGAGATCCCCGTCCAGCTGCACTGGGATGGGTGCACGGATCGGTATGAGCTTCTGCCGCAGCGTGCGCGGTCAGAGCAGCGCCTTGCAACAAACTTCTCTGATTTGAGGTACTTCGTTGAGTGTCCTCACGATTTCTACCTGCGGAAAGTTCTCGGATTCTCGCCGACCATCGATCAGGCCTTTGGATACGGACGCGCTGTCCACAACATCTTGCGGGAGATTCATCGCAATCCGAGGATGTGGGCTGAGGTAGCAAACAATGAGGATGCTCTTCGACAGCAACTTGAATCGCTTGTCCACAGCGGCCACTTCTATCTCCGGTATACAACCTCAGACCCACTTGAGAACATGCGTGCTACAGCTTTGCAGGGACTCACTGACTATGTGATGACGTATCAACTGGAACTGGCAACCATGGAGTTTGAGCCTGAACGAGAGTTCGAAGCAATGCTACCGGAAGAGGATTTGCTGGTGAGTGGAAGTATCGATCTCTTGCGTCTTGATGCCCCGCCACGTGTGGCGATCATAGACTTCAAGTCAGGAGAGCATGGTGAGACACGCCAAAGTGGCTTGTCTGATGATTTGATGCAACTTCAGATCGGGATCTATGGAGTTGCCGCACGGCATGAGCTTGAATACGAGCCCGATACTGGACTTGTGAGGTACATTGGGGAGTCGGATCCTCAGCGACGTGAGACGCGAATCGCGCTCAACGATGATGAGATAGCAGCAGCAAGAGAGCGGATTGTAGAGGCGGGGAGGCTGATTCGTCAAAGGGCGTTCGGAGTAGCGGGCGTCGAGGATCTTGGACAGCGTTGCGCCGAGTGTGATCACAAATCGATATGTGGAAGACAGCCTTGAGAGAACTAGGGTTGGTGAGCGGGCTACATGGCAGACAACCTGACGCCTGAACAGAGAAGTCGTTGCATGTCGCGAGTCAGGAACCGTGACACTGGCCTGGAGTTGAGCCTTCGTCGCGAGCTGCATAGACGAGGATTGGGATTCCGTAAGCATGTTCGAGAGCTTCCTGGAACTCCGGATGTTGTCTTCCGGCGGCGGCGGGTCGCGGTCTTCGTGGACGGGGATTTCTGGCATGGCTACAGGTACCCGCAGTGGAAGCATACCCAATCTAGGTTCTGGCAAGCCAAGATCGAAACGAATCGAGCCCGTGATAGACGCAATCACGCCAAGCTTCGCCGTATGGGCTGGCATGTAGTGCGGCTTTGGCAACACCAGATCGAAAGAGATCTGGACGCTTGTGTTGAGCGAGTACTAGTCGCACTGGATGTAGAGCGCACGAGCAGGAAGTGACCCCGCGCGTTTCCTCTAAGTCACACGCCTCTTCTATGTACACCACTGTTCAGCTAGAATAACGCGTGCTACTTGAATCGAACTCGCGGACTGATGACAGCGAACGCAAGGCCAGAGAAGTAGTTCCAGCGCTGGCACTTGTACGTCGCCGCATGATTGAGAGCAACGCTGAATGGCATAAGGAACTGCAAAGGATAGAAGCAGAAGTCAAGAGCCTCGAGGGGAAAGTTTCCAGTAGTTGGTCAGCGTTCACTGAGGCATCCATTGGTGAGATTCGTGCGTGGAAAGCCTCGCAGCGGGGTCGCACGAGGGAAGCTAGAGACTTATATCAACGTGCCGGGGTGAGACTTGTCGATTGGCTGGAGCGTACGTCCTCAGAACTGCTAGCCAAGTCGGTCATGCTTCGTCTGACCCAGTCTCCAGCGGAAGTCGAGTCTGCCTACACGAAGCACTACAAGACCCTTGTTGATGAGTCCTGGGAGGATGCTCAGGCTAGATTCTTTCTAGAGAGTGTGCTTCCACGGGTACTGGAAACTACACGTTCGTCTCGACATGCGAAGGAGAAGCTCGCGGAATCGGAGATTGATCAAAAGCGGCGACGGTATTTCCGATTCGTTCTCCGATACTTGCAGCATGGCAGCTACGATATTTCCTTCTTTCTCCTGGCCTGGAGCAATCTCGATCGACGTGAGTTCTTCGATGCGGCGTTGGACTGGGTTTCAGAGCTGCGGGCTTCAGGCGATACTGGCGAAGCTACCGTCCTTCTGGCTACTCTCTACGTGCAGGCACAATGGATCTATCGTCCTTGGACTCAGGTCTACGTCTTGCTCAGGATCGCGCTGCAATGCGACAGCATCAACACCGGATTCGCCAAGCGGATTGGTGACGAGATCTTTGAGTGGTTGGAAAGCGGCTCCTGTGCTGAGGACACGAACAGCTCGGATGCCTCGGTCACGTGGAGTACGACCCTATGGGCTGTCGGTGACGTCGCGGAGCCGCTAATCAACCAGGGGCGATCGGATGATGCGCGATCTCTCGTTGCGAGATTCCTCGCGGCTGATGCCGACGCCTGCTGGGACGGCGGCATCCTGGTGAAGAAGGTGGCACTGGCGTTTGCAGAGAACGGCGAGATCAACAAGGCGCTCGATATGGTCCAGATGCTGAATGCTGCAGTCCCGTACAGAACGCAGGTTCTTGATGATGTGTATGAAGGCATCCTTTGCGGTGACGACCTCGACATCGAGGCGATCCTAAACCATATGCGGGTGGCGTATGAGGATGACGTGACACCAAGCCTCTTGCGATCAGTGTCGGAAAAGGCAGCCAGTTACTGCAAGTTTGATCTCGCGCTGGAGATCGCGCGGTCCATCGATCAACCGTATGCGAGAGCGCTCGCGCTTATGTACTGCGCGCGGAGCATGCGGGCGTTTCATCAACTCGTACTCGAGAAACTCAGTGACCCCGATGTAGACCTCGGACTTGATGCACCTGTACACACCCAAGGCGACCGGCAGATTGTGACCAGCATCGCCGAAGCCTTGCAGAAGCATCGGGTCGATCAGGTGGTAAGAGAGGCATGCCAGGTGTCAGAGCAAGCACAGGATCTCGTGAAAGGAATGATCAAGACGTGGATAGCTGCTGACCTTCGGCAAATGGGCCGAGTTGCCGAGGCAACAGAGATTGTGGGAGCCGCGGAACAGATCGCTGAAGACTATCCACACGACAGCGTGCGATCGGAGCTTAGGAGAGGATTGGCGCGAATGGACATGGCGTTCGAGAACTTCGAGAATGCCTACTCACGCGCAAAGAGGATTCCTCTGTCATTCACCCGGGCTCTCACTCTGTTCGAGCTCATGCACGAGATTACTCGAGAGCATCCGATGGCAGAGCGTGTACGGGAGTCTGCCGCCGCTGCCGTCATTGAGTCCGTACAACACGGTGTCGCTTTGCACCAGATCTCCTTTCTTGTGCGGGAGGGCATGCGGACGGCGGCTCTCCCCAATCTGCAAGAGCTTGCTGATCGAGCAGAAGCCACGGCCCTGTTCCTGAGGGGTAAAGAACGAGAGCCTGCTGTTGATCTGATTGAGGTCGGCTGGGCCTTCAGAAACATGGAGCTTGCCAGCACCATGTTCTCCAAGTCTGGTGATGGAAAAGCCGCCAGCCGAGTCACTTCCACGCTCGATCGTCTGCGGCGATGCTCACCTCTCTCAACGGCACCCATTACGAATCATGAAGACGGCCTCCTCGTTCATCGCAAGCAAATGCGCGATCTGCGAATCGCGATCGACACACGCCCCTGCGGGCTGTTTGCTGTATACGGCAGCGTTGGTACTGGGAGATCCACTCTGGCAAACGTTGTGATGTCGCAGTTAGCGTGTGATATCGGCTGCATCACCGTGCGAGAGACGTGTTCTGGTTCAGACACGGTTGAGAAGCTGCTCTGTGGAGTCCTTCTCAAGCTGATAGAGGGGGTTCAGATGTGTCCGCAACTGACTGATTCATCCATCTCGAAAGAGCTCAAGCACCTTCGATCACGCCTCGAATTCACAACCACCATCGGGGATCAGCAGCAGCATGGAGTGAGTGTGGGTCACACAGGTCTGGCGGCACGCCGTGGTAGAATTCGTAGTACATCGCATAGGGAGAGACACTTCCGCACTACGGAGATCAGACAAGCACTGATCGAACGTATTGCTGGCTCAGATCTCGGCACGATTGTCGTGATAGTCGAAGGCGTGGATAGTTTTCAAGAAAGCGACGCCCGGCAGCGGTTAGATCACCTACTGCAAGAGCTACGCCCTGTCGCGCAGATACCCTCAGTGTTTCTCGTCCTGGATGGTGTTGCCACTACGGGAGTTGGCCTGCCCAAGGCCCACCTCCAGGGAAACCAGTTCATCGACTTCGGAGTGAACCTCGACATGAGCGACGAAGAGTCATCGCGCTTCTTGAAACAGGTTCTGATCCAACGGCTGGAATGGCTTGGCCTCTCGTCGGACTTCTCGGATGCGGAGAAAGACAAGCTTGTGGCTCGAGCGGAGAGTTCCGCCACGAAACTGATTCAGGAGCTGGGGACTGCCTTTCACGGCTGGATTACAGGTGAATACGTCACGTAGGCGAGGGAAAATGCGGATAGTCTTTGCCACAGCCCTTCCCAAGGGAAGCCAAGAAGTCGCGGAAGCCCCAGAGGCAGGATTTGTCGCATCCCGATCACGGACTGGTGGGGACTGCTCGTCGAGATAGCACGCCCAAGACCTTGGCCAATTGATGCATCGATGATTTGACCGTACCTCGCGGATACATGGGCTTGACCCAGTTTCCCTTACGGATGAGGGGGATGATGTCGGCTCGTACCTCTGTGTGGCTGCGGCTCGCTTGAAGAAATCCAAACACTCTCTGTTCCTGTGTGAACTCCTACGGCTCTGTTGTCACGAAGCGCTTCTTGTCTTGCTTGCAGATCAGTTGGATGACGTCGCGGCCGCCGGAGACGGCGGGTGGAAGCCCACCGCCGGGGGTGGTCCAGTGGCCGATCATGTAGAAGTTGTCGAGTCCGGGCAGCCGATTTCACCCATTGTCTATTGCGCGTCGAGCGCTGTCCTGAGAAAGCCATTTCGGTACAGCATTCCTGGCGGGAGGCCATCGCCATTCCCTAGCAACATGGAAAGAGAAGGACGTTGTGAGGAAGCACAGTTGTTTGGCGGCGTTGGTGGCTCGCGGGCAGGCCTTCTTTGTTGGTGCTTCCGTCTCTCTGCACAGCATCAAGTGGCAGCCGTCAGCCATGCCCTCAAGCGCGCGAGTGCAATGGTGTAAGATGTCTTGCCGAAGCTCGCAGTCCATTGTCTTCACCACTTGACAACACAAACGGGTTCGACGACAAGAGGGACCTTGAGAGAGAACTTGAAGGGAACGATGACGGGTTCAGTGACACATTGCAGCACCTGACACGGCAGAGCAAATTCCCACATGCCTTGCGTGGCGGGCATACCAATGTCGCTCAGACACAAACTACTAGATAGAGGCAAATATGAAAATCGAATCAGTGTTGTTTCTCGCACTCTCTATATTGATGCTAGGTTGTACAGTTATGGAGTCCACCTCCTTTCCCGAAGAAGCACATAGCAAGGATATCAACGTGATTGAAAGAATACGTATCAACGGCGCCGAGCTGCATTGTTCCATCAAAGGAGAAAACACAGAAAATCCCCTGCTTCTTGTCTTACACGGCGGGCCAGGAGATACATCCTTACCGCTGGTGAGCAGGTACAACAAGGAGTTGGAGAAGTACTACACAGTCGTCGTGCTAGAGCAAAGGGGAGCCGGAAAATCCTATTACCCATTTTCCGAGAATGAAGAACTTGGTATTGCCGATTTCGTGGAAGACACGTATCAACTGACTCTGTATCTCCTGGAGAGATTCTCAAAGGAGAAGCTAACTGTAACCGCTCATTCCTGGGGAAGTGTAATCGGGATGAGATTCATTTTGGAGCATCCCGAAGTGGTTACTGCGTATGTCGGATGTGGCCAGGTCATTGATATGAGACAAACCACCGCAGCGTCGTATCAATTTGCATTGGATAGAAACACAGAGCAGGGCAACGAACGGGTCGTAGCGCGGCTGGAAGAGATAGACTGTTCCTATCAGGGTGACGATTGGCTTGACGATCTCCTCTTTGTGACAAGAGAAGTCGTGAGAAACGGCGGCTCGCTATACACGAAAACAAGCTACAACACATTCATCTGGCAGTTCTTGGTATCGAGAGAGTACAGCTTCGCCGACCTGATACGAAGGCAGAAAGGATCGATCCAATCAATCAGGCAATTGTGGCCGGAGCTTATGACGGTTACGTTTGAGGGTGTGGACAGCTTTGAGGTACCCGTGATATTCATTGAGGGGCGCCATGATTTTCATGCCTCTTCAGCAATCGTCGAAAGATTCTACAACAACATCAGGTCAGAGAAGCAGTTGCTTTGGTTTGAGGAGTCTGCTCATTTTCCACAGTGGACAGAATGCGACAAATACAATCAGATCGTCATCAATCTATTGAGCCACGACAATTCGCAGAGTGAAACATAGAGCAGAGTCGTTGACCGTAGAGCGAACGGTCGGAGGGGATTCGACTCTTGTCACGGTTCTCGCGTATGCAAGAACACGTCTCGGGGTCGAGTCTTTGCTGTTGGTGTTTCAGAACCGTGCACATCCCAATCACGCGGAGGATCATGCGGTAGAGGCCCGCAAATTCATCGTGCTACCACCTCAAGGCCGGCGCTTTATCCTTTGCTCAGGGCCAACCCTTGGCTCTTGGAGGCATTGCTGAGAACAGGAATTCCGGGGACGCAATACCTAACCTCGTTCCGGCTGCGCAGAGATGAGCACTGTGCCCCCGAATTCCGATTGTGTCATCACCCACGGATTCGCTTGGACTAGTTCCGGCTAGGCGGGCGCTACGGCTCGGTCGTTACGAAGCGCTTCTTGTCTTTCTTGCAGATCAGTTGGATGACGTGACGACCGCCGGAGACGGCGGGCGGCAGGCCACCACCGGGTGTGGTCCAGTGGCCGATCATGTAGAAGTTGTCGAGTCCGGGCAGGGTCCTTTTCATCTGCATGTTCAGGTTGGTCCCGCTGGGAAGCCACCCCTCAAACGAGCCGCGCCAGTTTCCGGTGAAGCGGTTCCAGGTGATGGGCGTGGCGACGTCGCGCATCTCGATCTTGTCGCGCACGCCGGGGATCCGCTGTTCGAGCGCGTCGATCACGGCTTCACAAGCGGCTTCCTTGGCGGTGGCGTACTCCTGCGGGTCCTCGCGCAGGG
>Ga0272441_10013455_pt1 | contig 11763 bp, 8 predicted proteins | sample SSMProp6N_FD_193582 | JGI IMG/M metagenome (GOLD analysis project Ga0272441, IMG submission 193582) | Marine sediment archaeal communities from Little Sippewissett salt marsh, Falmouth, MA, United States - SSM-Prop-6N | ecosystem: Environmental > Aquatic > Marine > Wetlands > Sediment ...
CTTTCTGACATAAGGGACATTTTCAGATGAGTTATGATCGCAAATGGCTATTACATCAAGCCGGGCACGCACACATTTTTCAACAATCGCACTGGGATACATATCCAAGTCGCCGCATGGAGACAGACATGTGTGGATATGCAGGTCACTACTGAACTCCTTGAGCATCGTCGGCAATCTACAAGAAAAAAGCCCTACGAGAGGGCTTTCCTATGTTATTAGATTATATAGTTTCCCCGCTACTTCAAAGGCAGAGAGCTTCGTTACAAAAATAGGAATCCCCTCGCTCGATGCCTTATCGAGAGTGTTTCTCTCCGGTTCTTTTCCCTGAACAAGTATTATGCCCGCGAGATCTTTTAAACTTGCAACCGCAACGATATTCTGGTGTGTCTGACGCGTGATCCATAGATTTCCTTCTTTGCAGTTCGCCATCACATCGCTGAGAAGATCCCCCACATATCCCCCGCTGACATCTCGTGTCAGTTCAAGTTCGCCCTGTGCCACCGTGAGCTTCAATTCCTTAACAATCGCAGTTAAGTCCATTCCTTTCACCCGCTGCACGTGCTAATTTGTATTCGCAGGCATCCGTATCATTACTTTTAGATGAGTTCCTTTATTGACTTCAGAGGTAATCTGAAAATCGTCCGAGCAGCTCATTATGTTCGGAATTCCCATGCCTGCGCCAAAACCCATTTCACGAATTTCTTCGCTGGCCGTTGAATAACCGGCCCTCATGGCTAACTGTATATCTTCAATGCCAGGGCCCTCGTCCTGAACGTCTATCAAAACACGAGTGGCGTTGACATCGATATGAATGACGCCGCACCGTGCGTATGAAATGATGTTTATTTCCGATTCATACGTGGCGATGGCCACTTTTCTTAAAATATCATTGGGAAGCCCCATTCTCTGGAGCGTTTTTTTTACAAATACCGAGACTTCACCTGCCTTGAGAAAGCTGCCGCCCTGAATTTCAAAAGAATTTTCATAGTTAAGATTCATATCGCAATAACATCATCGGTGCCCACCTTGATTTCGCATCCCCTGATTCCATTCGTGTAGAGACGTCCTGACGCTTCAAACAGAATATAGCGCGTGGTAAGAATAGGTATATCCAGTTGCTCTGCGAGCCGCAATGTTTCAGTTTGCGGTATTTTCCCTCGAACCAAAATGATGGCGGCAATATCGAGAATACTGGCAGTACGCACAATCTGAGGGTTCGTCAGGCCCGTGAGCAGGATACTTTTGGCTTTTGCGAATGCCAAAACGTCACTTAAGAGGTCCGCACTGAAAGCCGTGTATATCTCCGTGCCGAGGTATTTTCGCCCGACCAGGACTTTTGCGTCAAGTATGTCCATTATCTCATAAAGAGTCATCTTTCATCCTCCAAGAGATCGATTTGAAAATATACAGGACCGTGCTGATGTGAGATTGGACATTATAGAAAAAATCAAACGTACTCTTTCTATTTCCCATATTTTTTTGATGATTTTGCCTAACACAAGGAGTGTGCTATGTCAATTTATTTCTGTCAGTTCGGATGTTTTTTTGGAAGCGAAAAATGAGGTATAAATGATTGAAACGGCTTCTATTTTAAAATGATCGACCTCGTGTTCGGGAATTCAAATTTTTTTCTTGACACAGGGGGCGATTTAGATTACGTTTCACATGACCGGCGGTCATTATTTGACCGTTGTTCATTTGCTGAATTCCGGTCATTGTCTCGCACAGACTTGTTCTCTTACCCTTTCTGTTAGTTGACCGTTGTTATCAAATGGACTGGTTTCTCATGCCATCTCAACTGGAATGGAGAGACGAACATGGCACCAGTTAAAAGACGACAAAAAGAGAAAGAACAAAGAAAGAGCGCCATTCTACGCTCAGCACAGCAGCTTTTTTTCAAAAGAGGTTTCAAAGCGGTTACCGTCGAGAGCATTGCCAAGCAGGCCAGGCTCAGCAAGGGAACTGTCTATCTTTATTTCAATAGCAAAGAAGAGATCTATACACACATCCTGCTGAACGATATCGAGAATTTCAATCGCAAAGTAGTGGACATAGTAGATAAGGGCGGTAGTGCCTCCGAAATGTTGTCTGCATTTGCCGATATCTATGTCAATTTTTTCCTTAACGATCGTGAATTGTTCAGGATACTCATGACATTCATGCTCCATACCGAAAATCTTAGATTTTCTCCGGAAATGAACAGGCACATGATTCTGGCCACTAATCGTACCATAGAGATCGTCAACCGAATATTGAAGCATGGTCTCATGGCGGGGGAGTTTTCGCGCAAGAAGGACATATTGAAGGGACAGGATATCATATGGGGCCTCTTGAACGGCATAATTTCCCTGCATCTCTTTACAGGAAAAGAGTCAACTCGGGAAGCGAGGATTCGTGCAAACGTGCACGAAGGCCTTAGAATATTTATTGAGGGATTGAAAGGTCCCGTGTTTGTACCGGACGAGTCCGGAAGATGAAAAGAGGAGGCTTTTATGGGTAATTTGTTGGTAAATTTGAGGGATCAGAAGTTTGTTCTGTATGAGCAGCTCGGCATCAAGAGGCTGTTCACCTCAGAGAGGCACGGTGACTACACTGAAGACGTCATAGACATGATGCTTAACGAAGCAGAGAAAATGGCCGTCGAGCTCATCCTGCCGACTTACGATGTCGGTGATCGGGAAGGTTGTACATTTGAGGATGGGAAAGTCAGTGTACCGTCATGTTTCCATGATGTGTTTCATAAATTTTGTGAAGCTGGCTGGGCATGTGCGCATAAGGACGTCGAGGTGGGGGGGCAGAACATGCCCGTCGTGGCTTATTCGGCCTGCGTAGAATATTTTGATGCGGCCAACTTTGCGTTTATGATGTACCCGGGGCTGACAGTGGGGGCCGCCGGGCTGATCGAACATCACGGGACGGAAGAACTGAAAAATAAATACATGTATAAAATGTATGCCGGTACCTGGGCCGGTACGATGTGCCTGACCGAACCGGGTGCGGGAACCGATGTAGGGGCCTTGCGGACGACGGCGAAAAGACTTCCGGATGGTACCTTCAGCATTACTGGAACAAAATGTTTCATTTCGTGCGGCGATCATGACCTTGCCGAAAATGTGATACACCCGGTGCTGGCCAGAATCGAGGGTGATCCTCCCGGCACGGGAGGGATTTCGATATTTATTGTACCCAAATACCGTGTGAACGAGGATGGCAGCCTCGGCGAGTTCAACGACGTCCATACGGGAAATATCGAACACAAGATGGGCATCAAGGGATCGGCCACCTGTACATTAAATTTTGGTGATGAGGGAAACTGCATCGGCGAACTGCTCGGCAATGAACGTGAAGGCATGCGAATCATGTTCCAGATGATGAACGAAGCGCGGCTGGAAGTCGGAATGCAGGGACTGGGACACGCGACGGCCGCATATGAACGAGCGCTCAAGTACGCGAAGGAAAGGATCCAGAGCCCCCCTGTGTGGGAAATGAAAAACCCCGCCGCCAAGGCTGTGCCGATTATCGAGCATCCCGACATTCGAAGGACCCTTCTATGGATGAAGGCGTATGTTGAGGGTATCCGGGCGATCAATTATTTTACCGCCTTCTGCATCGATATGGCCAATGTGGGGGAATCGGACGAGGTGCGGAAAACATACCAAGGGTTTGTGGAGCTGATGACCCCCATCTGCAAGGCTTTTTCATCGGATATGGCGATGGATGTGTGTTCCTTTGCCATCGATGTGCACGGCGGTTACGGATACTGCGCCGAATACCCGGTTGAACAGTACATGCGGGACTGCAAAATTGCAAGTCTGTACGAAGGGACAAATGCAATTCAGGCCCTTGATCTCGTGGGCAGGAAGCTTGCCATGAACAAAGGGCAGAATGTGATGAATTTGTTCGGCGAGATAGGCAAGACACTTGCAACGGTCGGCGGTATCGAAGAATTGAATCCCTACGCCGCATACCTGCAGGGTGCGTTGAATGCCGTCAGTGGGCTGACCCAGCAGTTTGCAACATGGGGTAAGAGTGCTGGATTCATGCTGCCCATTCTGAATGCGAGACCCTACCTGATGATTCTGGGTGACCTTTGTGTGGGATGGTTCCTGATGCAGGCGGCGGGTATTGCCCATGAGAAACTGGATGCCATCTATAAAGAAGCGGATGCCGAAACAAAAGCCTCACAGCGTGCTCTTGCCCGCGAGAATGCAGACGTTGCGTTCTACCAGGGGAAGATCGCATCGGCAAAATTCTTCGCCACGACGGTGCTTCCCACTCTGAAGGGAAGATGCAAGGCCATTCAGGCAGGCGAGCGAATACCGATCGAAATGTTGGAAGAATCGTTCGGATCGTGATGGTAAGGTGGTAAGTAGATCGTCTAAAAGGGTTAATACCTTTGACCTGGCGAAATTTCATGATCTTTATCAGACATGATCATTATGAATATATTTTCGCCTTAAAAGGAGGAATGCGATGTCTTATGAAATCAAAAAAGCTGCCGTGTTAGGGGCAGGAGTAATGGGTGCAACGATCGCGGCCCACCTGACGAACGCGGGAATCGAGTGTCTGCTGCTGGACATTATTCCATTTGAATTGACTGAAGATGATAAGAAAAAGGGTCTTACGGAACAAAGCCCGGAGTGGCGTAACAGGTTTGCTGCAAACGGGTTGAATGGTGCGGTAAAATCGAAACCGGCCAGTTTTTATTCGAAGAAAAACGCTTCCATGATCACAATCGGAAATTTCGAGGATAATCTGGAATGGCTGGCGGATGTAGACTGGGTCATCGAGGTTGTAATCGAAAACCTCAAGATCAAACAGGATCTTTTTGCCAGAGTAGAAAAAGTAGTAAAACCGAATTGTATTGTTTCCACCAATACGTCAGGGATCCCTATTAAGGATATATCGGAGAAGATGGGTGCCAAATTGAAGGAACGGTTTCTCGGCACGCACTTCTTCAATCCTCCCCGCTACATGAAACTGGTAGAAGTTATACCCGGAGAAGTAACGCAACAGGACGTAATCGACTATATAACGGTCTTCTGTGAAGACGTCCTCGGAAAAGGTGTGGTGCTCTGTAAGGATGTACCGAATTTTATCGCCAATCGTATCGGTGTCTTCGATATTTCCAATGCCATGCACATAATGGTGGACAAGGGACTTACCGTGCCGGAACTCGATGCGGTTATCGGAAAGTCCGTCGGCAGACCGGGCTCTTCGATCGGTGGAACAATGGACCTTGTCGGCCTTGACACCGGTTACCACGTCATGAAGAATCTGTATGAGGCGGTGCCCGATGATGAAATGCGGCATTATTTCGAACCGCCCGAATTCATGAACGTGATGATGGAGAGAAAGTGGCTTGGCAACAAGACCAAACAGGGGTTCTATAAGAAAACCAAGGATGAAAAGGGCAAGAGAGTTAAACTGACCCTCGACATCAATACGCTGGAATATGTGCCGTTCAAAAAGCCCAAATATGCCTCCGTTTCCGCCGCTGCCAAAAAGGAGGGCGGGTTCGCAGTGAAACTACAGACCCTCTTCCATGGCGATGATATTGCCGCCGAGGTGGCCCGTGAATACCTCTGCCGGAATTTTATCTATGCGGCGAATCGTATCCCGGAAATCTGCGACACCGTCCTGCAGATTGATAACACCATGAAATGGGGTTATAATCATAAGATGGGACCTTTCGAAACATGGGATGCCGTTGGTGTCAAAGAGGCCGTCGATGCCATGAAGGCCATGAAGTTAAAGGTCCCCAAGAAGATCACCGATATGTTGAAAGCCAAGTGCGAATCGTTCTATCTTAAAAAAGAGGACGGCAATTACTACTATGATTTTGAGACGAAAGCATATGTCAAATATGAAGAAAATCCGAAGATAATACTGCTGCCTCCCCTTAAGGAACGGCAGAAACTGGTAAAATCAAATCTGGGTGCGTCACTCGTCGATCTCGGAGACGGTGTTGCCTGCCTCGAATTCCACACCAAGATGAATGCCATCGATATGGATATCATCAGTATGATGTATGAGAGCTGTGATATCGTTGAAAAGGATTTCCTCGGACTGGTGGTGGCAAACCACGGCACCAATTACTCAGTTGGCGCAAATATTTTCCAGGTGCTCGTGGCCATCCAGAAGGGTGACTGGGATCTTCTCGATAAGCTTGTGCATGATTTTCAGTATGCCAACATGAGGATGAAATACTGTGAAAAACCGGTCGTGACCGCACCGGCCGGGATGGCGCTGGGCGGTGGATGCGAAATATCGATGCACGGTGCGAAATGCCAGCCCGCCGGCGAAACGTATATCGGTCTTGTCGAAGTGGGTGTTGGCGTAATTCCGGCAGGAGGCGGTACGAAGGAACTCATGGTGAGAGTCACGGAAGGCATTCCCGACGGAGCCGTAGCGGCAGGGCTCAATATGCAGCAGCTGTTTCAGAAAGTCTTCGAAAATATCGGCATGGCAAAGGTTGCCACGAGCGCGATGGAGGCCATGGAGGCAGGCTATATCAGAAAGACCGATGGTATAAGTCTCAATCGTGACCATCAGATCTGGGATGCCAAAGAGGTGGTACTCGGATTATCAAAATTTTACAAGAAACCGAAACCCACCATGGTTCCCGTCATGGGCGATAATTTCAAGGGCATGGCGGAAGCGATTCTTTATAACATGAAACACGGTAATTACGTCTCCGATTATGACGTTCATGTGGCGATGAAACTTGCGGGTATTATCGCAGGTGGTGACTGCGCCGAAGGCACGTATGTGTCCGAAGACCTGCTTCTCGATCTCGAGAGAGAGGCATTCCTGAGTCTTGCCGGTGAGCCGATGACACAGGACAGGATCATGCACATGTTGACGACGGGAAAACCACTGCGTAACTAACACAAACCACTATCTGTCACAGCCTGCCGGTTCCGTACCGGGAACCGGGGCGGCATTTGATCATAAGGAGGAAAATTATGAGTGACGCTGTTATTGTTGAATCCGTGAGAAGTCCAGGTGGGCGTTATAAAAGGGGAGGGCTCTCCCAGACCAGGGGTGATGAATTCGGAATCCAGGTAATGAAAGGGCTCTTGGCAAGGGTTCCTCAACTAAAACCCGAAGATGTTGAAGATGTTATCTGCGGATGCTCATTCCCGGAAGCGGAACAGGGAATGAATCTGGGTCGCGTCGTGGCACTGGGTGCCGGACTGCCAGTTACCACCTGTGGAATGACAATCAACCGCTTCTGTTCATCCGGTCTGCAGTCGATCGCGGATGCCACGGCAAAAATCAGGGCCGGCTGGTCCGAGGTAATCATTGCCGGTGGTGTCGAAACCATGACGCACATTCCCATGGGCGGATCGATTTTCCGTCCCCATCCGAACTGGGGAGATTTGCCCAATACCTATGTGTCAATGGGTATTACGGCGGAAAATGTTGCTGCCGACTACAACATCACCCGTGAAGATCAGGATAAAGTAGGAATGGAAAGCAACCGGCGTGCCTTCGAAGCGATCAAGGCCGGTAAATTCAAGGAAGAGACAATACCGATTAAAGCCTGGAAATATACAACCGACAAGAAGGGCAAAAAAGTACGTCAGGACGTGGTCTTTGATACGGATGACGGCGTGCGGTGGCCGGTAAGTCTCGAGAATATGGGGAAGTTAAAATCGCCCTTCAAACAGGGCGGTGTGGTGACCGCCGCCAATTCGTCACAAATGACGGATGGTGCGGCGTTTTCGCTGATCATGTCAGAAGATAAGGCCAAGGCACTGAAGTTGAAACCTATTGCAAAATTGACACATTTCGCCGTGGCCGGTGTGAAGCCGGAAGAGATGGGAGTGGGACCGGCATATTCGATCCCCAAGGTTCTCTCACTGGCAGGTCTCACCACGGATGACATCGATGTCTTTGAAATCAATGAGGCATTTGCGTCCCAGTTTATTTATTCTCTCCGGCAGGCGGGCCTCGAAAAACGATACTGGGATGGCGACATAAACCCGAATGGTGGGGCCATTGCCCTTGGTCATCCCCTGGGATGCACGGGGGCGAAACTGACTGCCCAGATCTTGCATGAACTGCAGCGGCGCAAGGCCAAACGAGGTATTGTCGCCATGTGTATTGGCGGCGGCATGGGTGCAGCAGGTATTTTTGAGATGCTGTAACTGACACTGTAATGTTTTCACAATTAAAGGCCGCGGTCTCACAGAGAACGCGGCCTTTTTTTCCGCTCAACGGTTTATCAGGATTACCTGCATTAGTGCCGTTGCCGCTGTACTGCTTGTCTGACTCGGTGATGGATCCTTTCGGTTTTTTCAGAAGGCGCAATATCGAGCACACGTTGCAGAGTATCTCGACAGCGTTGATAGGTTTTCAGCGCTCTGGCATGTTGACCCAGGGAAATATGGCACACCATGAGCCGTTGATAGAAACGTTCTTCAAGATTGTCGACGTCAAGCCCCTTGGTATAGCAAGCAATTGCTTTCTCGAAATCGCCATCCCGTTCCGAGCCCATTGCCAGTTTCGTTATTGCGTTAAGAAATAAGTATTTGAAACGTTCCCGGGCAGTTATGGCCCATGGCTTGTCGAGATCTTCTGCCAGGAAATGTCCTGTGTAAAGCGAAATTGCTTTTTCATAGAGAACACAGGCTTGTTGTCTTTCCTCTTTCTGCCACAGACGGTCCGCATCCGCGATAAAGTGCTGGAACGCCCAGATATCCACCCAGCAATACCTTCGATCCAGAGATACCTTCCCATCCTGCAGACGGATAGCCTCCTTGAATCCGACCAATTTACGCAAACGGTTCAACGTGGTGGAGAATGCACTCTGGGCCTTATCACCGTCCGTGTCGGGCCAGATTTCATCAATAATCCTGTCGGTACCGACGTCGCAGCCGCCATGCGCGATAAGGAACTTGATAAGGTCGAGGGGTCTTTTCTGTGCCTTTCCGTTAAATTGCATTGCTTGCCCGTTTCTGGCAAACTGAAAACGCTCGAAGGTTTGCAACCTCAGTGGCCAGGGCCAGTTGTCAATGTGGAACGGTGCTGGTTCGAGGGTTAGATTGTGCAGCCTGATCAAGGCCTGGGCATAGTCGACCTCAATCCCTGCACGAAGGGCCGTTGCGCACATCGCGGCCATGAAATCTGAATGCCACCACCATATCATAGTCATATAATGATTTTTTCGGCCCAGTGACATGGCGTCTCCCAGAATCTTAAGTCCCGTGTCCTGATCCCCTTCTTTGAGTGCAATCCGTGCATTTTCCAGGAGACACATGAACTGCAGTATAAAGCTCTTGACCTTAAGCGAAAGGGAATAGGCTCGAGCCAGATACGCAGATGCTTTTTCCGACTGATCTTGTTCGCATAGAATATGTGCCATCTGAAAAAGAAACAGTATTTCGTAAAAAACGTATCCCGTTTGACGACCCATCGCAAGTGCCGTTTCGGCATGGGCAATGGCTTTTACCTTCCTGTCGGTCATCATGTAGTATAATCCTGCAAAATGGTGGAATATTGCATGACTGTGATGGTGGGAATCTTCAGGAAGGGCTTTAAATCTGGTGAGCAGCTTTTCGGCCTTGAGAAAGTCGCCATGCATCAGCGCCGCAAACATTCCCGTCGGAAAGAACATGTGGTCCATTGCATGCCGGCCCCGTTTGTCGGATTCTTCGAGAATATAAAAGATTTCATTCAGGGATGTGTCGAGGGATGTTACCGTACGCACATTCATCGATATGTCGATCCATTGCCAAAACTGCATGACCACCGGAGATACTTGGCGGCCATGTATCAGCATTTGTGTTTTTTCCTTGATGATCTCAGCCTGATCATAGTTGCCGATCCACATGCAGTATGTAATTGCCCATATGTGTGCCTGCAGCCGCGTTCTGATATCGGGAATTTTCTGTACCGCGTCGAGTGTGCGGGCAATCCATGCCGTTAAAGCAGGGTGGTGCGGTTTCCGGATTATCACGGCACCTGTCATACTCGAGGCCACCTTCGCGTCCACTTCCGGCGGCAGAGAGGATTCTGAGCGGGGCTCTCCATCAAGCCATTCAATCCAGTGATCAAGCTGATAGAAATCGTTCCACGCCAGAACGATGCTGTCGATGATCCGTGACCAGGAGAGATATGTTCCCGTCAGGTTCTTAGCCTGCTGAAAAAGGTCGAATGCCCTTTCATAGTATTTTCGTGCCTCGGCAACTGCACCGGACGGGCAGCTCATGCCCCGCCAGAACAATAACCATGGATCCGTCGTATAGGACTTTTCCGGAACAGCCTTGAGCCAGCCCTGCAACGTTTCCAGGCGGCCATGCGTGATCAGTTCCTTTGCCCGCGAGTGGATTAAGCGAATGAGTGCCGCTGTGTCTTCCAGTTCGCAAAAAAGTTCGACCGCATCCTCGACGCGATCAGAATTTTCCAGAAGTGTGGCCGCCCGTTGTTTCGTCCGCAAAATGATCTCGGGCTTGAACGTATCTGCAGCCCGGGACTGTAGGAAAGTGCGAAATAAGGGGTGATACTGATAGGAATAGGCGGCTGCCGGGAATCTTTCGATAAAAAGGTGATTTCGCCTGAGGAATGACAATATGTGCCGTGCGTCGGTCCTGCCGGTTAATTCGTGTGCCATAGAGGCGGTCATTGTGGGGAAAACCGCTGTCTTGAGCAAGAAATCCTTTATAGTGTCATCCATACCGTCAAAGAGTTCACCGGCAAAATAGTCATAGATTTCTGATGGAATAATTCGGTTCATAAGGTTCGGCGTCAGCTCACCGCTTTTGAGCTTCTGTGCCATAAGGATGAGACCGGCCGCCCATCCCTTGTTTTTTTCGTGAATCATCTCGATCAGTGTCGAAGGCAGGGGCTTGCCCGATTGTCGTTTGATGATTGTTTCTGTTTCCTCACGCGTGAGATTGAGATCGGTGGCACCGATTATTCGCATTATGTTGTTTGCCTGCAGGCTGGTAAAAGCGGACGGGGGGGAACCTCTGCTTAACACGATCACATGAATATCCGGAGAGACTTTCGAAAGGCCGTGGCGAAAAATGTCATGAAACCGGCTTCCGAGAGGGATGTTATGATAGTCATCGAACACGATTATGTGGCGTGGCGTCAACTTGTTACATACATGCTCGAAATAGCGCTGGGTGAATGTCGAAATTTCGCTGAAGCACTCAGGAGTCAGAGGTGGCAAAGGTTTTCGCATGCGCGGGACAGCCTTTCTGACGGCCATTCCCATGTAATAAAAGAACGTAGAGACCTCAGCGTCACGTTCGTCCATTCGATACCAGAGGCAGGGCAGAGCGCGGTAAGTAAGATAGCTTGCAGCGAGGGTTGTTTTCCCTGAACCGGCCATTCCTGAAATCCAGGTGATCCCGTAGTGGTCTTTGTGGTCAAGCAGTTGAAATAACCGTTCCCGCGGGATAATTTCCGGAAGCTCAGGGGGGGTTACTTTAGCAATGGCAACCGTGCCGTGTTTCATGCATTCTCCTTTTGCGACTGAAAATAATTAAATGGCAATTGTTTGTCAAGCCTTAAGCGGGCCACTGCATCCGCCGCACCTTCCTTCGGGCATAAATATTTCCCAATCTGTGACCAATCTGTGACTACGGCCATGTTAAACAAGTCAAAAAGGCCGAGTATCGGTTGAATCGATTCCTTCGGCAAATACCCCTTCAGGCAGCGTTATGGACAGTTACATCATTCGTATATACCGGCGCGATAAAAGTGACGCCACTGTAATTGTCGGGATCGTCGAAGAAATCAAAA
>Ga0272441_10013456_pt1 | contig 11762 bp, 14 predicted proteins | sample SSMProp6N_FD_193582 | JGI IMG/M metagenome (GOLD analysis project Ga0272441, IMG submission 193582) | Marine sediment archaeal communities from Little Sippewissett salt marsh, Falmouth, MA, United States - SSM-Prop-6N | ecosystem: Environmental > Aquatic > Marine > Wetlands > Sediment ...
ACAGGTCACATGAGGTGATCGCAATGCCAAGAGGAAGACCCGTCAAGTGCATTCACTGTGGCAGCACAGACACAACCAGTAAGGGAGCCAGGAAGACCAAAACCATGGGAATCCGAAAGATAAGGCGGTGCAAGTCCTGCGGACGCAGGTTCACGCCCAAAAACCAGAGGCCGGTTCAAAATGAAAGCTCGGGGGCCCCGCAGGCTGAGACAGCAGAGCCGGTTCAGCCCGAGGCCGCAGCAGCCGCCGCATCAGAGACAGTGGAGCCTGACAGGGCGGAGCCGAGCGACCGAGAAACACCCACATCCATAGAGTCAGAAGAGCCGAGCGATGAACATCAGACAGTTGGCCTATGAGATGGCCGAAGCTGTGGAGGCCTTCCTGCACAAGGCCCGCAGGTTCTTCTACGGTGTGATGCTGATCGGCCATCGATGCCCGAAATGCAATGGTTCGCTGGCGATGGTATCGGAGGGTAAGTGCCGGTGCGTTTCATGTCAGAGGGAATTCGATCCGACTGTGACGTTCCAGCGGTGCTCGATGTGTGGTGGTGTTACAACCGTATCGGAAACGCGCTCACGCGTGACGAACAATATCGTCGAGACTCAAACCACCCACGTAGCTGCACAATTCTTTTCGCACGCGCTTGTTGACATAGGCGAACGATTTACTGGCTCCATTCTTGTCCGGCATGATCTGGCCGTCGGCGACTTCTATGATCTCTCCCAGGCTGATCTTCTGTGGGGACCGGGCCAGCAGGTACCCACCCTTGACGCCCCGGATGGATTGGACCAATCTGGCCGCCCCCAGTTGGCGCATGATTTGCTCGGCATACTTGGGACCCATGTGCGTCCCTGTGCACATCTCCTTTACGCTGAGCTTCCTGTCTGACTTGGCGAGCGCCACCAGTAGATCGATCGCATACTCCGTTCGCGTCGATAGCCTCATCGGTTCTCCTTTCAAACGCGCGTTTCCGTCTGTTTGCGTTTTGCCATGGATTCAGTGCCAACCTTGATTTCCACATAGTGTAGCCTTGCTGCAACCGTTCATCCATGCCCTGTTCGCAATCTCTAATGTTCGACGGATTTGCAGAGAAATCACGTGGCGTGCAGATTTCTGTTGAATAGCTGGCTCCATCATGCCGATGAAACTTCTTGGCCATTTGGCTCCGCCCCCCGCGTCTTTGGACCTGCCGGTTTCACGCGGGGGTTTCTTTTTGCCCTGCGAGTTTTGTTCTTTCCGCTATTTCCCGCCCAACAGTGTATCTTTTTCTTGCTTTGCCTACTGTTAGGGGATATAATCGGTATCAAGATTGCAGGGAGGCGCAGACGTTCGCAAGAATTCAGATCGGGTAATCAGGCCCCCGCCAGGGATCCGCCCTCTGTACCTCCTTGGGGCTCGCGGGGGCTTCTTTCTGACATTGGGCTCCTCACTATGTTCGTCCCTTGCTCCTGGGACAGCACGATTTTCCCTTGTGTTACTGGTCCTTATAGTCTACAATAAGACTGTCTGAGAGCAGGAAAGCCTGAGGCTCATGGAGATCCTGGGCAGTCAGGGACGGCTATGGGGCATCGCCGTAGCCGGTTACACCTTTCCGAAGAGCCGGAGGGACGCGGGGCGGTGCCCTCTGTTTCCCACATACAGCGCTCACATGGGGGGACGCTTGCGGTGGTCCGAGACCGCAGGTTTCCGGCAAAGCCGAGGCGTCTCCTTTACCCATCCTCTGGGAAGCCATCCTTTCTCCTGGAAGCTACATGGGTTTTTGCTCCTCCCCGAGGTGCACCCTCTGAGCGCAGTTGCGGATACTGGGCTTTTCTGCGGGCGCCCAGGAGCCGCATGGCTACCAAAATAAATCTGCGCGCCCCATTCTTGACAGCGAGGGCAATGCTCCCGTAGTATGCATGAAGATGGAGTCGTGGGTGGTGAAGAGCACAGCCACTTCTTTGACCGCTCCATCGCAGACCTGCGATACCTGGCGTCTGCGTCACGGTGAGTAGACGCGCGACGGTAAATGACCATTCTCTCTTGGAGGCATCCAGCAAGACGGGTGCGCCCCCTGTCTTGGCACACGTCAACGGGGCTTGGTTCGCAGCACGCCACGCTACGGCAAAAACCCTGGTATGCGGCAACGACGGTGGCGAAGGCGGATGGGCCCAAGGCATGATAGAGAGAAGCCTCCAGATGGAGACAGGTACGCAGGAACACGTGTTCTTTGTGGACGACGAGCCCAAGGTGCGCCGGGTGGTGCGCAAGATGTTGGAGCGAGCCGGCATCCACGTGAGCTGTTTTGGCACCGCCGACGAATGCCTGTCGCACTTGACGAGTGAGCGCTGTGACCTCTTGATCACAGACGTGAAGATGCCCGGCCGGGATGGAATCGAACTGCTGATTGCCGTGAAAGAGCTTCAGCCCTGGTTACCTGTGATTGTTGTTACTGGCTTTGGCAATGTTCCCATGGCAGTGCGAGCACTGAAGGCTGGGGCAGCCGATTTCCTCGAGAAACCTCTGGATCGAGAGGTTCTTCTAAAGACCATTCGAACGATCGCCCGCAGGAGTACCGCGCAAGGCACGCTGCTGGATCACTCACTGACCAAGGTCGAGATGAAGGTGCTCTTCCATATTCTGGAAGGCAAAAACAACCGCGAAGTCGCTGATCTGTTACATCGCTCGCCGCGCACGGTGGAGGTGCATCGGCGTCATGTGATGCGGAAACTGAATGCAGACAACGTCGTCGAGCTGGTGCGACGGGCGGCAGAACTACGCTTGTTCGACTTGGTCGAAGCGCCAACCGACAACAGCCATTGAATCCTCTATGAAGCCAGGCCGGTCAAGTGGGAAGTCTGGTCTGATTGGTTCCATCCTCTACCCGGGTTTCCACAGTAGCGTTTATCGTACGGAAATAGTACTGCAAAAAAGGGCCGGCAGCTGCAACGGGTTGTCGGCCCTTTTCGTCTGGAATGGTTCATTGCAAAAGTTCTACAGCCTGCGGCCTCGCCCAAGTCGTTGCTTTTCAAACACTTATGAGTTGGGCATCTTGTCGGGATTGGCAGATAACGGGGTTTCGGGTTGTAGTCGGGTAGTAGTCGTGCACCGCCGAAAAAAGGGGCGTTGACGCTCTTTCGTACGGCAGAATATTGTGGCACTTCTCTGGCGAAAGCGAGGAGTAACAGAGAATACAAAGCGTGCTCACTTGAGAGAGCTATAGTACGTCTGCTCGACTGACGTTCGAGGGACACTTGGGCGATTTCCCCCGCTTCATTTTCGTGATAGAATTCCCAGTGTCGTACTACTCTCTCCGTAGCTTCTTTCGGTGGCAGCTTTGCTGCCGTGCTATGGAAAGAGACAGCTGACACAAAACCAACGATCTACCTATCTGATTGTATAGTATCAAACCCCAGCAACACCGCTATGTCTTTGATCTGCTGTCTCAAGTCCCCAAGCGTCACATTGGTATGAATTCCGTATAGATAAGGCACGTGCTGGTCACGCATTCTTCTGGCGTTAAGTACAGCTATTAACTTCGCCGTGCACATTACGTTGTCTAGGTCTTCCCCACCGGTATAGATATCGTGACCATTCACCACTTCACCCGTGTGCAATCGTATTGTCCTGTTGAGGGAATGAATCTCCCAGAAAGTGACGGGTTCACCCACAGGCCATTCTGCTGTCAGGCCGGTTGAAGAACCAGGTTCTTCGGGTATATCTCTTACGGGGCTTTCTGCATGGGTCCTTATAGTATAAGGAATTCTGCGTTCATCTCCATAAGGATTGATTGGTATGCCGCAATGCAGGACAATTTCAACAGAGTTGTCAATGTCATATATGACGTCGCCCAGCATACTTGGCCTGCCGGTCAGCAAATATGCTAGAACCTGACTAATTAATATATCTGGATAGTTCTGACAGACAGCCTGTATTCCCCTGGTCTTAAAACCGAGCTCCAACCCTATACCAGGATTGAACCGATCTTTGAGCTTCCCGCTTCCAGTGACAGATCTGATATGGGTTGACACTGCGTTGCAGTAGTATCTCTCTCTTAACGCCCCTATAGCAAGATAGGCCCGGGCTGACTTTATTATCTCTGCCCGTGACGCCTCTACCCAGCGTGCGCCTTTGATCCATTCATCTGCCACTTCTTCTGCTGTCGCGATATCCACTGTTCTGAACAACTCGTAGAACTCAGCAGCTCCAACCCGGACGATTTCTACACCCAACAATTCCTTCAAGTTGCGCGTGTAACGCGCATTGTGATCCTGGGGGAAAGACTGATTGAAATCTCCCCTGTAGTTGACGCGTGCAATAGCCTCATCTGTTCTACTCGTCAGCATCAGTATTCTCGTCTTGGCGATCTCTTGAATCACCTGAATCAGCTTGATCTTGTACAGCAGATCCTTGAACATCTTCTCGCTCACGGATGGATCGCACAGATTCCTTCTGTCCAGTTGAGCGGTTAAGATCTTCGTATCTTTGTAGTCAGCGCCTCCCTTGAGTATCGCATCCTCGGGAAATGTGCCGGTGGCAAGAAGATCATAGGGGAGATTCATGAACTCGAAGAGATTATATACAACTATGGTAGGTAGCCCGGTGAATGCCAGTCTGTAGTCCCCATCTAAATTGCCGATGATTAGTATCCCATCGTAGCTATCCCTATTTCGCTGCACTTCATCATATGCAGCGCCGCGTGTACCTTCCCATACAACGAATTCCACTCCGTCGCATGCCTGCCGAAGTGCCTCTAAGACCTGTTCATTCGTGGTAAACGTCCGTGGAGCACCTCCGGACCCTGTACAACCACAACCGTACGAGGTAAACACAGTGAGTATCGTGGTATTCGCACGTGGGGCCCGAGGAATGTCTGTGCTGATGTCACTGGCGGTATAATGATGAGAGGAGCCTTTGTCTGGATGCTTAGAAGCCATTCGGTCATCCGCGCGGCCCCTCATGTCAATTTCCACACACGAGCTTTGTGTCCAAAGAACAAAGAATGCTGCCAACACTGCCATATTTCGTGTTTCAACGTGTGCGTCCATTTCCATCTCCTGTTTCGGAATCAGCGTGATTGTACTGGGTTTTCCATTTATCTTCTTTGAAGATCAAAGCAACTGCATTCACTCGTAGTTCGTCGGCAAGAATGAGACACGAGGGTCTCCAAATTGGGAGATGATATCGACTGCGCTGCTCATTGTAGTATTGCATAGTTTTCGTTCAAGGAATCGTCTTCTGCGTCAATTTCGCCCGCTTGAGCAGAATGTCTTCACGTTGGCCATAGTACACGCCATCTCCGTAGTCAGCCGTCGGGGTGGTTTCTTGGCCACCGGGCTTGTGGTTGTTCTTGCCTTCAGGTTCGGCCATACCGGTCCCTTTCGTTAGAACGAAGACCGCCTTTATTCTAAGGTCACTGTGGAGCCTCAGCAACACCGCCAATCTCAGCGCATGGGCCCGGCGCGTCAGAGGCTTCTTCATCAGCCTAATCGACGACGTCCGTATCTACAACCGGGCGGCGAAACCGTAAGGCACCCCACACACTACGCAGCCAAGAAGGGGCCAGCAACCTCGGAAAGGTGTCGGCCCTTTTTGTCGGGAATCGGGCATTGAAGACTCTATGAAGCCAAGCCGGTCAAGTGGGAAGTTTAATCTGATTGGTTCCATCATCTATCGAGGTTTCCACAGCAGGTTTTGTCTGTTATGGACCTGTGGCACCATTCAACTGTGCGACGACACCCATTCCGATCATCAGGCACGTTAGGCCCCGTCTTCAATTGGATCGCTGCGTCCAATCAAAGCAAACTCCAGACTCAAACGGTTCCTAACCTCCAGAGTTCAATGTACTTCAAGACACCGATGCCGCTCTGTCAGCTGCTGTGACAGTCTCCCGTCACCGACGGCGTCAGGGTCCAGGGCCGGAGCGCTCGGACCGGCGGCCGGCGAGAATGGGCCCTACGGAGGCTCGTCGGAGCCTGGCCGCCGCAGGCCGAGCGGGCCGGACCGGACGGACGAGACTCCCACAAGCGATACGCCTCCATGACGATTCGCCGCTCATCTTGTAGTTACCTCCCTTCTCAGCCGAAGAACAACCTATCGGAGCCATACAGATCTCCTATGCGACACGCCGGGGAACATGATCTTTCCAATCCTGTTCATCTCGCAGCATGGCCCAACACCGGACCACCAATTTTCGTGCTAAGGCCGTGATTGCGATCTTCTTTCGCGACGGGGTGCCTCGTAACAGCCGGTGATACGTTTCACGCGCCCAGGGATTGCTCTGTAAGGACACCCAGCAGACCTCCACCAGGAGATTGCGGAGCATCAGGTTCCCTCGTCCTCCGGTGCGGCCTTGTCGTTCCATCTGACCTGACTTATACGATCTCGGGGCCAGACCGACATAACTACCGACCTGTTTGCCGTTCTGGAATCGCTTGGGGTCATCCAGAAAGGCCACCACGGCTTCCGCCAATCGCGGACCAACACCGTTGATCTTCTGCAATCGCTGGATGCGTTTGTCGGAGGCGGCCATGTGATTGAGTTTGCTCTCGACCGCTTTCAAGGAATCGTTCACCGCCTGGAGCAGTTTGAGTTCCATCTGCAGTTGGCCCCGCCACAACTCGGTGGCATCGGAAATCTCCGCTAACTCTTTCGCCTGATTCTGGAGCCATGCCAGTCCTTCCCGCGCCCACATCGTCTGCCCCCGCATCATCGGTATGCCTTCGCGGGTGAAGATGGCTCGAATGGCATTCTTGAGGCTGGTGCGATACTTGACCAGGCGTTGCCGGTGCTTGAGCAACGCGCGCTTCTCTCGCACCGCTTTCTGTGGCATATGGACGGTAGGTAGCTGCCCCATGGCCGAGAGCCTGGCCAACTTGAGGGCATCGTCTCGATCGGTCTTTTTCTTGACGTTCTTCCAACGCCACGCGTCATGCATTGGATTGGCGACTTCGCTTTCTTTACCCAACGCCTCGGTGATGTCAACGATCCAGCCAGCGATGCTGCACACCTCCATAACCACTCGATCCGGCTCTTTCTCGACGAGCAGATCGTGAATCTGTTGGGGCGTGGTTTTCACCTTGCCGAATGCGTGCTCCCCATTGATCGAATCATAGTCGCAGAACACCGTGTTGCACTTTCCCAGATCCAAAGCCATAATCTTCATCGTCAGGTCTCCATGTCAGGTTTCTAACCACATGAGCGGTCCCCGTGACCAGCTCCTTTTCGACGGCTTATCATAACCGAAGAACCGACTGGAGGCCTGGCTTGCATAGTTTTGGAAATCGGCATGCAAAAGGGACCCACCTCGGGAATAGAAATCGGCGCTTAAAATGGACCCACCGCAGTGAACTCCGTAGGCTGGAGGCTTTTTTGAAAAAGTCTTACAGCTTGACGGAGAGAAAGGATGCTGACGGTGGAAGAATATGGCAGGATCCGGATCGCTCATCGGGACGGGATGAGCATTCGGCAGATCGCCCGACGGTATGGTCATTCGCGACGGAAGATTCGGCAGGTGCTGCAGGAGAGTGAGCCGCGTGCCTACACCCTGCGAAAGGGCCGGCCAGCTCCGCGTCTGGGGCCCTACAAGGCGTTGATCGACGAAGTCCTGGCCGCTGATGAGCAGGCCCCACGGAAACAGCGTCACACCGCCGCGAAGCTCTACCGGCGTCTGCGCGACGAAGAAGGTTATCTCGGCGGCTACGACCAGGTTCGGCGTTATGTCGCCAAGCACCGTCGAGACCGCCGCGAGACGTTCATTCCCCTAACCCATCCGCCGGGCCGGCGTTTGGAGGCCGACTTCGGGCACATCTACGTTGACTTTCCCGATGGACGCCAGCAAGTCTCGGTCCTGATTTTGACGTGGAGTCACTCTGGTTTTCGTTTTGCCGTGGCGTTGCCGAGCGAGCGGACCGAGGCGATTCTGGCCGGCATGGTCGAAGGCTTTGCCTTCTTCGGTTGTGTTCCGTTGGAGGTCTGGTGGGACAATCCCAAGACGGTGGCCACGGCGATCTTGAAGGGACGCCAGCGTCAGCTTCAGGCGCAGTACGCGGCGTTGGCCAGCCACTATCGGTTCGATCCGCGTTTTTGCATGCCGGGGCGGGGCAATGAGAAATCCTACGTGGAACACAGCGTCTACGATCTGCAGCGGGATTGGGCCACGCCCGTCCCGGCGGTGCAGGATCTGGCCGAACTCAATGCCTATTTGCGAACGTGTGCCCTGGCCAAGCGGGACCACCGGATGGCCGGTAAAACGCAGACGATCGGTGACTTATTCGAGCAGGACAAGCAGGCGGCGCTGGCGTTACCGGCTCACTCCTTCGATCCATGTGTCCCGGCCTCAGCCAAAGTCGACAAGTATCAGACGGTGCGATTCGACACCAATCGCTACAGCGTTCCCCGTCGCTGGGCCTTCACGGCAGTGACGGTCAAGGCCTATGTAGATCGGATCGATGTAGTCTCAACCGATAGCGTGATCGCCTCTCACCAACGCAGTTACGCGCGGGAGCAATGGATCGTCGAGCCCCGCCACTATCTGGCCATTCTCGGTCGTCGACCGGCGGCTCTGGACCATTCTTCGGTGTTCGATCGTTGGGCGTTGCCGGCCTGCTTCGAGCGTTTGCGAGAAGACTTTGAGAGCCGTCACGGCCCCCTCGCCGGAGCGCGACAATACGTTCGCGTCCTGCAATTGTTGGCCGAATACCCGATGAAAGTGGTGCAGGAGGCGATTGTACGCAGTCGCGTCAAAGTGACGGTCAATGCCGACCATATCATTGCCACAACGCATCGGCTCAACGACCGCCGCCTCCGCGGTCCGGCCGAGAGGTCCCTGGAGGCCAATGCCTCGCCGGCCGTGAAGATCCCCATTCCCACGTTAGGTCACTTCGACCTGTTACTATCCTCAAGACAAGGAGACACCGATGAAGATGGAGAACGAAAAACGCTTGTTGCAGGTGCACTTGAAGCGTCTGCGTCTGCCGACGATCCTGGCCGAACACGAGAAGCTGGCCCAGGAAGCGGCCCAGGAGAATGCCCATTACCTCCAATACTTATTGCGTCTGGTTGAACTGGAATCGGCCCAACGTTCGGCCAATGCCCTGCAAGCCCGCATCAAGCAGGCGGCGTTCCCGGTCCATAAGGATCTGGACACCTATGACTTCAGCCTCGTGGCGAGTCTGAGCAAGCAGAAGATCGTGGAGCTGACCCGCTGTCAGTGGCTCGATCAGCATGAGAACGTGTGCCTGTTGGGCAGTCAGGGTGTCGGCAAGACGCATCTGGCGATTGCCCTGGGCCTGGCCGCCTGTCGGGCCGGCAGGCGCGTTCGCTTCTTTACAGCGGCCGGGTTGGTCAACCGTTTGGAAGAAACTCAGAAGCAGTATCAACTGGACCGCTTTCTGAGCCAGTTGGATCGGACGGACCTTCTGATCTGTGACGAACTGGGCTACCTGTCGTTCAGTCGGACCGGGGCCGAGTTGCTGTTCCAGGTTTTTGCCGACCGCTACGAACGGGCCAGCCTGCTGGTCACGAGTAACCTGCCGTTCAGCGAATGGGGCCAGATCTTCCAGGGCGAACGCATGACGGCGGCTTTGTTGGATCGCCTGACCCATCATTGCCACATCTTCGAGATCAACGGCGAGAGCTACCGCTTCCGCGAATCGGTCAAGAAGAACAAACAAGCACAGAAATGATCCCCTTGACTCCCTGGCAGAAGGGGATATAGTACGCCTCAGGTGGGTCCAAATTCGCCGCCGAGGTGGGTCCCTTTTACATGCCGATTTCCAGGTGCTAACGAAATATTCAGGGTTGTGTATAGCCTGAACAAGGCACTGGATCACATCATCGGAGCTCAGCATGACGAAGACAGCAGTGTTGAGGAAGAGACGGTTTATTAAGCCGCTCTATTCTTGGGCGACTCTTTGAATCGAGAGGGTCGCTTTCTTTCTATTTCTGAGGTTCATGTATGCACCACTGTCTCTGCGGGCGACCCCAGCCGAAAATCGAGCTGAGGTTGCCCATATGAGGCAATCCAGAGGTGAAGAAAATGAGAAGATGTGCTGTGTGCAAGAAACCCAAGTTCGAAAGCGAACTCATCGGCAGGGTCTGCAGCCGATGCGACCACATACGGGGCGATGTCATGGCAGACCTGCGGGCTGAATTCGACAACGTGGTGTGAGGTGGTGCGAATGAGACGGGATGAAGTGCGGAAGGTCGCCCGGGAGGCGTTTGAGCGGCTTGTCAAAGACATTGAAGGAGGCAAGAGTGACACATTGAAGGCGTACCTGAAGGCGATGGGCAGGTTCCATCGCTACAGTGTTGGCAACGCAATCCTGATTCAGTTGCAGAAGCCAGATGCGACGCATGTCGCCGGTTTCCGGGCATGGCAACGATTAGGCCGGCACGTGAAGAAAGGCGAGCACGGCATCGCGATCATGGCGCCGGTCGTGTACCGCAGGAAGACCCAAACAGATGACAGTGAGGAAGATAAAGACACTGACGGCGGAATTGTCACAACCTTCAAGACTACCTATGTGTTCGACATCAGCCAGACGGACGGAAAGCCGCTTCCGGAATTCGCGAGAGCTCAGGGAGACCCAGGGGGGTGCCTGGAGAGGCTGGAGGGATTTGTCGCAGATAGAGCCATCAAGCTGGAGCGTCGTGAGAGCCTTAGAATGGCGGAAGGTATTTCTATGGGCGGCACTATCTTGTTGAAGGCCAGCCTTGTTCCGGCTGAGGAATTTTCCGTTTTGGTCCATGAGCTGAGCCATGAGCTCATGCATTATGACGAAGGGACCAGGCCACAGGAAAAGACGGTCCGGGAGGCGGAAGCAGAAGCTGTGGCATATGTGGTGTGTCAGGGTATCGGACTGGACGTGAACACAGCGAGCAGTGACTATATCCAGTTGTACGATGGCGACAAGAAGACGTTGATGCAGTCACTGGAGAGGATACAGCGGACGGCTGCCGAGATATTGGAGGCGGTTACGGATGAGGGGCCCTGTGTAAATGCTGCCGGCCGCTCGGCGGGAGTGGCGGTGGCGGCGTAGGGTCAGCCGGGGGCTGAGCGGGATGGGTGGCAGTGACGAGGAGAGACGCGGTCGGGGGGGGGCGACCCGGGGTCGAACACGAGACTGGTCTAGCGAATGGGATTCAGCTGTGTCTGAGTGTACTGGCCGAACAGCTGATTCAGATCAGCGTTCCTGTGGAGAACGAGCCGATACCTGAAGATCAGGGGCTTTGCGGTTGGAACGGGAATTGGCTTACGTCCTGGGTATGCCACATTCTGGGCGCTGCCTGACTTTCGTAGAATCCACTTGCGCGGATGACCCGGATGAGAAGGGTGGACCAGGATCGCGAAATTGGATGGCGTGTTCCCGAACGTGCCAGAGAAGTCCATCCAATCACCGGCGGCAACAGCCGTGTTCTGAGGCGTGACCGCGCCATCGCGGTCGCTCATCTGGATGTCTGCCGGCAGAGCGATGCGCGTGGAGAATCCACCGTATCCCTTCACATCGTTCGATCCACCGATGCGAACCCCTTCCTTCATGGCCAAGAGTTCAATGTCGAAATCGATCAGGCGGATCTCATCCGTGGCCCGATGCACCCGGATCGTGACGGTTTCCTCGACAAAGGGCTCCTGCCCATTCTTCCAGCGTGAAGACTTCCAGTAGACACCTGCCTTGAGGGCTGCAGAATCTGCCTGTGGCGCCAGGACTTGGACCGTATGTATGTCCCATTGGAAGTCCTCGCAGGCCCACATATCGCCCATCGGCGTATCGCCGACATAC
>Ga0272441_10013457_pt1 | contig 11762 bp, 6 predicted proteins | sample SSMProp6N_FD_193582 | JGI IMG/M metagenome (GOLD analysis project Ga0272441, IMG submission 193582) | Marine sediment archaeal communities from Little Sippewissett salt marsh, Falmouth, MA, United States - SSM-Prop-6N | ecosystem: Environmental > Aquatic > Marine > Wetlands > Sediment ...
GCTGGATACGGCGCAGGGCGGCACCCGCATCGAGTCGTTCACGTGCCTCGACATCAGGGCACGGCATCCGGAGATCGAACCGGTCTATCGTGAGCTGGTCAAACGGACGATTGACGAGTGGACGCCTGCGCGTGCGCGTGCGAAGTACGAGAAACGTTTGAAGAAGTGGGAGACCCGGGCCGAGAACGAAAGGAAGAAGGGCAAGACGCCGACCGGGAAGCCGATTTGGGAGCCGACCAAGGTCAAGCGGCCGGTGTTGAAGAGCGGGGTCTGGAATGGTATGATCGCGCCGCTCGTCGGCTACACGTTGCGCGGAGCCGTATGGTACCAGGGCGAATCGAACGGGTTCGGCGCCTGGTACTATCGCTACCAGCTCCCCATCATGATTGAGGACTGGCGTCGGCGTTGGGGCCAGGGCGATTTTCCGTTCGGCATCGTGCAACTGCATCCGGTGGCCAACGAACTGAGTGATAAGCCTGGGGCCTACACCTGCAAAGCACTGATCCGGGAAGCCGCGCTCTTGACGTGTCGCGAGACGCCCAACACCGGGCTTGCCGTGGCCGCCGACGCCGGGGACCCGCACGGGCCGCGGCCGGCCCATCCACCCTTCAAGAAACCGGTCGGCGAACGGCTTGCGCTGTGGGCGTTGCATACGGTGTATGGGCGGCATGCCGTCGTGTTCAGCGGCCCGCTCTACAAGGGGCACCGCATCGAGGGCGACAAGATCGTCATCGAATTCGAGCACACCGACGGCGGGCTGGTCGCCAAAGGCGACAGTGCCAAGCTTGCGGGGTTCGCCGTTGCCGGCGCCGACAGGAAATGGTATTGGGCGGACGCCCGGCGCGCCGGGAACACCGTGCTTGTGAGCTCGCCCGCGGTCGGAGCGCCGGTCGCGGTGCGCTATGGCTGGGCGAATGTGCCAATCGCGAATCTTTATAACGGGCACGGTTTGCCGGCCGCGACGTTTCGAACCGACGACTGGCCGACGGGTTATGCGTGCGGCCGGTTCGGCAATCCGTGAGGTCGGGCCGCGGCACCTATTTGGAAGACAGAAGGAGGCGTTCGTGCGACGTTCACTTATCGTGACCGCTCTTGGGGCGGCATTGTGTGCGGGGTCGGCGGCCGGCAAGCTGCGCGTTACAGTCGCCGAGCGGATTGCCCACGAGAAGGATCGGACGGTTTCGCCGCGCTACTGGGACCTGTTCTACGGGAAGAAGGACCGCATCTATCTCGACGGCGTCTGGAAGCTCCAGTGGTCGACCAACGCCGTGACGCGCGCGTTCTTGAAGGAAAAGGCGAGGGTAACCAACCGGCGCGGTCCGACCTACGTGTTGAAGAAGGAACACCGCGGCGCGCTGCGCGCCCGCACCTTCGAGAACGATGCAGGGCTTCGGCAGAAATGGTACGCGCCCGAGCGCGCGGATGAGGCGTGGATGGACATGCCCGTTCCGGGCAGCTGGAACCGTCCGCTGCCGTGGGAAACGCCCGGCGAGCGCCGCCGGTTGGCGGTTCCGATCGAAGGGGCGAAGGGGGGGGCGAGTCCAGGCTATTATTTTGGCGGGATCGGGTACTATCGTCGGCATTTCCTGGTGCCGGCCGCCCTGCGGGGTCGGCGCTGCTTCATCCGCTTCCTGAACGTGGACGTGGGCGCGCGTGTGTGGGTGAACGGCGTGCGGCTGGGCCGCGACCACTTCAACCTGAGCGATTCCACGTTTCAACGCGTACACGGCGCGTGGTTGAACGATTTCGAGCGTGAGATTCCCGCTGGGCTTCTGCATTTCGGGGATGTGGACAATGTCGTGTGTGTGCGCGTGTATTCACCCGGATTCCCCGCGCATACGAAGCGGGCGATGCCGGCGGGCATCGACGCGCCGGTCTATCTGGAGTTTCGCCAGGATGTCTTTGCGACGGACATCGTGATCAACCCCGATTACAGGCGTCCGGGTATCGATGTGGCGTTTCGGCTGGATGGCGCAACAAGCGCGCGCGGCCGAATCGTGATCGAGCCGTGGGAGAGCAAGGACTACCGGTTTGCGGGCGCCAAGAAGACGTTCCGGGTCCCCTTTGCAGCCGCTGATGGCCATTGGCGTAACGTCTTGGATCTGCCTGGCGCGGCGTTGTGGTCGCCGGAGAATCCCTGTCTGTACGCCTTGCGGATCGAGGACGAGGCGGGCGGGTTGCTGGGCTTGCGCCGGTTCGGGATTGCCGGCATGGAAAGTCACGACGGGAAGTTCTTCCTCAACGGACGATACGTCTACCTTTTCGGTGAATGGGAGCAAATCGGTGGTGCCTATGGCTACGAAGGTGGGCCTGGCTGCCTGGATGCGCTCTTCTATAATGCCGGCAATTCAGGGCGGCGCTTCGTGCGCGGTATGAAGGGGGCGGGCTTGAACCACCATCGAATTCATACCGGATCGGCGCCGCCATGGCATCTTGCGCTCTACGAAGAAGAGGGAATGATTGTCAGCGACGAATGGACGGCGGGTGAAGTATCCACCGCGGCCGGTGAGTATCAGGGGCAGATTGATTTTGAAGCGGGTGAGGGGAAGTTCGGTCAATCTCTCTCTAAGGACGGAGAACGCTTCTTGCCCCTGTACGACACCTACATCGCCAAATGGCTCAATCGTTGTCGCGCATTCGCGTGCGTGCGCATGCTGTCCATGGGCAACGAGAACAAGGGCACAATCGAAGTGGAGCGGTTCACGCGTGACGTCATGCGGGTGATGACCCGTATCGGATACACGGGAACGCTCGTGGCTCCGGGATCCGGAACATTCTGGCCCACGGACCGCACGCAAGGTGTGCCCGATTTCCATCCCACCTATCTCGATTTCCACACGCATTCCGCGTACGGCGGACTCAATCTACTGGATTTCCCTGTCCAGTACCGGAAGAACATGGACAGGGTGCAGCACTACTTCAAAGATTCCTCCGAGCTCCCGATCATCAACGGCGAACTCGGCTGGGCCGTGTATCCCGATTCGAGCATGAAATCGATCGTGCCGATTCCTGAACGTTACGACTATCGCCGGCCCGGCGCCGACACGCTGGCGGCACTTCACTATGTGAACGACCACAAGGCCAGTGCGCAGGCTCGGCTTCGGCTGAATGTCTTGCCGGGCCAATGCGGTTTGAAATGTCTTTTTGATTCCATTCTGGCCGATCGGGAACGCGCGTTCTGGAAGAAGAAGCACTACGAGCGTATTCGCTACGATCTGCCCCGGATCCAGGGGTTTGTCAGCATGAACGTCACGCTCAATACGCTGAAGCCGAACAGCCGCGAGCGGAATGCAGAGCACTATGACGGGGTCATCAGCAGAATGCTGCATTATGCGCAGAGTCCCCTTCAGGTAATGATCAAAGGTGTGGGCGAAGTCCATGCGTTTGCCGGGCAGCCGAAGAAGGTTCGGTTCTGCGTGGCGAACCATACCCCGACGTCCTATCCGCATCTGATCTTCACGATTGGGATGCACGACAAAGAGGTGCACCGCCGCGATATCGGTGCCGTGCCCGGGGAGGGCGTAATTACGGATTTCGACACCGTCTTTACCGTGCCGCCCGGCTTTGCGACGGGTCAGTACGACATGTATTTGAGGCTCCGGACGCCAGACGACCGCGTGGTGGCGGAAAACCTCTATGACCACACCTTGGTCCTGCGGAAAACCTATCCACTGCAGCGAATGGGCGCAGTGGCCCTTGTTGACAACAGCGAGGGTACGGCGGCAGCATTGGCCGCGGCCATGAAACTGCCCGCGGAGCCCTTCACGGAAACGAACACCGCCCGGTTCGCCGTGGTGGCGCCCGGCGTGTTTCCGAAGGAAGACACGCCCCGGTTCCAGGCCTTGGATGCATGGTTGCGCCGGGGCGGGCGGTTGCTGATCCTTGAGCAGCCGCTCGGCACGCGCGATCCGTGGTGGGGTGTCGAAGTCTCCTGGATCAACCAGTCCAGAGATTCGCCAATCACTGCACAGCGTCATTGCCTGAGTTCCCCGCTGGTCCCGGACGATCATGCGCTGTTCGACGACTTGTATTTCCGTGATTTCGGGTACTGGGGACAGGAGGGGGTGGCCTATACCTCGTATTTCGACGAACTGGACGCGACGCACTCCCTCATCGTCGGCGCCGACCCACGCTTCCACTGGCGTGGCGGTACGCGGAAACGGACACGGTTCGCGACGGTGGCAGCCCAGGGCGCCGTTGGTCGGGGCCGGTATGTCTGGACCCAACTCAAGGTGGCCGACCAGTTCACGGAAGACGCCGCCGCCTACGCGATATTGCGCAATTTGCTGCTGGACCTGGCCCACGGGAAGTAGCGGGGCCCTACGGATACGCGAGGAATAGAGGCTGTGTACAAGAGTGTGGTTGTGATGCAGGCGACAATATCTGGGCCAATGTGATCAGCCGTCGCCGGCTGCTTATGAAGTAGGCACCTGGGCCATAGGCAACTACTGGAATGGCGGCGGCTGGATCCAGGGCGGGTCTACACCGTACTTTTACATGGACGACGTGGTCATCACCAAGCAGCCCCCGAACACCACGGACGCAGGGGGAAGGCCCTACATCCACCCGGACCATTTCATCGGACAAACAGGTCCCTTGCCGCCGGCGGCTCCGCGGAACCTGGTCATTGACGAATAGCAGTAAAGACTTGAAGATCGTCCGTTAATCTGAGCACGTCCGGCGCGAGGCATTCTATCAACCATTCCCAATTCGGGTATCCGCGGACTTGCGCCTGCCGTTTGTTCTTCATCTGCGCGACGGGGTGGGGTAGTCTGTCCCGGGGCGAAAGAGATTCAGTATCCAACAGCCAACCCGCCTTCGCCCGGTGCCTGCCCTGCGAAGCCACGCAGGGCGAAGCGGGGTGGCTGCGGCGAGGCAAGGAGGGTGAGCACCGTGGGTTTCGAAAGCGGGTCGGCGAGTTTTCGTGTGTTCTATGCGCCGGGCGGGCAGCCGGGCGACTGTCTGGAGCGGTTCGCGCGATGTGCGGCGCCGCCGCTCGACAAGTTGGGCTCGGACCCGATCAGCGGGTGGGTGACCGGCCGGCATCTGTTGGACCGTGACATTCGCGAAGAGACGGCGATCATGGCCGGTTTCCTGCGGCTGACGTTGATGAAGGCGGAGCGCAAGATCCCGGAATCGCTGCTCCGCGCGGAATGCAAGATGGAGGAGTTCGCCGAAATGGCGGCGAAAGGGGTGGCCACGCTCGATCGCGGGACGCGCGCGGAGATCAAGCGCTCGGTCACGGAGCGGCTGTTCCCTAACATGCCGCCGACGTTGACCGGCATTCCGCTGGTCTGGAAGAACGATGCGGACCAGCTCTACGCGGGGGCGCTGTCGGAGAAGCAGAACGACGCGCTGCTCATCGCGTTCCAGCAGGCGGTCAGCCAGCCGCTGGTCCCGATGACGCCGGCCGCCGCGGCCATGCGCCGCAAGCAGATCGACGTTCGCGTGCTCGGGCCGACGAGCTTCTCGCCCGAGTTCGAGCATGAGCTGATGGGCGGCGAGACGATCGGCGAGGATTTCCTGACCTGGCTCTGGTTCTTCTCGGAGGCGCGTGGCGGGATCGCGCGCATCCCGGATATCGGCGAGTTCGGCGTGATGCTCGAAGGGCCGCTCTTGTTTTTCCGCGACGGCGACGGCGCGCACGAGACGCAGCTCCGCAACGGCATGCCGCTGGTCAGCTCCGAAGCGAAGACGGCACTGCTGAGCGGCAAGAAACTGCGGCGCGCCAAGCTCACGCTCGCGCTCGGCGACGCGTCCTGGACCGTCAGCTTCGATGCGCGCGAGTTCATCTTCCGCGGGCTCAAGCCGCCGAAGGCGCAACCCATGGACGCGATCAGCCGGTTCGAACAGCGGATGTTCTCGATCCGGACCTTCACCGATGCGCTGCTCGGGTTCTATGACCGGTTCCTCGACGAGCGGACGGATGCGGACGCCTGGTCAAAGACCGTGGCGGAGATTCACAAGTGGGTGGCCGACCGACAGGGTCGAGCGTGAGGGACGCGCCTTTCGCAACCGTCGTCACAAACGTTTCCGTCCTGGGCGCCCGCGCCGTTCTCCGTCGGACGCGGTCGGCTCGAGCGGATTCACCCACTTCAACTCCTGAAACCGGCCGAAGTCTCTGTCGGTCGAGTATAACGTGGCGCCGTTTTCGATGGCCAGTGCGGCGAGATGGGCGTCCGTCGTGAGATTGGCAGCCGTGCCCGTTTCCGTCAGCAGTGATTTCAGAAGCGTCCAGTGCTCGGGACCGGGATCCAGCAAGCGGACCTGAGGACGGCCAAGCCATCCGTCGACTACGCCGAACGCCTGATCCGGCGAGAGCGGCCGAGCGAATACCCGGCGGCTTGTCGCAAGCCGCACAAAACCGAGCGCGACAGCCCACGCGATGGCGACGGGCTCCTCGTCGCTCAGCGCCGTCTCGAGCCAACGCTTGGCCCGTTCGTGCAGGGGACTATCGCGGTTCACAGCGTAGAGAGCCAGGTTCAGATCCAGAACCTTCATCGTGGCTATTTCCCAACTTCCATTTCCCGCCCCGCCGCGTCCTGTTCCAGCGTGTCGGCGATCGCCAGCGCCTTGTCGATGTTGAGCTGCGGCGAGACGATCGGGCCCATCGAGAACGAGGGGCTTTTGTACGGACGCGTGCGGCCAGCCGGCTTCTCCGTCAACGACTTTCTCAGCGCGCGGTTCACAATGCGCTTGATCGGGACCCCTGCACGGTGTGCCCTCTCTCGTATACGCCGCATCAAGTCGTCTTCGATATCGATCGTCGTTCTCATAAAGGCATCTTAGCATACGTGCAGTATATGTCAAGATGCGTAAAATGATATGCGCATGCGTATCGGATGTCGCGGGAGGACTGTAGCGGGTTAGCAGCGCCGCAGCCGCAGGGCCATGTGGGGCTTGCCTGGGAGCCGGACTTCGCATTTGCCCTGGAACGTGCCGTCGACGGGCGTGACGGTCATTTCCCAGGGATCGATGATCTCCAGGTGGTAGGCGGCGTTCGCGGGGAGATTCAGATAGGCGAGGGCGGGTTGGCAGTCGCCGGTGTAGAGCAGGTAGTAGGCATCGCCCTTGGCGGCGCAAGCCGGCAGGTCACCGCAGATCCTGGTCGGCTCCAGGCCCTGGGCGGGGCCGTCCTCGATGAGTTTCTTGAGAAACGCGACGCGCGCCGGGCTCTCCCCGCGCAGCTCGCCGCCGTGCGACCACCAGAGGATGTCGTCCGGGTGCAGGTACGTCTCGCCGTGTCCGACATACCCGCCCTTGACCGTGGCCAGCCAGAACTTGTGGACCATGTCGCGCGCGGAGATGTTGCCCCAGCCCTTCTCGATGTTGCCCTCGTAGCGGCATTCGTCGACGACCACGGGCTTGCGGCAGGCCGCGCGCCACGCGCCGACTTCGCCCGTGTCGGGGCGCTGGATGCTCTGGTGCGTGACCCATGATTTGTTGTGGTCATAGAACTCGCGGCAGTTGTGGATCGAGCGCAGATGTTCGTGCGGGTCCGTCTCCTGCACGATATTGAAGAACCGGTCCCAGTCGGCCATCGTCTTGTTCTTCATCAGGTCGTACTCGTTCGCCATCGACCACCACACGTTCCGGTATGCGGCGAGCCGCGCCACCACGTAGCGCAGGTACCGGTCGTCGGACTCGGCGTCCATCTCGGAGTAGCCCCACTTGTCGTAGCCGTGGAACAGGATGAGGTCCGCCTCGATGCCGAGCGCCATGAGCTCCTTCACGCGCCGGTCGAGGTGCTGGAAATAGGCCGGGTTGAACCGGCTCGCGTCGATTTTGCCGTCGCCGTTCAGAGGGCAGGGGTGCCGGATCGGTTCGCGCTGGTTGTAGAGGTAGTGCTTCGGAAACACGCACATGCGCAGCTTGTTGAACGGGGCGTCAGCCAAGGTGCGCAGCGTTTGCTCCTGGAGCGCGTCCGCCTGGTGGTTCCAGACGTAGCAGGTGGTGCCAATCTGGTAGTACGGCGTGCCGTCCGCGTAGGCGAAGTGATAGGTGTTCGTTACGCCGACCGGGCCGTGGTTGTCCGCGGCCGGCTCGGTGCATACGAATTCGCCGGTCTTCCCGTCGAGTGCCGGGCTGTTGCTCGAGGTCCTGTAGGTCCAGGCGCCGAGCGTGTCCGGCATGAACCGGATGCGGTAGGTCCCGTCGCCGTCGTAGAAGCCGCGGGCACGTACCGTGCGGTTGCCGAGCCGGAACTCGGCGTGCAGCTCAACGTCGATGAACGGGTTGCCCGTGGAAGGCCCGTCCAGGGTAAGCTCGAACGTGTCCCATCGCGATACCGTCGTCTTCTCTTGCGCTGTCATCGTGCTTCTCCTTCCAGCGTGTTGGATCTTCGCCACGGATTGTTCAGCGCAGCTACACACTGCGGACTACGGTCATCCAGGGTGGCGCCACGCATTTCTCGAGAAAAAGGGCGGCCATTTCACCCCGCCTGCAAGCCTCGCTCCTCCCTTCGGTCGTCGCTCGGCGGGCTTCCCGCAGCTCCCGCGCACACGAGTGCAGCGGGAGCCGCGGCGCGCCCACCCTCCTTCGCCCTTCGTGGCTACGGAGGGCTGTCGCATCTGGGGCAAACTGACCGCCCTTTTTCTCGTCCCCCTCGCGCACTCGGGGGCCCGAAATGCGCGGCGCCGCTGCCGCAAAGCCCCCCGCACCGGAGTGCGGAGGACTTTGATCCAGAGTTCCAGTCGAAAGCGATCCGTGCTCTTCATGCTCATGGGTAGCGATCTCAGCACCCAATGCGTCGTGTCTTGCCAGGAATCACCAAACTAGGATAGTATTGCGTAGGACAATGCCAATATACATGGGATGAATTGCCATTATTAGGATATAATTGCCATGAAGGAGCGTGGACGACACAGAGGGATTGGCGCGTGTGAACTGGTTGTGGCGGACCGGTTGCGGGTACCGGCGTCGTGGTCGATCGGGCCGCACCGGCACGGGTTTCACGAGCTGGTTGTTGTGGAGCGTGGCCGGCAGGCGGTGGTTGCGCGGGGCCGCACGCTGGTGGCGCAGCCGGGCGAAGTGTTGTTCTACCCGCGCGGCTTGGTGCATCGGGAATGGGTTGACGGCGGCACGGCGCTGGAGTCGGTGTATGTGGGGTTCCACTGGGCGGGCTACAGTGCTGCGGGCATGCCGGAGCATCTATCGGACACGGGCGGCCGGCTCCAGGCGATTTTGACGTGGCTGTACGGGGAGCGCGAGGCCTACTTCCCGGGCGCGCTGGCGTTTCGCAGGGACATGCTGCGTGCGCTTCTGAGCGAATATCTGCGCCTGGCCCGGCAGCGCGAGGATGCGTTGGTGGACCGCGTGCGTGCCTATGTGCGCGCGCACCTGGACAGGCCGTTCACGCTGGACGAACTGGCGGGCGCGGTTGGGATGAGCAAGTACTACTTCATTCGGCGCTACCGGGCCTTGACCGGCATGACTCCGATGCAGGACGCGCGCCGCATACGTCTGGAGGCGGCCCGGCAGCTGTTACTGAGCACGGACCTGCCGCTGAAGGCGATCGCGCCGAGGGTGGGGGTGGCCGACGAGTACTATCTTTCGCGGCTGCTGCGCAAGGGGCTGGGTGTGGGGGCAAGGGAGCTGCGGCAGCGGAGTAGGGGGGCTTGAAATTTGAAATTTGAAATTTGAGGGAGTGTGTATGGGGCAAGGCCTGCGTCAGGAGAGGGGCTAGCAACCTGCTTTGTCGGTCTGCAATGACACACAGCCCAACATCACATCACAGAACAGGGGGATACGCCGGTCACTTGGCGAGCCAGTACGTCATATTGATGAGCAGCTTGCGTTCGCCTGAGGACAGGTGATCGACTTCTTTTCGGTCGCGCCGGCTCTTGCCTTCGATCCGGCATCCCAGGCTGAGTCCGCAGAGGATGGCTTTGCCTTTGCCGTGCCGGCCGGCGACGACGACATCGTCTCCGCCGATTGCGCCTTCCGGCTGCGAGCCGGCGATGGTGACCGTACCTTTTGCGCCCTTGATCGCCATGTAATCGGGATAGGACGCGACGAACAGGTCGCCTTTTTTCATGATGGTATCGTTGAACTGGTCGGCGAACGCGGGGTCTTGGGCGCGTTTCGGGTACAGGTCGCGCATGGCCTGGCCGGAGACGATATCATGGTCGGCCAGGATCTGCATGTTTTTGAGCGGCACATAGGTATTGACGGTCCCGATCTGCGGGAAGACCGGTCCGCCGAACGTGGTTCCGTAGCCGCAGGCATGATGGCAGAGCAGCAATCCGCCGCCAGCGCCGACATAGTCTCGGACCACGGTCTGCCAGTCTTCGTTGAGCTCCTTCGGCACGCGCGGATGGCCGAAGTTCGGGACGATGATCACGTCGTAGTCCGCGATCGTCTGCTTGCGCAGGTTCGAGAGCAGGTTTACGACGAGTCCGTGCCGGGTGCCGAGCACGTCGCGCATGAACGCGCTGCCCTTGACGAGCTGCCGGCCGCTCCCGCCGCCCTGTTCTGTGCTGTGCAGGATCCCGACATAGATGCGACCGGGCTCTTTGACCAAGGCCGTTGGCGCGGCGGCGCCGGCGGCAGACGGCGCGACCAGCGTTCGGGGTACGGCACCGACTTCGTCGGGCTGGCCGGCCACATGGCGGACTTCGGTCATGCGGTTATCGGGCGGTGTATCGGTGAGCAGGAAGAACCCGGCCTGCATCGGTTCGAGCGTCACGCTGTAGACGCCGCCGGCCGCTTGCTGCTCGTTGCCGGTTTTCATATCCACGACGAACCGTTTCGCGCGGATCTCGGGTTTCAGCCTGAACGCGACCCGGCGCGGCTTGCCTGAACGCGGGTTGAACAGGCACGCGACATGCTGTTCGCCCCTGAACAGTGTGCGCTCGATGTCGTCCGATCCGTCGGCGGCCCAGACGATCGCGGGCCCGCCCGCCAGGTGCTCGGCCGTCTTGGCGACGAGCTCGGCGTAGTCGGTGGCCATCAGGCAGGCTGCGACCGTGCCCTTGCCGAGTTTGCCGCTCAGAACGAGCGGGCCGTCGCCGGACTCGGCCAGCACCGAGGCATCGGCGGGCCTATCTTTGAGGGCGTAGAGCTCGCCGGACAATGTCGCCTCGTAGCCGCGCAGCCGGCCGGCCCGGCCCCGCACGTCGACGCGTTTCCGGCTCGCGGCGCCGACCGAGAGCTTGGTCATGGCAGCATAGGCGGGCACGCGCAGGGCGTCCCCGACAACGATAAGCTTGCCGCCGTTCTCGGCATAGGTGCGGATCGCGTCGGCTATGCGCGGGTTGGCGACATGTCCGCCCGGCACGATCAGGACCTGGTACCGCGCGAGTTGCTCGGGCGAGCAGTACCGTTTCATGACCATGTCCGGCCTGAACCCCTTGAGTTCGTAGAGCCGCGCGATCGCGCGGTTGTAGCGCATGCTGCCCATGCCGGGCGAGACGAACTCGCCGCGCAGTATGCAATCGGTGAACGCGTCATGATCGAAGCAGACCGCGAACAGCGAGCGCTGCGAGGCCTGCATCATGGCGCGGCCCAGTCCGGACAGCGTGCGCCAGTAGAAGAACCGGCGGCTGACGTCCAGGTTCTGCCTGTCCTTCCTGCCGTACCCGTAGCCGTAGTAGATCAGGTTGACGTTGCCGAGCAACAGGTTTGCGTTCAGGTTGTTCCAGTTGTTGCGCGGGTCGTGGTTGCAGCATGCGATCAGCAACGGCGAGCTTTCGATCCCGTTCCCGCGCGCGCCGCGCATGTAGGCGGTCATATATTTCATGCCGCCGGACGCGTACTGGGTG
>Ga0272441_10013459_pt1 | contig 11761 bp, 7 predicted proteins | sample SSMProp6N_FD_193582 | JGI IMG/M metagenome (GOLD analysis project Ga0272441, IMG submission 193582) | Marine sediment archaeal communities from Little Sippewissett salt marsh, Falmouth, MA, United States - SSM-Prop-6N | ecosystem: Environmental > Aquatic > Marine > Wetlands > Sediment ...
CGATAGGACTGGAAATAGCATCAAAAACAGTAGAGGAGATAGGAATAAGTATAGCAGCCCAATTGATAATGATCAGAAACACTAAAGCAAGATATAAGCAGCTATAAATCCCCCCTTGAGGGGGGGTAGGGGGGTGTATAACAGACTTTTTACATCCCCCTAACCCCCTTCAAAGGGGGAATAAAAAACAACAGACTCTGAATTGATAGACATTTGTGCCATAGTATTAGCAGCAGGGGAATCGAAAAGAATGAAGACCCCCAAGATGTTATTGCCATACAAGGATAAAACAATTATTGAAAAAGTGATCGGGAATATTATTGCATCCGGCATTGAGAATATTATGGTAGTGCTGGGTTCGGATAAAGATAATATCAGAAAAGTAATAGATAAATTGCCGGTAACTGATTGTTATAATGAGAATTACAGAGAGGGAATGCTCTCGTCCGTTAAATACGGTTTCGACAAACTGGATGAGCAGTGCGAAGCAGTACTTGTATTTCTGGGCGACCAGCCAGGTATACAAACAGATGTGATTAAAATCCTGATAAAGGCATACAGGAATTCGGGTAAGGGTATCGTTATGCCAGTGTTTAACAACAAAAGGGGACATCCTCTGATTATCGACATTAAATACAAAGGAGATATTGAATATCTGGATAAATCAGCTACATTACGTGACCTGATTCATAACCATGCCGACGATGTGCTTGAGATTGAGGTTAATACACAATCAATACTCAGAGATATTGATACTCACGAAGATTACTTGAATGAATTAAAACAAATCGATTGAATATGGAGGAGACTATTAGTTTCATTTTAAATGGAAAGGAAACTGAACTGGTAACAGACCCGACTCAGACATTACTATGGGTTCTCCGTAACCAGCTCGGACTGACCGGAACAAAGTACGGCTGTGGAATAGGCTTCTGCGGTGCCTGTACAGTTCTGATCGACAATGAACCTGTCAGATCATGTATGCTGCCTGTTAGTGAAGTCAAGGGTAAAAATGTTATTACTATTGAGGGACTGGCTGTCAATGGTGAACTTCATCCAGTACAGAAAGCTTTTATTGATCATGATGCCCTGCAATGTGGATTTTGTACCCCCGGAATGATATTGACAGCTGCGGGTATGCTTATGAAAAATCCATCCCCGACACGCCAGGAAGTAATTGAGGGACTGGAAGATAATCTGTGCCGTTGCGGAGCACACACACGTATTATTGATGCCGTAATGTCGGCAGCAAATGAAATGAAAGGAGGGAAGTAACCATGAAAAGAAAAGAAACGGATAACAAGGAGATGAACCATAATGATGAAAGGTTCACTTTGAAAAGAAGGAGTTTCATGAAAATGCTCGGCGGAGGGATATTTATTTTCTTCCGGCCGTGGGAAGCCTTTGACCTTTTTTCAATACCTGCAGAGCAGGCGAGAACACTGACAAAAGATTATAATGCTTTTCTGCGTATTGCCGAAGATGGTACAGTCTCTTGTTTTACTGGTAAGATAGAGATGGGACAGGGAGTGATAACATCACTTGCACAGATGATGGCCGACGAACTTAATGTACCTTATGAAAAGGTCAAAATGGTGATGGGCGATACTGAGATTTGTCCTTATGATGCAGGTACATGGGGATCATTGACAACACGTCAGTTCGGGCCCTTTATGAGGGCAGCAGCTGCTGAGGCCAGAGGTGTATTGCTCGACCTGGCATCAGAAAAGATGGGTGTTCCCAAATCAAGGCTTGAGGTTATTGATGGTGTGGTTGTTGATACCAATGACAATAATAACAAGGTAAGCTATGGAGATCTGGCAAAAGGACAGAAGCTTGAGAAATACCTTGATGTTAAACCTCCTGTTGAAGATCATACAAAGTTTACAATTGTAGGGAAACCTTACAAACACAGTGATGCAAAGCTTAAAGTTACAGGCGAAGCCTTATATACCGGTGATCTTAAATTACCGGGAATGGTCTTTGCAAGAATATTCAGACCACCTTCCCATGGGGCAAAGATGACTTCAGTGGACGTGTCGGGAGCAGAAAAGATAGAAGGTGTGGAGGTTGTCCGTGACGGCGATTTTATAGCAGTGATAAGCGAAAGCCTCGACAAAGCCAATAAGGCTGTTACAAGGATAAATGCCGAATATTCATTTGATGAGATGGATGTTAACGACAGAACCCTCGGTGACTGGATGAGGAAAGCAAAAACCAGTGAAAATGTGGTAACAGAAAATGGGGATCTCGCTGAAGGACAACAGGAATGTGAAAAGACCTTTGAACATGAATTCCAGGATCCTTATCTGGCACATGTATCGATAGAAACACATACTGCACTGGCTGTCATTGAAGATGCTAAGCTTACTGTATGGGCATCTACCCAGTCTCCTTTCGGGCTGCAGGATTCCATTACCCGTGAATTAGGCTATGACCGCGAAAACGTCAGGGTGATAGTCCCCTTTGTGGGAGGAGGTTTCGGTGGTAAAATACCTGCCCAGCAGGGCGTTGAGGCAGCCAGGCTTGCTAAAATGACAGGGAAACCGGTAATGCTTATGTGGACACGCGATGAGGAATTCTTTTATGATACATTTCATCCCGCAGGCTTCATAAAAGTAAAATCAGGTATCGATAAGACAGGGATAATAAAATTATGGGATTATAATGTTTATTTCTCCGGCACAAGAGGTGCCGATGCTATATATGATATACCGAATGTTAAGATAACCAGTTATAGTGAGACCAGGGATGCACCGGTTCATCCTTTCGGCACAGGTGCATGGCGTGCTCCCAATAATAATACGAATACCTTTGCCAGGGAATCACAGATAGATATTATGGCATCTGCTGCAGGTATTGATCCGCTGGAATTTCGTCTTATGAACCTCAAAGACCAGAAGATGATAGACTGTCTTAAAGCGGCAGCTGACAAGTTCGGGTATGAGCCGGCAAAAGCACCGAGCGAAAGGGGAATCGGAATAGCCTGTGGAACAGATGCCGGAAGCTGGATTGCTACAATTGCCGAAGTGAGGGTCAGCAGAAATTCCGGAAGAGTAAGGGTAAACAGATTAGTCTGTGCCCAGGATATGGGCTTGTGTGTAAATCCTCAGGGTGCCACACTGCAAATAGAAAGCTGTCTTTCAATGGCACTCGGTTATACCTTAACCGAAGAGGTTAAATTTGAAGGAGGCAACATCCTCGACCGCAATTTCGATTCTTACCAGATACCACGCTTTTCGTGGATACCACAAATAGAATCTGTGATACTCGAGAGGAAGGATGAAGCTCCACAGGGGTGCGGAGAGCCTGCTATAATTGCAGTAGGTGCGGCAGTAGGAAACGCAATCTTTGACGCCGTGGGTGCCCGGCTGTACCGGATGCCCTTTACCAGTGAAAGAGTACTCGAAGCAATGGAATAATTAAGATAGCTGTATTGTCTATACTTTATAATCAACCAACAAAAACTATTGATATGATGAAAAATGTTAAGTATTTACAACTGGCATTATCAGCAATGATAATACTTGCTTTTCTCACAATGCCACTATCCCTTAACGGGCAGGCGGGAAAGGCTGATTTCAGTGGTACCTGGGCTTTTAATCTTGATAAAAGCGATGTAGGCGAAGGCCCCGGAGGACCACCTCAGGGACAACAACCACCTGAAGGCAGAAGAATGGGAGGTTTCGGTGGTGGTGATTTTACCGCCAAACAGGAAGCCAACCTTCTGACTGTGGAACGTACATTTACAAGACCTGACGGTGAGTCAACCACAACAACATCAAAATATACACTTGACGGTAAGGAGAGTGTTAATTCGACAGGACGTGGCGAAAGTAAGTCAACAGCCACATGGTCAGCTGACGGCAAGACACTGAAAATTGAAACCACTCGTAACTTCGATATACGAGGAGAGACAAGAACAATGAATTCAACAGAAGAATGGACACTTAAAGATGCAAACACACTATCAATAAAAACAACAATGGAGACACCTATGGGAGAGAGAACCTCTACAATGGTGTATGATAAGAAGTAATATCTGATAAGTGGTAAAATAAAGAAGGACTCCATTGACAGAGTCCTTCTTTTTCTAACCTTTAATAAAGATTAATAATCCAGCTTACTCAGTTCCTTCCCCTCAATTTTCAGTTCTGAATCACTATCATAAACCGCTTCGCCGGTCTTAATTGTTTCAATCAATTCTGTTCCCTTTAACTTGAATTTATCAGGATTATCAGGCAGGGTACGGTAAATAACGGTACCTGCTTCGAGTCCCTTTTCAATAACAATCTCCCTGTTATTTGATTCTCCCGGTACAACTACCTGTTTAATTCCATGTTTTGTATAGACCACAGGTAAATCATCAGTACCAGTATGAACGCATTCATTTGGTATATATGTTACGTTATCGAGTGTTTTAATTATGATCTTGTTATCTGTAGTCATTGTCGGCCTGAGGGAATAATCTGTTCCATCCAGTTTAATGAATACCTCAAAAACCTTTGTATCGGAATTTGGAAGTGTCTCACCAATATTTGCGAGTGAGATCACTTTTCCTGTATATGTCTTATCTGGGAAAGCGTCTACCTTTATAATTACTTCCTGCCCTTTCTCAATCCGGCTGATATCTATTTCACTTATATATACCTTGGAAAGCATGGATGAAAGATCAGGCAGGGTTGCCACAACACGATCCATAGGATTTATTGAATTGCCGGCTTTTCTTTTATTACCCAGGGGATCCCTGTAATAGATCACCATTCCCGGGGCGGGAGCCCTTATCACAAAATTTTTCAGAACCTCTTCATAGTCTTTAACACTTCTCTCATACCTATTGAGCCTGCTTCGTATGTTTTGTACAGTTATCAGTGACTGGGCTTCGGCCAGGGTATAACTCTTTCTCATCTGTTCTAACTCCCTGATTGCCTGTTCATGCCTTATTTCTGCCTGCCTTATGGTTGTCGGAGGTTCATACTTTGAATTTCTGAGAGTTATCTCGGCTTCAGTAACAGTATGGATCTGATTTTCTATCTGGTCTCTTAAAGAACTCAGGGTAAGGGCAGTATCAAGAACAGCCATCTCGAGTTCCGTACGTATCTCTTCGAGATTTTCCAGTTCATCTTTAAGGGAATTGTCATATTCAGTCCTGTCAAGTGTTGCAACCCAGTCTCCCTCCTTTACTTCGGTACCTTCAGATACCAAATCCTGAATATTGATGCGGCTCGATCTTACACCTCTTCTTCTTCCTACATCAGGAGCAACAATATCCAATGAATTTTCTGCAATGAGTTCGCCCGTTGTTGAAACAGCTATTTCGAATCTACCTTCAGTTACTTCAGCAAATATGCCCGATGTGTTATCCCTGGTAAAAACCTTATTGAAGATGAAAAGGGCAATGAACGTAGTAAGAACAACAATACCGGTAATGATAATAGTCTTCTTCATACAGTATTAACTTCTTTGAGGGCGTGAAATTATGAAAAAAAGTAAAGCAGAAATTTACTCTTCATCATTTTTAACGTAAGTTAACATAGTGCTAGAAGCCATTAAGATCCATGTATACTGTCGGTAATAGCAGAATAAAACCGATGAGAGTGAGAATAATGATAAGCGGCAGAACCCAGCGGAACCATTTATCATATGGTATTTTTGCAACACTAAGTACTCCGAGCAAAACACCCGAAGTAGGAGTAATCATATTTGTAAAGCCGTCACCGAACTGAAACGCCATTACGGTTGCCTGTCGTGAAATGTTAATCAGGTCTGAAAACTGTGACATCATGGGCATAGTAAGGGCTGCTTTTGCCGATCCTGATGGCATAACCAGATTAATAAGAGTCTGAACAACATACATCATACTTATAGCACCCAGCTTGCCTGTCCCTGAAATAGCTGCGGATAGTTTATAAAGCATGGTATCTATTATGTTTCCGTTATTCAGAATGATAATTATTCCACCTGCCAGACCTACAATAATAGCAGCTGACTGAATGTCTTTGATACCATCGAGAAATAACTTTGTAATTTTATTGGGAGTATAGTTCATTGAAATACCTGTAACCAGTCCCATGGCAAAGAAAAGGGTGGCTATCTCCATGATATACCAGCCATATCCCATTACTCCCGTAATCAGAAACAGTATTGTTACAATAAGTATCTGGAGGATGAAAAAATGTACTGATTTTCTCAGGCTGAAGAATCCGGCTATCACAAAGAAAACAGTTATAACCGGTATTGCAGGGAATGGCATTGATTTACCTCCGGCTGAGATGTTTGTTATTGGATACAAATATGATAATAATATCATGATGATCAACAGAATACCATAGGTTATCCAGGCTGATAAAGGTGTATGATAAACAATCTGTTCCGATCCTTCTTTCCTTTTATTTTTCCAGTAAAGATCATCTTTGGCAACTCTTGATAAAGCAGGATTCTTTTTGATTTTCCTGGCATACCTCAGGATAAAAAAGAAACCGGCAGCATTGATGATTATCCAGCAGAACATTCTGTATTCTATACCTGAAAACAGGGGTAAATTTGATAAACCCTGGGCGATTCCTATTGTAAATGGATTCAGTATTGCCCCGGCAAATCCGAGGGCAGCCGCTACAAAACAAAGAGAGACACCGGTTATCGAATCATATCCCATCATTATTGCCAGGGGTACAAAAATTATTACGAAAGCTATCGTCTCTTCACTCATCCCGAAAACAGCACCGAAAACACTGAACAGTGTCATAATAAATACGAATATCAGGTTGTCTGTGCCGATCCGGGCTATAATCCTGTTATGCTCGATTTTTTTTGTGAACCTGAGGAATGAACGTATGGCAACATCGATTGCCTTGCTTTCATTCATTATCCAGAATGCACCTCCAATGATGAGTATGAATACTATGATATCGGCTTTATCGACAAAACCGTCGAATAATGCTGAAAAGATCTGCCATGTTTGGGGATTATTGTCAATATAATGAAACGACCCCGGAATAACGACATTCCGGTCTATTCCGTTCACTGTAACTATATGTCTGTCAAATACTCCGCCGGGTATCACCCAGGTAAGCACTGCTGCCAGCACTATTATGCTGAATACAATTACATATGTATGTGGTATTTTCTTTAACATCTGTATGCCTGATGAGTAAGCCGGTTAGTAAGCGCCAAGGTAATTAATTTTACTAAAAATGCAGAAAATGTAAAATCAGTAACCTGAATATAAATATTCGTATTTTTATCTTCTAATTAAATAATCTGACGAGATGAATAGAACAGCAATAATAGTACTGGCAGTATTGTTCCAGTTTGTTTCAGGGCTGCTAAAAGGACAGTATATAGCTCCCGATGTGAGAGTATTTACACGTCAGGATACACTTCGCGGGTCGATAACTCCTGAGAGAGCATGGTGGGACCTTACCTATTATCATCTCGATATTGAGGTCAAACCATCTGACAGCACGATATCAGGGACAAATACTGTTACATACAGGGTTATTGAAGCTGCTGATGTGATGCAGATCGATCTGCAGGAGCCTATGAATCTGATAAGGGCGGAACAGAACGGTAAAACATTGGAATTTGATCGTGAAGGAAATGTTTTCTGGGTCCATATGGAGGAGAAACAGGTACCGGGGGAAATTTACTCTGTTTTGCTGACTTATGAGGGGAAACCGCATGTTTCAACACGACCTCCATGGGAAGGAGGGATAACGTGGAGGAAGGATATAAACGGTCTTCCTTTTGTTGCTTCATCATGCCAGGGGGATGGTGCAAGCCTCTGGTGGCCGTGTAAGGATCATATGTATGATGAACCCGATAGTATGTTGATAAGCGTAACAGTACCTTCGAACCTGATGGATGTTTCCAATGGCAGGCTGAGAAGTATAAAAAAGAACAGGAAAGCAAAAACCACAACCTATAACTGGTTTGTTGCCAATCCTATAAATAATTATGGTGTAAACATCAATATAGCCGATTATGCCCATTTCTCTGAGGTTTACAAGGGTGTAAATGGCGACCTCGACTGCGATTATTATGTTCTTAAGGAAAATCTTGAAAAGGCGAAGGTGCATTTTAAACAGGTTCCGATGATGCTTGAAGCCTTTGAACACTGGTTTGGACCATATCCTTTTTATGAGGATGGCTATAAGCTCGTGGAGGCACCCTACCTGGGTATGGAGCACCAGAGTTCGGTAACTTACGGCAACGGATATCAGAACGGTTATCTCGGAAGAGATGTCAGCGATTCAGGATGGGGTCTTAAATTTGATTTTATTATCATTCACGAATCGGGTCACGAATGGTTTGCCAACAGCATTACCTATGAAGATGCAGCCGATATGTGGATACATGAGAGTTTTATAAATTATTCCGAAGGCCTTTTTGTTGAATACCATTTCGGTAAGGAAGCAGGTACTGAATATATACTTGGCAGCCGGCATAACATAAGGAATGACAGACCGATAACGGGTATTTATAATGTAAATGTCAGCGGTTCGGGCGATATGTATTACAAGGGAGGTAATATGCTCCATACACTGCGCCAGATAATTGATGATGATGAAAAATGGAGAGACATACTTCGCGGCCTGAACAAGGAGTTCTATCATCAGGTTGTGAAAGGCTCTCAGATAGAGGATTACATAAAAAAAGCAACAGGAATGAATCTGAAACCTTTCTTTGATCAGTATCTGCGTGATATCAGAATCCCTGTATTTGAATATTATATCAGGGGAGAGGAACTGACCTTCAGGTGGAATAACTGTGTGCAGGGATTTGAAATGCCCGTTAAGATTTATGTAAATGGTGAATCAATGGTAGTATCTCCGACCCGCAGATTTGAAACAATACAGATAGGATCAGCAGATGCCGTTATAACTGTTGATCCTGATTATTATGTGGCTGTACTCAATATGACAGGAAAATGATTTTTTACTTCTCCAACAGCACAGGTTTGCCGAAACCTATTTTTTCAAGGGGTTTCATCTGTGTTGCCGCATCACCTACAATAACATAATACATCTTATCAGGAACTATATATTTCTGTGTGATTGCCTTATGTTCGTCAATGGTCATATTCCTGATAATGTTTTCTTCTTTCTTGATATAATCGGGTTCAAATCCGTACTTGGTCATCGTTGAGAGCATACCCAGACGATCGCCGTTTGTTTCAAAACGAAGGGCATTTGATCTGATCATGCAGTTCTTAATGAACTGAAGATCATCACTGCTTACACCCTGGCGATATTTCTCCATTTCATCCTTAAATATCTCTACAGCCTCAGATGTTGCATCAGATCTTACACTCGATGCTGCACTGAATGGAGCTGTTGTCTCCATTTCATAGAAATAACTTGATGCCCCGTAGGTGAATCCTTTTTCTTCACGAAGGATCTGGTTAAGAATACTTGTGAAAGCACCTCCGAGTCTGTAATTTATGAATTCCGTCTTAATATAGTCGGGATTATCTCTTTTTATAGCAGGGTATCCTATTTGTATTACTGACTGTCTGGAGCCAGGAATATCTATAAAATATATTGTCGATTTATCGGGTTTAACAGGTTCGGGATAATTGTTTAAAGTAACCTCTTTGGCTTCCCACTCTACGGCGAGGGGTTCAAGTGCATCAAGAGCCTCTTCTTTAGATATATTGCCAACAATCAGAATTCTGGCAAGTGAAGGGGAGAGATTATTTTCATAATAATTTTTCAAGTCATTTATCGATATTTTTTCCACAGACTCCTGTGTCCCACGTGTATTATAACCAAAGATATGGTCCGTTCCGTAAACCAGTTTGTAAAAAGCCTGGCTTGCCACAGCTCTCGGCTGTACCTGAGACTGTATAATATAGTTCTTCGTGTTGGTAAGGGCTATCTCAAATTCTGTTGAGTCCCATCTCGGTTCCAACAGTATCTCTCTCATGAGTGCAACCGTTTTTCCGAAGTTTCTTGATAGCATACTTGCATTCATTGAGATCTCTTCGCGGGATGCTCTTACACTTATGTATGATCCCAATAGCTCTGTTTCTTCTTCAAGATCTTCGGGAGTTTTGTTTTTTGTTCCCTGTGGTAGTATGGTTGCAGTGAGTGTTGCAACACCGGGCAGGTCGATATCGTCCTGAAGAATCCCTCCGTCAATGATGATACTTATTTCAGCCAGTGGCAGCTCTTTATTTTGTATGCCATACACCTTAATCCCGTTTGATAATTCGGAATTCCATATTTCAGGAACCTTTACTTCCGGCTCGGGTCCTGCAGGAGGCTCTATGGTACGGTCAATGGAAGAGGCTGTTTTTTGTAACTCTTTACCTGTTTCTTCGGCAATCTCCACCTGTGATGCTTCTTCTATGTTTTCTTCCTTAACACCTGCATCGACTGAGTTTTCAGCTGCCATTGAAAGATCACCTTTTGGTACAAAACTGGTTGCCACATACGGCTTATCTTTTATATACCGGTTGTAAACACGCATAATATCATCGAGGGTGACTGCTTTAATGTTCTCAATATCTTTTTCGATGAATCCGGGATCATCAAGGTATGTGTTGTAAAATGCAAGTTGTAGTCCTTTATAAAATACACTGTTGATCTGGTTGTAGAACCTCATTTCGCTGAGGGCCTTAACCCTTTCAACATCCTTTTCTGTAATTCCTTCTTGTTCAAAGCGTTCAAAAGCCTCCCTGACAGCATCTTCGATCTCCTTAAGAGTTTTATCTTCATTGGCCCGGACACTGATTGTAAATTCGCCAGCCAGCTCCGAACTGTAGTTGTATGCGTTTGCTCCTGTTGTAAGTTGTTTTTCCTTTACCAGTACTTTATACAGTTGTGCCTTCTTGCCTTCAGAGAGCAGTGTGGCAAGAAAATCGAGAGGATACATGTCTTTATTATATTGTTCGGGAACAGGCCATACCATAGTAAGCTCCGGCACATTGGCAAAATTATCCTCATGATACAGTTTCTTGGTCTCTGTCAGGGTCACCGTCATGGGATCACGTGATTCAACCTGACCATGTGATTCTATCTCCCCGAAATATTTATCAATAAGTAATTTTACTGAATCGGAATTAAAATCGCCTGCAAGTACCAGTGTGGCATTATTGGGTCCGTAAAAGTTCTCATAGTAGTCTCTTACATCGTCGAGGTTGGCATTGGTCAGATCTTCCATTTCTCCTATTACAGTCCAGCTGTAAGGATGTCCTTCGGGATACAGGTTTTTACATATAACGTAATCGGTAAAACCATATGGTGAATTATCATAACTCTGTCTTTTTTCATTCTGTACCACATTCTGCTGAATGTTAAACAAACGTTCGGTTACAGAATTGATGAAGAATCCCATTCGGTCAGACTCCAGCCACAGTATCTTCTCTAGAGCATTTTTGGGAAAGATCTCGAAGTAGGTTGTTACATCACGGCTGGTGAAACCATTATTCATTCCGCCCGCTCCTTCAATGACAAGATCAAAAACACCGGGAGCCACATTTTCTGATCCACTGAAGAGAAGATGCTCAAAAAGATGTGCAAAACCTGTTTTTCCCGGCTTCTCCCTGCTTGAACCGGAATGATACATTATTGCATATGATATTATCGGATCGGAATGATCAGTATGGAGTATTACCTGAAGGCCATTCGGCATTACATATTTTTCATAGTCGATACTCAATTTGTCGGACTGAGCAGACTTACTGCAGGACTGAACAGCAATAAGAAAAATTGCGGTCAGGATAAGACTGGTGATTTTGCGGAGATTGTTCATCTTG
>Ga0272441_10013460_pt1 | contig 11761 bp, 11 predicted proteins | sample SSMProp6N_FD_193582 | JGI IMG/M metagenome (GOLD analysis project Ga0272441, IMG submission 193582) | Marine sediment archaeal communities from Little Sippewissett salt marsh, Falmouth, MA, United States - SSM-Prop-6N | ecosystem: Environmental > Aquatic > Marine > Wetlands > Sediment ...
TATATCTCCGAAAAATTGAATTCATCAAATAATAGATTAAAATTAATTGAAAAGGGAAGAATTGATAAAGAAGATTCTCAAAAAATCCTTTCTGATTATCTGTCACATATCATTAGAAGTTCAATTTTATATATAAAGGACAAAGAGGGCACTATAGAGAGACAGATTGAAGTCTGTAATACCATAATAAAATATCTTGCGGAAGAAACAAAAGAATATTCACTTAATAAATGTATTATTGGAAAAGAAGGCGAAGTTCTCCTGTCTCTTTTTGATAAATTTAATTATCCTTCGATTGCTCAGAAAAAAATTTCAAGACCTGAGACGCCTATTTCTCAAAGTAGTCTATTTACAGGGTCCGCTCTTGAGCCAAGTATGTTAAATGAACTTAGACTAGAGATTGAGTCAGCCGACAGGATAGATATTCTCGTATCTTTTGTTAAGTGGAGTGGTATCCGGTTGATAAAAGACGAACTTATTGAATTTACAAAAAGGGGAAAACTGAGAGTTATTACAACATCATACACTGGTGCAACAGATCCAAAAGCCGTTGAATTCTTAGCCTCTCTTGAAAATACGGAAGTAAAAGTTTCTTATGATACAAAAAGAACAAGACTACATGCCAAAGCATATACTTTCTTTCGAGATAGCGGATTTTCTACGGCATATATCGGCTCTTCAAATCTTTCAAATCCAGCAATAACAAGTGGTCTTGAGTGGAATGTGAAAATAACAGAGAAGGATGCATATGATATTTTTAGAAAAATTGAGGCTACTTTCGATACGTACTGGAATGATTCAGAATTCAAATCATATTCAACAGATGATTCTCAGATCCTTACAAATGCTCTAATGAGAGAACGGCATTTAGCAGAATTTGATGATACAACAATATTTGACATAACGCCTTATGACTATCAAAAAGAGATATTAGATAAACTTGAAGCAGATAGAAAAGTTCATGGAAATTATAGAAATTTACTTATATCTGCAACAGGGACTGGAAAAACAGTTATTTCAGCCTTTGATTATAAAAAATTAAAAAGAGATTTGGGATATAATCCAAACCTTCTTTTTGTTGTCCATCGTGAAGAGATATTAAAGCAGAGTATCTCAGTTTTTCGTGGTATATTAAAAGATCCAAACTTTGGAGAACTTCTTGTAGGAAATTTACGAGCTGAGAAACTTGATAATCTCTTTATATCAATTCAGAGTTTTAATAGCAAAAATCTGACACAGTATACATCTCCTGATTATTATGACATGATAATTGTTGATGAGTTTCATCATGCTGCTGCGCCATCATACCAAAAACTTCTCTCCTATTATAAACCTAAAATTCTCCTGGGTTTGACTGCTACGCCGGAGAGAATGGATAATTTTGATATTCTTTCATATTTCAATGGAAAAGTGTCTGCTGAAATTAGACTTCCCGAAGCGATAGATAGAAAATTATTATCTCCGTTTCATTATTTTGGAGTATCGGATACTGTTGATTTAGATTCGATTTCATGGAAAAGGGGAGGTTATGATAAAGGTGAGCTATCGAGACTATATACTGGAAATGATGATAGAGTATCTCAGATCATTCAGGCGATTAAAACATATGTGACAGATATAAATGATACAATTGCCCTAGGTTTTTGCGTCAGTATTGAACATGCAAAGTACATGGCCGAATCATTCAACAAAATTGGGATTAATTCAGCATCTCTTCATTCTGAAAGTTCAAGAGACGAACGAAATTCTGTACAAAGAGAACTTGTTTCAAAAAAGATTCATTTCATATTTGTTGTAGATCTCTATAATGAAGGAGTCGACATTCCTGAAATAAATACAGTTTTATTTTTAAGACCAACAGAGAGCTTGACAATTTTTTTACAACAACTTGGGAGAGGTCTTCGTCTAAGTGAGGATAAGGAATGTTTGACAGTTTTGGATTTTGTAGGAAGACAAAATATTAATTTTAGATTTGATAATCGAATTAAAGCATTAACTTCTTCTAATAAAGTCTCAATTAAGAAACAAATAGAAGACGATGTATTTTCACTTCCAAAAGGATGTTATATTCATTTGGAAAAGGTGGCACGTAAGAAAGTCCTTGAAAATATAAAGGCATCATGGAATAATCGTAACCACCTTGTTGAATTGATAAAATCTTTTAGTTCAGATTCAGGAAAAAAGCTGTCTCTTGAATATTTTGTTCAGCAGTATGATATCTCTTTGGAAGATATTTATTCCAAAACTACTTTTACTGAGATATGTTCAATCGCAGGACTTTGTGAGGGTCTATGTAAAGTAGACAATGATTTTTTAAGAAAAACCGCATTGAGACTATTAGATATAGACTCAGCTGAGTTCATTAAATTCATTATTAAGTTATTAAATTATCCAATGAAAGTAAAATTTAATGAGATCACTCATTATGATGAGCAAATGCTCACAATGTTTTATTATTCTATTTACAATTCTTCTCTTGAAAAATATGAAATAGTATCGGATATTTTCCCCGAAATATTTGAAAATCGAGTTATTAGAGATGAAATTTTAGAGATTTTGAATTATAAATATGAGTGTATTGATTTTATTGAAAAGCCCTTAGATCTTGAATTTATCACTCCATTATATTTACACTGTAGCTATACAAGGAATCAGATCTTTTCTGCTCTTGATCATTATAATCTTGAGGAAAAGCCATCTCATGGTCAACGAGAGGGTGTAATATATTTAAAAGATAAAAATCTGGATGTATTCTTTATCACTCTTAATAAGACTGATAAGCATTATTCACCTTCAACAATGTATGAAGACTATGCTGTAAATGAGACTCTGTTTCATTGGCAGTCACAGAGTACCACATCTGAAAATTCTCCTACTGGTGAAAGATACATCCATAATAATATTGAAAAAGGGAGAGTTCTTCTTTTTGTAAGAGAATCAAAAGAGGTGAATAATCGAGCACAGCCATATATCTGCCTAGGTAAGGCAAAATATGTAAGTCATATGGGAAGCCTACCTATGAGTATTTTATGGAAACTTGATGAAGAGATGCCTGTAAAATTCTTGAAGTCAGCCAGAAAGATGATAGTTGGATGAATTTTAAGAGATATTCCTCTCTATTTTGAATAATCTAAGTATTATTCCATTCTAAATACTCCTATTAAGCGATAAATTCAAGTTATTTTTCGCTGTTATCTGGTCAATTTCATCTCTAAATCTCCTCAAATCTCCGTTATTTCACAAAACCCCCAAATTCCCAAAATTTCCCCAAAACCCCAAAAAACCGACCCCTCATATCGTCACGTGAGCGCCTTTTCTCATACTCCCATTACCAAAACATCCTAAAAACTGAAACAGCAAATAAACCGCCTTCTCGTGCGTCTGAGACGAAATCCATTTTGACGTTCTTTTCCTATTTAAAGCTAGGTTTGATAGGTTTTTATAAGATGTGCCCTGATCCTTGGTAAGTGAACAGGATTTGCGGGAAAAAGCCGGATCTGGATCTGGTATTGAATATTCACTGAATATCGACATATATCTCCTGGATAATGGAATGGCCTTTTAAAATGGGATATTTTTTCAACAAACCGGGGGTGGCGGTCTTGGGTCCTGTTGTGAATTCCTGCAAAATCGATCCATTCCGGGCATTTCAACAACGCATGACTTGAATGAGTATATCAATTGAAAGTAATGTTTAACTATACTGAAAACAATGGTTATTACATGGAACGCCCTGCCCACGACGAAGGGCTGAAAGACGAGGTATTCGGTTCTCTTGTTGATTATATCCACTCAGTGGTCAGGAAAGACGATTCACCGGCGAGTTCACTGTCAGGTTCCGAGATCGATCTCTCATACCATACGCCCTATGAAAAGATCCCCCATGAGCCGGGATTCGTGCACCCGGTCTGGTTATGCCTGGAGGATTTCAGCATGGGTCAAATTTCCCCCGGGTGGATATACTTCTCTGAATCTGAGAGTGCAAGATGGTGCTCTCTCAACATAATCGTGAACGATGGTCACAGTCGCATCAATATCGGTAATTTTGCATTTGTCATGAAACGAATCAACAACACCTGGCAGTTCGTGCAGATCCGGTTCTGCAACGCAGAATAGACCGGTGTAACCTGATGGCGTGAAGGTCTGCCGGAATTTTTTTACCGCGGACGCCGTCTCGACGATCAATTTTATATTTCACTCTGTCCATCAACTGATATGAAAATCTCCCCCTGGCTGTTGACCACCGTGCTGTTGATCGTGGCATCCATCCTCGACCTGATCATCTTCAGGCAGGACTATTCTCTCTACACAATATCCTCTACCCTTCTGCTCTGGCTGCTCGTGATCGGTGTCGGTGTGAACGGCATCATCGGCTTCACCGGTCACTTTTTCAGGGCGGATGAAGTCGCGGAAAAGATCGGGTGGCCGACAGGGAATCCATTCCAGCGGGAGATTGCGTTCGCCAACCTCGGATACGGAGTTGCGGGGCTGTTATGCTTCTTCTTCCGCGACGGGTTCTGGCTGGCGGTTATCGTCGTGTACTCGGTCTTTGCATTCGGCGCCGGGATTGGTCACATCCACGAGACGAAGACCGCCGGGAATGTCTCCGAGTACAACACCGGTGCAGTCGTTGCCCATGATCTGCTGATGCCGGTTATCCTGTTCGTGCTCTACTGGGTGGTGATCTTCTCCCGGGGGTGATTTAATCCTCAAGCATCCTTTTAATCTGATAATATATATTTCATGTATACAGAAGATTGGAACGAATCGACAATTATAAATATTCTTTTTTTATTTAATTCACTATGATAGAAATATCATATTTCCATAGTAATAATCCGATCCGATCTTACGTTTGGATTTTATTTATTTCATTTCTGGTTTTGTGTATACTCTGTGTCGGCATCGCAGATGGTTTACGCGACACATCATCATCTTCAAAAAGTTCAAGTAACAAAGTATCGTCATCGCATGCCAGCAGCGGGCACGATTCTTCCACATCATCAAAGTATTTTAGCTCAGGGAGTCTTCCGGCAGGCTATGAATGGATAAACCAGTTGCAGAATCCCACCTCATGTGTCAGCGGTATGAAGGTGAAGACTGGTCAAAATAGCCTGAAAAACGGATATTCGGCTTCTTTTTCCAAGTATACTTCTGATGAACTTGCTCGTTTTCAGCAGGGGGTGACACAGCCCGGTTGGGCAGGTCAGGGCACTACTGTGTACTTTGATTCAAGGTATGGCTGGCTTAAAGGTTCAGATACCCAAACCAGCACCCCGGACACCGGACAAATATTCGCGCCTCCAACCGGTTTATGGGCGGTAGAGGGTCAGAACAGACCTTTCGAAGATGATAATCAGCAGGGGCAGACAGGAAGCCAGCAGAGTGACCAGGGGAATCCATTGGAATTCGGGCCGTATTTCTGGCGATTTGATTCACCAACCGATAATGGTGGAGATTCTGGCACAGGTGCCCAAACCAGCACCCCGGACACCGGACAAATATTCGCGCCTCCGACCGGTTTGTGGGCGGTGGAAGGTCAGAACAGACCGTTCGAAGATGATAATCAGCAGGGGCAGCAGACCGGAAGCCAGCAGAATTCCCGGATGGGAATATATAATCCCGCAACCGGACAGTGGTTGACACAGCCCGGTTGGGCAGGTCAGGGCACTACTGTATACTATGATCCAAGTTACGGCTGGGTTTCAGGCACAGGTGCTCAAACCGGAACAGAGGACACCACTAAGACTGTAACCGATGACTCCGTCGGAATATTCAGGCAATCAAGTGGATTGTGGGCAATAGAAGGTCATAATCCCTCCGGCCAGGGTGCATACTATTATGACTCAAACACCGGCGACTACGTTTTTTCAGGCGATAATAACGCCCAAACCGGAACGCAAACAGGAACCGATGACAGCAGCCAGGCCGAAGTTTCTGAAAGCGGCCAAATATTTGCGCCTCCAACCGGGTTATGGGCTGTAAGGGGATTAACGAGAGATTACTTTGGTGACTCCGATTCCCAAACCGGAACACAAACAGGAACCGATGACAGCGGCCAGACCGAAGTTTCTGAAAGCGGCCAAATATTTGCGCCTCCAACCGGGTTATGGGCTGTAAGGGAAGTAAAGAGATTTGACTTTAATCCCGGGGCCTCCGATTCCCAAACCGGAACGCAAACCGGAACCGATGACAGCAGCCAGACCGAAGTTTCTGAAAGCGGCCAATTATTCAGGCCATCAGCAGGTCTATGGGCTGTAAGGGGAGTAACGAGAGATTACTTTGGGGACTCTGATTCCCAAACCGGAACACAAACAGGAACCGATGACAGCAGCCAGGCCGGAACAGGAACCGATGATATTAGTTATGGCCAGGGAGATAGCAATTGGGACCCCTATTCCACCACATGGAGTCCGGTACAGTCTCCCAATGGAAATTGGTATTTAGTCACACCCGGTGGCTATGATCCTACCGGGGCTGTGGATTCATGGTATATGGTACAGGTACAGAATGTCCCTGATACCCAGAAAGAGCCGGTTAAGGAAAGTATAAATCAGTTATACGCTTCTGAAAGGCAAACTCTCCGTAATTTTATTTATGATTTAAACCGTGACGTATACCACACGTTCGGAATAAAAGTAACAGATGCCGATCTCGATGTTGCTATTCAGGAGTTTATCGATAAACATGGCTTGGAAACTGCCCGCCATTATGCATACACGTACAACGTTCAGGAATCTGTGCAAGAGCTTCTTAATTATTATGGCCCAGAGAGGGTTAGAAAAGAATTGTTTGGCGGTACTATATTTGGTGAAGAAAAATTGAGGTGACCAAAATGAAAAAAATCATCCTATCAATAATCTTAATCCTCGCCCTTGCCTGCTGTGCGTGTGCACAGGAGCAACCGGTCAATGAAACCGGAGTCGTCACGAACGTGCAGTTCATGAAACTGATCAAGAACGGCACCGTATATGATATCGAACCATTGCAGACCCTCTACACCGGCGAGAACAAGTTCGGGAAGCATGAGTTTGTCGTGCACATGGACGCGCTGGAGAGCGGCGATTACGCCCTCGCCCAGATATCAAACAACGTGACGCTGATACAGGCGCTGAAGATCGACGTGAAGAAGGGCGGCGAAGTCGAATACGTCGAGTTCTTCCTCACATTGAGGCCACAGGATTTACCAGAGCCGCTGAAGATTTTTAGCAATCCTCCATTATCTAAATAATTTTTTTGATACATTCGGATGAAATATAAACCGAAATCTTTAAATATGGTTTCATTGATTCAGGTAATATGACCGGTAATCTATATCGCCGGAGATCCAAATCAGTAATATCCGGCAGAATTTTATTAATATTGTTCATTGTTTTCTGTATTTTCTGTATCGGTGCCGTTAATGCGGGCAGCTATCCATCTACTTCAACCAAATCAGCAACCCATTCCAGCAGTGGGCATGACACCACCACCTCATCCAAGTATTTTGCCTCAGGGGATCTTCCTGCCGGTCATGAATGGATAAATCAGATAAGAAATCCCACCACCTGTGTCAGTGGAGTGAAGGTGAAGACCGGAGATGATGGTCTTGATGGTGGATACTCGTTTGCTGTAAACAAGTATTCATCTCAAGATCTCCAGAGATTTCAGCAGGGGTCGGCTGGATGGTATGGTCGGGCAATCCACCCGTTTGATGCGCTGGAGGTCCCGTTACCCCGGGACTCCGTGCAAAGTTCAGTACCCGTAACCGGCTGGGCTTTGGATGATGCCGGAACATCTGGCAGCACACAAACCGGCGATGAGACCCGCACTTCAGATGCCCAATCCGGTGATGAAACAGGTCAGGATGTTGTTACAATCTCCAGCGAGGAGAGTAGTGTAACAAAGCATGTAGAAATTGCTGATATCGTTGCGGCTATCCGTGCGGTTCAGGATGTTAACGAAGATCTAAAGCAAGGGCGTTACCCTGATGAAATAACACATTCTGACCACGTGATGTACCTTGATAAAATAATGTCAGTTGCCAGAGCTGAACTCCAGGACAGAGGTGCGCCTGATAACGTAGCTGAGAATCTTGCCCAATGGATTGCCACAAAACATGATGAATTTGGTAATTTTGATTCATCTGTGGTTCCATATTCCGGTGAGCCTAATGAATATACAACATTTATTAGATTTTGTAATCCGGAACGGGATTTTCTCTCCATAACGGTACCATCTGATGATCAAATGATAAGAGATATTAGTGATATTTATTATCCAGAAGGGGCTGGTCCGGTATATAATTGAGGTGACCAAAATGAAAAAAATAATTTTTTCAACAATCTTTCTCCTCGCACTCGCCTGCTGTGCGTGTGCACAGGAGACCGCCGTGGAAGAGACAGGAGTCGTCACGAACGTGCAGTTCATGAAGCTTGTCAAGAACGGCACCGTATATGATATCGAACCGTTGCAGACTCTTTACACCGGCGAGAACAAGTTTGGGAAGTATGAGTTTGTCGTTCACATGGACGCACTGGAGAGCGGCGATTACGCCCTCGCCCAGATATCAAACAACGTGACACTGATCCAGGCGCTGAAGATCGACGTGAAGAAGGGTGGCGATGTCGAATACGTGGAGTTTTTCCTTACTGTAAGGCCACAGGATCTCCCCGAACCGCTCGTGATTTACGGCGAATAATAACATACTTTTTTCATTTTCAAATAATCCCGTTAACCTGATTATGAAAAGAGCCCTGCAATACGATCTCAGGCAGTTTTTTCGGTTATAATGTTTATTGTACATACTACAGGAGTTTCAGATGAAGAAAGAGAACGAGAAAGTTCTGGAGGATTTCCTGCAACATGCGGATTCCATCAGCGACGACATTATGGAAGAGTTCAGGGAGATGCTGGGCACCCTGCCGTTCATCTTCACCCTGCTCCGTGAACGGGCGGATGTATTTGCCCTTTCAACACTTGCGGACGAACGAATTTGCCGGCCGAAAAACCTCTCCCCCAAAACTGCTGAACTGGTCACCATCGCGGCAGCAGCAGGTATGGGCGCTGAAGGATGCCTGAAAGTGCATATGCAGGCAGCAGTAAAGGAAGGGGCGAGCAGGGAAGAGATATTTGACACGATCATGATCGCTTCCATGATCGGGAAGACAAAAATTCTGGCCAATTCGTTGCGTCATATGCGTGATTCATTTCCGGGCGATCCAGAAGGAGTATCGCACTGATACAAATTTTGTTAAACCGGGTTGCCAGTCTTCATGGATCAAAAAATCAGCCGGGATTTTTTGGGAATTAAAAAATATTGAACATAATAAAATCATTCTTTCATTGGTTTTTCCTTCGGTGTCTTCCTGTACACCATCCCCTGAAAGATTGCCACGTTGTTCCCGTCGTCGTCGGTGACTATCACGGTATATTGTCCAAGTTTATAATTTTTTGAAAACTCCAGCGCCTCCGCGTACAATGTACCTGACGTGGTCGCCTTCATGTACGAGATGCTCGCATTGATCGCGGCGGCAGGCACCCCGTGGGAGTTTGAGGCGAGAGCAAATGCCGAGTCCGCCAGAGTAAATATCGCACCGCCGTGCACCGTGCCGTGGCTGTTCCTGTGCAGATCCGTAACTTTCATCTTTACCTTTGCGCTTCCTGATGACACCTCCACCAGTTCGATCCCTGCAAGTGCGGCGAATGCATCACCGGAGAATAACATATCCCGCTCCATCATTTTCTCCACATGCTACATGGCACGTGACCCGTAAAAAATGATCCCTTCAATAGGTTAATCTTAAAAGCAGGTCATAAGATCATCTGGTTCAATGATAGAATTTGATCCCTCCATCGTAGTGGCGATGAACATCTACGGGTTTATCGGGATTGCCGTCTTTGCAATCACCGGGGTACTTGCCGGTGCAAGGAAGGGGATGGATATATTCGGGATCGTGGTCATCGGGATCGTGACCGCACTTGGCGGAGGGACGCTCCGTGATATCATTCTCAATGTGCCGGTCTTCTGGGCAAACAACCTGATCGCGTTGTTGATTGCAATCCTTGCATCAATCATTGCTTTCTTCCTTGCAGATAAATTGCGTCATACCTCCACGACACTTCTTCAGCTGGATGCACTGGGTGTGGCGGTCTTCAATATCCAGGCGATCGACAAGACACTTCTCCTTGGTTACAGTCCTGCCATCGCCGTAATCATGGGCATGATCACCGGGATCACGGGAGGAATCATCAGGGACATACTCACCGGCAGGCCCAACCTTCTTCTCAGGAGAGAGATCTACGCAACGCCGATCCTTGCAGGAGGGATCGTGTATGTGATCATCATCGCCATTATCCCCGGGGTATCCCTGTATGCGGGAATTCTTGCAGTAGCCATCGTACTATTCATAAGGACCGCCGCGATCCGCTGGAAGCTTACCCTCCCTGGTTTTCTTCTGTTTTCAGGCAGCGAAGAGGAATAATTCAGAATACCGGATCATGATCAGGAGATGCTTAAAATATGGTATTGTTCCTCTATGTGTCACGATCCGGAACAAAATCATGATGTCTTTTTTTCATATCATTATTCAGCAGAACCTTTCCTAATGGACTCAGCAGGTACAGCCAGGACAGGTGAACCATGCCAAAGATCATTGAGCAAACGATAATAAGTGCCGAGATCGACGGGATGATAAGGCTCCTGTAGATTCCGTACCTGATGTGAATCTCAGGATAGTCTTTTTTTATCAGCCTGTGTTCTCCGGTTGCGTAGGTCCATGATGCTGTGATAAATAACCCGATCATCATCAGGTTTGCGGCAAATATGGCGTTTGCCTCCGGATACTGCCCGTAAATGCCCACGAGTCCTGTGGTGAACGGTATCATGGCGACAAAGAAGAGACCGATCATGGTGAGCCAGGAAAATACGCTGTCCACATGGGTCATCAGATCCAGCTGCTTATGGTTTACCATCCAGAAGATGACAAGGATAAAAAACGCGATCAGGTAGTGAAGTACCTGAGGGGTGAATGACAGAAGAGCATTAACAAATCCGCTTTCGGATGCAATTGAAGGAAGTTCGCCAATATCGAGGGTCAGTACCGGCAGTGTGACTGCAATTGCGTATATCCCGTCCGAAAGCGCCTCGATCCTGTTCTTTGACCGCAGCCATGATCCCTTTGTCATTCTCTTTCTCCCTGTACTTTACAGATCAATGGTCGTGAAATTAATAAATGCAGTTGAAATATCCGGGAGTTTATCTGTCCTTTTTGAACTTATCGTTGATCTTAAGTCTGTACCGGATAACATACAGTGTATGAAGAATTTACCAGCATCTCTCTCCGCTGCAATTCTCATGTTGCTGTTTGTAGGTGCAGCAACCATGTTTGCAGGATGCACGGCAACGGAAGAAGAACCATATAATGTCGGCGAACTGCTGGAACACCCGGTGTACGATACCCCCGTTTATGTGGCCGGGGAGGTCAGTGATCTCGGCGTCATGGACTGCATGTGTTTCCATCTCATATCCGGAGGCGACACCCTTGAGGCATGGTACGGCACGATGGTGGAGGATGACCGGACCGCGTGGCCGGATGTTGAAATCACGGGGATCGAAAACGGAGACGAAGTGGTGCTCTATGGCGAACTCAAGTCGGCAGGGAAGTACCGGCAGGAAGGGGTGTTCTGGATAAAGCAGATAGAAAAGATAGAAACATAAAGAAATTTCTGGTGAACCCTCCCTGGCCGGATAGTCTTTGGATGATCACAAATCTGTCAATCT